>Ga0307994_1000014_pt1 | contig 186523 bp, 199 predicted proteins | sample EllFjometagen261_FD_203171 | JGI IMG/M metagenome (GOLD analysis project Ga0307994, IMG submission 203171) | Marine microbial communities from Ellis Fjord, Antarctic Ocean - #261 | ecosystem: Environmental > Aquatic > Marine > Unclassified | place: Southern Ocean | collected 2014-11-02
GTATACCATGAATATCCTCAGTTTAAAATTATGAATAGCTGAGGTTTATTTCCTATGCACAAATAATATTGAATAATCCTTCAACTTATGATTTAGTACTTGACTAATCGTAGGAAAGAGGCTGGGAAAAAGTGTTTTAGTCTAAGTAAAGCCCGAACAAATCCGCTTCTTAGTAGGCAGATTGGTTCGGGTTTATTATTTATTTTTGGTCCATTTGATTTTAGCAGTCTCCAGCGGTTGATTGGAGTGCAAGACGAAGACTCCTGCGGGAAAAGTAGCTTATGTGAGACCCCGCAGGCTTGCCGAGGAGGCTCACGGGCTACCCGCGGAAAGCGTAGTCTTGCACGGAAATCATTAGCGGTATTAAGAACCTACACTTCTATCGTTCGTCTTTATTTCGTGATTTTTTAGTTTTGTCCCGGCCTCTTTTTGAAAATAGCTAAAAAAAATGAGTACAATTCCCTTCATTGTACTCATTCTTTCATTATATTAAATAGAAGCCCATTTGCCTTTTCGCCATATATTTCAATTGATTCTGTATGAAGGCAACGGGCTCTTCCAGATAAATCGGGACAATCTGATCCCATTCAGGGACATATTGTTTGATGTTGAATTCCATGGCATAGCATGTATTTGCTGTTAGAGGGAGGTCACCTTTTATGGGGATGTCTCTTTGTTGATCATATAATCCCATTAAGGCCCCTGCTTCATGACAGTGATATCCGATGGGGTGAGAATAAAGCATCGCCTCTATCTCCTCACCTTTTGCCTTGTTCATTGCCCGTTGAAATACTTCATTACCTGTTCTTCCCACCTTCATTTCTTCTGTAATGATATCCTCAAATCTTAGAGCTGTTTGTAATGCGGATTGAAGTCCTTCAGGAGCTTCTTCCTCACCTGGATAGAGAACGTATGCGAGTTGCTGGGTGTCTGTCGCTAAACCGAGATAACGAATACCAAAATCCAAATGTACAATATCTCCACATCGAATGATTTCCCCTTCTAATCGTTCCATCGCTGCCCCTTTTCTTTGTAAATCCACCGTAGGGTAAAATGACGTTTCCATTCCTAAATCCAATACGTATTGCCTTGTCCAATCAACTACATCTTCAGTCGTTGTGATACCAGGATGAATCACCGCTCCGGATAAAGCTTCTGCCGCTATTTTCCTCGCAAGTTCCGCTATTGAAGGGTAGGCTGTGAGTTCCTTCGATGACCTTATCGACAGCCAATCAACAATGATGTGTTGGGCAGACACAAATTTATGTGAGTACTCATCGAGAAGTATGCTCAAATGTTGGTAAAACGAATGACTTAAACCATCACTTGCAGCAAACGTTGGGGAATAGTTCAAGGCAATTGTATCAGGGCAATGAACTTCTACAAGTCGTTTAAGGCACTCCCATTGATCACAGTCTTCAGGCTTCCAGACCCGTTCATAAAATGGCTCAAAGTTCGGATTAGGGTGCAGTACCCACCTTTTCAATTGTTGATCTCCGTCAAGATAAAACACTAGAATCGTCAATCTCCCGGAACCATCTATTGATGTCGGATAGAGACTTTTCAGAACAGGATCTTCATTATACTCTCTGCCCGCAATAATCCACATATCAAGATTATGCTTTTTCATTAAGGAAGGTAAAAGGGTATTAAGTCGATGAAACAGCCACCGGTTCTGTGTTTCTTCTCTTTTTTTCAACGGAAGAATTCCCGGTAAATGTTTCATATCTCCACTCATGGGTATCACTCCTCATTTCATTGATTTCATTACATTTTCGACAAAAAATGATTTTTCCCTCCTGAAAAATAAAAATGACCATTAGATAAAATACCCCCAATGGTCAGCAAGTTCCTATGTATACTCTTATATTAGATGGTTCTTTCACTACTAATTACTTCTCTCTGTAGATAGTCTACAAACTCTTCGAGATGACGGGGTGAACAGATATCTTCTTCTAATAGAGGAATTCGATATAACGTCAGGTTTGTGAATTTCTCCTTCATCAGCTTTAAGTATAACTTTTCCTGGTCCCTCCTTTTTTGCAGGAACTCTCCATCTGCCTGATTCGGGAGGATCTTATTTATGATCAGTCCCCCAATATTCAATCCGTGCTTAGACATCAATTCAATGGCTTTTTCCGTTTCCAGTATCGGGAGCCTTTCAGGAACGAGGACAAAGATAAATCCTGTTCTTTTTTGATCCAGTAGGATCCCCCTTACTCTTGAAAACTTTTCACGACGTTTTTGCAGGACATCATAAATGGGGTCCTCTACCGGCTCGCCATCATTTAATAGCTGTGAATAGTTCTTGTTTGTTTTCTTCCGCCTTTCAAGCATCCCGTCCATCCAGACTCCCATGAGTTCAGGAAGAGATAAAAGTCGTATCGTGTGGCCTGTAGGTGCTGTGTCAAAAATAATCTTATCGAACTCATTTCCTTCCTCGAGAATGATGGAAACCATCCGGTCAAATAATGCTGCTTCTTCTGCCCCTGGTGCCGAAGCAGCCATATCGATTTGACGGTGAACCTCATTCACCATCTTTGATTTAACCATTCCCTTTAAATTTCGTTTCACTCCGTTAATGTAATCCTTTGTTTCAATCTCCGGATTAATTTCTATCCCCCATAGATTTTTGAGTAGGGGAGTTTTCTCCCCATTGATTTCCTGGTGAAAAATATCACCCAGGTTATGCGCGGGGTCTGTTGAGATGATTAGCGTCTTCTCTCCCATATTCGCAAACATTACGGCTAAAGCAGAAGCAGATGTGGATTTCCCAACACCTCCCTTACCTCCTACAAAAAGAATTGACTGTTGTTGTAATTCGTTCATGTATATATCCCCCTCCCCATACTTCAACAACATCTGATTCCATCTAAGGGGGAGTGCTCCATTCCCATTCTTAAATGCCAATCGTGAAATTTCTCTATTATATATGGATAAAGTTCCAATGTGTAATAAAAAACTGGATTCGGCAGGCCAAGCATATCCGAATAGAGCAATAATAAAAATAAATCATCCTCATCTCTCAATTCCCTGGCGATTTCCGTTTTGTGAGGAAGGCGAATCATTTCATCGTATAGCTGTATGATTCTTTTGAACTTTTCTTTCATAGACGAATCCACTCATGTTCCCCTCCTTATAGTTGTTTCTGTGATGTGGCGTGATAATTTCGATAACCGTGTTCCTGCTTCAAAAATAAGTAGAAAAGGGGGACTAATAGCCCGGGTCCCCCTTATCTATCTCCCGACTAAGCAGAGAACTGTGAAGGATCATCTCCCTTTTTAGATAGGGAAGATGCCGCAGTTATTAAAATCCATAAGGTGAAAATAAGAATGATACTTCCAAAGATAAAGAGCAGCATATTCCCTTCTGATTCACCGACACCTGACCATTCAAACACGACTTGGTTAATCATAGCCCATAAGGTCATGAACATAAGGAATACCATTGGGATTAAGGTAGCGATATAATTCCTGCCTTGGCGCTTTAGCCAGATGGTAATCAGAAGTAAACTGATACCCGCAAGCAATTGATTCGATGTACCAAAAAGCGGCCATAGAAGGTATCCACCCGACCCGAATCCTTTAGGTCCTTGAGGTAATAAAGTTAAGGCCGCACTTGAAACAACGGCAATCGTCGTTGCAACATGAGCATTTGTTAAAGGATTTACGTTGTACTCTTCTCCCAACTCGGCAATGATATATCGCATCAGTCGTACAGAAGAGTCCAATGTTGTTGCAGCGAAGCTCACAATGATCACTGAAACAATCGTAGCTGCGATATCAGCAGGAATTCCTACACCTGTTGCAAGTTGTCCGGCTCCTTGGATGAAGACACCCAGCCCTGCTCCACTTGCTGCAGCAAAACCGCTGTATGTCGCTTGGAATTCTTCCACATTCGGAAAAAATGTAATACATGCAATGATTGCGATCAATGCAAGCGCTCCTTCACCAACAGCACCTAAATATCCTACAAAGCGTGCATCTGTTTCTTTATCCAACTGTTTGGACGATGTGCCCGATGAAACCAACCCGTGGAATCCGGAAATGGCACCGCAGGCAATCGTGATAAATAGTAACGGGAACCAGGATACATCTGCTGCTCCGTTTGTCATTGGAGCGGTAATTTCAGGATTTGTAAATAGAAGACCAAGATAAAGCAATCCTAAACCAACAATTAGTTGATGGGAGTTGATATAATCACGTGGCTGTAATAGCTTCCAGACAGGTAGAGTTGAAGCTATGTACACATAAATCATCAGAATGACGATCCACACCAAGAAAGCCATGCTTGTTGAACTCAAGCCAAACAATAATGTGGCTTCTTGTCCTCCAAAATAACGAACTAAATCAATTTGCAAAAATTCAACCCGACTGGCAATGACAGCTGATGCATACATGACTGCCAGTGCAACGATTGAAGGTATTAACATGCTGCCATTCCGTTTGTAAACTGAATATCCAATCCATATCGCTAGCGGGATCTGAATGAAAACTGATACGACACTTGCAGGGAATGTAATAAAAAGATTTGCGATAACCCATGCAAATACTGCATTAACCATTAATACAAGAATTAATATAATAAACAGAAATAGTACTTTTGCTCTTTTTCCAATTAACTTATTGGCTAATGAACCGACGGATTGTCCCTTATTTCGAACTGAAAGAACCAAAGTTCCAAAATCATGCACCCCGGCTGCAAATACTGTCCCTAAAATGACCCACAGAAATGCAGGAAGCCATCCCCAGTACACGGCGATTGCCGGTCCTACAATCGGAGCCGCCCCCGCTACTGAAGTAAAATGGTGACCCCACAGAACAAACTTATTCGTTGGGACGAAATCGACACCATCTTTGTATTGGTGTGCCGGTGTCACATAATTCGGATCCAGACGGTACACCCGCTCAGCAATAAGCTTAGAATAATATTTATACCCAAACAAAAAGACAAGCCCTCCTATTACCGCTAACCATATTCCACTCATCAAATTCCTCCTTCATCTTTTAATGTGCATACATTTAAATATCTGAATTTTTAGAATGTATACGCTTACTACATTTTACATTGGGTTTTTATGGTTTTCAATGAGAACATTTACTCTTATTGGTCTTATAAGCCAAATAAAAAGACAGATTCTATAATAGAATCTGCCCTATAGTTAAACGACGTATATGCTATCCTCATCTGTCGGATCTACCGCTTGGGGTATGTCTACTGTCGTTCTTAGTATGGTTTTGTTAGCATCCGTTGTTTTGGGATGATCTGAAGATGTAGGAAAAGTGAAAGAAATCCTCTTTTCTTCACCCGCACCTATTGTACCGATCTTATCAAGGACAATCGTATCTAAATCTTTTTCATGATAGGAAAAGTCACTATCTTTTTTATCCTCCTCATATTTCTCAAGAAGCAATAAATGAATTTCATTAATAGGCTGATCGGCCATGCCGCCGATCAAAACGACTTCCCCTTCAATTGAATCTCCAGGAGAAATCTTAGTTTTGTGCACGATTGTATCTACTTTAACATGTCCTATCCCTATACTGGACAAAAACTGTTTAAACATATTTCAGCCACCTTTCCTATACCTAATTGTCTTTACCCTAACATGTACCCCTCTTATTCATCTATTTCTACATATTCTGCGAGTTTTCGGCAAAGAATATGAGAGAAACATTGGAAAGGAGTGAATAAAATGAAAAAAATGGTTGTATCTATCTTAGCAGTATTCTTGATTAGCCTGAGTGTCGGTACATTTGCAGCAGCTGAAGGTGAACCACAAACACCTAAGGTAAACCTTACTGAAGAACAAAAATCGGAGCTTGCCAAATTGCATGAACAAATGTATTCAACAAAAAAAGAACTTGTGAAGAAATATGTAGAATATGGCGTCTTCTCAAAAGAACAGGGAGACAACGTACTTAAAATGATGGAAGCTAAGTATCAAAAACTGAAAGAAAATGACTACATGATGAGATGGCATCCCCATCCACACCATGGAAAAAAACTAGATCACAAAGAGTAAGCGGAAGGGCTATTTTTGGCCCTTCCCTTTTAAATGACCAGAAAATACCCTCACTTAATTAAGAAAGGCTCCTTAAGATTCCAGACACTTTATTTATATCTTCCATTGAAACATCATAATGAGTGGTAAAACGTACAAGAGTAGGTCCAAAGGTCACTGCCAGTATCCCCTTTTCTTTTAACTCATCAATAAATTGCTCTGATGTGATCCCTCTTCCCTTTACATCTGCAACGACAATATTCGTATCAACATGATTGATTATTTCAATACCCTTACAGGCTTGAAGGGCTTCCTTTAGTACTACCGCTTTCTCATGATCCTCCACTAATCGTTCTCTCATCGTCTTTAATGCAACCAATCCAGGAGCTGCAATCATTCCTACCTGTCTTAAGCCACCCCCTAACCGTTTTCTCCACTTTCGGGCACGATCAATAAATCTACGATCACCTGCGATAATAGACCCTATAGGGGCACCCAACCCTTTGGATAAGCAAATTTGCACAGTATCACAATGGTCAGTGAACTCCCTGATATCTCTCCCACTGGCATATACTGCATTAAAGAGCCGTGCTCCATCCATGTGCACGGGAATTGAATGTTTTTTCGCAAGTGTATAGATCGCCTTCATATTCTCTGGAGACACAATGGCTCCACCTGCCCGATTATGTGAATTCTCCAAACAAATGAGTCCTGTTTCTGGAAAATGCTGATCTTCAGTTCGAATAGCCGCTTCTACTTCAATCGGATCCATCTCACCATTTATCCCATGGATCGTACGTGTTTGAACACCTGCCAATGCGGCAACCGCTCCTGATTCATAGTAGAAAATATGGGAATTCGCTTCTAATAGAATTTCATTCCCTGGACGTGTGTGTGTTAAAACAGCAATTTGGTTACCTTGAGTACCACTTGTTACAAATAGCGCCGCTTCTTTACCAAGTAAGGTGGCCGCTTCCCTCTCAAGCTTTATGACTGTAGGATCTTCTCCATACACATCATCCCCTACTTCAGCCTCGAACGCAGCCTTACGCATTTCTTCCGTTGGTTTTGTTACTGTATCACTTCTTAAATCAATCAAAATGAAATACCTCCTCTTAAAACTTTCACTAGTGTCATTATATCAAAGTAAGGCGTTTGATGAATCAAGGTTCAAATGAATAAAAGACCATACAAAATACCCAGAAAAAATATAATTATAGGAATATTCAAAACATTTCCCTTTTTAATATGTTACTATTTTAATAATCAATTACCTAAAATAGAAGAGCCATTAAAGCCAGTTAGAGGAGAAGGATCATATGACAATCGGTTCTAAAATCCGCTTTCACAGACTTAAACGAAATTTAACACAAGAAGATTTATCAAAAGGGATTATTTCCGTATCATACCTTTCCAAACTGGAAAACAATCAAGTTACTCCGTCAAATGACATCATTAATTTACTCTGTGGCCGATTAGGTGTAAATAGTCTGCTTGATACGACTGCCCATTTGAACAAACTACTTCAGAATTGGAACCATGCCTTACTGTGGAATAAAACAGAGGAAGCTAAGTCGATCAATGTGGACGTTAAGAAGGACCTGGAACAGACGGATGATCTCATTCCACATTTATTCTATAAAATCCTTTGCTTCCGTGTTCAATTAATTCAAGGGAACCTTCAGAATGCGTTGGAACACATGAAACAAATCCAATCCAATTATAAAGAACTGACCGATACGCTGAAATTCTATTATCACAAATACAAAGGGAACTATTATTATTTGATTGAAGAGTACGATAAAGCCAAAGGAGAACTGAAAGAAGCTGAAACCTGCTATGTAGTTGGAAATGTGATTAATGAAGAAGAAAGAGCAGATCTATATTATTTATTCAGCCTGGTCTTGACCCGTTTAAGCATGTACCGATTAGCAATCTTTTACGGGGAGAAGTCTCTCTCCATTTTCCAGGGCGTCTACTATCAGAAAAGATGCGCCGAGGTGCATTTGATTCTAGGAATTTGCTATCGGCGTATACGTTATAGCGAAGAAGCGATAAAGCATTATGATTGGGCCAATTTCATTTCTCAATCCATAGACTATACGTCGTTAAATTCAAAGGTAGAGCAAAACTTAGGATATTTAAAATCATTTATGAACAAGAGCGATGAAGCCATTCAACATTATTTGCGAAGTATTGAATTGAAAGGCTCAGACGAAGAAGGAAAGCTGTACTCAATTCTCTCTTTGGTTAAGGAATATTATAAAAAGAACCAATTTTCCGAAGTGCGTTTCTGGTTACCTAAAGGATTACATCTTTGCTCTAAAGAAAAGTTCCCGGATAAATTCTATCAATTATCTTATTATCAGTTTGCTTTAAATGATTTTCCACAAGGTTTTGAAGCTTTTATGAAGGAGTATGCACTGCCCTTCTTTAAAAAGAGCGGATCCCATCTATTATACGCTGAGTATTCTAAATTCCTTGGCCAATATTACCAGGGGGTTAGAAAATATAAATATGCAGCATTTCATCTAAATGAAGCCAATCTCATTTATGAAGAAATGTTAACTTTATAGGAGGTGAAATGATGAAAAAGGTGAAAAAATTATTACTAATCACCAGCCTTACGGCTATGGCACTCTCTGGTGTTGTGGTAATCAACTCCCCGGAAGAAGAATTCCCACCATTCTCAAGTAAATTATAAAAACATAACCATCAGGACTGGCCCTTTTTAGGACCAGTCCTTTTCAATCGTTCAGCTCATCTGTCGATCTACCATATGTGAACTCGTACAAATCACGTTAAAAGAAGGTTCACATCCTTTACGTATACTTAATCAATTGATTTGAAAATATAATTATTCAATGAAATTTTCTGAATAAAGAGATATAGTTAGTATTGAATACATATCAAGGGGGATTTTAGATGAATACTGCATTTGAAAGTAAATTAGAAAGATACGCAGATTTAATCGTACAAGTAGGACTAAACCTGCAAAAGGATCAAGAACTTCTGATTTCTGCACCTATTACAGCGTATAAATTTGTTCGACTTGTTACTAAGAAGGCCTATGAAGCGGGTGTATTAAATGTACTAACGGACTTCTACGATGAAGAGTTAAAGAAAATCCGCTTAGACAATTCTTCTGAGGAAGGCCTGAAAGCGTTTCCTGATTGGAAGGCAAAAGGGTTTATTGAAATGGCGGAAAACAATGTAGCGCTATTAAATTTAGCGGCACCAAACCCTTCCCTATTAAGAGATGCGGATCCAAAAAGGGTTGCCATTTTGAACCGAGCTTCCGCTGAAGCAATGAAAGATTTTTCTGCTTATATCGGCGGTGGCAAAATAAGCTGGTTAATAGCGGCATTCCCTACAATCGAATGGGCTCAAACTGTTTTCCCTGAACTCTCTCAGGACGAAGCAATCGATAAACTATGGGAAAACATCTTTTATACAACCCGGACGGATCAGGAGAACACGGTCGCACTTTGGGAATCTCATATTAGTAATCTGAATAAGAACGCTGACCGTTTAAATCAAAGCAAATACAAAAAGCTTCATTATAAAGGACCTGGAACAGATCTTTCCATTGAATTCCACCCACAAACGAAATGGATCAGTGCCCAGTTCACAAATGATCAAGGAATTCCCTTTGTTCCGAACCTCCCAACGGAAGAAGTGTTTACAATCCCAGTCAAACAAGGTGTGAATGGGACTGTCTCAAGTACGAAACCACTTAACTATAGCGGTACGTTAATCAGGAACTTTTCCCTGACCTTTAAAGACGGTAAAGTGGTAGAATTCACAGCTGAGGAAGGATATGAAACCCTGAAAAATCTGCTGGAAACAGATGAAGGGGCCTCCTATTTAGGAGAAGTGGCATTGGTTCCTCACAACTCACCTATTTCTAATACAAATATTATCTTCAACAACACACTTTTTGATGAAAATGCTTCATGTCATATAGCGCTGGGTAGAGCTTTATCAGTGTGTGTGGAGGAAGGTAAAAATATGACGGCGGAACAATTACGGAAAGTAGGTTTTAACGAAAGCATGATTCATGTAGATTTCATGATAGGATCGGCTCAGTTAGATATTGACGGCGAAAAGGAAGACGGGTCGATTGAACCTATCTTCAAAGCCGGTGATTGGGTTTAAAATTTGATTACGAAGGAAGAATAATGGGGCAAGGCTTAAATAATTTATTTAAGCCTTTTTTTGTTGAGGTTTATCTTAACAATACTTTTGGAGAAAAGAGTTTTTAATATAAACCACTGTATCATTATTGGAAAAAGTTACATGTAATATGACAAACAAATTTCTTTTTTAACATATTCAATACTTCACGAATACTTTACAATAGAAGTATACCTTTTTTAAAGGAGCGATTTTCTTGTCGATCAATCACAAACATTCGTTTTTATGGAGTGGCATCATTCTCTCTTTCTTCACTTTATATATAATATTTCGCACTACAAATGTACAATCCAGTGAAAAACCCTTGACCGTTGAAGAAAAATACCCCACTGTCTTTGTGCACGGGTATAAAGGTACATATAATTCTTTCAGAACGATGCTGGAACGTTTTGAAAACCAGCATGGCTGGGGTCAAAAAACGTTGGAGATTTATGTTTCTGAGAACGGCAGTGTAGTGTATAAAGGATCTCTTCCCACAAATCCCACCTCACCTCCACTCGTTCAAGTCATTTTTGAAGATAATCGGGCATCATTGGAGAAACAGGCGATTTGGTTAGAAAATGCCATGAAGCTTTTACATCATCAGTTTGACGTTTCAAATGTAAATATTGTGGGACACTCCATGGGCGGCCTTGCGTCAACAAAATATATTCTAAATACCAGGGATAGCTCGTTTGTCCCTAAGACCCATAAATTCATTACGATTGCTACCCCTTTCCTTGGTGTTACGAAGGAATCCTATGATGAAATCAATACAGGTGCAGCTGTTATAGACTTAAAACCTGAATCACGTGCATTGAAAGAAATGTTTTTGAATCGCCATTTAATCCCTTCCAATATAAACATATTATCCATAGCGGGATCGGGTGATGATGTGGTGAATGTTCAAAGTGCTATAGGCAGTCAATCACTATTTGAAAAAAACCAATATCAATCCAGGATAGTGTATGATCCATCCATTTCTCATAGCGGCCTGCATGAAACGATAAAAGTAGACCGGCTTGTAGGAGATCACTTATGGGGTAAATGACCAGCTTCCCTATTCAGACCGTTTTATATCTGAATAGGGAAGTTTTTTATTGTGCAGTTGCGTAAACTTCCTTTACGTTCTATACTACACAAGACTAAACCTCAAGGTTAGGATGAGTAGAATGACAAAAGAAAGAATCATTAAAGCAAACCCAAAATACATACAACATTTCCAAAAAGGATTCCCCCTTCTTAATAAAGAAAATGTGACATCATCGATTGAGAATATTGAAGAAGGAGAAATTCTTAAACTTGTAGACAATAACAATGGCTTTATCGCCAAAGGCTACTCTGGAATACAGAACAAAGGAGTCGGATGGCTGCTGAGTTGGAAGGAACAAGAAGCAATAGATAAAGACTTTATCTTAAAAAAGCTTCAAGCTGCCATCAATCAACGTCTTCACTTCTATTATAGTGAAGATACGACAGCGTTTCGAGTGTTTAATGGTGAAGGAGACGGATTTGGAGGCATCATCATTGACTACTTTGATGGCTACTACCTCGTTCAATGGTATTCAAAAGGAGCCTATGCCTTTAAGCAAGAAGTTATGCAAGGGTTAAGAGAATTAACGGATTACAAAGGCATTTATCAGAAAAAGCGATTTGCACAGGAAGGAAAATATGTGGAAGAAGATGATTTCGTTGAGGGAACCCGCCCTTCCTTCCCCCTTCTTGTCAAGGAAAATGGCGTTCAATTTGCCATTTATTTAAATGACGGCGCAATGGTAGGGGTTTTTCTTGACCAACGTGAAGTGCGTAAACGAATTCGTGACTCGTACTCTGAAGGCAAACGCGTATTGAATACGTTCTCTTACACAGGCGCATTTTCTGTTTTCGCTGCACTCGGTGGTGCCTTGGAAACGACCAGCGTAGATCTCGCTAATCGCAGTTTAAGTAAAACGATTGAACAATTCAGCATTAACGGGATCGATTACGAAGCACAAAACATCATTGTGGAAGATGTCTTTAAATACTTTAAATATGCCGTAAAAAAAGAACTCTCCTTTGATCTTGTGATTCTCGATCCGCCAAGCTTTGCCCGCTCCAAGAAACATACATTCAGTGCAGCTAAGGATTATAAAGATTTGTTAAAAGAAGCGATTGCCATCACTGAAAAAAAGGGTACCATTGTGGCATCCACTAATTGCAGCACCTTCAATATGAAGAAATTCAAGAGCTTTATTGAAACAGCCTTTAAAGAAACCAATGGAAAATATAAAATACTCGAAGAATACACACTGCCCGAAGACTTTAAAACCCTCAGTCAATACAAACAAAGTGATTACCTTAAAGTCGCCTTTATTCAAAAACTATAATGGATAGCAGCTGGGACAAAACTAAAAACCACGGCATAAAGACGAAAAACTACAGTGTAGTTTCTCAATACCGCTAATGATTTCCGTGCAAGACTTCGCTTTCCGCGGGTAGCTCGTGAGCCTCCTCGGCGAGCCTGCGGGGTCTCACATAAGCTACTCTTCCCGCAGGAGTCTTCGTCTTGCACTCCAATCAACCGCTTGAGAGAGCTAGAATCTAAATGTACATTGAACAAATAAAAAACCGAACTAAATTGCCTCTTGAATGCAATTTAGTTTGGTTTAACTTATACAAAACACTTTTGTCCCAGCCTCCTCCTATATGTATATATATAAAGTTTTCTTTCATTTTTTTATTTCTTTGTTTTGGAAATAAAGGCTCATCAAATCTAGAATAGGAGATTTTTTGTTTGTCTATCTTTTTAGGCAGTAAAATGAAGTAGCACAGAGTGGATTGTAGCGGAAGGCACTTTACTCCTGCGGGAAATAGAGGAAAGGTCGAGACCCCACAGGGCAAAGCCCGAGGAGGCTCGACTTCCTCCCCGCGGAAAGAAAGTGCCTGGAGCGGAAAGGAACGGTCACTGCCTCTGTTTGCACACTATCATTCATTCAAAAGATTAATATACTTTTTGGAATCTGTATTAAGGTTTATTCATTCCGCAGATGACAGAATAATCTGTCATTATTTCCTCGGAAACCGCATAAAGCGACATGTAGTAATGGTTTATTGGAGAAAAAGATCGAATAAGGAGGTTTACTGATGAAAAAAGCTGTTTTTCTTGATCGTGATGGAGTAATCAATGAGGTGAAAACAGAGAGAGTGACATTTGTGAATCGACCCGAACAATTTTATTTCCTGGAGGGAGTCCTTGAAGCTATCAAATTATTGACTGATTCCGAATTTCAAGTTTTCGTCGTTACCAACCAGGGTGGAGTTGGGTTAGGATATCTATCTCATGAACAACTTCAATCCATTCACGATCATATGTTAAGGGAAATTGAAAAGGCCGGGGGGTTCATTCAAGAGGTATCCTGTTGTACTCACAAGCCTCACGAAGGTTGTGGGTGCAGAAAACCTGAAGCAGGGATGCTCTTGGACCTGGCAAAAAAGCATGATATTGATATTGCCCAATCGTATATGGTTGGTGATCGCGAGGTAGATATTGAAGCTGGCCGCAAAGCGGGTTGCAATACTATCTTACTTGCAGACGGTCCCTCTCACCTATATAACGCCGATCACATGTTTACTAACTTAATGGAAGCTGCTGAATTTATCGTCACTCATAAGTAAGTCTTAAAGGTGTCCCAAAAACGGGACACCTTTTTTTCATCCCTTTTGGTCATTAATCGATATCGTGGAGATTTAACAAATTCGACCATTCAGTATATCCATTCAAACTTCCGTCAGGACGTCCGGAAGATCCCGTTTTATCGTTTTCAAAATAGGGAATTCTATGGTAAAGTACTATGGGACTAATGAGAACGGGAGGTATTTGATGAACCAGCAGGAATTATTACAAATTATACGAGATCACTATCCCTTTGATGTTCTAACCACTGAACAGTTAGATTACATTATTTCCGGTTCTAAATACACCACCTTCAAGAAGGGTGAATTCCTTTTTCATGAAGATGAAACGGTAGAAGAACTTGATATATACTTCCTTGTCTCGGGACTTGCGAAAAATGTTCTCCATCGCTCAAGCGGCAAACAGTATTCACTCCGATTCTACTATCCAGGAGACTTAATCGGGATTATGATTATGCTTACAAGCGGTGAAATGACCTTTTCCGTACAGGCAATAGAGGATTGTACCGTGTTCCGCATTCAAAAGGATCGACTATTGGAGATTATGACCAAGAACAATGACTTTTCAAAAATCATCTTCGAAAGCATCGGAAATCGAATGAAAACATTGTACGATGAAATAAAAGTGAAATCTGCCACTGAATCCGACGACGAAAATATCAATCTGTTTCGTACTAAAGTGCATACGTTAATGGATCGTCCCACCTTCATTGACGAAAATGCCACTATTCTTGAAGCAGCCAGAAAGATGAAAGAAGAAGATACATATGGTCTAGTGGTAGTAGATCAAGAGAAAAAAATGCATGGCATTCTTACCCAACGGGAAATCCTGTCTTATATTACAAACCCAATAATCAGTGAATCAGTTAAAGACTGGATGAAGAAAAAACCGTTTTGGATTCGTGATGAATCCTTTGCATATGAAGCCCTTTCTTATTTCAAGCATGAAGAAGTGGATTTTGTACCCATTATTCGCAACGATGAAGTTGTGGGAGTTCTGACCAGTACTTCGTTTCTCAATATACAGGATTCAAATTATTTGGATCTTTCGTATAAAATCCAAAAAGCCGTTTCCAACGACGAACTGGTAGAGCTGGCAACGGTGAAAAGTAATACTTTTCAACAGTTCATCCAAGATCTTCTCCTTCAAGATAGTTTTGGCTACGATATTTGCGAAGTGATCTCAAACTATAATGATCGCCTGCACCGAAAAATCATTCAATTAACCGAAAAAGAAATGCGTCAGGAAGGATTCGGATCTGCGCCTATCAATTATTGTTTTATCGTAATGGGCAGTCAAGGCAGAAGCGAACAAGGCTTTCATACGGATCAGGATAATGGAATCATTCTCGATGATTATAACCACTTGTCCAATCTTAACAAGGTTGATTTGTATTTCCAGGCATTCACGGAAAAACTCAATTTAAAGCTTGCTGCATGCGGTTTTCCTGAATGTACTGGCGGAATCATGGCGAAGGAACAGAAATGGAAACGATCCTATACTGATTGGAAAAAGGCGATTGATGAATGGCTATACGAAATAGATGCACAGGAAGTTCAAAACATTACGATGTTCTATGATTTCCGCCCCATTTATGGTGATTACTCCATCGCAGAGGAAATTCGAGATTATTTAGCGGAAAAATCGAAACGGTCTCTAAATATGCAACAACTATTAAGAAAAGATGCCCTTCGTTTCAAACTTCCTGTAGGCCCTTTGGGACGAGTGAACCTGAAGCCCAGGAATCATTTGTTTAACATCAAAAAGTCCGGGCTTTTACAAATCGTCAATATGATTCGCATTCATTCTGTAAAATACGGAATAAAAGAAGTTAATACGATAAAGAGGGTTCAAGCATTGAAGAAGATGCAGGCTTTTCATCCCAGGGATGCTGAAAATGTAAAAACAGCTATGCACATTCTGCTCACTCTCCGTACAAAGCAAAACCTTCTTGAACTTATAGAAGGAAAACCATTAAGTAATGATATTGATGTACGTACTCTTTCAAAAGAGGATCGTCAGAAATTAAAAGAATCCATCCAGATTGCTAATCGACTTCAACAGGTGATGGAAATTAGTTTTAATAGGAACCGGGTGGTTTAATGAATGATATTGGAATTAATGTGGGCTACCGCATTCTGAAATATTATTTATGGCAGCAATTTTTCTTTCGCTTTCAAGTGAAGCGGGAAAAAGAAAAGCTATCCTACCATAAATTATCTCGTGCCCTAAAAGAGTTTGAAGAAGAAAAACCCACGCTTCAACAAAAACATTTGTTCGATTGTGATTTTACCATATTTGACCTGGAGACAACGGGCTTTTTTCCGGAGGTCGGGGATGAAATCATCTCGATCGGAGCGGTTAAGGTTAAGGAAGGTAAAGTTCAACGGAAAGACACGTTCTATCAGGTCATCAATCCCCTTCAAACGGTTTCGAGGGATACGAAGCGATTTACAGGTCTGAGACGAAAAGACTTTCTGAATGGTGTTACGTTACCTATCGGATTGGAGCGATTTATTGAGTTCAGTAAAGGAACGATCCTTGTCGCTCACCCAGCCAGTTTCGACATAAATTTTCTCCAAAAAAGGATCTATAAGTGGCAGCTCCCTTCATTTGATCCTGAATATGTCGACTCCTTTTCGCTTGCCAATGGGTTATTGGAACGGGACGATTGCTACCTGGATGCCCTTGTAAAACGGTTTGACATCGATTACCGGACACGACATCATGCTCTGAATGACGCGATCATGACCGCCGAAATCTTTGAAGAGCTATTAAAAATCTGTTATCAGCAAGAGGTTCACACGATACGGGGATTGAATGAGTTTATACTGGAGGAGACAAGCTCCGGGTTCTGATCTGAACTCCTCCCTCCTGACAGCTGATAAATGAAAAAAACGCTTGAGAAAATTTCCTCAAGCGTTTTTCCATGTTTATTATCGAATTTGTCCGGTTCCATGCATCATATACTTAACGGTTGTTAAAGCTGGTAGCCCCATTGGTCCTCTAGCATGAAGTTTCTGTGTAGAGATTCCAATTTCAGCACCAAATCCTAACGCTCCTCCATCAGTAAAACGAGTGGAAGCATTATGATAGAGAGCGGCAGCATCAACGAGCATCATGAATTTCTTCGCTGTTTCTGTATTTTCCGTGACAATGGCTTCTGAATGCTTTGTACCATATTGTTCGATGTGATCGATTGCTTCATCCAAAGAAGGGACAATCTTCACGGCAATATCCAGACTTAGATATTCATTTGCCCAATCTTCTTCTCCTGCAAGCTTCGCATCTTCAATCGCTTCGACCACTTTTTCATCTCCGTGAATGGTTACATTGTGTTCTTTAAGCTTTTCTACAAATGCACCCTTATTTTCTTTAAACCAGTCTTCATGCAGGATGACGGTTTCAGCTGCATTACATACCGCTGGACGGTCTGTTTTTGCATTGATGATGATGTTTAATGCTTTTTCCACTTGAGCTTCTTTGTCAATATAGATATGACAGTTTCCTACGCCAGTCTCCAGGACAGGTACAGTTGCATTATTAACGACAGCATTGATTAATGCACCTCCACCGCGCGGAATCAACACATCGATATGCTCTTTCATCGTGAATAGCTCACTTGTTGCTTCTCGATCGGTTGTATTGATAAATTGTACGGCATCTTTAGGGATATCCGTTTTCTCAAGTGCTTCATGCATGACGTCCACAATTGCTTTGTTCGAAGTAATGGCATTAGAACCACCTTTTAGGACAATGGCATTACCGGATTTTAGTGCTAATCCAGTTGCATCAACCGTTACATTAGGACGGGCTTCATAAATCATTCCAATGACACCAAGTGGGACCGTTACTTTTTGAACTTGCAGTTGATTTTCAAGAGTCCAATCGGATACTACTTTACCAGTGGGATCTTCCAGGTCAGCAACTTGACGGAGACCACTTGCAAAATCTTCAACACGTTCTTTAGAAAGTGATAAACGATCCATAAATGCAGCTTCGAAGCCCTTTTCTTTCCCTCTTTCAAGGTCTTTTTCGTTTTGCTTTAGTATAGATTCGTAATTCGCCTCTAAATGATCGGCAAGGATATGAAGGGCTTTATTTTTTTGGTCGGTAGTCAGCATACTTAGTGTTTTAGAAGCTTTCTTTGCAAGCATCGCTTGTTTTTTTACATCCGTTTTTTCTATAGTTAAAGTCATCAAATACCTCCTGATATTTTTGAAAAGAATTCGACCGGATTGTGCAGGGGAAGAAGGAGACTAACTCCTTCTTTTATACTCCTACTGGAATGGGTAAATCCACATGACATACTAGTTGGTCAATTTCGACTGCGATTTGATCCGCTTTGATGTCGGTTGGATTTTTCAGTTGACCTGAACGGAAATTGACCATTCCCAAACCAATTTCTTCATTTCGATTATCAAGGATTCGTACGACTGCACCTTTATTAAATCGGCCTTTTACAGTATAAATATCATCAATTGTTAAGCTTTCTTTTTGTTCCAGAATACGGTCTTTCGCATCTGAATCGATGGTGATTTCACCTTCGGGACCTGAGTTGAACGCAATCCATTGCTTTTTGGAATCAAGGTTTACGGAATCTTCTGCCGTTTCAAAGTACGTCCCTTTCGCTGTATGTTGGACAGCATCATAAATAACATCTGAGTTTCCTGATTTGCCTAGAAACGCAGGAATTCCAGAAGCCATTGTGATCTTAAATGCATCGATTTTCGATCTCATTCCACCAGTTCCTACAGAACTTCCAGGCTCTCCTGCCATGTCTTCGATATCTTCAGTAATTTCCGTTACGCTTTCTAGCAGTTCAGCATCTGGATTTTTACGTGGATCAGAATCATACAGTCCGTCAATATCAGATAGAATGATGAGTTGATCAGCATCCACTAATGCCGCAACTTTGGCAGACAGGGTATCATTGTCTCCGAATTTCAGTCGATCAACCGTTACTGTATCATTTTCATTGACAATTGGGATGATCCCTCTTTCAAGCAGGACATTGATTGTATTTCTTGCATTGTTATATCGGTCTTCATCAGAAAAATCACTACGAGTGATCAGAATTTGAGAAGCCACGTATCCGTTGGAAATTAACAGATCGGAATACGCTTCAATCAATAGTCCTTGACCAATAGCTGCTGCTGCCTGCTTCTCCGGAAGAGAGCTTGGACGTGTTAAACATCCTAATTTACGATAACCGGCAGCGACAGCACCTGATGAAACAAGCAATACTTCATGGCCATCATCTTTTAAACGGACGACTTCATCAACGAGACGTTCCAGTTTTCTACGACTCATTTCTCCATGCAGGCTTGTTAATGAACTACTTCCAATCTTGATTACGATACGTTTCTTCTGATTATTTTGGGACATTCAATCACTCCTAGTAAAAAGGTCCGTCCCTCGCCCCTCTTTATGTGTGTGGGGACGGACTTGTATTTCTTGTATGGTTGGTATTAGTTATTTGGGGTGCCTACGATTCGATGTTTGGTTAGCTGGTTACTAATTGTTTGGACTGTAAGGATGAGCTTATTTCTTTCGAACGTTTTTCTGCTCCCTTGACAGCTTCTGAGATAGCCTTACCTCCGCCGAACTCTGCTAATGCATCAAGTCCTGCAGCTGTAGTACCATTTGGGGATGTTACATTCTCTCTTAGTTGAGTTGGTGATTCTTCACGCTCAAGCATCATTTTGGCTGCACCGAAAATGGTCTGAGCTCCGATTTTACGTGCTAATTCCGGATCTAACCCGGCTTCGGCACCTGTCTTTTCAATGTGTTCCATTAAATAGTAAAAGTATGCTGGGCCACTTCCGGCAATACCAGTGAAAATGTCCATCTGACTTTCTTCAATCACGAACACTTCACCAATGCTTGATAATAACTCTTTTGCATTTTCCATATCTTCTCTTGAAGTAAAGCGACCTGCACTTATGGCTGTAGCCGATTCTTTCAACATACTTGACGTATTTGGCATAACCCGGATAACAGGCTGACCTGCAGGTAATTGCTCTTCCATATGAGAAGTAGTGATTCCTGCTAGAACCGACATAATCACTGTATCGTTTCTTACTAAGTGATTAATTGAATCTAATGCTTTATCAATATCCTTCGGTTTCATCGCGAGAATAAGAATATCTATCTCATTAAAGGGTAGATCATCTTTTGTTAAAGCCGATATATCATATTTCGCTTTCATTTCCTGAAGTCTTCCTTGATTGCTTCGATTAGAAACAATAATTTGTTCTGATGGGATCTTTCCGCTTTGTACAGTACCTGAAATCATTGCTTCCGCCATGTTTCCTGCACCTAGAAAAGCTATCGTTTTATGTTTTAACAATCATATCCACTCCTGTTCTTATATTAATTGTCGGGTTTTTAATCGTACATTCATTTTTTAAGTTTAATAATAATTATGAAAGAATTTTATGTTGTTAAATTTCCTGGTTAATGTGTCTAAAAACCTTTGTTGTCGTGTGTTTGTTCACAACGTTTATAATAGTAACATGCTGGTATATGATATCAAGGGCATTAAAGGAAGTAGTTAGGAATTAGCCGTAATACGAAGTGGAAGCGTTATCATTACCATTTATGTTAATCAGATTCCTTCTAAAGGCTATATATTGGCCCAGAGAGCGTATAATCAGAATTTTTGCTTTTGCTTTACTGCTTGAATGAGAGTCGACGTTTCCAACCCATACTGTCAGAGCAGTTCTTAACGCGGAATTCATTACTACTTCCCAATCCACAAAAAAAGCCCGTTAAGCATTTTTCAGCTTAACGGGCTTTCTTCATTCATTCAGTTGTAGCTTCGTCTGAGCTCTTACCATTAAGAAAGTCTTTCAGAGCTTGTATATTTTCTTCAAAATTAATTTCCAGTACAGACCCTACACCACTATAGCTACCAAAACCATACGATCCTTCAACTGGGATGGTGAGCTTATCCATATCACTGCTGTTACTCAACAGGATATCTTTAGCGATGGAAATTTGATCAAGCTTACTCATATTTGTCTGGATATAGGGTTGAATGGATCCCGCCATTTTAGGAAGCTTTGTAACTCCACCTATTGAGAGGACCTCATCTTTAAGAGCATTTATGACTTTTTGTTGTCTTTCAACCCTGCCAAAGTCTCCCTCTGCATCAGCACGGAACCTTGCATACCCCAATAATTCTTTCCCATTTAAGTTATGAACACCAGGCTGAAGGGAAACGCCAATGTTTTCCGACATCGCCTTTTCCACATCCATTTCAATGCCCTCCGGTGCCAGTACATCAACGGATTGTTCAAATCCTTTGAAGTCGACTACCATGAAATATTGAATATCAATATCAAAGTTGTGTTTGATGGTCTTTCTGAGCAATTCTGGTCCACCTAAATAAAATGCTGTATTCAGCTTATAGTTTTGGTATCCCGGTATTTCAACATATATATCCCTCATAAAGGAAACGAGTTTGGTTTCATTTGTTTTAGGGTCGATCTGTGCGAGCATCATTGTGTCGGTCCTGGATTTCTCCTCGCCTCTGCTGTCGACTCCCAATAGCAGTACGTTGACCTTGCCGTCCTTATCTTTCACACCATTGAATTTATAATCTTCTTGAAGCTTATCGTCTCCAGCCATTTTGTATCCACTATAAAATTGAAACCCTGCATAACCGAGTAAACTAAATATAAGTAATAATAATACCAATATCACTTTTCTTCCGCGTTTTTTCTTTTTAGACTTGCGATCTAATCGTGAATCCATTTCTTCACCTACTTTTATGACATTCATGAATTACTGATGATAGTATGAAATAGTACTCTATTCGAATGAAATTGACAATCGAAGAATCTTGGATGAACTAACACATTTCTCCATACCATTTGAAAGTTTATTTTATCACAAATATCCATAAAAGTATTTGTTTGTTCCTATCCCTGCAAATGAAGTGAATGGAAGTAACCGTTCGTAAGTTCTATTACTTCTTGTTCCTCCACTTTGTTGTAAGATATGATGAATGAAGTAGAAGGCCCGCTGGATTTGTCCAAGTCTTGGGATGTGGTGACATCCTCTCTTCTTAAAGGCTTCCCTAATAAGAGAGAAAGTTCATGAAAAACGCCTTTAGAGCCGACTGGCATAATATCGATGATAGAAGGGTGTTGAACACAGTTCATAAATAGAGCCAGTGGTGCAATGGAAGCATGTTGCTTCATCACTTCAATTCCTACCAGGGGGGTTCCGATAAGAGCATATGCAAGATCTGTACATGAGGTAATGGATCTTTTCTTGTTTCTCATGCCAATACATGTAACTCCAATGGCCGATTGATTAAGACCGATATTAGATTCAGTACTCCCTGTAATTGGAATACCATCCAGGTTCATTTCATTTAAACCTTTCTTCACACCACTGCAATACTGATCCCATACAGCATCACTTGTAAAGTTCAGTATTTGAATAGCATTGAGCCTTGCTCCCGCGGCCAAACATTCCATCACTGCTACACGGAAACAGTAATAACCCACTGTCTCAGGATCCGCAAGGACTACATCTCCTTCTTTATTTCCAATCCCTCCGCTGCAGTCAGTTGCCAGGATCAGCTCTTCCTCATCTGAAATAGAAATGGATATGACATCTCTAAGCTTAATCATGCGATCCTCCTCCTTTTCAATCTTGACTCAAGTGGAGGATACAAGAAGTGGGCTATCGTTAAATTAATGAAACTGGCTATTAGTAAGGAAGGAAGAATGGCATAGTAAAATGAAGAACTAAGGATAAATATAAATGGAATTCCCGCGAGTAGACCGTTTCCTATAAAAAAAAGGATGGCTGCAAGTACCCGTTTCCCATTCGAGAACACATATCCAAATAACCATACAAAGAAGGCCATTTCAGCAGCAATAAGCACATGAAATGGGCCAAGAGGGAAGCCTGAGTACATGCTCGAAAGCAAGTGACCTCCGCCTGCAACGATTGCCCCCCATCTCCCATTGTAAAGGGAAGCAATCAATAATGCAGGCATACTATCCAATGCAACCGTGCCTATTACGGCAGGTATCTTCACCATTCCACCAATCGCAGAAAAAGCCATAAACAATGAAAGTAGCAAAAGAGTCTTAAGATTACTTTTCATTTTTTTTCTGAACTTTACTGGTTGAAAATACGTTTGCGCTTCGGATATATTCGACATCTTTTACATTACAACGATAATTGATCACACGGGCCAATGCGAAAAAGTAATCGGATAATCGATTGATAAACTGCAATGTCACAATGGGAAAGTCCTCGTCCGTTTTTGAAAGTGAAACCATGATTCTCTCTGCTCTTCTTGTAACCGTTCTGGCAATGTGAATACTTGATGATGCTTTCACGCCACCTGGTAAAATGAACTTCTCAAGTAGGGGCGCTTCCTTCGTAAACCTATCAATCTTCTCCTCCAACGCATGGACGGATTGGGGCTGAAGCTTGATTTTTCTATGTTTAGAAACGTTGGATAGGTCACCGCCACAATCAAATAGTTCATGCTGAATCGTCTCAAGATCCTGTAGTACATCCTGAAAACCCTCTACATCCAGTTCTGAAATGGCTTGCCCAACAAAAGAATTCACTTCATCCAATGTTCCATATGCTTCGACACGAATATCATCTTTATCTACTCTTCCACCAATCAAACTCGTTTGACCTTTATCACCAGTTCTTGTGTAAAGCTGCATGTTTACCCTCTCCTTTATCCTTTTAATGTTGTAGCAAGGCCGTACCAAACCAGCCAAACTTCCTGAGACATTTCCGCCAGATCTTGATAAACCCAACCTGTCATATCCCGCCACTCCCTGGACAGCTTATCCATTGGGACAATTCCTTTCCCGATATCTGAACCTATCCAGATTACTCTGCGATCTGGGTCTTCTTCTTCCCACTGCTTTAAGGATTGTATCAAAATGGTAAAAGACTTTCTGATTTCTGAATCATTATTTAAAATGGTTGATCGAATTCCATACTCAAGTCCCTCAATTACGATGACAGAGTTTGAAAAGTTGATCTCATCCAAATGAATCCTTTTTCCATTAAATAATGGAATCCAGGTTGTATCCGTTTCTTTAAGATTAAAATGGATTTTCACCCATCTGCTTTTCCCATTAAAGGAACCTCCCGTAACGAAGTACATGTTTGATTCCTCCAATCATTTTCTGTCTTCCATACCAATTCATACCCTGCCCCATGGTTGACCTCCCATTCCCAAAACGTTCTGTGAACATTTCTGGGAGATAACGATGTTAATAGATGTCGAATGACTCCACCATGAGTAATAACGGCATACCGCTTCCCGTTGTGCTCTTCTATCTGTTTTATGATCTGTGCCCAGGCTAGCTCGACTCGTTTTCCAAATTGATTCATCCCTTCCCCATTAGGTGGAGAAATGGATGGGTCCAATATCCATTCTTGATATACATCATCTTCCTTTAAGTTTTCATAGGTTAAACCTTCCCAGCTTCCAAAGTGTAGCTCTCTTAAAAGGGATGAAGAGATCAATGGAGCATGAGGAAACAGAAAATGAGCGGTTTCTAAACAGCGGTTAAGATCACTCGAAAAGCATCGTTCATACTCTTCAAAAAGAGTATTTCGCCTTTTAAGTAATTCGATTCCTTTTCGAGATAAACTGGAATTGGTCCAGCCGAGGTATTTCCCCTGCTCATTTTCATCTGTTAAACCATGGCGAATACATGCAATAACCATATAGTCATCCATAAACACAACTCCACTCCCTCTACACTGGCCCCGATTGTATCGCCTGACATACCGCCAAACCATTTGATGGACCTGGAATAAACAAACCAGAATACAGCTAACGTCACCAGGGTGAATAAAGCATAAAAATAAAACCAATTTAAAAAGAAGCTGCCGACTCCACCCAGCAATAAACCAGAAACAATCCATATAAGATCATAACCCGTCATATTCTTACTGAAACCATATCCCATTCCAGACGTCTGGGCTGCAGGGATAAGAATTAGACTCGCCCCCATCATCATTCGACTTAAAAATGGAATGGACACAAGGATCATAACAATAAAAATAGTGGAATGGGTTTGCAGGATGGTTTCATAAATAAATAAAAACCTTGAAGAAAGCAATACCACCAGTGACAAAACGCCAAAGGCACCTACCCTCGGGTCTTTCATGATGTCTAATCGCTTCTCCTTATCTCTATAGGAAAAAAAGGCATCACTTGCATCCATATAGCCATCTAAATGGATACCACCCGTTAATACGATTGGCATTACCCAAATAAAGAATGCTATTCCTAAAGGGCTTATGTGGGTAAGAGAATTCAGAAAAACATATCCTCCTAAAAGAAACACACCTACAAATAAACCTAGCAGTGGAAATGTCCGGACCATCCACTTCATTTCCCTTTTCCCGATTGAAAATTCTTTACGGATTGGCAGAATCGTAAAAAACTGCAGATTAAGGAGGAAGCTTTTAAATAGGATCATGAGTAAACCGTCCTTCCTCATTCGGACCCCTCTTTTTCACAACCGGGATTCCCGCCGTCATTTCAATCGCCACACATGCTTCTTTCACCATTCTAATATGCAATGCACCAAGCCGTTTCTGGAATGTAAGGATATCGGTTGAATCAATTGGAAGATCAGAAACCAATTCATTACTAACCAGGAGCAGTACATCAACTTTATTTAGCAACTGTATGATAGACTGATAGATTTTCTCTTCTATATACTCACCTTTCTCCTCTCTATTGCCATACATCTCATTTGTTAAAAGAGTCGTGAGGCAATCTAACAGAACAACGGAGTGTTGAGGAATGTGGTTGATGATCCTTTCAATCGAATTGGGACACTCAATCGTCGTCCATTCCACCTTAGACGATTGCCGGTCCTGCCGGTGTTTCGAGATTCTTTGCTCCATCTCTCTGTCAGTGTTCACTCCACAAGCAAGATAGACCAATGGAAAATTTGACTTTTTCTTCTCTATTGCCCATTTTTCAGCAAAAGAGCTTTTACCGCTTCTAACCCCTCCGGTTATAAAATATAGGATTCCCAAGTCGATTCCCCCTCTCCTCAATCACCCTGTGATTAAATTAGTTCTACTCTGTATGATCCAAAAAGCGTTGAATGGCTTTTTTCGTTACCTCATACACACCACGGCCAATCAACTTCCCTATCGGTGTAATCGGCCCTGCAAAAGGTTCCAGCTCACCTTGTTGACTCGAGGAGATCAAAATACTGTCCGTCGGTGTCCCGGTTGCAAGCTGACCTGTTCTTCTGTCCCTAACATTCATGTCGTGAAGGGCCCTCACTTTCGCTTCTGTTGAGGTTACAAGGGCTTCTATATAGGCTTCATCTGATAGATTCCCATTTATGAACACCCACGTATTAATCGTACCTGGCCTTAAATCAATATCATATTGATAACTTGTTGAGACATCAATCGCATTTCCGACACCGGCTGTCACCACAACGAATACGGAATGCCCCTGAACTTCGAAGCGATCGCATACCATATTATTTAAAGGAAGAGCCGTCATCATACCTACAGAAAATGAGGGATCCAGGTCTTTATGAACAAGAAATTCTTTCATATCCTCTTGATAATCTGAGCAGTCATAATCTGCAGGGACTCTACGATTGATAAAGTGCCTGTACCACCCGATTCCTGCCCCAATGATCCCTGAGGACATACATTTTAATGGGTAAGGGGCAGAGAAATGTATGTATTCTTCCCTCACGTTCAGGAAGCTTTCATCTAACACAAAGTCCACGGTCGCACTCTCCTCAGGAACAATGACCATTTGAGGTTTTGCCACTAAAGGATGAGCTTGCTTCTGAACCTTTGTACGATACACCTCTTCGATATGCTTCTCTTTCAGAACCTCTTCCGGGTGGTGAAGAAGTTTGGTTTTTCCTTTGTCTAAGAGAAGTAAGCGATCACAGTATAAACTTGCTAAATTCAAGTCATGAAAGATCGCGATTACTGTTAATTTTTCGTTTACCGTTTGATTCTTAATTAAATCCAACAATGATTTCTGATACGAAAGATCAAGGTGATTAGTAGGTTCATCAAGCAACAGGACTTGTGGTTCCTGAGCGAGAGCCTGTGCAAGGAATACCCTCTGGCGTTCTCCCCCGGACAACTCATGAAGGTAGCGGTGCTGAAAGGACGTAATGCCCGTTTGATCCATTACCTTTTCAACGATATCAACATCTCGTTCAGTCGTTCCTTTTAAAAAACCTTTTTGGTGAGCATATCTCCCAAGCATAACCGTCTCCCTCACTTCATAGGAAAAGGATTCCGTCGATATCTGAGGAAGTACCGCTATCTGTGTGGCTAAGTCCCTTGAAGTAAAATGATGCAGTTTTTTTCCTTTTAATGTGATGGTTCCATCCATTAAGGGAAGCAGCCCCGTCATGGCTTTTAACAAGGTCGTCTTTCCACTTCCGTTCGGTCCAAGAATCCCAAAGAATTCTCCTGTATCTATATGAAAATTCATATCTTCCACGATTATTTTCTCGTTATATCCTACTGTGACACCTTTTAGATCTATCATGATGAAAGCCCTCTTTTCTTCAGTAGAATATAAGCAAACATCGGGGCACCGATAAGAGCTGTTATCACTCCAATTGGAAGCTCGGTTGGTGCAATGATGGTTCTTGAGATGAGATCGGCCAACACGAGAAAGCCTCCGCCTACTACGATGGACAAAGGAAGTAAGTGTCTATGGTCATGCCCTACCACTCTTCTTAGAAAATGAGGGATTACGAGCCCCACAAATCCAATTGTACCTGAAACGGCGACAGCCGCCCCCGTCAGTATACTTCCTGCAATTAAGATGAGGAGTTTTCTCTTTTGTACGGATATCCCGATATGATGGGCTTGTTCTTCACCAAAGCTCATGCCATTCAGTTCCTTGCCATTGAGAAACAAAACGATCACTCCAATTAAGAAAAAGGGCAATATAATCGTAATGTAATCCCACCCTCTCATGGATACACTTCCAAGAAGCCAACCGATGATCTGTCTTAATTCCTCTCCCGTCAGGGCAATCATTAAGGATATAAGGGAACCTAAAAAAGAGCTGAAAATGATTCCTGTTAATATGATGGTTTCTACCTTCATGGTTCTTTCAACCTTCTGTGCAAACCATAATACGAGGAACACGGTTATAATCGAACAAAGAATACTGAGAAAGGGAAGCGTAAACTTCCCAATGAACGGAATGCTCCAATTAAAGAACAATGTAATAACCGCACCGACCGATGCTCCTGAAGACACACCCAATGTATATGGATCAGCGAGCGGGTTGCGCAATAGTCCTTGAAAGGAAGCTCCTGCAATTGCTAAGGAACTTCCAACCAATAATGCCAATAATACTCTGGGCAATCTTATGGCATACACTATATTTGCAAACATTGGATCAATTTCTTCCGGTAAAGGGTATCCAAACCATTTAGCTCCAACGATGAACAGAATATCCTTTGGCGGGACAGAGACGGTTCCAATCGAAATACCGGCGAGAATTGCGAATAGTAAAAACGATACAGCCAACCCGTATGTTATCCATATTTTATTCTGCAAATAACTCCGGATAGATTGACTTTGCAATTTCCTCTACTCCTTCAACTAATCTCGGACCAGTACGTGTGACCAGATCTGAATGAACATCATGGACATCTTCATTTTTTACAGCAGTTACATCTTTCCAACCTTCTCTGCCCATCACTTGTTCTTTAGGATTTTCACTATAAAAACCATAGGTTGTAATGATGACGTCAGGATTTGAAGCGATGACCGCTTCTTGATTTACTTGGACCCATCCCTTCTGATCACTCATCACATTTTCGGCATTTACTAGTGAAAGCATTTGATCAATAAAAGTATTTTTTCCTGTCGAATATATGTCAGGGGAAGGTGAAACCTCTACATACACTTTTTTCTTTTCAGATACACCACTGACTTTTTCCTTAATGGATTCAAGATCCGCTTTCATCTCAGAAATGACAGACTCAGCTTCATCTTTCTTGCCGACCAATGTGCCGATGTTTTCCATCGTGGTGTACACTTCCTCAAAGCTATTGGCATCACGTACGATATAGACCTTTACCCCTGCACCTCGAAGCTGTTCTAACCCTTCTTCCGCCGACACAGCAGTGGACTCATGAGCAAGAACCAAATCCGGATTCAGACTGATAATCTTCTCAACGTTAAATTCCATTCCACCTATTTTTTCTTTCTCCGCCGCTTCTTTTGGATAATTATCAAAATCTGAAACACCTACAATTTCCTTATTCAACCCTAACTCGAATAAGATTTCTGTGTTGCTCGGAATCAATGAAACAATATGCTTAGGTTGCTCATCCAGCGTGACTTTATTATTCAGGGCGTCGTTTACTGACAAAGGAAAAGCAGATTGTCCCTGGCTGACTTCCCCGCTATCTTTATTCTTTTCTACATTTTCATTGTCAGTACCGCAAGCTGAAAGGAGTCCTAGAGATACTATTAGAGCAAGAATGATTTTGAATGTGTGTTTCATACGTTTTCCTCCTGTGAATGAACTTATTTCCAGACAAAAAAACATCTCCAGTGGGACTAGAGATGTTGTGTAAAATGCATAAAAGGCTTTAAACCGTTAAACATGCACATTACACCTTTCTATCCGCGTAGATTTGGTGCGAAAGACATTAGGCAGGTCTCCTGGCTCATGGTCATTGTTTGCTGCACCTTCCCATACCTATTGGTACAGTGGTATTCATACAGCTCACTTCCATTTACAGTGGCGGGACCGCGTTGGAATTACACCAACTTCCCTATTATGAAGCTAAAAAGTTTGCTACCGAAACTTCCGCTTCACCTAATCTCATATCGTATGTAATTATTCCGTTCAACAGAATTATACACAAGATTCTATGGATAGTGAATGAAATTTGATAAACTTTGCTGAAAATATCAGGAATACTTCTTTTCGAAGCTTTTCCCGATGCAACCTTTCGAGCTAATAGATTGTCCCCTCCATTCTTTCGTGATAAAATCTTTTTCAAGCAATCGCTTTACTGCTTTAGAGGAGCACATATGGTACAGGAGGTTCAGCAATGAATGAAAAAAAAGAAATCGCTACTTTTGCAGGTGGTTGTTTTTGGTGCATGGTAAAGCCATTTGATGAATTACCGGGAATAATTGATGTCGTGTCAGGTTATTCAGGGGGCCACCTTGAAAACCCAATATATCAAGATATAAAAGCAGGAAATAGTGGACATTACGAAGCTGTTCAAATCACATTTAATCCTGATTTATTCCCTTATGAAAGATTATTAGAGCTATACTGGCCTCAGATTGATCCAACGGATGATGGGGGACAATTCCATGACCGCGGGAATCAGTACCGGACAGCTATTTTCTATCATAATGAACACCAAAAACAATTAGCTGAAAACACAAAGAACGAAATAGTAGACAGTGGACGATTCAAGAAGCCTATCGTCACAAACATCCTTCCTGCTTCCACTTTCTATCCGGCAGAAGAATACCATCAAAAATTCTACAAGAAAAATCCAGATGAATATAAACAAGACCGGTCAAAGTCAGGTCGCGATGAATTTATAGATAATCATTGGAAGAACTAAATAGTGGGATGAAAAAAACTCCTTTCGCCAAACTAATGGCAGGAAGGAGTTTTTGTATGAAGAAAAATGAGAAAAATACAGAAGACAAAGAGCAGGTTATCGGGTTTGAAGGCCCAGGGAAAGTCGTCAATTTCTTTGACCCCTATCCTGATGAAGATGAAAAGAATGTAAATAACTCGGATACAGTAGATAATCATTCTTCAGAAAAACAGTAAGAATATAAAAGGTGAAGATTATTTAAATGTAACCTTCACCTTTTCATATTAACCAATGAAACGATTCACTTTCACTTGCTCATTAATGATTAATTCCGCTGTCAGTTGTCCGGAAAGTGCAACCATTGGCACACCTCCACCTGGATGGGTTGAACCTCCCACAAAGTACATATTAGAGAGCACTCTGCTCTTATTCGGAATCTTGAAGCCTCCGTTAAGCTTTCGGTCTGTGACAGTACCATAGATCGAACCACCATTCGCCCCATAAAGGGCTTGAAGGTCGTTTGGAGTGAAGGTATATTCGTATTCTATATGATCCCTTAAATTGGTTACGCCCATTTTCTCCAGCTTATCCAGCACTTTGAGTCGATAAGATTCTTTGTATTGAGTCCAATCCTCCCCCTCTTTTAATGGTGGTACGTGTGTCAACACAAACAGGTTTTCTTTTCCTTCAGGAGCCTGTGTGGGATCCGATTTCGACGAGATACCAATATAAATCGTCGGATCATCAGCCAGCTTATTCTCATCGAAGATTTGCTTGAATTCTTTTTTAGGATCCTTACTGAAAAAGAAGTTATGGTGAGCAAGATGATCATATTCACGATCTACCCCGAGGAGCAGAACCAATCCTGAAACCGTAGGGGCATACTTGCTTAATTCGTCGACTTCCTTAGCAGACTCATGATAATCAGCCAAAAGGGATTTGTAGCAAGGGATGGCCTCTAAATTCGATACAACGATGTCCGCCAGCAGCTCTTCCCCTATTTTCGTACGTATTCCTTCAGCACGGCTGCCAGTGGTAAGAATATCCTCAACTTCACAATTTAAGCGAATCTCTACATCGAGTTCCTCCAACACCTTTGCCATTGCCTCTGCAATTTTATACATTCCGCCTTTTACGTAATGGACTCCCAGCCCCAACTGAACATGTGTAAGCTGTGACATGATGGCTGGTGCATGGTAAGGTGACGAACCGACGTACATGATCAGGAAATTAAACAGCTGCTGCAAATGCTTGTCTTTAATGAATTTACGATTTGCAGCATCCATGGATTTCATCGGATCCATTTGCAGTAATTCTTTGACCGGATGCATCGTGCGTAGGTCCTGCAAGCCATTGATGCTCTTTTTATAGAAGCTTTTCATTGTGAGCTCATACATCTTTCCACAGTAGCTTAAATAGTTAAAGAAATTATTCGCATCCTCCGTGGATGTCTTTTTCATTTCTTCTAACATCGTTGGAAGATCCGAAGATACATCCAGGACCTTTCCGTCTTCAAAAAATGTCCTCCAGCCCGGCTCCACTCTGATAATATCCACATAATCATTCAGATCACGGCTTGCATGAGCAAAGACTTTTTCCAGTACCCACGGCATCGTAAGGATCGATGGTCCTGTATCGAAAGAAAAACCTTTTCCTTCTCTTTTATTTAATTTCCCGCCAAGTCTTTCCCCTTTTTCGATAATCGTAACGTCATATCCTTCTGAGGCAAGGCGGATGGCTGTTGACATACCACCCAGGCCGCCACCAACGATGATTACTTTCTTTTTCATTTTCAATTCCTCCTTACGAGAAAGATCGTATTCGAATGAATCTCCTATTCAGCTTTCCATTGTGCCCATTTTGTACGACTTCAAACAAATTCGGCTTGAATTTATACACACAAAACATCCAATCCTAATGAATAAAGGTATCACCTTTACCGAAAATGGTTAAAATGTCGATAATAATCAAAAGATTTGAGGGTGAAAAAATGTATATTTGGTTAGGATCTGTTATTCTTACCGTTTTCCTTTTTACTAGAATCCCTACAGTCAAAAAGTCCATTCATGTAAGGAATAGTTTTCTCGTAAAAAAATGCTCCATCATCATTCCTGCCAGAAATGAAGAACAGACAATTGGAAATCTATTATCGAGTATTCAGAAGCAATTTATTCAGCCGTTTGAAGTGATCGTGGTAAATGATGGATCGAAGGATCGTACGAAGGCAATAGCTGAAGAGTTCGGTGCAACAGTCGTGGATACTCCCCCTCTTCCAAATGGATGGAACGGAAAATCTTGGGCTTGTTGGAATGGGGCGGAAGCATCTAAGGGTGAATTCTTACTGTTTGTTGACTCAGATACATGGTTCGAGCAAGCAGGACTTCTAAGAATTTGCGAGACTTATCAACAACAGCAATGTCAAGGAGTTCTGAGCATTCATCCCTTTCATAAGATGAATAGTGGATATGAGACTTTATCCATGATGTTTCATTTAATCGTATTCGCCTCAACGAGTGTCACTCATCTCCTATCCGGGCTGGTCAGACCTTCGGGTGGGTTTGGTCAGTGCTTCCTGTGTACAAGAGATGTATATCAGCGAATTGGTGGGCATGAAGCAATCAAAGGAGATATGGTGGAGCATTTTGCTTTAAGTCAACGTGCAAAAAAATGTGGAGAATTAGTAGAAGCAGTCAGCGGAAGCAATGCTATATCCATGAGAATGTATGGGAACGGATTGAGTGAGTTATTCTACGGGTGGTCGAAGAGTTTCGCTTCCGGGGCAAAATCGACAAACATCATCCTTTTGGTACTATCTTCTTTGTGGATTACCTCACTCACTTCTTTTGTCATACATTCACCGGTAATGGTATGGACAGATCCATATATTTATATGATTCAATACTTTTCTTTAAGTATTTACTTGTATCTCATTCTTAGCAGGATTGGAAATTTCACCATTATTGAGACGCTTTTATTTCCAGTCCATATTCTATTCTTCGTGATGACCTTCTCCCACTCGGTGTTTACAACATTTTTGACGAAAAACACAAAGTGGAAGGATCGATACATTTATTTAGAGAAAGGAAAGGATGAAAAGATGAAATGATCATCCTCTTAAATATTTTTGCTTGGGTAAGTATTCATTTCGTTATTTCCTTTTTGACATCCAGATTGACCACCAAACAACTCCAAAGGTTGTCCCCCCTCTTTCAGCCTCTTGAAATGGAAGCCGGGGGTGGAATCTTTCGGTTTTTGAAGATTGAAAAATGGAAGAAATATATACCGGATGCAAATAGTGAATAAATTTTTAAAAATTAGACCATTTTAATGATAAGAACCGAGGAAGTCCTCCACTTATAGCCAAACATCACCCGATTTGCTCGGTTCCCTCTTCTTGTTCCCTCCATGTTCCATATAACCCCTATATGTAGATATTTGTCGAACAATTAAGTCTCTTCTTTTCCCCATCATTATGCTAAACTAATTGCATCAATTATGAGGAGGAAATAACATGCAAAAAACGTTCAAAACACTTTCAACATTTCAAGGAGGAGTGAACGTTTAAGTTCATAATACATGAAACGACGCTCCTTCTTCCGGGACAATAGTACATTATTAGGAAGTAGGAGACATATATGGACAAACGAACGACTGCATCCCATAATATCCGGATGCTATTTTGGATTTCTTTTTTTGGTACGATCAGTTTTCTTCAACCAGTCTTGACTTTATTCTATTTTGAAAGAGGATTAACTTCTTCTCAAATTTTGATTCTACTCATGTTTTGGAGTGGAGCTGTACTAATTGGAGAAGTTCCAACCGGAATGTTTGCTGACCGGTTTGGGGCAAAATATTCATTCTTGTTTGGTTCTGTGCTTAAAATCATTAGTATTGTGCTCCTTTTATTCGCATATGATCCTTGGATGTTTTTCTTATACAGCTTTATAAATGGGTTTAGCGTGACATTTTTTTCGGGGGCTGATGAGGCATTAATTTATGACTCGCTCAAAGAATCCAATGAAGAAAATCGCATGGATCACGCAATGGGCAAAATTCAATCTGCTACATTTATCAGTATGTTGATTGCGGTTATATTCGGCTCTTATTTAGCTAAAGATTTAGCTGACAGCCAATTCAATCTACTTATTATCTTAGGATTGGCATTCCATTTAGTAGAGGTATTCTTCGTTCTCAAAATTAAGCAGCCCTCTATGGACTTCTTTAAAAGAGAGAATCCTTTTTCTCAAATTAAAAGTGGTCTGGGCGTGATTCGTCAAGCACCGGAACTTTTGCTGATGTTTCTAAACGTAACATTGGTCTTCATTCCTGCAGGAGCTGTTTATCAATACTTCGATCAGCCCTTGATGAAGGAGGCAGGATTGCCTGTTTATTTAATTGGTGTTTTTTATGCCATTTCGGCAGTCATGGGTTATTTTGCTTCTAATTCCATTGGTTGGATGACTGCAAAGGTTTCGAGGGTGAAGCTTATGAGTGTATCTGGTTTGTTAGCCGTAATAGGTTTACTGTTATCCGCTTTATTCGGTTCATCATTATGGATTGTTCTGGGATCTTTTTTCGTTTTAAGACTGGTTCGAGCCATCCGTTACCCGATATACGCTCAATTAAGCAATGATTTGATTCCGTCCGGGATCAGGGCGACAACAATTTCCTTGCTTTCCATTGTAGATTCCGTCCTGGACCTTGTCGTGTTCGGAGTGTTATCTACAATTGCAGTAACAGGATATTCAACTGTATTGATCGGTTGTGCATTCATCGCATTGATAGGCACGATCCTGCCTATTAAATCCGTAAGTATGCAGAAAGCCCAGCAAAATGTGAAACAAATAGAATCATAATACAAAAGAGTGCTGACAGTTATGGTCAGCACTCTTTTGTATATGTTCAAGAAAACCAGGAAGGACTACACCCTCTGGGCAGGCCTCCCGTTATTGTTTTTACTTTTTTAAGTAAGTCCAGCCTTCTTCTTGATAAACCCGGTCTTCCTTCATGAGTTTTCCAAGGGCTCGTTTGAAGGATGCTTTGCTCATATTAAAGCGATCTTTGATGTCATCCGGCTGGCTCTTATCCCAGAAAGGAATAGCTCCATTCCTTTCTGCAAGATACTCCAGAATGACCTCCGCATCATCCAGCATTTTGTCCTGCTTTAACGGTAAGAAAGATACATTTAAGTTCCCGTCATCCTTAACGTCGATGACTCTCCCTTCAACCAGCTCTCCAAGTCTTGGTTCCGCTTTGCGTTCATTCTCATGAACGAAGCATCGATATCCTTGTTCGGATAAGAAGAAGGTTCCGACTCTAAGCAGTCGATACACACGTCCTTGCACTTTTGCGTTCATCATTTCTGCAGATGCTCTTCTAGACACCTGCTCAATGATATTTTCAGTGGCTAATCGTCCGTATAAGCGGTCCTGCTTATCACGATTCAGTGTTAAAAACAACTGATCACCCGGGTTTGGCCAAAGTTCCAGGAATTTAGGAAGATCATCTGCCGAGACTAAAATATCCTTAGGAAGGCCAATGTTAACGAAAACACCTAAATCCTCCCTTTTATCCACTACCTCAGCCCATCCGTAAGCACCGACTTGTACTTTAGGGATACGCATTGTCGCTGTAAGGCGAACATCCTTATCATGATAAAGAAATACCTTCACAGTATCTCCTTCTTGAATTTCTTCTGTTATTTCAGAATGATGCAATAGCACACGATCTATTTCATTCGTTAGAAAGAAACCATAAGGTACTTCATGATCAACGAATAAATCCACTACCGTACCTGGTTTTAAAGAAGACATTATTCTAGTTCCTCCTATTTCAATTACTTATTAACTTAAGTTCTCTCTACTCAAGTTTTGTATTCACTAAATATAGCTTTTTTCAGTGATTATGTATAGTGTGTAAGGAGATTTTTATAATAAACCTTCAATTTAGAAAATAAAGAATTCATGAACATTAAGTAATCACACTGACCGAATGATCGTATTCATCTTAACCGAAGGGAGTGAGCGCTGGATTTATCACCATTCCAATCACTCACTATTCTTTCTATAGATTTTTATGAAAACCCCGGACAGTTTCATCTGATGGCAGCAAGAACGTCATCATACCTAACAATGGGAGAAAGCTGCAAAGGATCATGACGAAACGAATGGTGAATAGATCTGCGAGTCCCCCGAAGATGACTGCACCTACTGCTCCCATTCCAAAGGCAAGTCCAACGGTCAGTCCTGATACCATTCCAATTTTGTGTGGCAAAAGCTCTTGTGCATACACGACGATTACACTAAAGCTTGAAGACAAAATAAACCCGATGCAAAAGATAAATGGGTAGACAATACTTAAAGATAAGTAGGGTAAAGCAAGGGTTAACGGGGCAGCACCTAACATTGAAAAGAAAATGATATTCCTTTTTCCAAAGCGGTCTGAAAGCGGCCCTCCCAAGAAGGTTCCCAGCACTCCTGCAAACATAAATACAAAAATGTATGCTTGCGCTTCTTTAATGGAAAGACCGTAGTCTTCAATTAAATAAAACTGGTAGTAATTGGATAAACCAGCTCCATACCACGAACGGGCAAACACTAAAAACACTACTAATACCATTGCCCACTTAATTCTTCTATGAATCGGGTTTTTCTTCACGTTTGTCTTGTTATGTCGGTTCATCTTTTCATTAGAACGTAATTGTTCAGAGTACCAATTGGAAACATGAAATAAAACAATGACCCCCAGGATTGCTACAATGGAAAACCACAATGCCCCTTTTTGACCGAATGGAACAAAAATAAATGCCGTAATCAATGGGGCAAGTGACTGCCCGGTATTCCCACCTACCTGATAAATCGACTGAGCCAGGCCCCTGCGGTTTCCGGCTGCCATATATGCTACCCTGGAACCTTCGGGATGAAAGATGGCAGAGCCGAATCCTATGAATAACACAGATAAGATGATCCATAAAAAATGGCCCGATAATGCAAAGCCAACCAAACCAATTAAGCTTGATAGCATTCCTAATGGAAGTAAGTAAGGTTTTGAACGTATATCCGCATAATAACCGAATACCGGCTGCAACAATGAAGATGTCATATTAAGTGCAAATGCGATCCAGCCGATTTGTGTATAACTCAGTTGCAAGGACTTCTCAATGATGGGAAACATGGCCGGAACAACTGCCTGTAACGTATCATTTATAAAATGACCAGAGCTAATAGCTAATAGAATACCGTAGATAGTAGGATTTTGCAGTGGTTTCACAGCTGCTTGGGCCAAATATTGTCACTCCTCCCCCTTATTTCGTTACTCTAAATAGTATACTGAATTCCCTGTCCATTTCCTACAGGCAAATAAAAAAAGCCGAAGCAATGTTCGACTTTTCACCATTTGGATTATCCTCTGTTTGGAAAAACGCGTTTCAGCATATCTGCCATTTCTTCTCCCAGACCTTCAATCGGCTTTCCGTTCTCTGCTTTATTAGTATAATCCCTCATACGATCAGTGAAATCAGGATTTGTTGAAATATAAACGTTATCTATATTTCCGTTTTGACTTTTCACTTGATCCGAGATCTTTTTCTCCAAATCCTTCGAAACTTTTCCATTCATTTTATCTTCAAGTACCGCCGCTACATACGCGTTTTGATCTGTTGTCAAAACATAAGCGCTTTTTACTTCTTTAAGACTGGCCACTTTATTTGCCTCTTTTTCGGCCAGAGAATAATTTTCTCTCGTTGTTCCGTCATTTACATACTCACGATTATTCACATAATCACGATTAGCCTGATCGTTTTTGTAGTTCACTTTTTCCAAATTACGGTTGTTCATTTCTTGTCCTTCTTCATTCATGTCATTTCCCATACCGCAACCTGTTGCAATACTCATGAACATTAATCCCAAAAGGGAAATCAATAGATATTTTTTCAATTTGACTACCTCCTAAATATTATTCACCCTTACTATCTCCACAGCTCTTTAAAACTATTCAAAAACTGATTTAGCGTTTAATTCAACACACATAAAGGGAAAACTCCTTATGTAGAATGTTTACGGGGGTGGAGAAATGTTTCAGGCTGCTTTATGGGGAGGGATTGCCAGCATATCCTTACTAATCGGAGCTGTTATGGGGATTTATTTGCATATATCAAAACGAATTGTCGCTTATATTATGGCATTAGGAACAGGTTTGATCATAGGGTCTGCCACCTTTGATTTACTAAGTGAGGCAGAAGGTAAAGCGAACCTGCTCCATCTCACATCTATGTTCTTACTAGGGGCGCTCTTATTCACTCTTTTCGAAATCTTCATTTCTAAGAAAGGTGGAAGTGAAAGAAAGAGGTCAAAGAAGAATCCTCATGGTCACTCAGGATTAGCTATTTATGTAGGAACGATAATGGATGCAATACCCGAATCCATCATTATTGGAGTCAGCTTTATAGGAGACCATCCTATACAATGGGTGTTTATCATCGCCATTTTCATCAGTAACTTACCTGAATCCTTATCAAGCAGTATCGGTTTCAAGCTTGACCAATATAGTACAGGTAAAATTCTTACCCTCTGGGGAAGCGTAGTCGTTCTCTCATCCCTTAGCTCTTTGCTCGGGTATACACTTTTACAGGATGCATCGGAAAGCATATCTTACATAATCGGAGCGTTCGGGGCAGGCGGATTATTAGCCATGGTATCCTCTACGATGCTGCCAGAGGCGTTTGAAGAAGGCGGGCCCATTGTCGGATTTCTGTCTTCATTGGGAATCATACTTTCTTATATACTGACAAACTTGTCTTAACCCATTTCCTTTTATTGCTTTGGTATAGCAAAAACGTCCTTAAGCAAATGCTAAAGGACGTTTTTTACGTTTATTCTTCATGATCTATGGTTAAACCCTCAACAAACCGTTTTCCCATCAGCTTATCTTTTTTCCGGTTTTCTTTACTGTTAAAGATAATATCAAAATCATAATCATTGGGGTATAGCTCTTTCGCCGAAACATAAAGATCCAGACGTTTATGATTAATTATTCTTTTTTCACTCTTAATTTGCACGGTGTAATCACCTCTATCATCTGGTCCTTCATATACAATGCCGAATTCTCCACTCGTTGAAATCTTAACATTATCACCTTTATTAAATAATGGACCTCCACTATCCCCCTTTGAGGAAAATTTACTATGGTTCCTTTTTTTATATTTGTTTACGATAACCTGCTTTTCCAACTCCTTCTTCGCATGATAATCGATTTCTCCCAGGTCATAGCATTTCTTTTCCCTATACGTAATTTCATGGGCTTTTTCAATGATTTCAGGGTGCATTCCCAGCTTTAATGCAATGGCAAATGCTTGACTCTCTCCTCCCTTACCCACTATGAGCTTATACGTAGGTTGTAATGTATCAATATTAAATTCCATACTCCCGTTCACGAAGCCTTCATGCTCTTCTGCGAAATGCTTTATTTCACTGTAATGGGTAGTTGCGAGTATCGAGGCTCCTTTTTCAAATAATTGATCCAGGATGGCTGTGGCCAGCCCCATTCCTTCTAGGGGATCCGTACCGGAACCAAGCTCATCTAACAGAACCAGGGTTCGATCATTTGTATTCTTTAATATATCGATAATATTTTTAATATGGGAGCTGAATGTGCTTAAATTTTGCTGAAGGCTTTGACCATCCCCAATATCTAAAAGAATATCTTGATAAATACTGACTTCACTACCCTTTTCTGCCGGAATATGAAGACCGCATTGGGTCATGAGGGTGAGAAGGCCCACCGTTTTAATGGCGACTGTCTTACCTCCAGTATTCGGCCCGGTTATGACTAACGCATGAAAATCCTCACCCATCTGAAGGGATAATGGCACTGCCTGTTTTCCAAGCAGGGGATGAACTGCATTTGTTAAATGTATTTGATGATTTTCATTTACTAGGGCGCTCACACCATTAATGGAGCGGCTATATTTGGCCTTTGCAAATAGGACGTCGTAATGTACCATCGTTTCAATCGCCAGCTTTAATTGTGGTTCGTACGTTTGAACCAGCCCTGTTAGCGCCCATAGGATGTTCTCAACTTCACGGTCTTCCTCAAGCTTATAGTATAAAAGCTGATCTTGCTGAATGCTTAATTCCTCAGGCTCAATATAGAGAGTCGATCCTGAAGCAGATGAATCCAAAACGGATCCTTTCATTTTTCCTTTATATTCTTTCTTGATGGGGAGAACATACCTCCCATTTCTCTGACTAACAATCGATTCTTGTAGGAATGATTTATATTTAGCTGACTTTACAATCGCTTGAATTTTATCCTTTAACCGATCCTCTTGAATCCCCATTTGTTTTCTAATCCTTAACAACTCTTTACTGGCGTGATCGTCCACTCTCCCATTACGGATGCATCGATTGATTTCTTCCCCAATTTCAGGAATCTCTTCAATCGAATAAACATATGAAGATACCCTTGGAGCCACCCACTGTTTATCCTCCATGAATTTTTTAATTTTTTTACACGCATCCAGAAAATAATAGAGGCTTGTAAATTGATCTGGTTTCAATGGCACCCCTTTATTCAGGTTTGCTACAATGTTTTCCACGCCATCCAAAGCATGAATCGGTATACTCGCACTTTTTTCCAGGATACTTACAGCTTCCGCTACTTCACCTAAACGCATTTCAATTTGGCGTTTGTTGATTGATGGCATTATGTTCATCAATTCCTTTTTCCCTTCTTCTGTAAGGGCATACCGTGACAAATCTTCCTTGACTTTGTTAAATTCTAATGTTTGAAACGTCTTTTCGTTCAATGTTTTCTCCTCCATATAAAAAAAATAGACCACAACGAACAATGTCCATTGTGGTCTTACTCACTCGTATACTGACTTACCAATAATAATCGCATGTGTCTACGTAAAACGTGAATCGTTCATAACTGAAGGTTAGAAACGACTGCACAGATTCCCGATCCATGTACACAAAAAGAGCTGTGCACAAAGACACAGCTCTCCTATTAAAGGGTTGAGTATGCTATGACCATTGTTCTTAACTACACTTTGAAGGCAAAGCTAAATAAGCTTATTCAATAACCTGTTTTTAAGGCTATTGCCTGCAAAATGTCCGTATTCATTTCACGGTTAGTTAAGAACGACACCTAACATAGAACATACTCCCTTTGTATACAGTAATTTAACTCATGTACAGTTTACGATGTATGGGATTCATTGTCAATAGGCTACTGTAGAGACCTTTTATATTGGAACCTTTTCCATTGAAAACGGATAAAACAACCGACACAGAATCCCCCAAGCGCCACGATCGCTGCGAGGAATACCATTCCTGAGAAAAGGTAGAATCCTGTACTCCATCCAGCCAGAGCACTCATGATCGCTGCTCCTAAGCAAATCACGGCAATCATGTTGTTAAATCGCTGCTGATCAGCGTCTTCAGGAGGATACGATGAAAGCTCTTTCTTTAAGAAACTCCTCCCTGCCTTTATAACGGGATTGAACTTAAATATCATAGCTGATAACCCCACCATTAATGGAAGCAATATGAAGAATTCTATTTGAAACACCCATGAAATGGCTACTGTAGAAACGATGAACCACTGATTTAATTGAACTAAAGGTTTCGGTATTGAATTGAGTGAAGGTGAACCCACTTTTAATTCCTACCTTCCTGATTGGAATTTATGTAATTATAGTGTAGTGGATTCATCAGAAAAAATCAAAAGAAAAAACCGATAGCAGCCGCCCATTTTTTGGTTGCTTTCGGTTCTCATCATTTATAGGTTCCTTAGTATTTCTGCATGACGCTGTTCATCATATGCAGCCCTCATAAATCTACGTTTGGCTCTTGGCTCGGTAAGCCTGTTGGAAATAGACAAATAGAAGGATACCGTTTCACTTTCATCTTTAATGCTTTCTCTTATCCCTTGCCGGTAATTTGAAGGCAGGTCTCTTGGATTGACTAAATTAATGGGTGGGTATCGACCTGTTAGTTGCAAGTACGATTGTGTAAATCCATTAAAGTGACGGATCTCATCCTGCCTTATTCCCAAGATTGCTACCTTGGCTGTATCATTAGGGGCAAGCTCTGACAGTTGTGTATAGTAAGATATAGCTAGAAATTCGTCATTAATGGCTTTTTGTATATCTCTTCTCAGTTGTCGATCGATTTGACGGTCATCCTGATTTTCAAAGTAATATGGATATTGATCGTACATCAAACATCTCCTCCTAAAGCATAGCCTTTTACAGACTATGCCAGAAGCCCACCCATAGTGATGCTCTGCATCATTTCTTTCACTCGTATCGATGCCGTAACCTTCAGGAGCCATCTTCACTATAAGCTGAAGAATTTCTCACTGTTCCGGCTAACACTCTATCTTTTTAGCATACTCGCGTGTTATAATCTTTTAGATTGAGTATTAGGAGGTATATCACACATGATTCAAGTATCAGATGTAAGCTTACGTTTTGGTGATAGGAAGCTATTCGAAGACGTGAATATAAAGTTTAATCCAGGGAATTGCTACGGACTTATCGGAGCAAACGGTGCTGGTAAATCAACATTTTTAAAGATTCTTTCAGGAGAAATTGAAGCTCAGACAGGCCACGTATCAATGGGTTCAGGAGAGCGACTTGCTGTATTAAAGCAGGACCACTTCGAATATGAAGAATATGAAGTGCTGAAAGTTGTCATTATGGGGCATACCCGTTTATATGAAGTCATGCAGGAAAAAGATGCCATCTACATGAAAGAAGATTTCTCTGATGAAGACGGCATGAGAGCTGCAGAATTAGAAGGTGAATTCGCCGAGCTTAACGGTTGGGAAGCTGAATCAGAAGCTGCGATCCTGTTAAAAGGTTTAGGAATCAACGAAGATCTTCACACGAAACAAATGTCCGAACTAACAGGTGGAGAAAAAGTAAAAGTATTATTGGCCCAAGCACTATTCGGCAAGCCGGATGTTCTTTTACTGGATGAGCCTACCAACCACTTGGACATTCAAGCGATTCAGTGGTTAGAAGACTTTTTAATTAACTTTGAGAACACAGTCATCGTCGTATCACATGACCGTCACTTCTTAAACAAAGTATGTACACATATTGCTGACCTTGACTTTGGAAAGCTCCAAGTTTATGTCGGGAACTATGATTTCTGGTATGAGTCCAGTCAATTAGCACTTAAAATGGCTCAAGATCAGAATAAGAAGAAAGAAGAAAAAATCAAAGAGCTTCAGGCATTCGTTGCCCGTTTTAGTGCAAATGCATCTAAATCGAAACAAGCCACTTCTCGTAAAAAATCGTTGGAAAAAATCTCATTGGACGATATCAAGCCAAGCTCACGTCGTTATCCTTATGTACAATTTAAGCCTGAGCGTGAAATCGGAAACGATGTTCTACGTGTGGAAGGTCTTACAAAAACGATTGATGGAGTAAAGGTCTTAAACAACGTTAACTTTATCCTGAATAAAGAAAACAAAATCGCCCTTGTCGGAGCCAACGAAATTGCTAAAACGACTCTTTTCAAAATCCTTGCAGGTGAGATGGAGCCGGATAGCGGCACATTCAAGTGGGGAGTGACGACAACTCAAGCTTACTTCCCGAATGAAAACTCCAAGTACTTTGAAGGAAATGAACCTTCCCTTGTAGACTGGTTACGTCAATACTCACCGGAAGATGAGAGTGAAACTTTCCTTCGCGGATTCTTGGGTCGCATGCTTTTCTCAGGGGAAGAAGTATTGAAGAAGCCAAGTGTTCTTTCAGGGGGAGAAAAAGTTCGCTGTATGTTATCCAAGATGATGTTAAGTGGATCAAATGTTCTGTTATTAGATGAACCAACAAACCATTTAGATTTGGAGTCTATCACTGCATTGAATAATGGATTGATTAACTTTAAAGGTGCGATGATCTTCGCCTCCCATGACCATCAGTTCATTCAAACCATTGCGAATCGCATTATTGAAATCACCGAAGATGGTGTCATCGATAAAGAAATGACTTATGATGAATTTCTTGATATGAAAGCTTCCATGAAAGCTTAATGTGAACCAGAAAAAGCAGGTAGCCTGAGGGCACCTGCTTTTTTTTCATTCATATTGACCGTGTTTAACCAAGTATCCTTTAATCTGAAAATAGCTTATTTTTTTCGGTAATTCCTCTTTAATGGGCTTTAAGAGGTCCGTCCCTACTTTCTGGACTGCGTCTTCAATAAGTGTTTCTTCTTCTTCTGTAAAGAGGATGGTCCAGTCATTCGTGATGCGTTCTTGATAGGCTCGGATAATGTGATTTTCAATCGTTGCTGTACTCATTCCCCGTTCTTTCGCAATTTTTTTTATATCCAAGTTATCTTTGAACAACTCATAGCTGATTAAATAGGAAGCTGTGTCAGATTTACCTGTCTTGCGTGGTGGTGCCGGTTTGACCACTTCGACTTCATGCTCTGGATTTTCATCTAAAAAGGAAGAGATTTCCTTGATGAAAACTTCTCCATACCGAATCATCTTGTTTTCCCCCACCCCACTCACTTGGAGGAATTCCTCAGGTGTTTTCGGCATCTTCACACACATATCCTGTAAGGATTTATCTGAGAAAATAACGAATGGCGGGACTCCCTCAGAATCTGCAATTGATTTACGGAGTGTTCGCAAGGTCTGGAACAAGCCATCTTCTTTAGGGATGATGGCCGAAACAGTAGGCTGGACCTTTCTCGTTATGCTTCTTTCCCCCATTAACACCTCTTTGCCTTTTGATGAAACTTTCAGGATAGGAAAGCTCCCCCCCTCGACTTGTATGACCCCCTCTGAAATCAAATAATCGATGAAGAGTCCGACATCCTTCTGAGATTGTTCCTTCATTAATCCATATGTGGAAAGCCGATCGAACCCCCATTCCAGAATCTTTTTGTTCTTTGACCCCGTTAGTACACCGCTGATGAGTGAGGTTCCAAATCTTTCATTCATTCGCATCATACAGGATAATACCATTTGAGCTTCTCTCGTTACATCCTCGGATTCCCTATCATCCAAGCAATTGCTGCAATGGCCGCATGCTTCCTCTACTTGTTCTCCAAAATACGCTAAAATGTAGTTCTGCAGACATGCTTCTGTATGGACAAAATCAACCATTTCGCGTAATTTCTGCATCTCATTATCATGTAATTCCTGATTTACGATATTCTGGTCAATGATATACCGCTGTGTGTGGATATCCTGAGGTGAAAATAATAAGACACATTCGCTGTCCACTCCATCACGACCTGCCCTGCCAGCCTCTTGATAGTATCCCTCCATATTCTTCGGAATTTGGTAATGAATCACAAAGCGTACATTTGATTTATTGATCCCCATCCCAAATGCATTGGTCGCAATCATGATGGTAATGGAATCATTCAGGAAGTCTTCCTGTTGTTCCTGCCTTACCATATCAGACAACCCGCCATGATATTTCCCGACGGAAAATCCCTTTTTATCAAGATAAATATAAAGGTTTTCAACTTCCTTCCGTGTTGCACAGTAAATGATGCCGGAATCCTGATGATTCTTTTGTACATACCTTTCAACCCAACGCTTACGATCTTCACCTTTTACAACCTGGAAGAACAAATTCGTCCGTTGAAAACCAGTTAATACTTTATATTGATCTGGAATATGTAAATGATGAAGGATATCAGCTTGTACCTGTGGAGTTGCAGTCGCGGTCAGAGCGAGAATGGTGGGATTTGATTGAAGTTTATTAACAGCGTTATAAATCCCTAAATAGCTTGGTCTGAAGTCATGACCCCATTGGGATAAACAATGGGCTTCGTCAACAGCTACCAGGGGAATGGGTAAAGAATTGAGGAATCGGATGAATCCAAATGATTCCAATCTTTCAGGAGCAATATAAACGAGTTTGTATTCACCTGAAGAAATCTCTTCCATCCTGGCCTCTACTTCACTATTCGAAAGCGTACTATTAATGTAGGTTACTGGAATCCCTTGATGAAGTAACGAATCCACCTGATCTTTCATTAAAGATATGAGTGGAGAAATAACAAGTGTAACTCCATCAAGCATTAGAGCAGGAATTTGGTAACAGAGCGATTTCCCTCCTCCTGTCGGCATGATCCCTACTGTGTTTTTTCCATCAATTATGTATTCAATAATACTCGCTTGTCCATCTCTGAATTCGTCGTATCCAAAGTACTGCTTTAATACTTGTTTTGCTTCTACAATCACATTTTCCCCTCCCAATAGATCTTACTATTCCTTTATTGTATTCCAGAACGGGGAACGTGCCAATAGGGTTTCCCATTTTTTAAACAAAAGGCTGTACATTCGTATTCTTATACGCAATGTACAGCCTTATCATTAGATTAAAACCACTTGACTGTTTTTTCTTCTTTATTTACTTCAACAGGCTTCGACAGCTTCCAAAAGCTATCCCATACAGTATCTTTACTCTCAGTTGAAGAACTTTTAACTTCTTTCTCTTTCTTGTTAGACATGGTGCTACCTCCTTTAATACATAAATACATTACATTCTATTCAAATATAAAAAAAGAGTTTAATAATTTTTTCAAAAACACCTAATTATATGATGCTCATTTTGCCTTGACTAGAAAAAAGAACCAATCAGAATAGATTGGTTCTTTACGATTCACTAGGATGATTTAATTGTAGGATGTGGATTGTCTACAACTTGTAATACCTTCGTAGATGTCACCATATCTTCTTTACAAAGCGGACACTTAGGAGTATCTTCACTTTTGAAGTTATCTCTCATCCAGCCTTTACAATCTTCGGCGGAACAAGCCCAAATCTTTGTATCCTCTGTTTTAATTTCTTCCTCAACTTGATTTCTACGACCAAAAGCCATTGAACGTCCTCCTTTAAGGTAAGTAGGATTTCCTTGCTATGCTTTCTAACAGGAAAATAATGATTGTGGTAATTTATGCTGCAGATAGTATGTGGTCAGTTATGTGTAGCCATTGTAATCGTACAATTTCTGCGATTGTTTCCATTATACCATACTTGACTCCAATTTAATATATGAACTCCTCAGTAAAGGTAACAAACGCATCATATGTAATGAAGGAAGAAAAAAGATCCTTCATCATTTTTTCTTTCTGTTTCTGGAAGAAGGGGCCTTTACTCCACCTGATAATTCCTGGTTGGTCGTACCTTGTCCTTCCACTTGAGAAGAACCCAGCATAGCTTTTGATGCATCTTTTTTCTTCTTGCTCATCTGCTTCACCTCCACTCCTACCTTGCCCAAATCCTTTACAGAATATGTATATATTAACCACTATTCTCTATAATGAATGATCTTATCGTAAATTTTGTTGCTTATTGTAGAAGAGAAAGTAATAGTTGATTTCCGCTCCAGGATGCTCGCTTTCCGCGGGGCTGGCGGTGAGCCTCCTCGGCTGCGCCTCCGGGGTCTCACCTGTCCAGCTACGGGGCTTAGGAGCTCGAGGTCATAAGCCAAGTCTTCCAAAAAGGCAAAGAGCGCCTTTCCGGCAGACTCGTCTTATGCTTGTCGCCCCTGGGCAAAGCCCCTTCGCTTTTCGTACTGTCCAGCTATTCCCGCAGGAGTCGAGCATCCTTCCGCTCCAATCAACTTTCTGAGCATGTATCCTTTATGGAAAACAATAAAAACAAGAATTTCAGCAAACAATCTCATTTAAGGTAAGTGGAGATTGTTTTTCCTTTTAAGGAAGAAAAATTTTTTTCTATTTACATTGTTTTCTTACACACCTTGAAGCTCTGTCATGAAAATTCTGTTAAAGATGGTGAGGGGAACTGCGGAGACTCCTGCGGAAGTACGGGCGTGCCGAGACCCCGGAAGCGAAGCTGAGGAGGCTCGGCCGAACGTCCGCGGAAAGCGGAGCAGTTCCCCTCACCATCCAGCATAAACTGGTTGACAGAGCCCTCGCAGATTCTATATTAGAAAACATAAATCTTTGCGAAATGAGCCTTAATGAAAAAATGCCACCTTGTGATTAAGAACAGGATTCATGGGAAGTCTAATCTATAAATTAAGGTTTAGGGTGTTGAATTCTGTGTTTAGACGTAGAGAAGTGAAGAAAGATATTGAAAACGGGTCCCCCCATAGCTTTGATATAGAAACATTTCATAAAGAAATCCTTTCATTGGTAAGCAATAGTGAAGATTTGATATTCAGAATCATTACATTAGGCGAACAGAAGCTTGCAGTAGTATATTTTGATGATTTAATCAATACTACAGCGATGCAGGATAGTATCATCAGGCCTCTTGAGGAATCCAAAGGTGACCTGAATTATCAAATGATCCAGGATACCATTAATATTGCGAAACTTACACAGACGAATCAAATTAATGACGTTGTAAATAACATCGTCAATGGAACTGCTTATATTTTCAAGCAGGGTGATACCCATGGGATATTAGCGGATGTTGCTGATAAAGGCACAAGGGGGTTGGAGAAAGCTGAAACAGAATCCCTTGTGTTTGGTCCTAAAATTTCTTTCACAGAATCCATCACGAAGAATTTAAATCTAATACGATCTAATATAAACGATCCTAAACTATGCGTTGAAACATTCATGATTGGCTCAAGAGCGAAGAAAAAAGTTCAAATGGTTTACATAAAAGACATTGCTGAAGAAGAGAACGTAAACACGTTTAGACAGCGCATTACGGAAATTGAAGTCGATAGTATAGTGGATTCCACAGTACTTGCTCAGATGATTGAAGATAATTCCTATACGTTCTTCCCGCAGTTGATTACGACTGAGCTACCGGACCGTTGTACCATCTCACTTCTTCATGGAAAGATCTGTTTACTTGTCGATCGCAGTCCTACAGCGGTCATCGGACCATCTACGTTTATGAATTTCTTTGAATCGACGGAAGACATATATATGAGATGGAATATGGGGACGTTTTTAAGATTGGTTCGCTTTGTGGCAATCTTTTTCTCCATCCTCTTGACACCTGCTTATGTGGCGGTATTAACATACCATTATGAGGTAATTCCATCTGCTCTTCTGGTTTCATTAGGTCAGTCACGATCTAACGTTCCATTTCCGCCATTTTTTGAAGCTCTATTATTGGAATTCATCATTGAGCTCCTGAGAGAAGCAGGAGCAAGATTACCAACAAAGGTTGGGCAAACCATGGGGATTGTAGGTGGTATCGTCATCGGTCAAGCGTCAGTGCAAGCTGGGTTCACCAGTAACATTTTAATTATTATCATCGCGATATCCGCCTTGGGCTCCTTCACTGCTCCAAGCTATGCAATCGGAACAGCCGTGAGAATCATCCGTTTCCCAATCATCATCATGGCCGGGTTATACGGTGGTGTGGGAATCATGTTTTGCCTCTGTTTCATTCTCATTCATTTACTGAAAGTGACAACATTAGGCAGACCTTATTTATCACCCATTTACCCATTTAGGTTTGCAGACTTCAAATACAGTCTATTCCGCTTACCCTATCAGTATTTAGTCCAACGTCCCCTCTCCAATCACCCCATAGATCAGGGACGAATCCCTGAGAAGAAAGCAAAAGAGAAGAAAGACGTTGATGAGTAAAGGATGAATTGTATGAATATTAATGTGAATCCAAAGGAACGGTTAATGTTTAATGCCTTTTTGATCATGTTTATCTTACACACTGCCCAAACGGGAGTCGGGATTGCAGGGCTGCCAAGAGTCATTTACATGGAGGCGAACAGGGACGCATGGATTTCTGTCGTATTAGCTGGAATTCTCGTTTCGATTGTTCTATATCTCATGATAAAAATGCTTGAAACTTACGATAGTACCGACTTGTATGGCATTCACTTGGATGTTTATGGGAAATGGATCAGCAAAGGATTTAACATTCTCTACATTGGATATTATCTCAGTGTCACCTACGTGATCTTAATGAACTATATTGAGATGGTCCAAGCCTGGATATTCCCCAAAATGCCCACATGGCTCTTGATGGGGTTATTGATTTTTTTAATGGTTTATTGTGTGTTGGGGGGAATACGGGTAGTCGTCGGAATTGCTTTTTTAGGACTCATCCTTGCCTTCTGGTTAGTATTCATGATCTACACCCCCATTAAATATATGGACTTCAATCATCTTCAACCTGTATTAACATCCTCCCCCAAACAGATACTGATGGGTATATATAAATCAAGCTTTACCCTCATTGGCTTTGAATTGGTGTTATTTGTGTACCCTTACATCAAGGAAAAGAAAAAAGTACTAAGATATGGCCTTATCGGTGCAGGATATTCAACCTTTCTCTTTACGGTTGTGACCGTTGTAAGTATCGGCTTTTTCTCAGAAGATGCCCTTTTAAAGACCATCTGGCCAGTCCTGTCCATGTTCAAGATACTGAGGATTCCTAACTTGGAGCGGTTCGAATTCATTGCCGTCTCTTTCTGGATGCTCGTCATCCTTCCAAACATTTGTCTCTATTTTTGGACAGCTTCAAGAGGAATGAAAAGGGTATTTAATGTTTCTCAAAAAAAGGCAATCTACCTCTTTGCTGTCCTGCTTTGGATATTATCCCTATGCGTGCAGGATCGTATCACGATGAATACCATTACAGACAAAGTAGGTACTTCCAGTTTTATTCTTTCGTTCGTTTATCCATGCTTCCTGTTCATGCTGGTTAAATTGAAATACATTTTCAAAAAGAAAAAGGGTGTAGATGTATGATTAGAAACATCATGCTCCTCCTGCTTTGTCTTTGTACATGTTTCTTAAGCAGCTGCGTGGAGCAAAAATATTTAGAAAAGCTTGGATTGATCACTGCCGTTGGATATGATCTGGCTGAGGAAGAAAAAATAACCGGCACAATGGTACTCTATCAGTTTAACCCGGCCATGCAGGATGTTGAAAAGGTCCTTATAAGTAAGTCAAAGACCAGTAAAGGAATCCGTCTCTCACAGAATTTAGAAACCGATCATAAGCTTGTTTCCGGTCAGCTGAGGATAACTGTTTACGGAAGAGAGCTTGCGGAAAAAGGGATCTCCCACTTGGTTGATACGTTGGAACGGGATTCTTCCATCGGGAATATGGTGTACTTGACAATAGCTGATACGACTGCCGAACAAATCCTGAATTATCAAATGACGGAAAGACCTTCGAATATGGGGACGTACTTATATAATTTGGTCAGGCAAAACGTTGAATCGGAGTTGCTGGTTTCTCCAACACTACAAGAATTCATCACCGACTACGGAAGTGTTGGCAAAGACCCCATCCTGCCATTGCTAAAGGCATCAGACGGGAAGGTTGGTGTGGATGGGTTCGCATTGTTTACAAGGGATAAATTCATTAAAGAGATTAAAAAAGACAAGATTTTTTTTATTCGATCTCTTATGGAAGATTACAATGCCGGAAGCGTCGAAGTGGAACTACCATTGGAAAAGTTCGAACCTTACTTAACAAGTCCTCATCTTCGACAAGAAAAAGATAAGGTTTATATTATGATTGATAGTATAAAATCATCTCATAAGATAAAAGCAGAGAAAAAAGCAACACCATCCTTTGAAGTGAAATTGAAGATCGAATCACGTTTACTTGAAATGTCTGAAGAAATGAAGTTGTCAGATCCAAAAGCGTTAAGATTGCTTGAAGATGAGATTGGGGACTATATCGAAAAAAACATTAAAGAAATTATTTTGATGCTTCAAGACGAAGGCACGGATCCAATCGGATTTGGCACGGAGTATAAAAGTATAAGGGGCCACGAAGATTTGTCGAGGGAAAAGTGGGATAAACTGTACAAAGATGCTTCTTTTCATGTGAAAGTAGAGAATAAAATCATACGAACAGGAGTAATTGATTAATAACCAACAGGTCCATCCAATAAAGAGGGACCTGTTTTATTATTCCTGTGGAATTCGTTCTGCGATTTCATCGATGATTGACTTATTGTTAATTTCCATCGGTCGATCACCTTCGAAGATAATCAAGCCGTAATAGACCTGTAGATCATCGTCACACGCTTCGCAAAAAAACTCTTCACCCGGGTTCCAAAAAGCAATTGAGTGCAACCTCTTACTTTTTGACTTACGATAGCTTTTACTCAGTCGTCTCATTTCTTCAAGAAACCTTCCGATTGCTTCATCCCTGTTATTAAATGTCCACTCTTGAACAATATCTTTTTTCCAGCCTTCAAAAAACCACCAAGGCTCTGCATCACTTTTGGTTGTCATGACTCTCCATGTATTATTCAATGCTTCACCCCCCTTTTTCCCATGTCCAAATTGTACATAAAATACGAACGAAAGAAAAATATTTAACTTATACTACTCTAAATTATTGACAAGTTCCCCCCTGTACAAGCATAGGAATGTTAGAAAGGCTCTTTTCGTAAACATTGTTGTTTTTTAACATAAGCTCTGCCAAGGCTCTGTCAATTAGTATGTGCTGGATGGTGAGGGGAACTGCTCCGCTTTCCGCGGACGTTCGACCAAGCCTCCTCAGCTTCGCTTACGGGGTCTCGGCACGCCCGTACTTCCGCAGGAGTCTGCGCAGTTCCCCTCACCATCTTTAAGAGAATTTTCGTGACAGAGCTTCAAGGTGTGCAAGAAAAACAATGTAACTGGAAAACAGAAGTCTTCTTCCTAAAAAAAATCAATCTCTACTCACCTTAAATGAGGTTGTTTGCTAAAATTCTTGTTTTTATTTATTTCGTTTAAGGATACATGCTCGGAAAGTTGATTGGAGCGGAAGGATGCTCGACTCCTGCGGGAATAGCTGGACAGGTGAGACCCCGGAGGCGCAGCCGAGGAGGCTCACCGCCAGCCCCGCGGAAAGCGAGCATCCTGCAGCGGAAATCAACTACTACTTTCTTACTGAAGATAACCACTAACTTTGCGAAAAGAGCCATTAGAATAGACCTATTTGGATCAAAGCTAATTATAAGAGGGAGGAAAAACTTTTGAATTTTATTGTTTTGAAGAAAGGCTCCATCATCGCCATATTAGTTACCATTATGATCATTACTGTCGGCACGATTTGGGCATTATCCTCTAAAAACTCCTATCCTACCGTCTCATTATCAGATAAAACGGGTGAGAAACAAGTCATCCAGCTGGTCACGGGGGAATTCAAGTCTGAAACTGCCTCAGGAAAAAAGATTGAGGCCTATCGATGGGACCCTGGAACAATTGTAGTAGAAAAAGAGGTGCCTGTAGAATTTAGGATATACGGAGTCAACGGCATGGAGCATCCATTTTATATTGAGGGAACGGATATTAAAGGTACTGTGAAAAAAGGGGAAGAAACCGTAGTCAATATGTCGTTCTCAAAAGAGGGAACGTATAGACTGATTTGTGAAACACATGAAACCATTGATCGTAATGGTCCAATGATTGCGTATATAGTAGTTGATTAATGAATGAATTGTGGGATCTCTAAAGGCGGGATTTAGCCCCTTGGGGATCTTTCAAAATGGGTATGTCATCATCTTAAAATGCCATACCCATTGCATATCCAGCCACTCCAAATACAATTCCAACGAAATAACTTCCGAAGAAATAAAATAGCCCCATTTTCACTTCCCCCTGGAGAAGCCTCAATACCTCCCAGTTAAAGGTTGAGAAAGTAGTAAATGCTCCACACACTCCGATTCCGAAAAAAAACATAGCATTCTCTTCGGCACCACTTCCAACCAGTAGCCCCAAAAATAAAGAACCCAATGCATTAACCAATAGGGTCGCTTTCGGAAAATACGAACTACTGCACCGCTTAACGACGTTCGCAACCAAATACCGTCCGATTGCCCCAACACTACCCCCTAATGCTATCAACCATATGTTAACGCCCATGACTGATCACCTTCCCTTTTCTTCCAGAAACAAAACCCAGCCATGATAAAAGGACCCCACCAAAAGAAGTTATGGTCATATACACGAAAAACATGCCCCACTGCTTCTGCAATATAAAGGTGATCAACTCGATACTAAGTGTCGAAAAAGTTGTAAAAGAGCCCAAGAACCCTGTTGCAATAAGTAAATACGATTTTTCATATTTAGAAGAATATCGACTATAGAAATAAGCTAATAGAAAGCTTCCCAGGAGATTCGCCGTTAGTGTCGCAAACGGTAATCCATTTTGAATCGTCCAGAGGTAACTAATTCCCCACCTGCACAAACTTCCTAACGCTCCACCAATCCCGACTAATAGATATTTCATCCTGTATAACATCCCTATTTAATAAATTATTTTTTTGAATCCTTCTGTTCACTTATTCGTATGTACAATTAGAATAGTTTCTTATTCCATTTAGCTGTATACTTTAACTGGAATAGAGTTTATGCTTTAACCATTAATTTTATCAGTAAATTGAAGGAGTCTTCTCCAGTGACATTTATCATTATACAAGACTTATTAGACTTTTACTTTAGTCCATTACATTTAACTATAGTATTACTATTTATCGTCGCTATGATTTGGAATCACTTCCCTGGCACATTTCATCTATACGTACGACCCTATGATAAGAGGGTTGAAGGACCAAATATCATTGCAAAGTGCGTTGAGGCTAATGATATTATTCCTATCGGGATCAGGTTCATTACATGCATGAAATTTCAATTTTATCATACCGATAACGACGACGAATCCTCTTCTGTTTGTTTTTAACCAACAAGCATTTATACAGAGGAGGAATTATCATTGAGAAAAATTTCATTCATCATGCTACTGGCATTATTCACTCTGTCAGGGTGTCAAAGTGCAACAACTGAAGGAGCGTTCTTTCACGACTATCTTGTTAACCCATTTTCGTTTCTTATCCATGAAATAGGTACCTTCCTGGATGGAAACTTTGGTCTTGCGATCATTCTCATTACAATTTTCATACGTCTCTTTCTTTTTCCTTTTATGCTTAAAACGTATAAGAATCAGCTGGATATGAAAAGGAAAATGGCTTTAATAAAGCCGGAGATGACGGAAATGCAAAAAAAGATAAAAGAAGCGAAAGATAAAGATGAACAGAAGAAGCTGCAGCAAGAAATGATGGTGCTTTACCAAAAACATGGAGTGAATCCTCTTAATATGGGATGTTTACCTTTGTTAATTCAAACACCCATATTGATCGGGTTATACTATGCGATTCGGTCATCATCTGAAATCGCAAGCCACTCCTTTCTATGGTTTAATTTGGGACAGCCGGACTATAAAATGGCCATTATTGCTGGATTAGTGTATTTAGCCCAAGCTCGGGTATCTTTGATGAATATTCCTGCAGAACAGCAGGCCCAAATGATAATAATGAGCTATCTTTCGCCCATTATGATCTTTATTTTTTCATTTAATGCGCCAGCTGCCTTACCCCTATATTGGACAGTGGGAGGGGCCTTTCTCATCTTACAAACGCTGATTGGTAAGACTCTATATCATCATCAACCATCATTAGAAAAACAAGAAAGTCAATGAAAAAAGGGAGCCTGCAAGCTCCCTTTTTTACATTTAAAAGATTATTTTTTGACGGATCCTATTCTTAAAATGGAAATTCCCATAATGAAAAGCAGGATCATGTAAATAAAAAACGGGTAAAAAAGGATTTGTTGACGTAATTCATCTCCGAAAAATAATCCTGAGCTTTCACTCGAAGCAACTGCGTTTTTATGTGTTACGGGAGATTTCATCACAGGACTGAGCTTTGTTGAAGCCATTTCTTCCTGATCTTCGTTATATAGTGTTATTACTCCATTTTGATCCAGGCTCTCAGTGAACTTCCCATTCTTAGGCTGAGTAAATTGGAAATCATGATTAAGCTCAAAAGAAGTATCCTCATAGTGAAAGACCGAATCCTTTGGAATAGAGCTTCTGGTAAAACCACTTAATCCATAATCAAGTAGTTTTCTGGTATCTGAGTAGATAGCTCTCTTCGACTGAGCCTTCATCGTAACAACGACCAGAGAAAGATTTTTATTTTTAGCGGAAGTCACAAGCGTATGTTTGGATTCATCAATGAACCCATTCTTCCCTCCGGTCACTTCCGGATAAGGAAGTTCCCCTTTCACCATCTTATGATGATTATAAAGAGTAGTCTTCCATCCCTCAGTCGACCAATCAATTGATTTCAAACTAAAAAGCTCTTGAAATTGTTTGTTCTTTAAAGCATAGCTAGTAATTACTGCCATATCATAAGCCGTTGTATAATGATTCTTACCGAACAGTCCATGAGGGTTTTCAAAATTCGTATTCTCTACGCCAATTTCGTTTTTTAAAAAAACGTTTAATTTTTCAACAAATTGCTGAACGGAGCCCTCGGTGTGTTCAGCAATGGCAACCGCTGCATCATTACCGGAGTTGACCATCAGCCCTTGTAGCAACTGCTCCAAAGAAATCCTTTCTCCTGCTTCCAAGTAAACGGTGGAGCCTTCTGTATTACTTGCTTTCTCACTTATTACCACCTCGTCATTCAGGTTGGCATGCTCGATTGCATAAATAGCTGTAGCAATTTTTGTAATACTTGCAGGATTCATCCGTTGAGTCGAATTTTTCGAATACAATATACTCTTTGTTTTAGAATCTATAATGATAGCCGAATCACTAATGATATTTTTAGGTTTTTTTACATTATTTTCTTGAGCTGATACGATAGAGGAAGAAAAGAAGATTAAGATCAGCACAACGAACCATTTTTTCATATATCCACACACCTGTCTTGTCAATGTACTAACCCATTCTATCAAAAATATTTTTTTATTAATCATGAATCTCAGAAATGTTAAGAAATTGAAAGAATGGTGTCAAATCCTGTCATTCATTTCAGCCTGTATAATAAAAGGTGTCTATATTTCCATTTCACCTTCATTTACAATAAAATAAGAGTATGAATATGAAACCTTTTCGCACATGAAATCGTATTTAACGTAAGCATCTTTATTAAGGGGTAGATGAAATGAATACATTTCTTCAATTTTCAGTAAGAACAGTCATCTCATTCAGTATAGGGACCAGTAGTTTTATTGCCTACTTACTCCTGTTTGACTTAGGATTCCCTCTTACATTCTTGTCAAGTCTAGGTACGGGTATTCTCCTTTTCTTCCTTGTAAAAGGACTCCAGAAGAGATGGTGGCTGAAAAAAAATGGACTTTCCTCACAGGAATTTCGATATATTAACAAGAATTTAAAAGAAGCGAAAGAAAAAGTAAAACGCCTTCAAAAACAACAATTAAGGGTTAGGTCACTTGGGGCTTTTAAACAGATCCTCGAATTAAACAGATTGAGCAGAAGAATTTATCAACTCGTAAAGAAAGAGCCGAAAAGATTCTTTTCTGCAGAATCATTTTTCTTCTACCATCTGGATTCAGTTGTTGAAATCACAGAAAAATATACATTCCTTGCTGCACAACCCGGGAAAAACAAGGAAGCATTCTTATCACTTCAACAAACCCGTACGACACTTGATGACCTGACAGGGTCATTGGAAAAAGACCTGCAAAACGTATTGGCTAATGATATGGATACACTCCAGTTTGAACTGAACTTTGCCAATCAACATTTATCTCATAAAAAAGACTTAAAATAGATATCGGAGGTTTTATGATGGAGCAACGAAATGAACAATCTGAACTGGACCTTCTGCTTTCCAACCCGTTTGGAGATGAAATGCCTGCTGTAAGTGAACAGACAAAGTCTCCTTTGCTACTTGACCGCTTACCAAAAGAACAGCAGGAAAAAGCAAAGCAATTAGCTGCTCAGATCGATTATAAAGACTATGAAGCGATATTAAAATACGGAACTGCCGCTCAGACCCAGCTTTCCACTTTCTCCCACTCCATGCTCGATCATGTACAAAAACGGGACATCGGTCCCATTGGCGATGTGTTGGGAGATTTAATGAAAAAGCTCGAGCAAATGAATCCGGATGAGCTTAACACCAAGCAAAAAGGTGTTTTCAAAAAGCTATTCCGTAAAGTCTCTTCTTCACTGCAGGAGGTCCTTTCCAAATACCAAAAGATCGGCTCACAGATCGATCGCATTTCTGTCAGACTCGAACATTCAAAAAAGACCCTGCTTGATGACAATCGACTATTGGAAACCCTGTATGAAAAAAATAAAGACTATTTTCAAGCCCTGAATATGTACATTGCAGCAGCTGAAATTAAGCGTGAAGAGATTCAACATACACTTCTTCCTTCATTACGCAAGAAGGCGGAAGAAACGGATGACGAGTTAATTTACCAGGAAGTCAATGATACCATGCAGTTTCTGGATCGGTTGGATAAACGTATCCATGATTTAAAGCTAAGTAGACAAATGACCATTCAGTCTGCCCCCCAAATACGCCTAATTCAAAATACGAACCAGGCACTGGCCGAAAAAATACAGGCATCTGTACTCACAGCCATTCCTCTTTGGAAGAACCAAATTGCCATAGCCCTGACTCTTCTGAATCAGCAAAAGGCTGTAGCCGCTCAGAAACAGGTTTCGCGCACCACCAATGAGCTCCTTCTGAAAAACTCAGAGATGCTCAAAACAAATAGTATTGAAACTGCGAAAGAAAATGAACGTGGAATCATTGATATTGAAACGTTGAAAAAAACACAGGAAAACCTTATTTCCACTATTGAAGAAACCTTGGCCATACAAGCAGAAGGACGCCAGAAACGTCAGCAGGCAGAACAGGAAATGGTCACTATGGAAAACGACTTAAAACAAAAACTCATTGAAATCAGAAAGTAAAAGAGGAGCCGATTTGGCCCCTCTTTTACTTTCTTTTTTCTATATTCTGAGCCGAAAAACAACTAAATTAAATTTCTGCTATTTCTCCTCATTGTGAACAATGCTATCCGTTATTGCATCATACTCCTTTTCCGCGACGGAGCTTGTGATGATTTCTTCTTTTTCCAGTTTTGCGACGGCCTCATATTCTGCGTATAGTGCGTGTTTTCTCAGTGTCGTAAGCTGATCTGCTTTTATTACTGGATTTTTTTTGAATAAATCATCCAATTGGGCTTTTAACATGTCGATTCTTTTTGTATACGTATCGACAAGCTCATTGGATACTGGATCTGTAATATAAAGCTTTTGTTTTACGCGATGGATTTCTCCAATGGCTGTTTCATATCTGTGAAGTTGACTGAGCAATTTTTCAAATTCCACATGTCCTCCTTCTTTTGGTTTAATCCCTAAAAGATTGATCAAGGGTTTGATTGTCAATCCTTGGATGACAAGGCTGAATAATACCACACTAAACCCAAGGATCAAGACGTCCTCTCTTCCTGGGAAATCTCTCGGCAGGCTGAGGATCAAGGCGATTGATAATGATCCTTTCAAGCCTCCCCAATTCAAGATATGCTTCCATTTATGAGGGAAGTTCCCGATGAGAGATAAACTTGTATAGACTGCAATACTTCTTGCCAAGAGTACTAAGAGAATGGCTGCGAAAATATAAGGCCATTTTTCAATAAAGTCTATCCTCGTTATTTCAAGTCCGACCATTAAGAAAACGAGGGAATTGGCAAGTAATGCGGCTACATCCCAAAAACTATTTATGTTCAATTTTGTTGTAGGGCTCATACCGATTTTTCCGCCATAATTACCGAATATAAGAGCTGCAATTACGACCGCGATAACTCCTGAAGCATGGACGCTCTCTGCAAGGAGGAATGAACCATAAAACAAAATCACACTAAATATAATTTCCAACGGATAGTCATCGAAGTACTTCGTTAAAACGGAAAACGCATAACCGAGGGAACTTCCAATAATGACACCCAAGGATACTACCCGGATGAACTCCCAGATACCACTCCCGAGTCCGGACCAGCCTGCATCAATATAGGATAGTAAATAATAAGCGGATATATTGAACAATACAACGGCTAAACCGTCATTAAATAAACTTTCGCCTTCAATGACAACCTCCAACCTCTTCTTTACTCCTACACTCTTGAATATGGATAGTACACTGACAGGGTCTGTCGCACTCATCAATGCCCCAAAAACAAATGCTGCCGGAATGGAAAAGTCAAAGAGGTAATACGCTGAAAAGCCGATAATTAGGAACGAAATGAATGTTCCCCCAAAAGCCAAGGCAATAATCGGCTCCTTGTTCGCACGCAAATGGGTAAAAGGCAGCTTCAAAGCTGCTTCACCCAGAAGCGCTGGTAAAAATAATGTGATAATGACAAAATTAAATACTTCTCCTTCTGTTATAAAATCCTTGAGGGGCCCAAGGACTGGTATATTGAATAACCCGATAAGGGCACCTACAATGACTAGGGCAATTGGATATGGCTGTTTGAATTTCTTGGCAATTGCCGTTATGCCTGCTGCGATCATCACTAAAATAAGTCCCAGTTCAAAAATATGGTGCATATCTAACTCATGCATAATCACCGTGACCTCCCATTCTTTATAAATTTTTCCTCATCTCTTTATTTATTAACCTTCCCTTCATCATAAATACGACTCGCATTTATATGATTTTTCACCATACAAAAAAGAATGACCTTCTACGATTAGTGAGAATAGTCATTCTTTTATTATACATTTTTTTCCTCTTTTTTCGAACTTGACGGATTTTCCACTTACAGATTCTTACCAAACCATGGAGAGAAAACTTGTTTCTTAGTGGTTTTTTCTTGCCTCCACCCTTTTTGATTCAAAATGTGATTCATCCTGTGATATTCATGAATCGCAGCATTCATATCAGAAATATTGTTCATCTTATCCGTCCCCTTTCATTTTATTACTTTCAGTATATTGCAGGTAAAGGGAGTGCGAATGAGATGGATGATTGATTTTATTTCAGCCTAAGGACTGATTTGAATTCCTCCTCTCCCAAAAAAAGACGACTACATGGTTCCTATGTAATCGTCTTTTTTCTTCATCTATATACTTTTGTACAGAAGCTTCCGTAATAAAGGAAACAACACTTCAGGGAGTTCTTCTACATCTGAAACAAGAATACTGTAATTTCCATAAATGTTCTGAATGGTTCTTCTTTGCCCCTCATCTATTTCTCCGTTCGCTAAAAAGACGTTGATGACTTCAATTCCTTGTTTTCTTGCGTCTAATACAGCCTCATGAGTATCAACGATCCCGTTTTGCTCATAATCCATGGCTGCTGGCTCACCATCTGAAAAGACAAGAAGGAATTTTTGTTTTTCGTTCCGTCTGAGGATCCGTTCTGTCATTAACCGAATGGCAAAGCCGTCCCGATTATCTTCTTCAGGCTGGAGCTGCATGATTTCTGAGCCACTGTTAGGTTTTAAGGAAGAATAGAAGTCCAGTACAGGATTCATGTAATTTGGTTGACTGGTCTTTGTGGCCCTGTTGGTATCTTCCCAGAAGCCGATAACCTCATGCGGCACGCGAACGGACTTTAACGATTCATGAAATAACGTGATTCCCAGCTTGGTTTGATCCATTTTGTCATACATAGAACCGGAACAGTCTACCAATAGTGAAAACACGGCATCTATTTCGGAAGATGGATTCAGTTTTTTATAGAAAAGTCTTGGATTATCGTCAGTAATAAACCGCAATAACTTTTTGTTCAGCCTACCGAAATGCAAATCACTTCTAGGCTGGATTCGCTTATGCTCCAATGTTTTCTCGATCATTTTCTGAAGCTTCTTTTGATAAGGAGCAATTAACCCTTTGTTAAGGTTATACAAGTGCTTATCTTCTGAAGTAGGAATGGTTGGTGAAATAAAGTGAGGTACAGCAAAGCGATTGTCTTTTCCATACTCACCTTCCCCTCCACCAAGTTCATCTCTTTCCTGCTCCTGTGCCCTCACATTTTGGTACTGCTCCTGCTCCGTTTCTTTGGCTGAGCCTTGTACCATAGCCATGGCCTGGTCCCCATCATCCCCTTCACGGACACCTTCGCCCATAAGATCGGATTGACTTCCTTGATCTAAGTCAAACTGAAGGAATGACTCCCCTTTGTCACTCGTTTCCCGGTGCCAGGTACGGAATTCTTCATCTATCACTTCTTCCTCCCCTGTGCTCTCTTCTTCCAACACATCCTGATTAGCAAGGGGATCTTTTCTCTTTAAATCGTCAAATGTTTCAGTAAACATTTCCTCCGTGTTATACACATCTTCAGGTAAATGGAAGTATTCATTTAACATATCTTTTCTAACAATCTCATCGATTACGTCTACCATTTCCAAGCAAATTCTTACGACATCTTTTGTGTTACGGGTTTCAAAGAAGCGGGTGATTTGCCGATGTAAAAAGGGCATTGCTAAATCAATATCCTCATTTATCCGAACAGGTTCTTCTAAAGGAGATTGTGCATGGAGAAGAAGGAATATTGAATTAAATAGAGCATCTGTGAAAACACTTTTCGTTATATTTACCTTAAGCTGTGCCTCGAAGTGCTGGCGATATAATTTTCTTCTCGTTTCAAACGACTTCTTTGTTCCCGGACGCTTGGATTTACAAATTTCCTCTAAGCGAGCTTCTTCACCAATGACAAATAGCTGCTTTGCAAATCGGGGAACAGAAGTTGCTTTCACCTTCTCAATATAATCGATAACATCATCGTTCGTGGTTTCATGAAGATTACCGATCGTCCTTAAATAAATATCACTTTTCAATCCATGTACTTCTTCTTCTTTTTTTCGGTGATCCCAAAAATGACTGACATAAACCGTTCCTTCTTTATAATCCAGATAAGAAAACGGTCCGTATTTCAAGTTCATATCGGCATTTTTGGAAAGTGTTTTCGTCAAATCAGCCATTTCCATCACTAAAAAAGAGTCTATGGTTTCATCATTAAATTGAATAAATCGATGCATTACATGTCCCTCATTCAAATAAGGTTTCAGCTATATTTTGAATAGCCGCTTTTTCTCGTTCATCTTCCAGTTTATCAACGATTCCACGTTGTATAGCCCTTTTTGCCGGCAAGTACACGGCTAAATCACAGGCATCCAATAGGGCACGTATGGAAGCCGCTTCCTCTGAAATTTGGCCATTTTTTACTTGAACCAATAAATCCGAAGATAAGTCTACAAATTGAGTAATAAGCTTAGAATCGGACAGCTTGCTTTGACTTTCAATCACACTCTTTAACGTTTCCCCTTCGATATATGGCACATCGATTACAACAAAACGATTTTTTAACGCTTCATTTAACGGTACCGTGCCTACATATCCTTCATTGATGGCCGCTATTACACCGAATGTAGGGGCGGCTTTGACTATTTCACCTGTAAATGGATTCGTTATACTTCTGCGGTAATCCAACACACCATTTAAGATGGGCAGCGTTTCAGGCTTAGCCATATTAATTTCATCAATATAAAGGAGATGCCCATTTTTCATCGCTTGAATAACAGGTCCCTCAATGAATTCAATGGTGTTTTTTCCGTCTCTTTCGCTGATTGTTTTATAACCCAGTAATGCTTCTGCATCTAAGTCAACCGAGCAATTTATACTGTGCATCGGTTGAAAGAAGATGGATGATAAGGTATCAGATAGCTTCGTTTTCCCTGAACCAGTGGGACCCTTAAGAAGAAGATTTTTCCCTAAAGACAGAGAGATGATACTATCTTCAATAATATAGTCTTCACTAGCGGTATACCCTCCTTCTCCAATTAATGAAGAATGCTCAGGAGAAGAGAACAATTGTTTTCTCTCGTTTATTATATAAGTAACCGATTCTGGTAATAATCGTTCAACATTCATTTAAAGACATCCTTTCCATTTCACATACTAGACATTCTACATGTAATAACGCTTACACTGCAAAGGCTCTGCCTAATTTTGTTACAAAGAATATATTTAGTCCTGGACTAGCAACCAATTGAAATACCAAAATGTTAAAAAAACACCCATTATCGGGTGATTTTCAGCTTCTATACTTTTAAATCATATCGAGTGAACCCTCGAGATACGTACATACCAGCTTTTTGATAAACGATGGTTGCGTCTGTATAGCTATCACTGTCGACTGATAGAGCTGCTGTAGTCATTCCTTCGTCTTTCAATTTCAAAAAAACATAATAGAGCAAATAGTGGGCGAGCCCTTTCCGACGCCACTTTTTGCGAATCCCCAAATGAGTGATTTCCCCTAATTTTGTTTCATCGTTAACCGTGCAAAAGACAAAACCTACAAGGTCATTCCCTTCTCTTAATACAAACCAGAGATCAGGGTCAAATGAAGGACGAAGAAAACGCTTCTTAAATTCATCGAGGCTGGATGGATGATAATCAAAGTGGTCTGAGAACACCTCTTCAAACACCTGATGAAGACTCTCAGCGTCGGTATCGGGATTGAAACTAGATATACAATAAGATGAAGAGACGGATGCAACAGATAGATCTTTTAGGTCTTTTTTCATCTGGAACCAATAACGGGTTGGTGTAAAGCCATATTTCTCAAAAGCCTTTTTCTCTTCCTCAAGATTAGCAGATAGGATAATGGTTTTTGAGTCAGAATTCGTTTCTTTCTTTCTCCTGGCTGATATAAAAAGCTCTTGTGCCAACTCACCTATATAGAGATCCATATAATCGTTTGGAAGGGCAAGGAGTAATGAAGGTAAACGGTGGTCTTTTTCAGTAAGAATGGAGATAGCTACTAAATCCCCATCATGCCAAAGCCCTCTTCTGTCAGCTTCAGGAATAGATTCAATCATTTCTTGAATATCAGCCTCACTCGTTTGAACCTCTCCATATACTTCCGTTTCATAACCCTTGAACAGGTTAATGAGAGATGCATGGTCCTCCATAGAAATGATTCGCTTACTAAATGAGTGTTTCATTCTCTTCTCCCCATTTGCACCATATTTTAGTAGCCATCAAAAAAAGCCGGTTTCTTCACATTAGAAGAAACCAGCCAGAAAGGGGTGGCTTACACCTCTTCAAAGTACTCTTTGTAGAAGCCTCCCATTTTCCCACTTTCATCGATGACGAAGTAATACTCTTCAGATTCGTTTTTCACTTCGTATTCTTTTCCAATGGTTAAAACATTTTCAACTGTATATTTCTTTGCGTCCGTATGTACACATTTTACCTTTTTCCCGGTATTGTTTTCCGTCCAAGTTTTGTGAATCAATTCAATAACCTCCTTTATGAATGTACTATGCTAATAGTATATTCTTACAGAGCTATAAGTTCAACTACTATCTGATTTGTCATTTTTTTGTGAAATTACCACTTTCAATAAGAAAATATGGTATATTATAGGAGGAATTTGTAGGAGAGGTTCGATTATGGTGAGAGACGGATTAAAAAGAATTGGTATGTTCACTTTGATTTTGATGGTTTTTTTCATGAGCACCCACCGACCTAATGAAGAACAATTTTATTCATGGCTTTTGAATGAATACAATATTGAATGTCATGAATCTATAACCTGTACGAAGAAACTTGAAGGAAATTCTTATTCAACCCTGATTGAAACAGGCTCGAATGTTAAAAATGGCTACTTGCTATTTAACACAATCGGTAAGATATATGAGGATGAAAATGGCTCAAGGACCACAATTAAAGCGTTGGGTGTATTCGGGAAGTATTTTACTATAATAAAAGATGAACAAGATAGATAGACTGATTAAAGGAGAAGGCATCTTTGATCAGTCTTTTCTTATTTTCTATAGCGTACCTTTTTCCATTTCGAGGTATTAGAGGTTTTTTTCAAGGTAATTACAATACTGTACACGATAACCCCGATGAATAAAATGGAGAAAATGATTCCTGCCTTCACGCTCACTTCTTCCAGTAATCCCTGAAAACTTTTTGGAAAATACCTCCCAATCTGAAAATACACAAATCCCCAAACGAAAGCAGACGGAAGAGCATATAAGAGAAACTTCATGAAAGAAATCCCTTTTGACGTTCCTGCAATATAAGGCATGAATAATCGGATGCCTGGTATAAAATAGCTGAACGAAATGGCAAATGGACCATACTTATTTATCCATTTTTCACCATTATCAATGAGTTTCCTTGATTTATCTCCCTTCATAAATCGAGATATTAATCTTGTTCCGAAATATCGGCCATTTAAAAAGGCGAAGATTCCATAGGAGATTAATCCACTATACATAAAGAAAAAGGAGGTATACGGGTTGAAATTTCTCCATTCAGATAAATATCCCGATAGTGCAGCAGCGAGTTCGTTAGGTACCGGTAATCCTAAAAAAACAATCCAGCTAAAAAGAAACATGGCGATATATCCAAATTGATCGACCAATTGTAGTAAAACATCCATCGTACTACCCCATTTCACACAAAGCGACTATTTTTTCGTGCTTATCGCGCCTTTCTATTTACTACCCAATATTGATAGGTTGAAAACGCTTGGAACCCTAACCTCTTGAGAATGGGAGCAGAGTGGCCGACTCTGGCCTGACAGGTAACAAACCGACATTGCGCACGTTTTGCCATTTCCAATCGATGGGCCACTAATGAAGAATATACTCCTTGATGCCTTGCTTCTTGGAGCACCCCTCCTCCATTAAGGTAAAGGAATTCATGATCCTGGCTGAACCGATAATTTCCGAATCCAACGGGATGCCCCTCCTTATTGTAAGCTAATGTGAACCCACCATCCGTTCCCCATTTGCTCATAAACTCTTTTCTTTGTTTAAAAATGACCGGCTTGTCTTCTTCCCGATATCCCCATATGGAGGAACTGATTTCTACAAGATCATGGATGTGAAGGTCACTTTCAACTGTAATGACTCTATGAGAAGGTGAAGGGATGAAATGACTCTGATTCAGATCAAATACCAGCCCCTCATAACGCTCTTCCATCATACCATCATGTGATTGGAGGAATTGCTCTTCCTGATCGATAAGTGGCTCCCTGATCCACATACTAAAGGATTCCTTTCCATAAAAGCCTTCAATCACCTTCCATTTTTCATGAAGTTCATCCATATTATTCACAATGAATTTAGGTACCTTATTAGCAAAGACATTTTTCAACTGTTTATTTTTGATTGCAACGATTCCTTCACTGTGTAAACTATCCACTTCACTCGGTATCAATCGATCTGGATAGTCCCAGTGATGTGATTCTATTGCCGTGAATAATAGATCATCACTTACCTTCATGACTTCACCTCCCGGAACTCATTCGTATATCTATTCCTCATTGTTAAGAAGATTCTGCACCTGATCTTCTGTCATCCCTATTCCAACTAATTGTTGCTGTAACTTCTCATGATAGGACTTGCTTACATGTGGCCGACTGCCACGTAGAATCTCTTTAGCATAATGATCTGGGGGACAGGTTTCCTGACACTTACCTTTCACAATAAAGGTCAATACGTCCTTGTAAAGCTTCCTGCCAATCCGTACGTCGATGAAAGCTGCTCTATACCATCCAGGGGCTACCCCTTCTCTCGTGAACAAGTATTCTACTGCTTGTTGAGGGAGATCATATACTACCCCTTCCATTGTACCTCCATCCTCAATGATGTCGCCCCGGCCACCATCATGTACTTTAAAGAGATACTTCATAGAATATCCTTCCAGAACTCCTCCACCAAGACAGTTTTTGAAATGGTGATCTACATGCGCTAATTTAAAACGCTCATCATCCATGCACGAACCATACGCAAAATAAAGTATTCTATCAGGCTTGTCATTTAGAAACTGATGTACTTTCCAATCTCCTGAATGAATTTCTTCCTGGAACAATTCTTCGTTTTCAGAATAATACACAAAAGCTTCCTGCGGTCCATTATCTGTGTGAACCAGTTTAAGCTTTCGTATATAAAGGTTGTCTTCACGTTCTTCGATGAAATCCTCCAACTCATCCAACGGTGATAATATACTGGAGTTAATATTATATAATTCGCCATAAGTGGTCCCATTGCCTTCTTTTAGTGCGGGGTATCCTCTTTTTGTATCGTAAAGAACACCTTCCACCCAAGCTTGTTCCCTCATCAATATGGCTTCCTTTAATAAAAAATGATTGCTTTCGTGTTTTCTTAATGTCCCATAAACAAAAACGTACACAGATAATCCCCTTCCTGTTGTTTACATAATTATATTATCGTTTATCATCTCGTAAGGCTTTCCTTTATTTTAGCAAATAGTCTCTGAAGTTTCAGTTATCTACTACTCCTATTATACTTTTATATCCGTATGAAAAGGACATTCCCGACGAATTGGGAATGCCCTTTTTTAAGGAAGCGTTTTCAAATTGTTAATTACTTTTAGGCAGGGCTACTTCTTTCGCCTGCTCTCTTAATCGAAACTTCTGAATTTTCCCTGAAGCTGTCATTGGGTAGGAATCAGTAAACTCGATATACCTTGGAATTTTATGACGGGATATCTTCCCTGTACAATATTCTCTAATCTCTTCAGGTGTTGCGGTTAGACCTTCCTTCAAAATAATCCAGGCCATAACTTCTTCACCATAGACTTCATCAGGGATTCCAATGACTTGAACATCTAATACCTTTGGATGGGAATAAAGAAATTCTTCAATTTCTCTCGGATAAATATTTTCACCGCCTCGAATGATCATGTCTTTTAATCTTCCTGTAATTCTACAATAGCCGTGTTCATCCATGACCGCTAAGTCTCCAGTATGCAGCCAACCCTCAGAATCTATGGCTAACCTGGTAGCCTCTTCATTCTTGTAGTACCCCTTCATGACGTGATACCCACGAGTACACAGCTCTCCCTGTACCCCATGGGGGACTTCCCGGTTCGATCCAGGCTCCACAATCTTTACCTCTACATTTGGCAAGGCTTTTCCAACCGTTTCTACCTTTAATTCAATCGGGTCATGGGTACGTGTCTGAGTAATGACAGGTGAAGATTCTGTCTGACCGTAGGCAATGGTTATCTCATCTGCCCCCATTTTATCCATGACGCCCTTCATTACTTCGATCGGACAGTTACTTCCGGCCATAATTCCAGTACGCAAATGGGAAAGATCGTATTGATCAAAATCTGGAAGGTTTAACTCGGAAATAAACATGGTTGGCACCCCGTGAAGGCCAGTACATTTTTCATCCTGCACCGTTTGGAGAACCTGTTTCGGATTGAATTCCTGTAATGGAACCATAGTAGCGCCAACCGATACACATGCAAGTGTACCCAATACACATCCGAAACAATGGAAGAATGGAACAGGAATACATAAACGGTCTTCGTTCGTCAATCTCATGCACCCGGCAATATTATATCCATTATTTACGATATTAGAGTGAGTAAGCATGACTCCTTTAGGAAATCCTGTCGTGCCTGACGTGTATTGCATGTTGATGGCATCATTGGGGGACAGGCTCGAAAGTCTTTCATCCAACTTACCTTCCTCAACATCATTTCCTCTATCCATAATATCCTGCCAGCTATATGTACCTGGATATGCTTTCTCCCCTAAGACAATTACATTCTTTAAATAAGGAAGTTTTGAACTCTCCAACTCTCCGGGTTTAGACGTTTTCAATTCAGGACATATTTCATACAACATGTCTATATAGGAAGCCCCTCTGAACTCTTCCATCAAAATAATCGTTTTACTGTCAGATTGCTTTAATAAATATTCTAATTCAGCCGTACGATAATTAGTATTTACGGTTACCAGTACAGCTCCCATTTTGCCCGTCGAAAACTGACTTACTAACCACTCAGGAGTGTTAGAAGCCCATATCGCGATATGATCTCCTTTATCGATCCCAAGATGCATAAACCCTTTTGCAGCTTGCCTGCACTGTTGATTAAATTCATGATAAGACCATCTTAATCCTCTGTCTGCGTAAACGACTGCTTCAACCTCAGGCTGTATACGAGCTTTTTCTTCGAGTAATTCACCTACAGTTGCTTGTATTATCTCCGACAAATGGATATCCCCCTTTATATGTATTCATGTTAAGCCTGGAACCTTACAGTATAGGTAGTCAAAGAGGTTTAAATTTCAGTTCCTTATGCGTGTAATATTATCACAAAAATTAAAATTTTCAAACTAATTAATCATGATTTTCTTTTGTCTTTTATAAATCTAAGGTGAATAGCTATCGATAGGAGTTAGATGACAAGTTTCTACATGACTTTGATGAGTCCAACTTTTTTATATAGACAAAAAACGCCTTCTCTAAACCTTTTTCTACATAAAAACTAAAAATACTACTTTAGATGTAATTTATAAAAAAACCTTTTCAAATGAGTGATTTCTATGTAGAATAAATAGAAAATATAGAAAATTCTATATTTTATACATTCCTGGGAGGTTGGTCATGAAAATCTTAAGTAATGAACAGTTGGTGGCAGCTTATCGTGATGCTGAGAAACAAGGGAATGATCAAGACTGGATTTTGCTTCTTAAGAAAGAAATTCGTAACCGAGGATTGAAGCCTTTTAGGAAATCTTAACAATGAAAATTAAAAAAGAATACTAGCTTATATCTCACCCCCTGAGATGCAATTTTTACGACAGACTCATCTTAACTTGAGTCTGTCTTTTTTCATTTTTGAAACAGACGTTAACTATGCTTCTTACACTTGGATCCATGGTATTCCTCAATTTGTTTGAATTGTTTACTATCCAATAGCCCCATCTTATGAAATAGATATGAATACTGAATCACTTTTTTTGAATTGAAGTTCTTCATCATTACATTTTCCCTCCTTATTCATGTCCGAGAGTTTCCTTTGGCAAACTTTATTTTAGTTATCCATATTTTATTCTCTTAGTAAAAAAACGTGAAAAAAAAGCTGATCCATCATCCACTTATGGATGTATGAATCAGCCAAACATTCATCTATTCTTATTCAATCAGGACTGCTTAGCCTTCAAGTAGTAAGTCTTCTGGATTCTCAAGTAAATCTTTCACCATTGCCAGGAATCCAACTGCTTCTTTCCCATCAATAATTCTATGATCATACGATAAAGCAATGTACATCATAGGGCGATTTTCCATTGTATCTTTATCAATGGCCACTGGGCGAAGCTGGATTTTATGCATTCCTAAAATCCCAACTTGCGGTCCGTTTAAGATTGGAGTTGATAGTAATGAACCGAATACCCCACCATTTGTAATCGTGAATGAACCACCTTGCAGATCCCCAAGAGATAATTTGTTGTTTCTGGCCTTAGTAGCCAGTTCCATAATTTCCCCTTCGATTTCTGCAAAGTTTTTGCGTTCACAATCGCGTACAACAGGTACTACCAATCCATCATCCGTAGATACGGCTACCCCAACGTCATAAAATTTCTTAAGGACAACTTCATCCCCATCGATTTCTGCATTCACGTATGGGAACTTTTTAAGAGCTGCTACAACTGCTTTTGTAAAGAAACTCATGAAACCAAGTCTTACATCGTGGTCATCAAAGAATTTATCCTTTTTACGTTTACGTAGCTCCATTACTTTACTCATATCAATCTCATTAAACGTAGTAAGCATGGCAGCTGTTTGCTGAACCTCTACTAAGCGTTTCGCAATCGTTTGACGACGGCGTGACATCTTCTCACGAACAACCGGCTTTCCATCATCTTTTTTCGCAGGTGCCTTCTTCTCTTGAACAGAAGGTTTAGATGGTGCTTCAGCCGGCTTACTGCTATAGGCTTCAATGTCCTGCTTACGAACACGGCCTAGAGGATCTGTTGGCACATCGGAAAGATCGATACCTTTTTCACGTGCCAACTTACGAGCCGCAGGAGAAGCGATTGGACGATTCTTTTTGTCCTCTTTCACTGGTGCTTCTTCCGTTGCCTCTTCTTTCTTCTCTTCCTGTTTAGGAGCAGGTGCTTCTTCTTTTTTATCAGAAGTGGCAGGAGCTTCTCCACCTGCACCAACAATGGCAATAACCTGACCGACTTCAACCGTATCGCCTTCATCAGCTTTAAGTTCTTGAATCGTACCTGCTTCTTCAGAAATGACTTCAACATTCACTTTATCTGTTTCCAGCTCAACGATGTATTCGCCCTTTTCCACATAATCCCCTGGCTGTTTCAACCATTGGGCGATTGTACCTTCTGTAATTGATTCTGCTAATTCTGGAACTTTAATTTCTGCCACTGTGATGTCCTCCTCTTTCTTATCGAGTTAACGCTTCGTTAATAATTCGTGATTGTTCTTTTTTGTGTACTGTTGGTTCACCTTCTGATGGACTGGAACGTCTGCGACGACCGACATAATGCACCTCAACACCCTCAGGAGCAATGTCACGGAGTCGTGATTCTGCAAATGTCCATGCTCCCATATTCTTAGGTTCTTCTTGAATCCATACAATTTCTTTAAGGTTTGAATATCTTTCCAGAATGGCTGATATATCACCTTTAGGGAAAGGATAAATTTCTTCTACTCTAAGAATGTGTAACCAATCTTTATCATCGATATTTTGAAGCTTCTCTTCTAAATCAATCGCAATTTTCCCGCTGCATAATACAACCCTTTCAACAGCCTCAAGGTTCTCACCAAGACCCTTTTGCTCAAGGACTGAATGGAATTCTCCATGGGCTAATTCCTCAGCTGTGACAGCTGCAAATTGATTTCGGAGCAAGCTTTTCGGCGTCATGATTACAAGTGGTCTTACTTCTTCTTTTTGTAAAATGGCAGCTTGACGTCTAAGAATATGGAAGTATTGACCAGCTGTAGAACAGTTGGCAACCGTCCAGTTATATTCTCCACCCAGTTGCAGGAATCGTTCTAAGCGGGCACTTGAATGTTCTGGACCTTGACCTTCGTATCCATGCGGTAACAGCATAACCAGGCCGGTTTTTTGACCCCATTTTGCACGGCCAGCTGAAATGAATTGATCGAACATCACCTGTGCCATATTGGAGAAATCACCAAATTGAGCCTCCCAAAGAACCAACGTCTCTGGTGCAAACACATTGTACCCATACTCATATCCAACAACAGCTGTTTCAGTAAGAGGACTATTAAGAACAACAAACGAAGCATGACTGTCCTTTATATTGTGTAAAGGAATGTATTCTTCTCCGGATTTTTCATCATGAAGAACCAGGTGGCGTTGAGCAAATGTACCACGCTCGGAATCCTGTCCCGTTAATCGAATCGGCGTACCATCCTTCAAGATAGAAGCAAACGCCAACGTCTCGGCATGGGCCCAGTCAATTTTTCCTTTTCCTTCAAAAACCTGGCTGCGTCGTTTTAAAATGCGATCCAATTTCTTGAACACATTAAAGCCATCCGGCCATTGAAGCAGTTCATCGTTTAAACCTTCAAGCTTATTAAAATCAACACTCGTATTAATTTCCGGTAAGCCATTTGCTACGTACTCAGGTGGAGCAAGAACGGTATCGGGATCATCGTCTTTAGCCGGTACCTTATCGTATGCCGTTTTTAATTCTTCTTCGATGTCGGTATCCATTTTCTCTACATCTGCTTCAGTGACGATTCCTTCTGATATCAATTTTTCAGCATACAGTTTCTTAACATTTGGATGGTTTTGAATGACTGAGTACATTAATGGATTCGTCACCATAGGTTCATCCATTTCGTTATGACCAAAACGGCGGTAGCCGATCAAATCAATGACAAAGTCTTTTCCAAATGTTTTACGATATTCATAGGCGAGCACCGCTGCAGCAAGACAAGCTTCCGGATCATCTGCATTGACATGGACAATCGGAACTTCAAAGCCTTTGGCAGTATCAGATGCATATTTCGTCGAGCGGGAATCACGGCTTTCAGTCGTGAAACCGATCATATTGTTCGCAATCAGGTGAATGGATCCCCCCGTGTTATATCCACGTAATTGACTCATATTTAATGTTTCAGCGACAACACCTTGTCCAGGGAAGGCAGCATCTCCGTGAATCATGATGGCATAGGAAGATTCCGGTGACTGCTCTGGATAACCCTTATCTTCACGAACTTCTTGTGCAGCACGTGTGTAACCAGCCACAATCGGGCTCACAACCTCAAGGTGACTTGGGTTATTCGCCAGGGTTACACGTGCTCTCGCTGTTGACGACTGTAGAGGTGAGATTTCGCGATCAGCACCTAAATGATACTTAACATCACCTGTCCATCCGTATGTAATCCCAATTGATCCTTCTGAAGGAATCAGATCCTTGCTTGGGGCATGTTGGAATTCAGCAAAGATCATTTCATACGGTTTACCAATAACATGGGCCAACACGTTTAAGCGCCCTCGGTGTGCCATGCCGATATTGACTGTTTTAGCACCTGATTCAACTGAATAACGGACCATTTCGTCCAGTAAAGGCACCATAGAATCCAGTCCTTCTATGGAGAAACGCTTCTGACCAACAAATGTACGGTGAATATATTTTTCAAATCCATCCACTTCGGCAAGCCGTTTTAATAATGCCAGTTTCTTTTCCTTAGAAAGAGGAGTGAAATAGGATTCTGATTCAATCTTTTCTCTTAACCAATTCTTTTCTTCAAGCTCATGAACATGAGCATATTCAAATGCCAGTTTCTTAGTGTAGACCTGTCTTAAATGATTGATTGCCTGCAAGCCATCCTTTATGTGTGAAGGTGCATTCGGGCATAAAAAATCAACAGGAATCTGCTTTAAATCTTCTTCAGATAAATTAAACTCAGATAGTTCAATTCTTCTTGTGTCTCTATTTCGGTCATTAAGGGGATTAATATCCGCAGCTAAATGACCATATGTACGAATATTATCTGCTAACTTGACTGCAGCTACCATTTTACTTAACGCAGTCGGTTGTGCCGGCAGCGTGAATGATGTATCCCCATGCTGGGCACTTGCGATTACTTGCACGTCTTCAGCTGTAGGAGGGCCCCATTGTTCGAATAATTCTTTCAATTCAGGATCTACGTCTGTCGGATCCTCCAGGAATTGTTCATAAACCTCCATTACATAGCCTAGGTTAGGTCCGTAAAACGATTGCCACGGTTCCCCTTTTGCCGATTGCTTTTTCATTGTGAAAAACCTCCAACTATTTTGCCAGTTAGTATAATTTGGGTATCATGTATTCTTACAATTTCAAAGCCATATTTCATTATGCAAGAATAGTAATTTTAAACACATAAAAACGCTTACAAGGACATTTTATCACTGTGCAGTAGTAAGATAAAGTCTTTATGACAAATTTCTCAAAATTTTGTTTTCCGTATTTTAAATATGGTTATTACTTATATTCCCATAATAAATTACAAGAAAACCTTTTTCTATATCGACTATTCTGAAATAATATTTTATTAAGCGCTTTCTCTTTCACCTTCTTGTATCCCTTATATGAGGGTACTTTTTTCATAAACCATCTTACTACTGTTACTAAAAAAAACCAAATATTTTTTGTTGTTTTTCATAATTTTTTATAGATTTTAAGATTTTCAGAATGTTAGATAAGCTTTATGTGTTTAAATTTTCAGCGCTGACCCTATATTACTTTTTGTTTCTTCCCTTCTGCCTATGAACTCATCGCCCATGAATTGCATACAATATAACAATCATGGCAGATGACCTATATAGATTAAAGCGAGGTGGTTCACATGTTCCCATGGAGTTTATTCCCTTTTAATAAAGACATGAAAGAGCAAATGAATCAGATGAATCCAAAAGAAATGGATTCCTATATACAAGGTATGATGAAAAAAATGTTCCCGGGTGGATGGGACGGTATGATGAATCCTAATGATATGATGAGCGGGGCGCAATCCTTTATGAATCCGTTGGGCAATCAAGGGGAGAAATCTCAGCGGGGTCAGGCTTCACCTTCTTCTAATTCAATACCTGCAAATGTCTTTGAATCTTTTGAGGATATTTACATCCGGTTTCAGGTTCCAAGTGAGGAGTGGATGAAGCAATTGAAAATTTTCCACACGTCGAATCAGGCAATTATCGAGAACATCCCGGGACATGAGGAAAGACAGGTCATCACACTCCCTTGTCTAGTGAAAAAAAAAGGCGCAGTGGCTCAATACAAGGACGGGATATTAGAGCTGAAAATACCTAAAAGCATCGACATGCAATATACAGAAATAGACGTCTCTGATAAATATTGAGACGTCTTTTCTCTCGTAGAATACATTTAATGAGCATACTTAAGAGAGATGCGAATAATGGTACCTGCGGGCTCGTTTCTTAAGGCTAAGATTTCACCGTTGTAGTTTTGAATGAGCTTTGATGCAATGGCTAACCCCAAACCATAACCGCCTTTTTCACGACTTCTTGCCTTATCCACGCGGTAGAACCGGTCAAAGATCTTTGGAAGATCTTCTTCTGGGATTCCGATGCCTTCGTCTTTCACTTCGATCATCACATCTTCTTCACGATTCACCAGCTTTATTTCAATGTTTGAATGCGAATCAGAGTATTTAACGGCATTATCTAACAGGATGATCATAATTTGTTCCAGATGCCTTGGCATAATAGTCACCATTGTTTCATGATCCAACTCATCCAAGCACAGAAAAGTGTGTTCTTGATGTAGAAATTTAAAGTCTCTAATAACCTTATCAACCACTTTTTGTGGATTGGCACGAACGGTTTGAAGGTCAAATTTCTCACGATCCGCTCTGGAAAGTTCTAATAATTCCCCTATAAGCCTTTTCACTCTTTCAAGTTCTTCCAATGACACTTGTAAAGATTCTTCCAGAATAGTCGGATCTTTTTTTCCCCACCTGTTCAAAAGAGCCAGGTGTCCTTCTAATACCTGTATGGGCGTTCTTAATTCATGTGATGCATCTTCAACAAATTGTTGCTGTTGCTGAAAAGATTTTTCAATTTCGCTCATCATCTTATTGAAAATTTGTGATAGGTCACTTATTTCATCATGGGCCTTCACAATCTCTACTCTTTCGTGAAATCCTTTTCTTTCAATCGATCTCATTGTTTCAGAAAGCTTATTTAAAGGACGCACAAAGCTTTTAGCCATGAAGTAGCCGATAATTGCACTGATCAAGAGCGCTAATACCCCCGTGATGGTCATCATCCAGAACAGGTTCTTCATGATCTTTTCATATCGATTTAAAGGCTGGATAATTTCAATATATCCATTGAATTGATTCGATCGTATCGGAGATCTCCCAATGAGCATTTGATTTTTCTCAGATTCTATGAGTGTAACTGACTTCTCTCCAACGGGATGAAATGGTACGTAAAATGCTGATTCATTTTCACCCCGTATTTCCAATACTTGATTCCCCTGATGATCTAAAATACGTATAGTCTGGTCCTTTTCAGCTATTTGTTTCATCAAATCCCGGCTATCATAAATGTCCTGGAGCTGTATATTTGGTCCTCTTTGTTTGAAAAACACCATAATTTCATCCAACACACGACCAAAATTATTTTCTTCTTCATCCACCATCCACTTACTGATTGCATGATATTGAAAAAAACTAAATAAGAAAAAGGCAAGAAATATGGCTGAACCAGCGGCTAACGCCCACTTAACTTTAAGGGAAGTTGGCTTAAAACGATTCAGGAATGTATTCATATCCTCATCACATACCCAGTACCGCGTACAGTTTGGATGTAGCTATTTTCGTTGGGCGAATCAATTTTATTGCGTAAATATCTTACATAAACATCCACTACGTTCGTTTCAACCTCGGTATCATACCCCCACACTTTATTGAGAAGGACTTCACGGGTCAAAACAATATTTTTATTCTCCAAAAATGCGAGTAAAAGGTCATACTCCCTTTTCGTAACCTCGATTTCATGTTCAAGCTTAAATACTTGCCTTGATTCCTTTTGAACGGTGATATCACGGTAATGATAAGTTGTTTGAGTCGAAGCTGCTTCTTCATTTCCGGCTCGTCTGAATACAGCCCTCAATCTCGCTAACAGTTCTTCAATAGCAAAAGGCTTTACGATATAATCATCTGCACCGCTGTCCAATCCCGATACACGATCCATTACACTATCCCTTGCCGTTATCATGAGGATCGGAATAGCTTTCACTTGCCGTATTCTTCTGCAAACCTCAAGTCCGTTTAAATTCGGCAGCATAAGATCCAATAAGATAATGTCCCAATCCTCGTTTAAACCTTTCTCTAACCCTCCTCTTCCATCATGGGCAAGACCCACTTCATATCCTTCATATTTAAGTTCCAGTTCAATGAACCGGGAGAGATTTTTTTCGTCTTCTATGACTAAAATTCTTTTCACATAGATCACCTGCTCTGAATGCTAATACGTCTTATTTTATTTTACTTTTGCTGAAAATAAAATCATTAAGCGCTTGAAAGATTTCAATACCTTGATACGTCATTAATGTAATGGCAGTAAAACTGAAAAATAAAATAGGAATTATTCGAATCCACATGGTTCTTACCTCCCTTTTATCATTACCGTCATTTTCCTCCACATTCATTAAAATTGAATGAGAAAAGGGTAAGTTTTCACTTAGAGAAGAAAAAAATTATAAGTTTACATAATGATATTATAATCAAGTAAATAGATGGTATGAAATTGCTCCTATTGAAGAAAATAAGAGTTGTATAAATAAGAATGAGGTGCACGAAATGGAAAGTAAGAAAAAATTGGATTTACTTGCGTTATCCTCTATTCCTTTAGTTATGACACTTGGGAATTCGATGTTGATCCCTGTTCTTCCTCAATTAGAAAAGGAGCTTAACATTACGGGATTTCAATCAAGCTTGATCATCACCGTTTACTCCATCATAGCCATACTCTGCATTCCGATTGCCGGTTACTTATCCGATCGTTTCGGCAGGAAAAACATCTTAATACCCAGTTTAGTCATTGCAGGAATCGGTGGCCTCATTTGTGGATTTGCTTCCTTATACGGTTCGAACGCCTATAATTTTGTCATTGTAGGAAGGGTTGTTCAAGGAATTGGAGCAGCCGGTGCCTTCCCGGTCGTCATCCCTACCGTCGGTGATCTGTATGAGGATGATGATCAAATCACTAAAGGATTGGGCTTAATCGAGACATCTAATACATTCGGCAAAGTTCTAAGCCCGATACTTGGTGCATTATTCGCTGCATGGATTTGGTTTATTCCCTTCTTTTCCATTCCAGTATTTTCACTTTTATCCATTCTACTGATCGTGGTATTTGTAAAAGTCCCGGCTAAAAAAGGGGAAGTAGCGAAACAAACCATTAAGGAATTTGTTCATGAGGTGGGGATCGTCCTTAGGAAGGAAAAGAGATGGATCTTCGGAATCTTTGTGATCGGAATTATTTCCATGTATACTTTATTTGGATTTTTATATTATTTATCAACCCGCTTAGAGCAGGCTTATGGAATTAACGGAGTAATGAAGGGACTATATTTAGCAGTCCCACTCCTTTTTTTATGCCTTACCTCCTATATAACCGGAAAAGTGATCGGAAAGAGCAAAGACAAGATGAAGTGGGTCATCGTATTTGGATCCCTAATGAGTTCGGTTGCTTTCATTCCATTAATCTTTACTGAAGGAAAATGGGTCATCTTGAGCATTTTTTCCATTGCTGGTATCGGAATGGGTGCAGCCCTTCCCTGTTTGGATGCTTTGATTACAGAAGGAATCGAGAAAGAACACCGTGGAACCATCACCTCCATCTACAGTTCAATGAGGTTTACAGGTGTCGCTTTAGGTCCTCCTATAGTTGCATTGATTGAAACTTTAAGTACCTTTATCATTTTCATCCTTCTAAGCCTATTATCCAGCCTGGTCGGAATGCTTTTCATTAAAGTTCCGGAAACTCCCCAGCAAGCTGTCTCAACTAAAAAGGTCTAAGGATTCATTCCATGATGAAAAAAACGGAGCTGAATGCAGTCTCCGTTTTTTCAATTGCACACCTACATCTGCTGAATAGAATAAATAAAGCTCCTTCTAAACGATCCCACATGTTTAATTCGATTCATAATGTGGTAGATATATCCATAAACATGATAGGGATCGTAAGGGAGGAATATATATGACCTGGGTAATCGTGATTGCTTCTCTTTTTGCACTTCTCATTCTGGCTGAAGAAGTCATCAATTATTTTCTACGTACAAAAGTAATTGAACCTCACCCCAAGGCGAAAAGAAGCGAAGGAAAGTTGAAATCTTTGTTTCATAAAGTGAAGCTGAAACTGACTCATACACAGTAAGTAGTACTACATAGACTAAAAGGTGGAGAAGTTCTTCTCTGCCTTCCACTTAAATCACTTCTTTGACACAATATGCAGGGTTTCATTTGATTGATGTGATAACATATCTTTAACCTCTTGAGGATATAATTGTACTTCTGAAAGTTCTTCAATGGGAATCCACTTGTATAATAAAAGATCCCCTTCCAGCCCATGAAAGGCGTCCTTTTGAAAAATTGCCCGATCTCCAGCTTTCACTTTATAGTAAAATCCAATTTCATGGAAATCCCATTCTTTATATGGAAAGAAATTTTCGTTCACCATCATCAATTGTTCTACATGAATTTCAATCCCCAGTTCTTCTCTCATTTCTCTCTTTAAGCTTTCCTGTGATGCTTCACCCATGACGACTCTTCCACCGGGCAACGACCAGTAGCTGTCTTCCACTTGTTTATGTAATAAAATATGGTCCTGTTCTATCCAGACGGCCACTACCCTGTAATTAAAAACGTTTTGGTTTTGTTTAAACACAAGATCCATTCGACCCCTCCTTCTCTTCATTCTAACCAATTAAAAACCAATTTTGTTTAAAAATAGACAAAAAGAAGACAAAAGCTTCAGCAAAACTTTTGTCTCCAAAGAAAAGAAATTAGAATGGGTCTTACATAATAAAGATTTAAACAAAAAGAAAGCTACCCCACTTTCTTTTTGTTTAGGAGTGATAAATCCTTATTCATAAGCAAGATTCATTGTAACGGGTGAAAAGGTGAACCCCATTAGAGCAAGATTAAAATTTGATGAGAAAATCATTTTCCCCCCTTAATTCTCCACTACTCTATCAGAAAAGCATCCTGATTAAATGTATGATATGATAAATAAGAATTCAGAATGTTACAATTCGTTCTAGTGGATGAAAGGATGGAAAAATGAAAATCGATTTAAACTGTGATTTAGGAGAAAGTTTTGGTACATATACAATTGGACAGGATGAAGAAATGATGAAATTCGTTTCCTCCGTCAATGTCGCTTGCGGATTCCATGCAGGAGATCCCCTCGTAATGAAACAAACAGTCACAAATGCATTAAGTCACAATCTAAAGATCGGTGCTCACCCTGGATTACCTGACCTTCAAGGGTTCGGAAGAAGAATGATACATATCACTCCTGAAGAAGCATATGCCCTTGTACAATATCAAACTGGCGCCCTTCTCGCTTTCGTCAAGGCACAGGGAGGCAAGTTGTCACATGTTAAGCCTCATGGTGCCCTCTATAATATGGCTGCGAAGGATTCCGAACTGGCTGCATCTATTGCTGAAGCAGTATACGACCTTGACCCTGAATTAACATTGTTTGGCCTATCTCAAAGTGAGCTGACAAAAGCAGGAGAGGAAGTCGGGTTGCATGTTGCTCATGAAGTGTTTGCCGATCGAACTTATCAATCTGATGGTACACTAACTCCCCGTTCCCTTCCCAATGCCGTACTTCATGATGAAAATGAAGTCGAAAAGCAAGTCTTACGAATGGTGGAGAAACAAGAAGTAGTTTCAACAGATGGTGAGGTATTATCAATTAAAGCGGATACCATTTGTCTTCATGGAGATAACATGGCTGCTTTAAACCTTGCTAAAAGATTATATGAAAAGTTAAGTTGAATCATTTAAGGGCTATAGTTAGCCCTTATTCTCTGGAGAATGTATAGAAGATAGGAGCAGTCTCTAATGAATAAGACTTTACTACTCGAAGGCTTCCGCTGGATGTTCATCTTACTTGTTGCTTGCGTTATTATAATATATGGCTATCAGCGGTTCCTTTTGCACTCTAGCATTGAAACATCTCTACAAACCGTATCTCCCGACTCAACCATCATTGGAATCATTCAAACTCATACCACTGATAATAAAGAAAAAGTGTATGAAGCCCTATACAGAACAAAAGACGGAAAGTGTTACAGAGCTTCATTCGAACGTAATGGGCACACATTTATAGGAAATCAAGATGCATCATGTGAATAAAAGGAGTAGACCGATGAAACGAGCCATTCATATCTTTCCTCAAATGGAATCAGCAGAAGAAATTTGTAGAATCAGAAAAATTCATGATCCACTATGGGATAAAACCCCTCCCCACATTACGCTCGTTTTCCCGTTTACCGCGAACATACCAACTTGTGAAATTTGTTAAAGAGTACGGCTGGTTTTAAGAAAGCCTTTTAGTGGAATGTAGAGGAATGAGACTTACATAGAAAGGGGCATTGCTATGATAAAAACTCTTACAATCGATACAAAAAAGCGTGATGAAATGATCGATATCTCCAAGTATGTCCAAGAAGTCGTCAATCGTGAAAAAATGAAGGAAGGCGTTGTCGTGGTTCAATCATTACACACAACAGCCGGAATCACGGTGAATGAAAATGCGGATCCCGATGTGAAAACAGATTTTCTACGTCGATTAGACGAGGTATACCCTTGGGAACATACTCTCGACCTTCATGGAGAAGGAAACACGGCTGCTCATTTAAAGACAAGTACAGTCGGACACTCTCAAACAATCATCGTCAGTAATGGGGAACTTCTATTGGGAACTTGGCAAGGCATCTACCTCTGTGAGTTTGATGGTCCACGTTCTGGAAGACGGGTTTCGGTTAAAACGATTAAAACTGAATAAGGAACCAAAAGACTCGGGGTGCATTTCCTCGAGTCTTTCTATTCTATAAAACGTTCTCTTATGTTTTGCGAAGGCAGCTTACAACTCTCTTGTTTTCCAAACCATTTGTATCTATTCATGGCAATCCATCTGTAAACCCTATCTCTTAAGGGCTTAGGAACGATTATGCATGTAGTGAAAAACTTCCATGGCCATGTCAAATGAGAGCACACCTTTAAAGCAGCGGTTGATTCCACATACGCTTTATGATCTTCAATTAATACAAAGCTATCTGTTGTATAAGGAATGTTGTGCTTCTTCAATAATTGCTGACCAATATCGCTTTGTAAGGAAGCAAACTGGTAGATTCCTTCAGGATCACGTTCGATAATAAATCGCACACTACTATTGCAAAAATTACATATGCCATCAAACAAAATTATTGCCAATGAAATCACACCGTTTCATGAATATCCATTTATTCACTTCTCATTATAATAGAATTCATAACGTCTTTCCAGAAAGTTACCTGCCCTTAAACTTTATGAATGCTCTGATAGGTGACTTACTTCGTTATAGGAATGAACTGCCCATCGTTTATTTTTCATATGGAGATTGGTCAGGCAACCGTTAAATAACTTCACATGCCCCAGGATTGCCTCCTCTTCATGAAACTCCCGTAAAACTGCACTGATGACAGCACCGTGAGCAACTAACAGTACCTTCTTGTCGGGAAACTGAGCATGAATCTCTTTGAGCCCGTCTTGAATCCTCTCGACCAACTCTTTATACGATTCCATATTCGGAAAGATAAAGTCAGGATATCGCTCTTCTCTTTCTTCTCGGGACAGTCCCTCTCCCTCACCAAAATGGCGTTCCTTGAAATGATCCATTTCAACTATTGGCAGTTCCAGTGATTCATTGATAATATCCGCAGTTTTTCTGGCTCTCATCAAAGAAGTGGTTATGAGCACATCCCACTGTGATTTCTTCAAAAATTCTCTGCATTCTTCTTCTTGAAGCTTTCCAGTTTCATTTAAGGGTATATCTGTTTGACCTTGTAATTTACCCAAGAGATTCCATTCTGTTTGACCATGCCTTACTAAACATATATGAGTCATTTCATTTACTCCTTCTAATAAAGTGGTTATTTATAATGTCCATACAAACCATGCTTTGAGAAAGGTATAATTCTACTAGATTTTATGATATACTATATTACCATTAAAAGAGATTATTTCGAAAGTTTTAAATAAATGAGCAGTAATAAGGAGTTGGCTGAATAGAATGAGAGATGAATTATTATATCTGGGTCAAGAAATCGTTTCACATAAATCTGAAATTGCTAAAGGAGTAATTGACTATCAGGAACAACGTTACTCTGAACAACTTAAGTTTTCAGGTGTGAAAATGGAGAAGATCACAGAGTGGAGAATTGAATTAATACACATACTGGGTGAATCTTTATATGAAGATCAAAAGGATTCTCTTATTAAAATATATGAGTGGACTCAGAAAGTTGGGGAAATAGCCATTGAAAAAGGTATCTCCCTAAACGAATCACTAAAAACTCTTTCCACATTCCGTACGGCGATTTGGGATTTTTTCACTGAGCAAATCGACAAACAAATTTCAGCCTCTATTATGCTGCAATCAAACAAAAAGATAAATCCCTTGCTCGATGAAATTGCTTATCTTTTCAATGAGTTATTTATTAAGCAACAGAAAGATCAGTTGGCCCTGGTTCATACTGCTATGGATGAACTATCAGCACCGATTGTGCCGATAGCAGACAAAATTGCGATTCTTCCTCTTATCGGGGAAATTGATACTCATAGAGCCAGTTCTGTTATGGAAACGGCACTAAAGAAAAGCTCTGAATTGCAATTAGACTATTTATTTATTGATATATCCGGTGTAGCAATCATGGATACGATGGTTTCGCATAATATCTATCAAATTGTAAATGCTTTAAAAATGATGGGTGTCCAATCGGTATTGACAGGTATCCGCCCTGAAGTTGCCCATACTTTAGGGAATCTGGGTATAACCTTCGACGATTTAAAGACCAGCTCCAGTTTAAAGCAAGCCCTCGAAGACATCGGATTCAATCAATATGAGGTGGTCCTCCCCCTATAATGAAAAACCAGAAGCCCCATGCAGCATGGCTTCTGGTTTTTTTGGTTATTTCCAAACACTAGGCACTCCTATTTATTTTATGATGAAATAATAGTTGAATGCTTTGAACTGCCATATATATGGGGATCGACCAATACATTTCATACCCTTTATCAAAATGGAATATACCGATTTTGAGCGTGAACCATTCCATCAAGAGAGAAAAAGCTGTCCAAATCAATAAATAGGCAAGGTTCATAATCCCTCTTATCTTTAGCTTTTTATATATGTAAATGAAGAAATAGCTATAAGGGCCATACATGATGTAACTAATAAAGTCAATTCCCTGGTAAGCGGAACTATCATTGACATCATAAAAATCCCATGGAGGAATACTAATCGTATGATCATAGAACATTCCTATTGAAATACCATAAATATAATAACTCAACCCTTCCAGGAATGAAAATATTTTTGGAGTGATCCAGATCAATAAAAGGAGAGCGATGAGACTAATGATGATAAACCACTCGTTTAAGTCAAATGACCTCTCATAGATTCTGTCCACTGTCTCTCTCCTCCTTTTTCTGCAAATAATATAGCCCTAGTCCAATCAAAATACAAATCAACAAATATATTCCATTCATGATAATGGTATTCAACAGGCTCCATTGAGGATACTCAAGGGTTTTAAAGTGTATGTGAAGAATATCCAATACACTGATAAAGAATAATAAGCATACAAATAATAAGAATCGATAAGTTCTATTTCCGAAATTCAAGTAACCATTCACCATGACAATCCCTACTAATGGCAAAATACATTCCCGGTTTATCAATAAGCTGATAAATTGAGTGACGTCCTCTGATGCCTTTATCCACTCCAGGTTATTGGTCATAATCGTAATGTAATTCGTTGAAATGATCGATAACACCATGAACTGTATGGAGTTTGAAATGAATGAAAGTTTTTTTCGCATAAAAATGACGATATAACTCAGTATGATCAATATGGAAATGAAGAAAGGAAGAGACATTGATTTCTCCTTAGATTTTTCTTACTATCCTTGCCTTAATCGACTCATTACATAACCAAAATTTTGACTAGAGAGTTCGGAAGTTTGTATTAATTTAGCAAAGGGAAAAGAGTAAAGGAGAATGAAGGAGGTAATTTGATGAAACATGAATCTATCAACCCCAAATATGCAAGAGATGAAATAACAGAAGTCTTTGTTGATGGTTTGCAGCGTGACTTATCACTTGAAGAAGAAAGACTTATCTCAGGATGGACTCAAACCTTTAACAAAGACGAACGTGCCACCATCATCAATCTTCTTAAAGAACTACTAAACAAGCATAAACGACATGACTGAACCAAAAAGAGAAAAGGCAAGCCTGGACTAAGGCTTGCCTTTTCTCTTTTATAGTAATGTTCCTTTTACATATCACTTGTCAAATCTAGAAGTTTATCAATATCAATGCGATAGATTGGGCGATTTATATCCTCTTGTCCAAGTTCTACGGTATCTTCTAGTACATCATCAATGTTCATACTTTTAAATACCTCCCAAGTTGTGTGTCTACTCTGCATGGCTACAAACCTTTTGCATTCTTATCAAAGAATACGAAAGAAGGATTCCATTCATGGGGGTACTTTTAAAATGTTTTTTCACGATGAATTGTAGGTAATAATCTGAAATTTGAATCAAATGGATCACTATGTTAATGTTAAACGACTATTGATTCTACTTAAATTGTAATAAATGGGTAGAATAGCTTTCTCCTTAAAGGAGGCATTTCTATGAAACGATTTTCCATGCTTCACGTTCCTCAGGATAATAGGCATAGAGGGCGACCGGCAATTACCGTTCACGTTCTACCTGTTCATAAAGAATATTTCGCGATAGGTAAATCATTAAAAGGGAACGGTCGGGCTGCAAACAACAATGAAAAACTAGCCGCATATTATGCGTTTCTAGATACTTTAAAATAAACGCTTCTCTCTATAGAATAATTTACTAAAAAAGCTGATCAGATCCTAAGCTGATCAGCTTTTTTGTAATCACTCACAAAGTGTACAGACAGGGACTGAGTTACCCTGTTAAATTTCACAAGGGAGAGAGATCCTTACACGGGACCTGAAGCACAGACCGAATTAGAACATTATATATTGACAAGCCTCAAAACCATTTCCATCTAAATCCCAGAACTCAAAAAATGTAACCCCCCCATCCTCTTTTATCTCTCCAACCTTTACGTCCTTCTCCACAAGCTTTAACCGGGTTTCTTCCAGCGCATCAGAAAAGAGAATTGGCTTAATGGATGAGGGACGGACCTCTCCCTCTTGAACCGCTAGAGTTGAGTCTCCTTGACCTACTTGAAACACAACATACTTTCCTGAATCAAAAACCTGCTCAAACTCCAACACCTCTACATACCATTGAGTAGACTTTTTTAAATCTGTTACACACATATGTACTGTATCCACTTTAGAAAACAATGCAATACCTCCTTGTTCTTCTCTAGATTTTTAATAATGTTAAGTGCCCGACAATCTCTTTTGCTTCAAACTTTTCCATGGGCGGAAGTGCCACTACTGTTAAAGATCCCTCTTTAATTTCAGTTAACCCGCTATCATGAATACTGAAATATCCATCACCCTCTAATTTCTCCAGCTCACCGGCTTTTCCCTTTAGAACAATTTTCTTCATTCCTGTTTGCACCCATTCTACAAAGTCTGCTTGTCGATTTTGAAAAGGTGAATCAGATGACATCATCGCCAGCGTGCTAAGAGTAGCAGCATGTGCCACTTGCGCTGCCGTTTTTCCCTTTGACATATTCAGTTCCTTATTAACAATAAAATATTGAACGAGATCACGTTTAATCATTCGTCTAATCAGCCCTTTTTATCATTTAGTACCTGTTATTTTACCATGCGAAGGGTATGTACCTCAGTATTATTTACTTCCTTCTTAATTTCACATAATTATTTTCAACTGAAACTATTTTGACCTTCTCTCCTATTTTAAAATCTAAATATTGATCACAATCCAGCTTATAGGTATGACCGTTATCAAATTTCATAGAGCATGACGGATCGCTGCTGTTTTCATCTATAACCTCACCTGATTTAATTCCTTCCGCACCTTTTCTATCATTCGCCGGAAAATACTTTTCCTCAATCATTACCCAATCTTCTTGGCTGATAACCACCAGCTTCAGAATAAAGAGCCCCACCAGAAGAACAAGCAACATACCAAGTATCACAAATTTCGCCCGTAAGCCCATCATGTATATCCCTTTCCTTCCATATAAAAATCAACAGATGATTATATGAAAGAAACCTGAAATACATTCGATTATTTTGAATTGTGGATTATTTTTCCCCTCTTGCATAAATTCAAAAATGGATTTACAATAAAACTAACGACCGTTAGTTAGTTAATAAAGAAGGTGAATAAACATGAAAAATGACAACAAACAACTCATAAAAGATGTCGCATTGGATTTATTCGGCCTAAAAGGGTACGAGGATACTTCATTAACGGAAATTGCAACCGCCGTGGGTATTAAAAAGCCATCCATTTACAACCATTTCCGTAGCAAAGAGGATTTATTTATGGAAGTGATTGAGGATTTAAGTGTGTCTGAAGTGTCGGCGTATAAGAGTGCAGAGGAAAAAATGAATCATAGTGAACCACTAAGAAATATTCGAATGCTCTTTGACTTATTTTGTCACCGATTGATGACAACAAAAGAAGCTCTGCTATGGAAGAGAGTGACATTCTTTCCTCCAGAAGCTTTTAAAGATCTTATTCAAAAACAATTCATTCAGTTTGAAATGGTTACATCAGCGATTTTAGTATCCATTTACCAAGAAGGTTTAAAACACAAACTGTTTAGTGAAATCGAGGAGGATGAATTTATTGCCTCCTTTTTATGTTTAGTTGATGGTGTTTTTTTAGAACATCACTATTACACAGAAGAAATTTTCAGGCAACGAATTGAATCGGCTTGGAAGGTTTATGAATTAGGAATATCATGTCGTAAAGGAGAGTAGCATCATGGGTTGGATATACGTTATTATTGGTGGAATTTTGGAGATTGGCTGGGCTACCGGGTTATCCCTTTCAGAGGGATTTACAAAACCTGTCCCCAGTATTGTCACGGCTCTCCTTATCTTGGTAAGTTTTTATTTTTTCTCAAATTCCATGAGATTATTGCCTATCGGGACTGCTTATGCGGTCTTCACCGGTATTGGAGCAGCAGGCACTGCTGTAGTGGGAATGGTATTTCTACATGAAGGGATTAGCATTTTGAAAGTTGCGTTTATTACACTACTCATTTTCGGAGTGATCGGCCTTAAAATGAGTGATAAAGAAGAGCAAGATACAGGGAGGTCATACTAATGGCGTGGATATTACTCATTCTTGCCGGGTTCTCTGAAGTTGTAATGGTAACATTTATGAAGCTTTCTGAAGGATACAAGAGATTAGCCCCTTCCATCGTAAGCTTTGCTGCAGGAGGGATAAGCTTTTATTTATTATCCCTTTCTCTACTGGATATCCCGGTAAGTACGGGGTATGGAATCTGGACAGGGATAGGTTCTGCAGGAGCTGTCCTCATCGGGATGATCTTTTTCAGGGAAACGAAGGATTTAAAGAGATTATTTTTTATTAGTTGCATTATAGGGAGTATTATTGGTTTAAAGATCGTTTCATAACTGTAAATCGAGTAGGAGGGGGTGACTAACCCCCGACCTCTCACACCACCGTACGTACGGATCCGTATACGGCGGTTTCTTTAAGATTGACGTATCGTTAAATATCTTTGATGCAAACTTAGGAGCCCTATATGATTCCAAAAAGAATTGTTTAGGGTTCTTTCTAATATAGGACTCTTTGTTATCCTCCAGTATCCCTTTCTGGAGTTTGCCCATTCGTGAGCTTTCCAACGAGGGACTCCGAGCCTAATGAGGTTCCGTTTCCTTGCTTTTGGTATTTTCCAGTCTTTCCACATGCACATTCTTAACCTTCTTCTTATCCATCCATCTAATTGTTGAAAGATACTCTTTGTATCAGCCAATGCGAAGTATCCACACCAGCCCATAAGATATTGATTGAGTCGTTTTATTCGATGCGCCATCGACCAGCCTTTAGACCTTGAGGTCAATGTTCGAATTTTCTCTTTCAGTTTCATTAGACTCCTATGATGGACTCGAACTTTTGGCATTTTGTGTGGAGTGAACGAAAATCCTAAGAACTTCCTCTTCCATGGTCTGTCTACGGCTGACTTTTCTCGGTTTACTTTGAGCTTGAGTTTCTTCTCAATAAAATCCGTTATCGAGTGCTTGACCCGTTCACCAGCTTTCTTTGACTTTACATAGATATGAAAGTCGTCCGCATAGCGGACAAATCGGTGTCCCCTTTGTTCCAGTTCTTTGTCTAGTTCATTTAGGAGGATATTAGCTAAAAGAGGGCTTAATGGACCACCTTGTGGAGTCCCCATTTCTGTTCTTACAGATACCCCGTTTTCCATCACACCTGACTGTAGATATCGGTAAATGAGCTTTAGTAGGGTTTTGTCCTTTATTTTCTTCGCTAAAATCCCCATTAATTTATCGTGATTTACTTTATCAAAGAACTTCTCTAAGTCCATATCAATTACCCATCTGTATCCTTCTCGCATATATTGTTTGGCTTGTCTTATTGCTTGGTGAGCTTGTTTGTTCGGCCTAAAACCAAAACTATATTTGGAAAAGCGAGGATCAAATATCCTCGTTAGTACTTGGGCAATCGCTTGTTGGATGAACCGGTCTATCACGGTAGGGATACCTAGTAACCTCACCCCACCGTCTGGTTTCGGTATTTCGACTCGACGAACTGGAGAAGGTTTATACGTTCCCTCCTCTAATTGTTGACGTAAAGAATCCCAGTGTTTCATGATATGAGTTCGCAGGTTTTGTACGGGCATATCGTCCACTCCGTGACTCCCTTTATTTCGTTCAACACGCTTGATTGCTTGTATGAGGTTGTCCCGTGATAGTATTTGATTCATCATTAGATATCTCTCCTACGCGAGCGAGTGTCTCTATTTCTTCCACTTTCTACTCCACACTCTCAAAGTCCCCCATGGACTTCACCATTTCCTCCTTTGAGTAGCCTCTGATTGAGTTGTCTGTTTCGTGATAGAAAGTGCCTCCCTAGGCATCGCTCTTTCTTAAAGATTCCGTCCTTCCCACCTTTCTCGAGATAAGGTGGTACTATGACTTCTGCTGACTTCTGACGGTTCAGCTATTTATCACTAAACAGGTTGCCAAGTGTACTTGGCGTATCCGTCAGACCTCCCCGGGTAAGTGCACAAACTTCCTTTCCATGTACCCGCCTCATTTACTACATTTCCCTTTGGTCGCTGAACTTTGACTTGATTAGCAGTCTCATTCAAGAAATGCAGCCTAGTATGAGATTCGTGTTCCTCGGGTCGGAAATTTGCCTCCAGCTTCCTTCAGATTCCAGGTCACCCTGGACACCCTTGCCTTCAGCTAACGGCTACAACGACCTTCACCGTTCGGGACTTGAACCCTAAAGCGTGTGCACATGCCGGGCACACTAAAAATGTCCAGCCTTAGAATTATTAAAGGCTGGACATTTTTGAAAACCTTAAAAAGTACATATTAATTAATAATCCCGTGACCCACGATATCCACTTTTATAGTCGGTACTATGGTAATGGTGGGGTATGTTTCTGCCCATTTAATTTTTTCCCATGTTTTCGGATGATAAGCAATCAATTCTCTGCCAATTCCAAATAGATCTGAGTTGGCAAGTTGAATTTTTTCAATCATTTTTTTTGCATCCACTGTTAAATCATTAGAGATTTTTTTATTTAGCTTTTTGAGTTCACTCTTGTCAGTCAATTTGTCCTTAGGGTACTCTACGATTGAAATATCCATTTTCACATCGATCTTCACCTGAATATTTTCTGGCGTGTCCGAGACAATTTTAAGCTTTGATTTAGATTTAGAAACATTGTACGTAATATAATTGTCAATGTTCATTTTATTATCACTGCCTATTTTTGAAACAAATCGTGTTCGCTTTGCTTTTTGATTGTTCATAAGCAGATATAAAGATGATTCTTTAAAGGATAAGGTACCCGTTTGTGAATTTTTGTGAAAAATTGCTGTTCCATCTAATACAACTTCTCCATCTTTCATTTTAATGAGAGGAAGTGCGAAATCCTTTCCTTCATCAAACATTACAGTACAAACCGTTTGTAAATTTTGTTTAGGAATTCCTGTAGAGACTTCCGCACTTGTAAGTAATTCAATAATAAATTCAGATATCAACACATTTTTCTCACTCAATTTAGTGAGGATGTCTCCCCCATTTCCTTCCACCACGGCCAATTTAGCAGAAATGGAACTATTGGGATCACGGTAAAAAATATCTAAAAATTTATAAATATCTTTCTTAGCTAATTCTTCCCCCAATAAGAACACGCGGTTTTTTGAGGGTTCAAATACCCCGGAAATTTTCCTATCCATACTCATCCTTGTTTCACGAATCGTTTGCCCTTCACCTTGTACCACCACATTAGTGGGGGTTTGATCCTTAAAGTCACGAATGATGGCAGTCGCTCTAATGGTATCCTCATCAACCATGTCAAAGGAAGAGGAAAAAACGAGCCTCCCGTTTTTCAGTAACCGTTGATCCCAACACCCTGCCAAAGAAAGGTTAATGATAAGCAAAACTAATCCTATAATGCACTTTTTCCTCATACGTTCTTCCCTCTTTCCTTTTTCTTGAAAATAAAAGAGATTCCTAATAAAAGAAATGGAATGATAAGTATGAATAGGTAGGATGTATTAATCACCCATTTGTTGTACAACTCCATTTCTGCTTCTTTATTGGGAATTAAGGCTATGATAAAAGCTGAGCTGCCAAAGAAAATTGTAATGACGGAACGTTTGATTCGTTTAAACGTATGAGCGACTCCCTCAGTTGATAAAAAAAGGTAGCTGGTTAATGAAGTGATAACACTCACCACCCAAAGGGAAACAAATACCAAATCTATCCTCTCTACAATCTGCAGATAAAGGGATTTCACATAGTAAAGTACCGGCTGAGGTATAATGACTAATTCTTCAGGACTGAACGTTATGAGACTGACAATGGTGAGAAAAGCATAGAGCAATGTCACAAAAAGATTGGCCATTGAAGCTGAGAATAAAACGGATCGTTTCCCATTATGCTGGAAATAAGGAAAAAGAAACAAAAGCAATTCAAATCCAAGCATGGAAAAATATGCTTCTTTTATCCCTTTAAGAATTTTGGTTCCACCTGAGTGCCCAATCGGAAGTAGATACCTCCAATCAACAGGGTAAATGATCAATACAACGATAGATATCAAAATCAGAAAGAAAATCAGCCCTGAAACAACAACATAAACATTGCAGATGTCAGATAATAATTCCCTTCCTAAATAGACCGCTGTTCCCATCAAAAGAAGCATAATGATCCATTTGGGTGTAAGTGTCAGCACCCACGTTTTGATGATGGCAGTTGAATACATCAAAATAAGGCTGGTTACGAGCACTCCATAAAAGACATAGGAAACATTTATGAATGTTCCCCCTGCTTTTCCTACCAATTGTATTGAGTATTGGAAAAGGGATTTAGCAGGGAATCTTCTGCCCAAAACCCAAAAAATCGTAATAAGTAATTGAACAACAATACCAGCCAGCAATACTGAAATCCAAGCATCACCTTTGGAAATGGAAAATACGCTGAATGGAAGGCCAAGAACCCCTACTCCAATTTGTGTTTGCACAATGAATAACATCAATTGTATGGAGGTAAGATTAGTCTGATTCTTCATTTTTTTCCCATCCTCGAGGATCCGTCGTTTTCCACTTATACTGTGGCTTCAAATCCTTTGGTCTCTCTTTCATCAGCCAAATGGGTACACGAATAAAGGTGTCTTTTAGCGCCTTAAAATCCAAAGGAACAACAGGGTATAAATAGTATTGACCTAATGATTTAAGCGTCGACATATGGATTAACAGCAACATCAACCCGATTACTATTCCGAGAACCCCAAATAAAGCAGCAAAAATCATAAGAGGAAAACCTAAGATCCTTACTGATGTGCTCAATTCATTTGATGGAATAACGAAGGAAGAAATAGCAGTAATCGCTACGACAATTACCATCGTATTCGAAACAAGATTCGCTTCTACAACAGCTGTTCCAATCACCAGACCTCCTACCACCCCAATCGTTTGAGCTATGGGATTGGGTAGTCGTATGGCTGCTTCCCGAAGCAATTCCAATGTTAACTGCATAATTGCCGCTTCAATCAATGGAGGAAAAGGTACATACTCCAGGGAGCTTTTAATCGAAAATATTATTTCTACCGGTATGATTTCATAATTATAGGAGATGACAGCGATATAAAATGCGGGTAAGCAAAGTGTTGCAATAAAACTGATTAGTCTAATGAATCTTACAAATGAACCGATAAATGCCCGGTTATTATAGTCCTCTGATGTTTGAAAGAAAGAGAAGAAATTCACTGGCAGAAGTAAAACTGTAGGGCTTCCTTCCATTAGTAGTGCTATTCTTCCCTCCATTAGATTACCCGCTACCCGATCAGGTCGTTCCGTATTTAAAAACTGCGGAAATGGAGAATACGAATTATCTTCTAAAAATTCCTCAAAATATCCAGGTGATTGAATCGCATCTGCTTGAACATAATTGATCCGGTCCTCAATCATTTTCAACAATTCAGGATTTGTTAAATGCGATAAATAAACTAAAGCGTATTTTGTTCTGGTTGTTTCTCCTATACTGGAATATTTCACAGTCAGTTTTGGACTTGAAACTCTCTCTCTTATAAGATGCACATTTTCTGTGATATTTTCACTGAATCCTTGGTGTGACCCTCTAATCACTTTTTCATTTACTGGTTCAAAACGATTAGTAAGAATTCTAGGCATACAAATTAAGGTCAGGATTTCACTGTCTTCCGTTAGTAAAAGGCAGTGTCCATCCACCATTGCGCTGAGGGCCTCGTCTAAATACAATGTTTCTTTGATGCTATTACTACTTACGACATCACGTATATCACCGGAGCCTTTTTCTAATATAGGTTGGATAATATACGTCTGTAAGCTTCTATTATCAATGACTGAATCAATAAACATAATGGTCATTATTTTACTGTTAAAGGTTAATTCTCTTATTTTCAGATCATCTGTATTAAATAGACCGTTCCGAAAATAAGAGATTTTCTCTTCTAGAGTGAGATATTCAGGCACAACTTCTTCTTTTTCTGAAAGCAGCTGCTTTGGTATTCTTCTATTCCTTTTATTAAACGAACTCATATTAGCACCTTCAGTAAGAATCTTTTTTTCTATGCTTCCCAAAGAAGTTGCTATTATGCATGTCCAACGTTCTTGTTAACGTTCCTTTCTATCTAAATTCACAACCCATACATCTTCTAAAATCTTTAAGAAAGTTAGGTTTATTTCTCCCCATTGAAAAGAGTCATTACTATGTAGATCCTCCAGATTCCCGTCCATTTTTAGTAAATCTTTTCTTATGTACTTTTCCATATACATTAAAATGTGGCAAGGAACTTCCTTCCCATTAACCCTTGATAGGAGGATGGATGATATGGTATCCTTCATTCCTTCATTCATATTAATATGGTCAACCATTTCGTTCATCCCATTTGGAGGAAACGTTCGATACTCCTTAATCCACTTATAAGCAAGCCACGGCCTGATAATCGTCATCATTTTCTTCAAATCTTTAATCTCCTCTTTCGAATACTTTTCCATATTGCGTTTCCCCATGTGATAATAATGAATCAAACAGCGGGCTGGAGAAAAAGTCTGGTCTCTCAGCTTTCTGACTTTCTCTATGTCCGGGTGCTCAATATACACATTTTCATTTGTTAGCCACTCCATTAGAGAAGGGTTAGATTTACGAAGAAGTTTGAGTGCTTTACTAAGGTCCCATCCGCTGAATTCGATGGAATCGTATGTAGACTTTACAATAACGTCCTTGGTCTCTTGAAGATTTAAATATGCGGTAACCTCCCGAATATATATAAACCGGACATCATAATCGCTCTCATCTGTATGATACCCCCATGCCCGACTCCCGGCTTCGACGGCATACAGAATCCTTACTCTCTCTTCTCTTTCGATACTTTTCAACTTATCCAGAATGTATTTTCTCACAAAATAATTCTCCTTATCCTCTATATATTAGTAGGGTTTTCCTTTCAGTATTTGATATACTTAATCACACAAACAAGTCGATAGGTAGAGGTGAATAGCTTGACCAAGAAAAAGATGTACTCATGGAGCCTTCAGATTCTCATTATTCTTACCATTATTTATGTTTCAACAAAGATTTCATTTTTATTTGAACCGATTGTCGTATTCGCTTCAACATTATTTTTCCCGATCATCATTTCAGGATTTCTGTATTTTTTATTAAATCCATTAGTCAATCTCCTGGAAAAAGCAAGATTGCCGAGAACCATTGCCATCATCGTGCTTTATGCTGCTATTATTGGAGTGATGGTGTTAATTATAGGGAATATCGCGCCGATTCTCTCGAAGCAGATCACAGGATTGTTCAATGAGCTTCCGGAGTATGCAAGACAAACGAGGAATTTTATCGAATACTTATCTGAGACTCAACAATTCAAATGGATGATGAGTCAGGATTATGTGTCACTTAAAGATGTAGAAAAACAGTTAATGGACTTTGCCAATACTTTACCAGATAATATTACAACTGCTCTTAAAGGATTAGTAAGTGTTCTGACCAGTATAACGATACTGATTGTCACCGTCCCTTTTCTATTATTCTTTATGTTTAAAGACGGCCATAAATTTCCTAAGGCCATTTCAAAATTTCTTCCTCCTGCCTACCGGGAAGAAGGGATCAACACTTTAAAGGATACGAGTGATACACTTGCCGCATACATACAGGGACAATTGACGGTAGCTTCCTTTGTGGGGACCCTGACGTTTATCGGATATTTGATCATTGGACTTCCCTACGCATTGGTGATGGCGTTAATAGGGGCCGTAACAAACATCATTCCGTTTATCGGTCCTTTTATCGGTGCTGCACCTGCCATCATCGTGGCCCTGTTTGATTCACCGACGAAAGCCATTCTCGTCATCGTGGTTGTCACGATTGCACAACAAATAGAAGGGAACCTCCTTTCACCCCTGATTTTAGGCAAGCGCCTCGATACTCATCCAGCGACGATTATCATTTTATTGCTGGTGGCTGGAAACCTGGCAGGTATTCTTGGAATGATCCTGGCCGTTCCTTTTTACGCGGTAACAAAAACCATTGTGTTAAATTTAGTGAAGTTTATTAAACTGAGAAGATCTGCTATTCAAGAATGATGATGGAGAAACAACCGGGCTTTTCCCGGTTGTTTATTTATGTCGTGACAAAAACGTGGTAGTTATATAGGAAGAAGGTTAAGGAACAGATATGTCACTTTTATATTGCCTCGTTCCCGACAATCATATCTGTTTATACATAATCACATGAGGCCCGATTGGTTCTATTTCAAATACGTCCCCCAACTGAGTTAAACCCAATTTCTCATAATAGGGCCCAGCCGATATCCTGGCATTGCACCACCACATCTCACACCCTTTTTCTTTTAGAACCTTTTCGCTGTATTCGATGAGCTGCTTTCCAATGCCATTCCCCCTGTAATCCTTTAGAGTGGCCATTCCCCTTAGCCGGTAAGGCAGATATCCATTTAAACCCGGTTGTTCCTCCTGATAAAAGGAACCGATACTGATCAGCACCTTTCCTTCAAAAACGCCAATGTGAAAGGAGCTATTGTCTGAATCTCCTTCATAATGACACTCCTCTATTGATTGCGTCGGCCTTAAGATTTGTTGTCTAATGGCATATGTATCGGTAGCTGAAATAAAACGAATGCGTGTCATTTTACCCTCCACTTTGATCTTAGTTTTTCATCTCCATTTTATCATAGCATCCTCGTCATATTAGAGGTGAATAAGAAAAGGAGCAATCCCATCATAGGAAATTGCTCCCCTCGTTTACTCATTTCTTTTTAAATATCTTATTGGATGCCCCCTTCACTGCCTTGCTTGCCGTGTCTACTGTTTTTCCGACCATTTTGTTTCCGGTATTGCTTACATTTTTCACAAAATCTGCCGATGTATCTGACACTTTCCCTACAAGTCCGCCTTTACCGCTAACACTTTTGATTATTTCGTTAGCTGTGTCTGCCGTTTTATTCACTAGCCCGCTGGCTTGCTTTGACGTGTTCTTTACAAAGTCACTTGGAGTATTTCGTTTGTCTTCAGACATGGTGTTCTCCTCCTTAGAAAAAGACTCATCACTATCCCTATGTCATCGAACTTGAAAGTATGCTGAATCAGGGACTATCTTTTTTCCTGTTTTAGATATTCTGTCGATAAAACCGTTTCGTGCATAGCGTTCTCTCTCATCTCGACCCAATAGGCCGAAGCATGAACTCTTGAACTCACTACTTTATAAAGACTTTCACCAATGAAATGTAAAGCAGCTCCATCATCCGCCCCATAGCCTGCTTGAAGTTTCCCTTTACGGATAAATGAATGAAAAAGGGGACGCCGATCTTTTTCGCCGTCATAATGAGGGGAGTGGCTTCCTTTTAAGAACCCCAAACCTTCAATCGTTTCTAATTCTTCACCAAACGAATCAGTAATTCCTTCTTCAAACCAACAGATCGAACCGGCGCTCAAACCTGCAAGAATCGTCCCAGATTCCCATGCTTTCTTGAGGATAGAATCAATCTTCCATTCTCTCCATAGTGCAAGCATACTCTTTGTATTGCCCCCACCCACATAAATAATATCTTTTTCAAGAAGGAATCCCTCTAAATCTTTGGTTGGTAATTTGAATAGAGACAAATGTGAAGGCTCACACGAAAGCGAGTGAAAAGCATTGTAAAATCGCTCTATATACCCTTCTGCATCTCCACTGGCCGTAGGCAAAAAACAAACCTTTGGATTTGATTGCCCCGCCTGCTTTAATATATATTGATCTAAAAGCAGATTCTCAGGCTCCATGGAAAATCCGCCCCCACCCATTGCGATAATCTGTTTCATTGAATCAACACTCTCCCTCTATTCGAAATTCCCAATATGTATCTTAATCCTATCAAAATCTGTGACTATGGCGTACATTTTTTACAATTCAAGAAGAAAAAACAATAGAAAAAACCCCCTATACGAAATAGAGAGTTGATCACTTACTTTATTACTTCTACTGTTAATAAAATCACTTACCAGCACCAGACGTTTTTTTCTTTTTCAATTTCATTTCTTTTTGGAATGAAAGAATTAATCCATATGTCATGACAAATAAGATGATACCTAATGGTAATGCTGTGATGATGGTGGCAGCTTGTAAACCGCTGATTCCCCCAGTGCCCATCAAGATCGCTGCAATGGCAGCTAGTACGATTCCCCAGCTGAACTTCACGAAGAATGGAGGGTTCAAGCTTCCATTGGACGTTTGCATCCCCAGTACAAATGTTGCAGAGTCAGCCGAAGTCACAAAGAACGTGATAATCAAGATGAGGGAAATAATCGACAGCACCCCACTTAGAGGCATTTGATCATATACATAAAATAGTGCCGTCTCCAAACTTTGACCCGCTACATCTACGCCTTGAACAAAGTCGTAATACAATCCTGTTCCTCCGAATACTCCAAACCACAGGGCGCATACGATTGTAGGAACAATGATGACGGCGATGATAAACTCCCGAACTGTCCTTCCTTTTGAAACCCTCGCAATAAAAGTTCCCACAAACGGTGTCCATGATATCCACCACGCCCAATAGAATATCGTCCAATCCTTCACCCACTGATTATTCTCCACATTAAAAGGTGAAAAGCGTAATCCCATACTAGGAAGGTTCTGAACATAGCTCCCAAAAGTGGTCAAAAACAATTCCAGGACAAATTGCGTAGGACCTGCGATGAGAAAGACAATGAATAACAAGACCGCCAATATCATATTGGCATTGCTCAAATATTTAATTCCTTTTGATAAACCAGTAGCAGCAGAAGTAATGAATAGAACCGTCGCAACCCCCATGATGATAAGCTGAACTTTGAAGTCAATCGGCGTTCCCATAAGGTAATTTAGTCCACTGTTAATTTGTTGTGCACCAATTCCAAGTGAAATCGCCACACCAAAAATCGTGGCAAACACAGCGACAATATCTACAATATACCCTATGGGACCTTTCACTCTATCCCCAATGACTGGATATAATGTGGCACTCATCAACCCTGGCATGCCCTTCCTGAATTTATAATAGGCAAGGGCCAATGCTACGACTGCATAAATGGCCCAGGCATGGAATCCCCAATGAAGATATGTATAGCGTAATCCGATTTTAGCTGATTCAATGGTCCCACCTTTTCCAAATGGTGGAGTGGAATAATGAGAAACAGGTTCCGAAACCCCATAGAATAGGAGTCCGATTCCCATTCCTGCACTAAAGAGCATGGCAAACCATGTCAATGTGGAATATTCAGGTCTATCAGTGTCCTTCCCTAATCGAATCTTCCCATATTTACTAAATGCAAAGAAGATGGCGATGATGAAAAAGAATGAAGCTGAAAATTGATAAAACCAGCCAAATTTGTCTAGAAGAACTCCTTGGGTATTGGACATGATATCGATCAATGCCTGAGGAAAAATAACCCCCCAAGCCACAAAAATGATGCCGATTGTAATCGCAATCCAAAACATTGGTGTGAAATTTTTCAAATGACTTCCCCCTTAATTCGTTGATGTAGCTCTATCATGTAGAAATAGGTATGTAAAGAAAATAAATGCACGATCTTATTAGTACCCCCCTTTTCTAAGGGCTAAACTAGTAAGTAACTGGAAAGTGAGGGACGGACCTCTTCAAGGTCCGTCCCTCACTCAAAATTTGAATATGTAAACTTCACAAGTTTAATTTGATTTTTCATGTATCTTTTTTTCTTTTCGGGGCAAATTATAGTAGACGGAGGTGATAACCATGACTAACAACAACAACAACAATAAACCACAGCAACAAAAAAATGAAGCAGAATTTGCTCAAGAGCAAAACGCTGCTGAAAGAGCTAGAAAAGCTGCTAAACAACAAAATCAGCAAAATCAACAAAACCAACAAAATAAATAAAACATAGTGACACAATTGAATACTTAACAAGAGACTAGTCAACTGACTAGTCTCTTTCTATGAAGCCCGTCCCTACCAGCGAAGGAATTCTTTAAACCCCCAATGTGTAAAAATGAACCTTCACGATAACTCTTATGTGTTGGATAGATTCAATCTAATGATGAACATTTCCCTCATACATATTTAACATAGAAAAACCTCCCAGGATTGTTCCGGAAAGGTTAGTGTGATTAGCTTATTCTTATTGTTATGAAGTGTGCACATGGACAGAAATAAGATAAATTCAGCCAGGTTAAGCCTGATCTTTCTTCTTTAACGGTTTGTACGCAACAAAAACCGCTAGTACAGCTGCTGCGACATTAATTAAGGTCCCGATAACAGGAGATCCTTTAAATCCATTACTATGATACAAATTTGTTAAAATCAGACCAGCAATAATACTTAATATGATGTTACTTCCTATGAAAACTCCAATAAAAATAAAAAATTTCTTAGCGTTTTTCCACAAAATTCAGCACTCCAGTAAATAAAGTATCGTTAACAGTACAGTAACAGAATTTTTTAGGAAAAACCAGTATAGATACTGAACAGAGTCGAGTATCCACTGGACGTGGGAAGACACAAAAAAACAGAGTACGTCAGCTGACATACTCTGTTTGGAGTTTTACAATTGAATTACTTTTGAACGTTAGCTGCTTGTGGTCCACGAGCACCTTCAACGATTTCAAATGTAACGTCTTGACCTTCTTCTAATGATTTGTATCCTTCACCTTGGATAGCAGAGAAGTGAACAAAAACATCGTCTTGACCTTCAACTTCGATGAAACCGAAACCTTTTTCAGCGTTAAACCATTTAACTTTTCCTTGTAACATAAAACAAGTACCTCCTAGTGCAGTTGCACATAAAAATATTTATATTCCTGCTCTGATTAAGATTCAAGATGAATATTCTTCAATCGTGCATATTAACCGAACAAAAATAACTATCTTTACTATAACAGAATCTCATGCAAAATTCAAGAATATGAATGGGTCTTTTTGTAAAATACGATGTAGGATTTAGTCCACGATTGAAGTATTGTGTTCTTTTGCATAGAGTTTTTTGATCATACGTATTTGTCCCCTATGGTTGATTTCATCTTCAAATACATGAAACCATTTAAAGAAGTTATTTCCCTTTTCACCGTACCACCAGTCCGTTTCTTCATATAGCCAATCCTCATCCAGTTGTTTGAACTGCTCCACCGTTTTGTTCCTGGTCATCTGCAAGTTCTCAAGGTAAAATTCGACTTTATTTCCTTTAATCCGTTCGGCTGCCTTACTGCCTAAGCTTAAGGCAGGTTCCAAGGTCATTGCGTATTCCTCTATTTCATTATCACTTAGGTTTCCGAAGGTAAGGACCTGATATATTTTTTCAACTGCATCAAAATGGGCAAGAAGCATACCGATTGAATTTGCTTCATCGTGACATCGGTAGTCTAGCATTTCAACCGGTAAGTTCTCAACTTCGCTGATAGAAGTGAACCTTGCATAGTCCATCATTGAAAGGAGTAAAGAAAAGTCTTTCTTCATTCCATTTTTTTCTTTAATTAAATATATTGAGTTGATTTCCATTGTTTCTCCCCCTCTTGTTCTTCTCTTACTATATATTGGATAAATAAAGGAAATCTCCTTGTTTTTTTGTCGATTAATCAATTATTCAGGACTGTGCCTGGGATCTTTTAATAAATCACGTATCTCTCTAAGAAGCTCTTCCTTCTGATCGACCTTCACTTCCGCTTTGATCTCTTCTTTGCGTTCCAATTTCTTATATAGCCGTATAATAAAGAATATGACGAGGGCTATGAGGAAGAAATCCACTACGTTTTGCAGGAATACTCCATAGGTAATGACAGCTTCTCCTACCGTAACTTTTAAGTTCGTAAAGCTGATGCCACCAAGCAATATACCTAGAAGGGGCATAATGATATCATCGACCAGGGATTTGACGATTTTACCAAAAGCAGCACCTATAATGACCGCCACTGCAAGATCTATGACATTACCTTTCACGGCAAACTTTTTAAACTCCTGCCACATTCGCATTCTCCTTTTGTTTATATATGTACAGGCACTTTGCCTGTCCGGATTAGTTTGCCACAATTATACAAATTTATATGTTGGATGACTTTCTTTCTGCTACACTAGCCTTTCTGAATTTCATTGTTTTCTTTGTTCTTTTTTGACATACATATTGTTTGATTAAAAATACGCAAGGCTGGGATTCATACCTGTATTCGGCCCGTTATGTTACGATGGAAGAAAGACGATGGGAGGGTTATCTATCATGTTTACGAAGATACCAAAAGAACAGAAAGATACTATGATTGAGCGAATTCAGACATTTTATTATGAGCAGACCGGTGACGAAATTGGAGATTTAGGTGCTGGTAATTGGTTTGATTTCTTTATGAAAGAGATTGGTCCATACCTCTATAATCAGGGAGTGATGGATTCTAAAGATGTATTGATGGATAAGATGCTTCTTCTCGAGGATGATTTGTATGCCTTAAAAAGACTGGTCAATACCAAGTAATCAGGACAGACAAAGGAGCAGGACATTGCGGTCCTACTCCTTTGTTACATTATGAAGAACTTGATCATCAATTCGACCGTTATCATTAACAAGTTCAATCGTGACGGCTTCTTTATCTTTATTCTTTATTTCACTCATTAACTTATCAATCTCTTCCGGTTTTTTAATATCCACTGTTTTCTTAACCTCAAACTCTTGTGGTGATTCTCCCTGTTTACGGCTCTTTAACTCCTCATCTGTATAGATCAGATCCGTTCCCAGTGCGTTTTTAATTGTGGTTCCCTGCAGGTAGAAACGGGTTTGAAACGGAGTATCCGGTTCAAGTGCTTTGTCTGAGAGCACTCCTCTGAATGTAATCGTATTGGCCTTTTCATTTATTGTCACTCCACCACTCACGACCATTTCAGCAGCATTCCGGTTACAGGCACTTAATAGAATGACCATAAGGATTACGGCTATGATTACTACTTTTGATCCTTTCACTAAGGTGTCCCCCTTATATGTATGTACTATATTATTTTACCAAATGTTAAATGAAAAGTGGAAATTGATGATAGGGGATTTTATAAGAAATTATTAATTGAGATAGATTTCAGGGGACTTATTGAGTTGAGCTATGTATTTTTTGATAAATAAAAATAGAAGTCCTGGGGTAAAAGGACTTAGCCATCCTATTTTATCTTTGCATAACAATACGAAAAATCACTTGGTGGCTGGATCAAAGTAGCCATGTATACTCCTGGCTATAGTACACAGAGTGTGTAGCGATTTCCTATTTAGCTTTTTTGATTCTTCATTATTTCGGTTTGATCTTACCACCAATCGATAACATCCAATAAATCAACCGGACGATTTTTAAGATTTCGATAGATTAATCATTTCCAATAGAGAAGCAAAGGAGTCTTAGATGAACTTCATAGGAATCTCCGTTAGATATATCGGCTTTATGAATTCATGAATATGATGAAATTGTACGTTTTTCTAAGGAGCATAAAGAAATTTCCTATTCGTTACTTTTTGAGATGCTTATTACATACAGCTTTAAGGATAAACATTTTCTCCTGTACACTTAACATTCTCCAGCATTTAGCGCGAATAATCATCGTTATTTCCCCTCTCCTTATTTTCATCATCTTTTGCTTACTTGTCTTTACCTCCATTTAAACCATTACAAACACTTCAATTTGCTACATATTTACAAACAAAAATACTTTCTCCGACATGTTGCCCTATCGAAAAAAGTATTAATTGAAAACGAATGTCAATACGTATGGGTAATTGTAGAATTTCTTTTTAGAAAAATGCTGTTTTCGTAAACTTTGTTGCTTTTGAAAAAGCGAGTAGTGGTTGATTTCCGCTCCAGGTGCTCGCTTTCCGCGGGGCGTGAGTTGAGCCTCCTCGGGCTTTGCCCTGTGGGGTCTCAACTTTCCCGCCATTCCCGCAGGAGTCGAGCACCTTACGCTCCAATCAACTTTCTTAGCATGATTTTTTTCTAAATCTACTTTTAGATAGTTTTAGATTACAGCTTATTGAAAAGACTATTCACGAAAGAAGTTTCACAAAATGATGAAGAACTCTGGCAGTTAATCCCCATATGACTTTGTCTTCATAGTAGTAAAAATGTTCTTTCATATTTCTAGCCTGCCAGTTGTAATTTTCTCCGCCTGGTATTTGTTTGAACGGAAAGCTCTCTTCGGGCTCCATCTTGAACTTGATGTTATACAAGTCAGGTTCCCTTTCCTGTAGATAGGTCAATGGTGTAGTAAAGATTTCCTCCACCTCAGCTTGATTCGGTTTTAACTCTTTTATGGATACATTTATTTTGCCTACGTATGGATAAATGATGGTCCCAAAAGGAGACACGATATAATCAAGGGGATACACATCTGTAATGGTGTCCGTATGAATTCCCAGTTCTTCTGATGTCTCACGAATAGCTGCTGCTTTCTCATCCGAATCATTTCGATCTATCCGCCCTCCAGGAAAACAAATTTCCCCTGGTTGTCTTCTCATGTTTAAGGAACGAACTTCAAATAAAACATGCGTTTGGCCGTTGACCTCAATCAAAGGAAGTAGAATAGCATATTCAGAAAATGTTTCACTTCCAAGTATTCTGGGTGTTCTCTCTTTGAATAGCTGCAGTATCTCATTCACATCCATTCTATCTCCCCTCCTCACATAATCTATTCTATGATTTTCTTTATTATAGTATGAACATAAAGCAAGACCAAACTATACGTTTTCCCAGCCTTCCTATTCCATTCTTTCGTGTACTGAAGGAAGCTTAGAAGACTTATTTTAATCCTGAACGAATAAACATCCTGCTGAACTTCTCGGCAGGATGCTCTGTTTCTTATTGAGGTTCCGGTTTACTTCCTTTCCATTCCTGAATACCATCATCCTCGATGATCCCCAACGTTACGTCCGCAATATCCGGGTCACTCATTAATTTATCCTGTATGGAGAATTTAATATCATCTGCTTCAGAAAGTGGTAATCCTCTTTTCAGTTCAAGATACGATTCAACATGATAGTATCGACCTTCCTGAGTGATCCTTAGTTTGAAGATATCGATTACAGCTTCGTGCTCAAAGATCGCACTTGCGATACGGTCCTCGACTTCTTTCGGGGCAGCAACTCCTATCAGACCGACCATGTTGTCATAACCGACCCTGAAGGCCACTCCTACCATGAGGAATCCAATGACTATGGTGACGACTCCATCCAAAAGCTGATAGTCAGAGAAGTAGGACACCAATACAGCAATCAGGGCTAAGACAGCTCCTGAAACAGCGACCAAATCCTCATAAAATACAAGCCTTGTCGGTGGAGACGCACGCTTTACATTTTTAAACGCTCCTGAGAAAATTCCCAAACCCGTGCTTTCAGCTCTTGCTTCCTGTCCGATTTCCTTCATCACTTTATAGAGGATGGCTCCATCGATAAGGATATTCAGTAGTAATACTGACACATTCAGCCAAATGCCCTTCACAAGAGCGGGATGTTTTAGTAAATGAATCCCTTCCCGTATGGTTTCATAGGCCATAATGGAAACAACAATAACCGCAATCATACAAAAAAGATTGATGACTCTTCCGAAGCCTGTCGGAAATTTCTCCGTTGGTTGCTTCTCAGAAAGAACACTTCCGATAAACACAAAACCCTGATTCACTGCATCAGCTAACGAATGCATCGCCGAGGCAAACATTGCTCCACTTCCACTGATGAAGTAGGCTATCCCTTTTGCAATCGCCAGAATCCCGTTCCCCACCATGGCGAAAAACGATGACTTGTTTCCTTTCTTCACCAACGAAAAAAAAGATTGATTCCCCACATAGCACACCACCTATAATTAATTCTTAACAAGTAGTATCTCACCAGAATGAACTTTCATAAGTCAATTGACGAACCTTTTCAGCTTTTCTATACTGTAACAATGAATGTATAGATGATTACCTGTAAAACGAATCTATTTAGGTCAGGAGAACAAAACATGGATTTTACTATTCAGAACCTTTCCTTCTATTTAATACAAGTAGAGGGCAAAGGCGAAGAAGCCGATAAACGACATAAGCATTTTCAGACGTTAACGGGAACCGAGTATGAAGAAAGTCCCTTAAAAAGCTTTTTAGATGGCGAACTAACCAAAATTGTGAAGCGGAAGGTAGACCGACATTCAAAGTCAGAGTCTGCCCCCACAAAAATTGGACGCTTTGTAGTAGAACCAGGTCATGAACTGACTTCCAATCCAAATTATAATTTATTTCACCGTACCCGGTTTGCCGAAAACAAAGAGGACTTTCGCGAAGCCTGTGATCAAATTGTTCAAATGTACATAGAAGCGAGTGCTATCCGAGGTGGTGCATTCCTCGTTACGACTGCAAAGCTGACGAAATTCTTTGATGATCCGTTTGTTTTCATTATGAAATGTGATTTCGAACCAAAGGTGGCCACCATAACCGATGAAGCGACTCTGATTCACAATGTCGAAATGGCGATTACGACGAAAAACATGAAATCCATCCAATATCCCTATATGCCTGAGGAAGGCATGATGGACTCTGCCGAAATCAAAATCCATCAAGCTTCACACGCCAGATACTTTGAAGATTTCTTGAAATGGGTGGAATATGAAAAGTCCATGCCCGAAATCGTAAAATCCCAAGTTTACGGGATGGTGAAGGAACATATTTCAGAAACCTATGCTGAAGAGAGTGACGAACGTGTTGAATTTGAAGAAGCGGTGGAAGAATGGGCCATCAGTCCAAAGCGTGAGCTTCAGGAAAGGTTCACAACTGAACAAGTGGTAGAAGCCACCTCCCAAATCGTCGAACAGTCACCAGAAGTCGAACTGAAGGTTAAACTTGACCATGTTTCCGTGAAAGCCCTTCTTTCCGACTTTGGTGACAGCATTCATCTGGCAAAAGTGAACGGTCGATATGTGCTGATGATCGAAAGCGAATCCGTCATGTTTGAAAAAGGCTTCTCCCCTCTCGAATTTTTAAAACCTGATGAACTGCATGAAGTGATTCAGCGAATACAAGAAAAAGAATAATCTGGAGCCATGTTTTAAATACATGGCTCTTTTCGCAAAGATTGTTGTTTTCTAACATAGAATCTGCCAGGGCTCTGTCAACCAGTTTGTGCCGGATGGTGAAGGGAACTGCTTCGCTTTCCGCGGACGTTCGGCTAAGCCGAGCCTCCTCAGCTTAGCCGAACGGGGTCTCGGCACGCCCGTACTTCCGCAGGAGTCTGCGCAGTTCCCCTCACCATCTTTAACAGAATTTTCTTGACAGAGCTACAAGGTGTGCAAGAAAACAAAGTAACTAAAAAAATTCTTCTTTCTTAAAAGGGAAATTAATCTCTACTTACCTTAAATGAGATTGTTTGCTAAAATTCTTGTTTTAATTGTTTCCCATTAAGGATTCATGCTCAGAAAGTTGATTGGAGCGGAAGGATGCTCGACTCCTGCGGGAATAGCTGGACAGGTGAGACCCCGCAGGCGCAGCCGAGGAGGCTCACCGCCAGCCCCGCGGAAAGCGAGCATCCTGTAGCGGAAATCAACTATTACTTTCTCCCTCTACAATAAGCAACAAACTTTACGAAAAGAACTTTTTTAATAATCTCTTGTCTAAATGAAGGAATTTTCATAAAATTTAGTAAGAAAATTCTTTACATTTTGAATAATTGGGGATGAAACATGCTTACTTCAAAACAGCTTCAAGACATTAAAAACCTGCAGATCGTCTGCGAAAAACACGAAGATATAAAAGTAAAACTGAACTGGGATATGCTTAAAAACCGTACAAACAGCCTGGATGATTTTCTTCTTTACAAAGAGGATCAACTGATTGGATTTTTAGGATTGTACGGCTTTGGTGAAACATATGAATTATGCGGGATGATTCACCCGGGTTACCGTAAACAGCAACTATTTAGAGAACTATTCCAGGAAGCCGTCCAATCACTAAGGTCACGATCTGTTCGAAAGCTCTTACTTAATTCTCCCGGCTCATCAGCTTCCGGAAAGGAATTTATTGAGAAAATAAAAGCCTCTTATGATTTTACGGAATATGAAATGAAGTGGAATGAAAAAAAGTTATCTGTAAACGCCGCTGATGTCCAATTAAGAAGTACTACTGAAAAGGATATTGAAACCATTATTGACCTTGATGAAAAATGCTTTCACGTTGTAAGGTCTGATGCTGAATCCTATACCAAGAGATTGCTTGAAGAATCAGGGGAAGGCAACTTAATGATTGTATATAATGGAGCGACCGTAGGGAAGATTAGAATCCAACGAGTGGACAATCGAAGCTTTATTTATGGCTTTGCTATCCATCCCTCCCATCAGGGAAAAGGCATCGGCAGAAATGCCCTGTCTCAAGTGGTGATGAAGGAATCCGAGTGGACCAGCGATATTTACCTGGATGTAGCTGCTACAAACAGGAATGCACTTAAGCTTTATGAATCAAGTGGCTTTCAAACCTTCTATAGTCAGGATTACTACCAGTTTGCTTTATAAGACTTAAGCCATATTAAGGAGCAAAGCACAGAGGCTCAGCCCCCTGTGCTTTTTTTAATGGTAAAATTTATGTTCTATTTTCCACGTGTCTTCAATGGTCAAAACACCATGCGAGAAGTAAGGGAGTTTCCGTTTATCAGTGGGAGATCCGGGATTAAACAGTAGTCTCCCTTTCATATAGCGGGAATATGGGATATGTGAGTGACCAAAGACGATCAAGTCTACTTCATCAGATTCGAACGCTTCGAGAGCTCTTTTTTCCGTTGTTTTTCCCTTCCCGTCCCCATGTACCACACCGATTTTCAGTCCTTTTTTCATGATGATTCTTTTTTTTGGAAGAACCTCCTTAAGATCTGGATCATCCACATTTCCGACAACGGCAATCAATTCTCCATACTCCATAAACTCTTTATAAACATCAAGGGTTTGAAAGTCTCCTGCGTGGATGATTAGATCACTTTTCCTGAGATCTTCCTTCAGAATTTCCGGAAGCCCTCTCCTTTTTTTAGGCATGTGGGTATCGGACACAACTATAATCTTCATCTCATACTCCTTTTGGTTTCACTGTGCTTTCTCCTTCAATTGTTTCCGTTCTATCTCAATTTGATCAATGTCAATTCGATTATACAATGGTGTTGTCGCTTCGATGCTGATCTCTAACGGTAAAGATAACGGCGCCCATACGGACTGTCCGCTCATCCCCAGCTGATCAGTCAATTTTGAAGAAGTAAAGGGTAAAAACGGCTGTATGAGATTCCTCAAGTTACATATTACGTACAGGAATTCCTCTAATACCTCTCTTCCTTCCTCCCTATCCTCTTTTATAACATTCCACGGTTTCATTTCATCAAAACGCTTATTCGACCATCGAATGAATTCGAATGCTTTTTCAATTCCCTGTCGAGTGTTCCCTTTTTCAATCGATTGACCGACAGAAAGAAACGTTTCACCTATTTTATTCTTCAGATCATTTCGGACAACAGAAAGTGTAAGATCATGACCAAATTCTTTCCCATAAAATTTTAACGTCCGTTGAACCAGATTCCCCAGAGCTCCCAGCAGTTCACTGTTATGACTATAAATAAATTCTCTCCAGGAGAAATCTGCATCTCTCTTTTCCGGTGCATTAATGGTGAGAAAATACCGAATGGAATCTGGATGATAGTCGTTGAGAAGATCCTTCACCCAAACAGCCCAATTTCCGCTCGTTGAGATTTTCCTTTTTTCAAGCGTCAAGTACTCATTTGAAACTATATAGTCAGGAAGATTCTTTTCGCCGATTCCTATAAGTATGGCCGGCCAAATAATACTATGAAAAGGGATATTATCTTTTCCATGAACATAGTAGGACGTGTTTGCCTCCTGCCAAAAGTCTTTCCACTCACGCTCATGCTCCCTCGCCCACTTTTTTGAAGCACTCAAATATCCGCTCACTGCTTCTATCCATACATAAATTTTCTTATCATGAAAACCTTGAATCGGAACCTTCACCCCATTTTCTAAATCCCTTGTCACCGGCCGGTCATGCAAGCCCTCTTTTATATAGCGACTTGTGAGTTGAAGAGCGTTATCTCTCCACCTGGTGCCGTTATCCTTCAGTAATTGTTGAAGAGGCTCTTGCAATTTAGAAAGAGAGAAATATAAATGCTTTGTCGCTTTAAGAACCGGCTCATGGCCACAGAGCTTGCAGGTTTTATCGATTAGATCTGTCGGATCCAACACTGTAGAGCATTGATCACACTGATCACCTCTTGCCCTCGAACCACAAGCGGGACAGGTTCCTTCTACAAACCGATCCGGCAAAAATTGATGATCATGCTCACAATACGTTTGCTCCACTTCTTTTTCATAAAGCCAGCCCCTCTGATAAAGGATGGTAAAGATGTTTTGAACTTCTTTATGATGATGCGAGTGGTCAGTTCTTGTGTACTCATCATAACTAAATCCTAAAGCGTGGAAGCACCAGAGGAATTCGTTGTGATATCGATTCGCGACCTCTTCAATACTTGTTCCTTCCTGTCTGGCCCTAATACCAATGGGGGTTCCATTACAGTCACTTCCTGACACGTAGAGAACATCCTCCTCTTTTAAACGGTAATATCGTGCAATAATGTCCCCTGGCAATAAGGCTGCGATATGCCCTAAATGTAACGACCCATTCGCATATGGCCAGGCGCCACCTATAAATATGGTCATGCCTTTTCCTCCTCCTGAATAATATAAAAAACCCCTCGTCCTTAGATATCAATCGACATCTAAGGACGAGGGGTTGATCTCGTGGTACCACCTTAGTTTATAGCTTGCTTACACAAGACTATCTCAGCAAGTACGGAGCATAAAAAAGCTCTTATACCGTGACATTGATAACGGATGCCCATTCCCGTTCTACCCTACACCAAAGCGGTTCGAATAGAATGCTCCGAGACCATTTTCCATAACGAGTTACCCTGCTTCTTTTCAGCTGCCGAAGCTCTCTGATAAGGGACCCATCTATGTACTTTTCTCATCAACGCAAAATAGATTTGTTTATATTATGCCACTTTTTCAAAAAATTGCAACATCGCTTTCAAGGTTTTGTTTATGTGTATTAGTGGAAAGGTGAATAGACGATACTATTTTATAAAAACATATTTTAACAAAAGAGGTGATGCCCTGTTGTTTTCATTACAAAAGCAATTCAAGCGTCCGAATGGATTACTCGGCTGGTTTGTCGGAAAAGTAATGGAATTGGATAATCGAAAAATAAATAATTGGTCCATTAAGCAATTGTCCATTAAAGATGGCGATCATATTCTGGAAGTAGGCTTTGGGCCCGGATATTGCATTCATCGAATTTCCAGTCGTTTTCCTAAATCGGTTGTGGATGGGGTTGATATCTCTGAGACCATGAAGAATGCTGCACAAAATAAAAATGAAAAAGCGATTGAGAACGGAAGAGTTCGCTTATTTGTACATGATATTAGTCAATTTGAATTGAACAATGTTGAATACGATCGGATCTTTTCCGTCAATAACTATCCCCTATGGAAGGACCAGGAAAAATCCCTTTCACACTTATATAATATGCTAAAAAAAGGCGGTATCCTTCTTATCACCGTCCAGCCACGCGGGGATGAAGAAAGGGATAGCCGTGCGAAACACTATGGTGAAAGTATTTCTGAAGCTTTGCATGAAGCTGGCTTTAAAGATATCACACTTTCTTATAAGAATGTTAAACCTGCTTTAACGGTATGTGTGAAGGGTGTGAAGAAAATTTGCCAAAATAAGAAACCTCCTGAAGAAATTATTTCTTCAGGAGGTTTTTTGCTTTATTGTTTACATGTTATTAATCGACTTTATCCCGTACAAATCATTAATAAATTCCCATTGACATCTCTAAAGTTAAAATAAGAAAAGTCGGGAAACGTGATGATCCCGGATTCAAATGTGACTTTCTTTTCGCGAAAGTCTTCTCTTACTTTTTCAATTTGAGTGGTATGGAAATTGCATATTGGAACATTTGAAGCAGGTGGAGTGAATCCTTGTTCCTCTTCTAAAGTTAGTGATGTTTCCCCCATCTGAAAAGTATAAACGGGAAGCTCCTCAATCTCATTATACTGCACGGGATCGATTTCAAATCCCAGTACTTTTTCGTACCAATCCACAGAATCCTTCAGATTAACAACGGGAATAAACACTGTATTCATTTTTCTTTGAATCATGTGAACTCCTCCTTATTATGTAGCCGGCTTTTCCACCAGGTGAAAATCAATTTGATTTCCGTGGACTTTAAGCTGGGCCCGTATTCCGTTTGGAAGGATAAACATAGGGTCAGTATGACCGAAATCCAGATCCGTAACGACTGGGATTTCATACCCCTCTGTGACACGGGATAGAATGCCGGCCAGTTGATTTTCTTTAAAGCTAACGTGATCATGAAAGCGTCCAACGACAAGACCATTAATCTTGGAATATACACCCATGTGTCCGAGTTGAGTTAAGTATCGATCAATTGACGAAGGGGTTTCCTCTGGATCATCTTCAATACATAAGATGGCACCATCGAGATCTGGAAAGTATGCTGTACCTGCGAGAAGGAGCATGGTTCCCATATTGGCTGCAATGATTTTCCCTTCTGCTCTCCCTTCTTTGACTACTGAAGGTCCCTTGTTTTCAACTTGTTCTCTTATTCGATTGTCTTCTTCGTCCCACCACAGATGTTCCATTACATAGGAAGGAGAGGCGGAGTAATCTACTCTTTCACCTTGTACAAGTGATTGGAAAAAGTGTTCCTTGGTGTATGTTTGCACTCCCCCATATTCTCCAAACTGAGGCAGAACGGCAGGTCCAAGATATGTTGTGAGGCCGGTCTTTTGATAAATGGCCAAGTGGAGAGCCGTTATGTCACTGTATCCGAGGAATATTTTTGGATGCTTTTGGATTAAAGAGAAATCAAGATAATCCAGTAGTTGATGAGAACAGGTGCCTCCTATGGTGGTGATGATGGCTTTCACATCATTATCCCCGAAGAGATTATGCAGGTCCTCCACCCTATCCTCGATGGTACCAGCCATATACTCTTCTATTTTCAACGTGTTTGGCGCTACTTTCACGTTAAAGCCTAACTTCTTAAGCTCTTCAATCCCCCTTTTCAATCTCTTAGGGCAATGAGCAGCGACTGGAGAAGACGGGGAGCAAATCCCGATTGTATCTCCTATTTTTAATCGATTTGGAATCATCCGGTTGACCTCTCTAATAAATATGTCTTGTATTGTCAGATTAATAGAAAAAGTCGTTGAATACAACCTGAATCTTGTGTTTTCTTATTCAAATATAAAACAGTCAGCCCGTAAAGGACTGACTGTTACCATTTTACTCTTCTGTATTGCTCTCTTCAGTGTTACTTTCTTCTTCCATGTTTTCTTCCGTTTCAGTTCCTGTGTCTTCTTCTTTGTCGCCACTGCATCCGGCTGCAAATGTTACTACTGATAGAGCTGTCATTAACATGAATAACCACTTTTTCATACTTTTCATTTTAATAGCCTCCTGTTATGATGCTTTGTTCAACTACATCTCTATCATACTGAATTCAGGAGGAAAAAGAAGGCTATTTACCTTTATTTAACATACATTTAGAATCTGTTAATCTAGTCGTTCCATTTATTTACGAAGTATTCAGTAATCTTTACAATTTTAATTCTTTAGCCTTTGAAGCACTGATTAATTCTTTTATTTCATCAAATGATCCATGCTGAATCAGATCGATTATTTTGCTTCCAACGACCACTCCATCACAGTATTTACTCATGGTACGCACATGTTCAGGAGTGGATATTCCAAACCCGGCAAGTACTGGGACTTGACTGTTTTCTTTCAATTTATTCAGGTGATCTGAAATATTGTTTCCAAATCCTTCTCTCGTTCCAGTAATACCATTAATCGTAACGGCATAAAGGAACCCTTCAGTAACGGAAGCCAATTCCTGAATTCTTTCTAACGGACTCGTAAGCGTTGCTAATTGAATAATGGCGATTTCACTTTCTTGAGCTGGTGCCCGGACCATGTCATGATGTTCAAGTGGCAGATCAGGAATGATTACACCGTCCACCCCTGCATTCTTACAATCCCGAAAGAAACGCTCTACTCCATATTTGTAAATGGGATTTATATACGTCATAAAGACTAACGGAATGCCAATTTCCTTTCTGCTTTCCTCTAACTCTTCAATCACCTTTTGCAGTGTCGTCCCATTCTCCAGTGCCCGCTTCCCTGCCTCTTGTATGATAGGGCCGTCGGCTACGGGATCCGAGAACGGGATCCCGACTTCTATGGCCGTCGCCCCACTTTCTTCGAGCATTTTCAAGGTTGGTATCAAGGTCTCTATACCCCCATCCCCTGCCATCACGTAAGGAATGAATAGTTTATTTCCTTTACCCAGTTCAGCTATAAACGTATTTTCAAGAAATGATTTACCCATGCTGATTACCTCCCAGTAACTCTTTCACTTGTTCCACATCTTTATCCCCTCTGCCGGATAAACAAATCACTACTGACTCATCTTTCCTCATTTTTTCAGCTAACTTCACCGCATAGGCGACTGCATGGGAGCTTTCCAGTGCCGGTATGATTCCTTCTGTCTGGGATAACTGCTTAAATGCATCTAATGCCTCCACGTCTGAAATGGACGTATATTCCACTCTGTCAATGTCTTTCAAGAAACTATGCTCCGGCCCGACACCAGGGTAATCAAGGCCTGCTGAAACAGAGTGGGCTTCTTGAATCTGTCCTTCATCATTTTGCAGCAGGTACATCATGCTGCCATGAAGGATCCCGACGGACCCCTTTGTTAATGTGGCAGCATGTTTGTCGGTTTCAACCCCGCTCCCAGCCGCTTCCACACCGTATAAGTCAACTTCCCGATCATCAATGAACGGATGGAACATTCCGATGGCATTGCTGCCGCCTCCAACACAAGCGACGATGGCGTTCGGCAGGCATTTTTCCTTTTCGAAGAATTGTCGCTTTGTTTCTTTCCCGATCACACTTTGAAAATCCCGTACCATTTTAGGAAATGGGTGTGGCCCTAACACGGAACCGATGATATAGTGTGTGTCCTCTACATTTGCGACCCAGTAGCGCAGGGCTTCATTGACTGCATCTTTTAATGTGGCACTTCCCTGGGTGACACTCACCACTTTTGCTCCCAGTAACTCCATTCTGAATACGTTGAGCTTCTGTCTGCGAATATCTTCCTCTCCCATAAAAATGACGCAATCCAGGTTTAAAAGAGCACATACGGTTGCCGTTGCGACACCGTGCTGCCCTGCTCCTGTTTCCGCCACGATTTTTCTTTTGCCCATCCGTTCAGCGAGCAGGGCCTGACCGATTGTATTATTGATTTTGTGAGCACCCGTATGATTGAGATCCTCACGTTTCAAATAGATTTTCGCTCCCCCTACCTGTTTGCTTAGATTTTCAGCAAAGTAGAGCGGGTTTTCTCTCCCTACATAATCCTTTAAGTAGCTTTGAAGTTTCTCTTGGAATTCTTCATCCTGAGAGGCTTCATCATAAGCCTTTTCCAATTCTTGAACAGCCTTCATCAATGATTCCGGAACGAACCTTCCCCCGAATTGTCCGAATAACCCTTTTTGATCTGGTTGTGCGTATATCATCTCAATTCCTCCATTCATTGTTTAAAAAATCATTATACCGACTTTGCCTCTCGAATAAATGATTCGATCTTTCTTCTATCCTTCTTCCCATCCGTCTCCACACCACTTGAAACATCCACCATATAGGGACGGACCTTGGTGATCGCCTCCCGAACATTATCCCGATTCAATCCACCGGCAAGAATCATGTGTTGAGGAATGTTTAGTGCATGGACATAATCCCAATTAAACGTTGTCCCATTCCCTCCACGATGAGGCCCCTTTCCACTGTCCACCAAAATCATCTCTCCTCCAAAGTGTTCGATCCCATCTAAATCTTCTTTTTCCTTAATCGAAATCGCTTTGATACAAGGAAGATTGAGGCTATCACAAAATTGGACTGATTCATCTCCATGAAGCTGAATGTAATCGAGATTTACTGTTCTGAATATTTCTTCCATCTTCTCTTTAGACTCATTGACGAACACGCCAACTTTTAATACATGCGAAGGTAGTGAAGCACTTATAATTGCTGCTGATTCCACGTCAATTTTTCTTTTACTATCAGCGAACACGAATCCTATCGCATCTGCTCCTGCTTCAAGGGCCCACAGAGCCTCTTCTTGACTTCTTATTCCACACACCTTTACTTTGGTCATTTCACCACGTCTTTTCTCACTTGTAAGGAGGCAAGCTTCGTTACAGGGTCATCACTTCTCATTAACGTCTCTCCGACAAGGACCCCATCCGCACCTGCGTTTACGACTCGGTGACAGTCTTCTTCATTTCTTATTCCACTTTCACTGATGAACACGATATCTGTTCCTTTTACCATGGAGCCGAGAGTTTCTGTGATCAGAAGATTTACTTCAAAGGTTTTCAGGTTTCGATTATTCACGCCAATTATGGTTGCCCCCAATTCCATTGCGACATTCATTTCTTCTTCATTATGAACTTCTACCAGAACTTCCAGGCCAAGCTTTGTTGCATAAGAATATAATTCTTGTAGTCTGTTTACATCCAGGGCAGCCACGATAAGAAGGATGACATTTGCCCCGGCGTCTTTTGCACGATCTATCTGGATTTCATCGATAATAAAGTCTTTACACAGAATAGGGAGGGAGACTGCTTTTCGAACATTCGCGAGATCCTCCATACTTCCTTTAAAAAAAGGAGCATCGGTTAATACCGATATGGCACAGGCTCCCGCTTCTTCATACTTCTTTGCTTGAATCACAGGATTCACTTCTGTGCGGATATCTCCTTTTGATGGAGATGCCCGCTTAATTTCAGCAATCACCTGTAATCTGGATGCTGATTTTAATGCTTCATATAAGGAATTCCTGGGAGCCCCCTTGTAATAATAGGATTCATACCCTACACTCTTTAACTCTTTCACTTCCTCTTTCTTTTTTTCAAGAATGGTTTGTAGAATGGTAGACACTTAAATCACCTGCTTTCGACGTTGTTGACTATAACGAACCAAGGAGTGGAGCTTTTCTTTTGCACGGCCGCTTTCTATACTTTCTCTGGCAAGCTCTACGCCTTCTGCAAAGCTTGCCGCTTTGCCATGAGCGTACAGGCCGATCCCTGCATTGAATAAGACCGTATCAGTGTAAGCCCCTTCCTTCCCATTTAATACTTCTTCTAAAATAATGGCATTGTCTCCCGCATCCCCTCCACGTATCTCTTCCAGGGAATAACAAGGAAGGCCGACATCTTCTCCCGTTAAAGTGAGTGAAGTAATTTGCCCTCCATCCAGCAGTACGAGATGATTTTCTCCTGCTAATGAGGCTTCATCCATGTAATCAGCTCCATTAAGCACAATCGCCCGTTTTCTGCCCAATTCATGTAAAACATGGGCCATCGTTTCTAATTTATCTCTTCTATATACCCCTAGGAGTTGAGTTTCCAGATGAACCGGATTCGTTAACGGTCCAATTAGATTAAAGATGGTAGGAATCCTTAATTCTTTCCGGACCTTCATTACCTTTTTTAAACCTGAGTGAATATGGGGTGCAAATAGAAAAGCAATATTGGTTTCATCCAGTAAACTTTCCACCTCATGAGATTGAAAATCGAGTGCTACCCCTAAATGTTCTAACACATCTGCACTACCGGTTTTACTGGAAATACTTCTGTTACCATGTTTCGCAACCTTCACCCCGGCACCGGCAAGAACAAACGCACTCGTTGTACTAATATTAAAGCTTTGGGATCCGTCTCCACCTGTTCCGCAGTTATCTAATATTCCTGTTAATGTGCTTTTTATCGGCATCGCTTTCTCCCTTAAAACTTCAACAAGAGCGGTAATTTCCTCCACTGTTTCCCCCTTCGTTTTTAGTAAGGTCAGGAAACAGGCAATTTGACTATCCGTTGTTTCTTCAATGAACAATTCTTCTACTGCTCTTCTCATCTCTTCTCTCTCTAATGAATGACCGCTAGATAGCTTCTGTAGATAGGGTTTCACGGTTATTCTCCTTTCTCATCTGAACTAAAAAATTTTGAATGATTTTCTTTCCTGTTTTCGTACCAATGGATTCCGGATGAAATTGAACCCCGTACATTGGATACTTCATATGCTTTATCGCCATGATTTCTCTATCATCCATGGACAATGCGACTGCCTCTAATTGTGTCGGCAGTGTCCCACTCTTAATTACCAGGGAATGATATCTCATCACTTCTAATGGTTGTGGCAGATACTCGAATACTCCGCAGCCATTGTGTTTAATGAGGGATGTTTTTCCGTGCATGACTTTGTCAGCCACTTCGATGGTTGCCCCGAATGCTGCCCCGATAGCCTGATGCCCTAAACAAACCCCAAAAATTGGCACACTAGCGTGAAGATTCTGTATAATCGAGATGCAAATGCCCGCATTTTCCGGTTTCCCTGGACCAGGGGATAGAATGATTCCCGCAGGATTCAATTCCTTGATTTCTTCTAATGAAATAGCATCATTCCGTTTCACGATTACTTCTTCACCGAGCTCTTCTATATATTGATACAGGTTATACGTAAAGGAATCATAGTTATCAATAAGAAGGATCATCCTGTCACCTCCAATAATGATTTAGCTTTATTCATGGTTTCTTCATATTCACTGGCTGGGTCTGAATCATACACAATCCCGGCACCGGCTTGAACATATGCGGTTTCGTCCTTAAGAACCATCGTCCGGATAGCAAGAGCAAAATCCAAATTCCCGTTCACCCCGATATACCCGACGGCACCTGAGTACACGCCGCGCTTGGTGGTTTCAAGTTCATTGATGATTTGCATCGCCCTGATTTTCGGTGCTCCGCTGACGGTACCTGCCGGTAAGCAGCTTGTTAAAGCTTCGAGTGGTGTCACTTCTTCTTTTAATTCACCCTTTACCTCCGAAACGATGTGCATGACATATTTATATCTCTCGATCGTTAAATACTTTGAAAGGTAAATGGAACCGATCTCACAAATCCTTCCTAAATCATTTCTTCCTAAGTCAACCAGCATACGATGTTCAGCGATTTCTTTTTCATCTGTAAGTAATTCTTTCTCAAGCTCCCTGTCCACATCATGTGTTTCCCCCCTTCTTCTCGTTCCTGCAATTGGATTCGTGGTGATTGCCCTCCCTTGAACTTTCAGCAAGCTTTCTGGTGATGCACCCAATACGACATAGTCCTCGAAATCAATGAAGAACATGTAAGGGGACGGGTTCGATTTCCTCAAGCTTCTATAGAATGAAAATGGATCACCTAAAAAGGACGCCTGAAGCCTTTGAGAGAGCACGACTTGAAATATCTCACCTTCCCCTATGGATTGCTTTGCCTTCTCCACTTTTTCCATGAATTCACCTTTTGAGGTTTGAGCATGGAAGGAAAGGCGACCTAGTTTCTTTTTATGAGTTTTCAAGTACACATTGTTCAGCTCAGCCTCGACTTCCTTCACCTTTTTATTTAGATCTCCTGTTTGATCCTCTGTCCACTCATTCATGACGACAATAAATACTTTGTGCTCCAGATGATCAAACACAATGACTTTTTCATAAAACATGAGATGAATATCCGGCATCTCCAATTCATCTTGAGGAGTTACACCGATGTCTTCGTAGAGTCGAATAACGTCATATCCCAGATATCCTATCCCACCACCTGTAAAAGGAAAAGGTGCATCCTTTAGTTTTTGGGAAGGAATAAGGTTTTGAATGATTTCAATGGGATTCCCCTCTATTTCAACCATTTCACTTGCAGATGTTTTTTTTAACTGAACAGTATTTCCGGATGCTTTACATTCTAAAAATGGATCACTCCCTACAAATGAATACCGACCGGATTGTTCATGCTTCAATGAGCTCTCCAATAAAAATTTCTTCTTCCCTTTTAACGATTGAAAAAGTGAGATGGGTGTAAATATGTCTCCGTTTAATTCTTTCACCACATAATCCAATGCTTGTTGATTCATCATTTCATGCCTCCAATTCAATGTTCCTCTTAAAAATCCATAAAAAAAGTCCCCTATGAACAGAAAGGTCTGTTCATAGAGGACGATGCTGACCGCGGTGCCACCTCTGATTGGGATACTTTGACGTATCCCCTCTTGATTCAAGTACAGGGAATGAATAACCCGATACTCTATCCTTTTAACGGTGGAATTCCGTACGACCCTACTTCCATTCAGATCATCTCTCATAAGTCCATTCCAGACAAGCTATCATGCTAAGGTCTCACCATCCTTAGCTCTCTGTCATGCATCACTTGAATGTACTCCTCTTACTCGACGATTTATCATTATATAGTTATAAAAAAAAAGGGCATCCCTATCCATTTACATCATGTAAAGGACGAGATACCCGTGGTGCCACCTTTGTTGACTGCCTGAACAGTCCACTCAATCGTATCGAAGCGATTTGCTTTTAATACGCGTCTTTTGTAACGATAAGACATTCGCCAAAGCCTACTCCCTGAAGTTTCGGTCTGGAGGCTCGGAAGTCCATTCCCAAAGATCGTTCACACTGGTTCTCACCAACCACCAGCTCTCTTAAGTGTCGATCAGAGGTACTCCTCTTCGTCAAAGCCATTCGCTCATTTAATTAATTGTTTATTATACTAATAGCTTTCCTTCACAATGTCAACTATTAATATAAAATAATATTCTGGTATGTATCAAAAGGTTCACACAATGGAAATCATCATTGAATCGCAAACGGGCTTATAGCCGATTTCCATATAAATCTTGTTGGAGGTGGGATTATCCAAGTCCGTATAAATGGAACAAAAGGAGTGGTCCTTCAACAATAGACGGCTCAGTTCTGCCACAACAGAAGATGCGTACCCTTTTTTCCTGTATTCTGAAGGGGTGTATACAAAATTTACGGTAATGCCATTTTCCGTTTTTCTTGCCCCCCGTGCCATGGAAACAGGCTTTCCATCCGCTTCCCACAAGAACACATATGGTTCATTTTCAATCATATCCCTTGACCGATACAATGCCTCTTCCTCAGTAAGAGGCATTTCCCCGGTATCTTCTACAAAACCTATCAACCATTGGGCAAGGAGTTCTTCATGTTCTTTACGCACAGCTATCATCTTCCCACCGCTTAACGGGATATCATTCACTTTACCCAGTTGGTATACACGCTGATTCATTTTCACATTGTATCTATCTCCCGTTAAATGACACCAAGCGTGTGTCAATTGAAGTGCGAGCTCCTTCTCTGCTAAAAAACCCGGGAAGTTGATACCCGTATTTTCACAAAACGAATGTAGCTCTTTGACTATCTCATGTACGCCTTCTTTCTCCACCTTAAGTGTACTGACAAGGTAATGAGGAGGGGTCATGATGAAAGATCCCATCACCGTCCCGACCTCATTTTCCACTAAAAGAAGAAGCGGATCTTTATATTTGTCACTCGTTTTCATCGTGTTCAACAAACCCAAAGGCAGGTTATTCGCCGCTTCATCCTCCATTAAAAGGGAATGGACCTTTTCGTGGAAGACTGTCGGGTCTTTATACTGTATCAGCTTATACATATTATCACCCCATTTCCAGAATTCGACATAAGTAGTCGAGGTTCCTCCTTACTTCTGAAGTTTTCTGCCTGTAATGGAGTGATATACATGGTAAGCACTTACAGATACACCGATGGTCCCAGCACCTGGAAAGACTGAGTCACCGCATACCCATATATTTTTCAATGGAGTCCTGTGAGAGAGACTATTGAAGAGAGCATGGTCATTGGATTGAGGAAATCCACCGACTATGCCCCCAGGCCGTCCGGTAAATCGTTCCCAGGCTTTAGGTGCCCCTGGGTAAATATCTACAATGCTATCTCTTAAAGTTGGAATAACCGACTCTATGGAATTGATCATTTTCTCCTTAAGATTCTCCTTGTAAGAATCATATCTTTCTTTGGTTTTCCATTTTTCTAATTTAGTATGTGTTGATACCGTTAAGGTACGGAATCCTTTCGGGGCACGCTTACGGTCATTTGGATGGGATAGCGATAAGAAAAGATGGTCTCCTTCTGTCATATTTCCATTTGGGCTTGCACAAATTTGGGAAAACAAAGGATACGATTCCGGTAGTGATTCTTCTTTCAATAACATGTATAGGGACATGGTGCCCCAAATAGCTTCATTCTCTTTTGCTTTTAGATAGTTATCAAGTTTGTGTGTATATTGTGGGGGAAGAAGATTTTTTAAGGATTGTACCGGAACGTTGCATACAACATGATTTGCACGATATTCATTGCCTCTATGATCAAGGATTATCCATTCTTGACCAGAATGATCACGATCGATGCGAACCACCTTTCTCCCTAAAGTCGCTTTAACCCCTATGGATTCTGAAAATCCGACAAGTCTATGGGCTATTTCGAATAATCCACCATCCAGATAAAATGCTCCTTCATGATAAATATCCAAACCGATGCATCCCAGCAATAAAGAGCATTGATCGCTGGTAACCTGCATGCTATCAATCAGTTGTCCATCGATAAAATGCTTAAAAGAAGAATGTTGGTGGATTCCGTGTTTTTCTAATAAATCGAGCATTGTTTTCTGAAAGGAAGGAATCAGTGTCAGAGATCTGGGGTGTAAACTTATCGTTAGCTCCACCCAATCTTTTAGCGTTTTAGGAGGAAGTATCGGGAGCGCGACCATCAGCCTTCTAATTTCGCCGGCTATCTTGTACACTTCTTCATAAAAAGCGCTGAGCTTCGCTGATATTTCGGGATATGCTTTCTTCAACTCATTCACATGTGTTTCTCTATTACGGTAGAATATCAGAGTTTTGCCAGGAAGATGAATGTCCATAACCTGATCAAGCATGAAAGACGCAGGGGGTTCTATCCCTAAATAGTGAAAAATACGCTGATGGATCCCTCCTTTTTCAAAACCCATTCCAAGAGTCGCCCCTACAGGAAATAAGGCTTTTCCTCTCTGGAATTTACCAGCGCATCCTCCCCATTCCCTGGTAGCCTCAAGAATCTGTACGTTGTAATCAGCACTTCCAAGGAGTGAAGCTGCGGTCAGACCGCCGATTCCTCCACCTATTATGACAACAGAATTTTTCAAGATACTTCACCCAATTCATTGATTCTTTTCTAAAATGTACGCTTTTCCCTTGATAAATACAAAAATGGATGGGTTAAACCCATCCATTTTGCCGATATTGAGCTTGAGTAAACAGGGAAACGAGCACATACATGAAAAAGGAAATGATAATTGGGAAAATCACCGTGTGCATATCCATATAATTAGGTGCGAAACTGTGAAATAAGATGTACGCTACCAGTCCTGAAATCATAGAAGCAATGGCACCATGTGCATTTCCTTTTTTCCAATACAGACCTAAAACAATCGGCCAAATAAAAACAGCTTCAAGGCCTCCAAATGAAAATAAATTAAGCCAGATAATTAATTCAGGAGGACTGAGCGCCATAAGAAAAACGAGAATTCCCGTTATACTCGTCACCCAAAAGCTAATCCTTTTGACTTGTTTTTCCTTTGCATCTTTATTGATGAAATTCATGTACACATCTTTCACAATAGCCGAGGATACAATCAATAATAATGAATCTACTGTCGACATGATCGCCGCCATTGGAGCAGCCAGGACAATTCCGGCAAGCCATGGTGGAAGAACTTCTAAAGCGAGAAGGGGCATGACTTTATCAGCCACTTCTATTCCCGGGACCACGACCCTTGCAAGCACACCAATTAAGTGCATACCGAGCATAATGGAACCGACGACAATGGTTCCGATTATGAGCGCTCTGTGCAAGGACCTGGAGTTCTTATAGCTCATGGCTCTGACTGCCACCTGAGGCAATCCGACAACACCCACACCCACTAAAATCCAGAAAGAAGAAATATAGCGGGCACTTAATTCTCCATCATGACCATGAGGACTTAATAGGTTAGGATTTTCCGCTTTCAATCCCATCATGATGTTCTCCATGCCACCTCCGGCGATGATGGTGGCAATCAATAGAATAATAGTCCCTCCAAGCATGACCACCCCTTGAATCGCATCCGTGATGGCAACCGCACGAAAGCCCCCGATAATAACGTAAACAAGAACCGATACGGCAAACAGGAAAAGAGCACTCTCGTAGGTTAACCCGGTTAATGATTCAATAAGCCGTGCTCCCCCTACCCATTGAGCAATCATCGCTGAGAATAAAAAGAGGATGATACTAATGGCAGATAGAATGGTGATCTTATTGCTGCCATATCTGCCTTGTAGATAATCGATCAATGTAACGGCTTTGTATTTCCGGGCCATAATCGCGAACTTTTTCCCGAGTATTAGGAGAACAAAATAACCTGTTACAACCTGTGACATGGCCAAGAGAACCCATGATAAACCATATGTATATGCTGCGCCCGGCCCTCCGATGAAACTACTGGCACTTCCATAGGTCGCAATCATGGTCATCGCCAAAATAAATCCGCCAAGCTGACGGCTTCCCAAGAAGTATTCCTGGACGAAGGAATCCGCTCTACTCACCTTTCTGGCCGTATAAATTCCCACAACAAAAATCAAGATTAAAAAAGCGAATAAAGGAATCAATGCCATACTATTCATGATCATCCCCCTCATCGTCAAAAGGAATGTCAGTAAGCATGTACTTTACGACGATAATTACTAACAATACCATAAGAAAAAAGCCAACGATGCAGCTGTAAAAAAACCACTCAGGCATCCCTAAGATCCAATCATAATCTGAAACCGGTTGACCACCTAACCCGAATGCAAAACCATACCACCATAAGAAATTTATAAGAACAAGTGCTATTCCTATCAGAGCTTCGTGACCTGCAACTCTGAACCGTTTATCTTCTTTATGATCCACTTACCTTTACCCCTCCTTAAAATACACATTCTTTAACAATTTACGACAGGAAGTAATGAAATGCAATATAAAAAGACAGACCCGAAGCATATGCTTTTGGTCTGTCTTTTTATATTTAATAAAGGGGGTTTTTCATGAACCATTCTCTCTATTGAAAGAGGGGGAAACTCTTTTGTTCAAATGAGAATGATTTTCAATATCATTGTAATCCCTCTAATAATAAATGTCAACATAAAACTTTAATTTATATAAGGAAATATTTGGTGCCTTAAAATGCGAATTATGATAAAATTCTAGATTGAGCTTATATTATAGAGATAGAGAATCGAGGGGGATATGTTTGAAAGAGAAATTCAAATCATTTGGAATACCTTTAGTGTTAATCGTTCTGTTTATAGGAGCATTATTTCTCCACCAGCTGTTACAAGTCAAACAACAACCACAGCCTGATTGGAGCAGATCCGTCCCATTAAGCTACACTTCTGAAGAACGCCCTGTTATCTTTAATGGAGATGAAGGACTCTTCTTGGCCAGTAACGGGAAAATTACAAGGTTTACTTTCGAGGAAGCATTGGATTCAACCAGAGAAACAACCCTAGACACCAGCGTTACCCGGGGCCATCCTTTTTGGACAGACGGTACGAAGGTCATTCAGATCAAGGATGACAAGTTAATCTCTTCAGAGAGTAATGAAGTAACGACGATTGCTGAGGAAGCAACAGGAATCAGTACGGCAATGAATTCCGTGTATTTCTGGAATGAAGAGAACCTTTTTTCTCTTAACCCTGCTGATTTATCAGTGAAAGAGGCTTTTAGCTTTTCTAATGAAATCCTGGACGTCTATATTGGAAATAGTGGCAGTGCCGTATTACAAGTTAGACAAGATGACGGTCATTCTCACTTGTACTACATGGATGATACGTTACAAGTAGTGAAGGATCCATTTGCAATCGTAAACACAGCAACGAATCATCATATTAACGGATTAACCTTTACCACAGAAAACAATCAATTGACTCTTCTTTATAATGAAGAGATGCGAGCACAAGGAACATTGTCATATAAGATTTTCAAGCTGCAAACACCGATAGATGAAATAGGATCTTCTATTTTGAAGCCCACAAAAATTGATTTTACGAACGAAATGTCAGGGGGCAAACTTCAAAGTCCAAGAAACGCACAACTTCTTTCCATTAATGGAGAAAAATCCATTCTCTTCACATCTGAAGGTCATCGGGTTGGGGATGATAATGCGATTAGTCTATATGTAGCACCTTTCAGTGACTCTAACCAATTAACAGCAGCTCCAGTCAGTACAACTAAACATTTTACGTATTCTCCACTTCAGCTTACCAAGTATAGCATTGCCTGGTTGGATTATGATGGAGATACGTATGAATTATTTGCCGCTTCTCAGGATGCACGAGTTATCGCCAATAGCACAGAATGGTCGAAACGAAGTGTCAAAGAAGCCGTTAACAATTCCGTACTAATGATATTCAGCAGCTTAATCACGATTATGGTTTCATTTTATTGGGTATTACCTTCTCTATTTCTTTTAATACTGCTTTATATTTTTAAACCAAACATATTTGAGAAGGAAGGGATCAACTGGGTTGAATATGCCTCTATCATTATGTTTTTAGTCATGCCGATAACCTTCATCACTAAAGCGATGGGCGATTACTTCTACTTTGCCGCTCCGGAATACCTGATGTTTTCAGGAAGTGAGTATATTGTATTACTAGTTATCAGCGTCATTACTTCACTACTATGGAAATTAGGGAGAGATCCTGACTGGGGTACTTTTGGTGGAGTATTTTATTTCATGGGTATTTATATTCTTCTTTATGCCACTTCCATTGGACCGTATATTTTTAATTTATTTTAATGATAATGGAACAAAGCGCTCAGAAGAATTTCTGAGCGCTTTGTTTCCATTTAATTCTCACTTTCTTTCCAATGTTTTCGTTTATGGAAGTATGCATAAATGACGATACAAAGCGTCAACCAGGCACCTCCTGCAGTGAACCCTCCAAGAATGTCACTTGGATAATGCACTCCTAAATACACTCTGCTCAGACCAATCAATAGGACCAGGAAGCTGATCGCAATGACACTTGCCCACTTATACCGTTTATGATCCAATGCTCGAAACAATATGAATGCAAGAGTCCCGTAGAAAATAAAGGAACTCATGGAATGACCACTGGGAAAGCTATAACCGCCTTGCTCGATCAGTGCTTCAATATCAGGTCTTTCACGTTTGAAAATCCATTTGAGCAGCCCGTTAAACCCTGCCCCTGATGTGATCGTAATCGCCACAAAAAGAGCCAGTGGATATTTTTTTAAAAACAGTAAGATTACAACCACACTGCAAGCAATGATAGTGATTCCTTTTATACCACCTAAGAAAGTGATGAAAGTCATAAAGGTCGTTAACTTCGGTGAGATAAATCCTCTTACTACCTCAAAGACACCATTGTCAAATTGTGCGATTTCATTTTCTTTCCACTCTTCGACAATCGTGACGAATCCCCATGTAAATGCAATCAAACAAATGACCGATAGTGCAACAAATACTCCTTGTTTTATATGTTTCTCCTCCAAAACTTGTCCCTCTCTTTACTCACGGCTTATTGAGCTTTTTTCTTTGAATTCGTCTTCTTTTTCGTTTGTTTCTTCGTCTTTTTCGGTTTGGAAGAATCAATGGAGGCTTGAAGTGCCGCCATTAAATCTGTCACATTTTCTCTTGGCTCTTTTTCTTTCGTTGTGACTACCTTTTCCCCGGTTTGCTTCGATTCAATCAACTGACTCAAGCGTTCACGATACTGATCTTTATAGTTCTCCGGTTGAAATTCAGTTGTGAGCTGATCTATCAACATCGTTGCTGTTTTCAACTCTTTGTCCGTTATTTCATCTTCTTCTGGAACATTCGGTACATCCCCTGTACCCCTCACTTCATCTGGATAATGAATGGTTTCCATTACGAGTGTATTTTCATATACCCGAACGATGGAGAGTTGTTCTTTCGATCTCATCGTGATTTTGGCGATACCTACTTTTCCTGATTCCTGAAGAGCTTTTCGCAATAATGAATATGCTTTTTTCCCTCCATCATTCGGTGAAACGAAATAACTCCGATCAAAGAATATCGGGTCGATTTCCTCCATTTTGATAAAGTCTACTATTTCCACGGCTTTATCCCCGTTCGCTTCCTTCAATTCCTTCAATTCCTCTTCTTCAAGAACGACAAATTTCCCTTTCGTCACTTCATAGCCTTTAACGATGTCATCATGTCTGATTTCTTTTTCACAAGCTGGACATACTTTTTCATATTTAATCGGTGTATGACACTCTTTATGAAGTGAACGAAGCTTAATATCACGATCTTCTGTAGCAGAATGAAGTTTAATGGGGATGTTCACCAGTCCAAAACTAATTGAGCCTTTCCACATCGTATGCATATATCAATACCCTCCTTTACATAAACTAATCCCTTATCCTTATCATTTAGTTGTCCGATACTCTTCATTCCCTTAAACATCTGGAAATAAATAAACTCTCATTGGTCACACTAATACTAAAAATCAGGTGAATAGATATGAAACCGATGCTTCCTACCTTATATGATGAACTCCCTGAAAATGAGGAATGGCTTTATGAAGTGAAATATGATGGATTTCGCGGAATTCTCTACGTTGATTCTGAGAATCAGATAAGTCTTCAAAGTCGAAACGGGAAGGAATTGCTTCCACACTTCCCGGAAATTGAAAAAGAGATTAAAACATTACTCAATGAAAGAGATTTACCTACACCTTTCATTTTGGATGGCGAGATTGCCCTATTACGCTCTTCCTGCAGCAGTGAATTCTTTGAACTGCAGGTAAGAGGCAGAATGCGAAATAAGCAGAAAATAAATCTTGCTGCAGCCGGAAGACCCGTTAAATTTCTGGCATTCGATTTACTCCAGTATGGGAAGAAATCATTTGCCACCGATCCTTACCTTACAAGAAAAGAAAAATTGAAAGAGGTTTTTACCTTTCTTCAATTGCCGTTAGAACCTACCCCCTCTCTCCCATCTTCCCTTCAAATGGTTCCCTATTTCAACAATAGGAAGGAAATATGGGAACTTGTAGAAAAAGAGGAAGGTGAGGGCGTTGTCGCCAAAAGGAAGAATAGTAAGTGGGAAGCGGGAAAACGAAGTACGAGCTGGGTAAAAACCAAGAATTGGAAACACTGTCACTGTTTCATCACTGCGCTGGATGAAACGAACGATTACTATCACATTGGCGTTTTCGATAACGAAAAGATTATGCCGATAGGCTTATTTCACTTTGGTCTTTCTCCTGAAGAGAAAAAATCATTAAAAGCAATGATTAAAAAGAATAGTACGAAGAATGTGAATTCCCTTTATTACATAGACCCAGCTATAACCGTGGAAATTTCATATTTGAATTGGTATGAGGATCAACTGAGGGAACCACATTTTCATCGTTTTCTATTTTCCATTACCCCGGAATCCTGCACCATGGAGCAATTCAAGCTGGACGAAGCCTCCCTTCCGCGTGGGGTTGAAATTACTCATCCAGATAAGGAATTGTTTCAGAAAGTCTCAATGACTAAGCTTGATTACGTTCGGTATCTTCGGAAGATGTCCGTCGCTATCTTGCCTTTCCTGAAGGATAGGTCATTGACTTGTATTCGTTTTCCACACGGGCTCTTTGGTGAATCCTTTTATCAAAAAAATACGCCTGATTACGCCCCTTCATTTATTGAAACGTACAAGGAGGACAATATCGACTATACGGTATGCAATAACTTGGAGACATTGATTTGGCTTGGAAATCAGCTTGCATTGGAATTTCACATTCCTTTTCAAAGGACGAAGGATACATCTGTCAACGAAGTGGTCTTTGACTTAGATCCACCCAGCAGGGATCAATTCTCCCTGGCGGTAAAAGCGGCTTCCATTATGAAAGAACTATTCGACCGACTCAACCTGCATAGTTTTGTGAAAACGTCAGGAAATAAGGGACTGCAAGTGTATATTCCCATTCCACCGGGATACACATGGAAGGACACCGGCTTGTTTACTGAATTCATTGCACACTACCTTGTGAACAATTATCCTGAGGATTTTACGATCGAGCGTTTAAAAAAGAACCGAAAAGGCAGGTTATACGTGGACTACATTCAGCATGGAGAAGGAAAAACCATCATTGCGCCTTATTCCCTAAGGGGGAATGAAGATGCTTTAGTCGCCACTCCCCTCTGGTGGTATGAAGTAAATGAGGACCTCCATCCAGAACACTTTACAATAGATGTTGTTTTGCAAAGGTTCCAGCAGATGGGGTGTCCCTTCACTAAATTCGAATGGGTAAAAGATCTCCAGCCATTTGATGACGTGATCCAATTTTTGAAACAGCAATCCAATCACAAAAAAAAGAGTGCCCCAAAAGCTTAGCTTTTTGGGACACTCTCGCCTGACTTACACAAGCTCAGGGTTTTTATTCGTTTAGGCACTCATAAATACTTTACTATCAACAATTGATTTGGCGTGATTTTGAAGCAGTTCGTATGTTCCTTCTTCAGTAAAATCCTGTCTGGAAATCTCACGATAATCTTCAGGATGTGTGATAGACAATTCGAATTGGGCCTGGTAGAGATACGTTGCATTCCCGATCAACTCCATATTGTATTGCCCTTCACCTAATTGGTTCACCACGACACGTACTTTTCCACCATTATTAAATACATCTATTTCCTTGCCGAACTCATTCTGATTGAGTAAGCATGTCACAAGGCTGGAAGCAGACATAGCCGTTCCACAAGCATTTGTAAAGCCTACTCCTCTTTCGAAGGTACGAACATAAATCGCACCTTTTTCTAATGGATGAACAAAACTGACATTGACTCCATCAGGAAAGAGATTATTGGGACCATTTACTGTTTCAGCAATCGTCTTCTGTTCATTTGAAAGAATATGTTCTGTGCTTACAACACTAATGAGATGAGGATTGGGCACCGCCAGTGCAGTAAACGATAATCGATCTGAAATTTCAGGAATTTTCTCGTCCACTACCTTTTCACGATCCATATTCATCGGCAATTTATCCAATTCAAATAAAACAGGGGAAATTTCAACATTATATGTCGGTATATTTTCATATATAGCTTCTTGAGCTGAAACGCGCAGATCCGCTTTCATCGTCTGAATCACTATCGTCGTTCTGTCAAGAAGCTCACAGACATAGCGACCTACGCAACGAAGACCATTCCCGCACATGGATGCTTCAGATCCATCTGCATTGAATATCCTCATTTGTGCATCGCAATGTTCACTTGACAGCACAAATAGGATTCCATCCGCTCCAATACCCGACTTTCGATCACATAGTGCAAGGGCAAGATTTTGCCTTGCTTCTTCAGTGAATTCGTATCCATTCGTCATTTCATCAATCAGTAGAAAGTCATTTCCAGAGCCATGACATTTAATTAGATTCAAGTTCATCGTGAATCCCTCCACGGTAATTTACTAGTAAACTATTCTTAATAGTCTTAGCTTGCCACAAACAAGCTCTTTTCGCAATCATCTCACCCTATATTATTAAAGATAATCCTCCAGGTGTGACTTGTAAAAAACTTAAAAGTTGAATTTCTGCGTCCATTTAGAGAAAATGGGGTGGGTGATGATCATGAAGGATGAGTATACTTTTCGGTTTCAAGTTCAAGAGGTAGAAGAAGCGTGTGACGAATTCCATTCCCGGGATGTGACTGTATTGGCCCATATTCTGAATGACAAAAAGAGGCTGGGACAAAAGTGTTTTAGTCTAGGTAAAACCCGAACAAATCTGTTTCCTAGTAGGCAGATATGTTCGGGTTTATTATTTATTTCCGATACATTTGATTTTAGCTATTTCCAGCGGTTGATTGGAGTGCAAGACGAAGACTCCTGCGGGAAAAGTAGCTTATGTGAGACCCCGCAGGCTTGCCGAGGAGGCTCACGGGCTACCCGCGGAAAGCGTAGTCTTGAACGGAAATCATTAACGGTATTAAGAACCTACACTTCTATTGTTCGTCTTTATATCGTGGCATTTTAGTTTTGTCCCAGCCTCCTTTCGTGTGCGTTTCAATCAAATCGGCATCTATCCTTTTCCTAAAGATGTAGCCCGCCAAATATCTTCTAAGCACCTACAGCGATTACTTCTAATTGAATTGAAGAGATATATAAAGCCCCAAAGAAAATATCTGACTCCCGGGGAATATAAACCTGTTTGGTAACTAACTGATCTCTGCTATTTCATGATGTAAGAGGTCCCGGGTCCATTTACATGATGTTTGATAGCATTCCATCACATCTTTTTTGTTTAATTTCAGTTCGGCCATTTTTGTTTCGATTGCTGTCCAGTCAGCTTTTTCAAGCAAAACAACCAGCTCCAGAATGTCTTTGAACTCGTTTGAGGCACCCGTTAGTGCATTGCAGATTTCATCATTCAATGGTAATTCATTCAGAATGACTTCAAATGGCATAGATAATATAGTTTCCATCAATGAAAACATACCCGTTAGGAAATAGCTCGACTTCACTGAACCGCGATTGTGCTTCTCTGCCAGCAATTCACACATTTTTGCCCTCGTTAATGATAATGTAATAACTTCGTTTTCTAATTGCTTCCTCTTACCTACCTGTTCCCTGACAGCTAAAACATAAATCCACCTTTTAATTTCCAGGAGACCCAATAGAACAATAGCCTGTCGAATAGAATGAATTTTATGTTTAGGGCGGTAAGATGGTGAATTGATTAATTTTAAAAGTTTATAGGACAAAGAAAGATCCTGTTCAATCAATCGACTAATCACATCAATGCTCGGTTCCGTCATTTCAAGGCTTTGAATAATCGAATAATAGGAATGAAAATATGTAGGTACGTCATGAGTAGAAATGATTTTTGGTTTACTAAAGAAATACCCTTGAAAGAAATGGTATCCGTTTCTCCTTGCTTCTTCATATTGTTCCTCTGTCTCCACTTTTTCTGCCAGAAGCTTGTACCCCAGTAAATTAGCGAATACTTCAATCGTTCCCCGGTCAGTGTCCGTTGTATGGAGAAAATCAACCTTCACATAATCCGCAATTTTCATTAATTTTAAGTAGTTAGGATCCGATTCATTAAAGACAAAATCGTCTAAAGCGATTTTATAACCCAGTTCCTTTAACTCTAAGCAGACATTCAGGATTTCAGGACTAGGAACTACATTTTCCAAGATCTCCACGACAATTTCCTTGGGATTGAAGTAGGTAGGGACTCTATGCCTTAAAAGATTTTCTGTGAAATTGATGAAGCATGGCTTACCTGCGGACAAGCTTTCAAGACCAATATTTAAATAGCTAGTAATAATGACATCGGCTGTGGCATGGTCTCCATCTATATTCGGAACCATATTCATTTCATTATTTCGGTACAGGAGCTCATATGCTACGGTTTCTCCATTCCGATCAAAAATTGGCTGTCTCGCTACAAACACTTCCACTACACTCACCCCTGCTGATTTCCTGATATATGTATAAAAATAGTTCAAAAGTTTCATTAATCACTATAATAATACCAAGAAATATGTGGAAAGTCCACGGAATTTGGAAGTAGTTGTAAGGACCAAAAAACTCAAGTAGACATGTCAGCAACTACGATTACAATCGTAATGGTGAACAAATCCACTTGAGTTCTTTACCGCTTTAATGAATCGAATGAACAAAGAAGTTCATAAGGAACAATGCAGCAATGATATATAGAGGAATGGATACTTCTCTCGCTTTACCTGTAGCCAATTTTAAAATTGGATAAAGAATAAAGCCGATGGCAATTCCATCTGCGATACTGTACGTAAATGGAATCATCGCAATGATAAAAATGGCTGGAAATGCCTCTGTTAAATCACGAAGATCCATATGTCGTATATTTTGAATCATTAAGCCGCCAATGATAATGAGGATTGGGGCGATAGCATGATCTGGAATCCACTTTAAATACGGAATAAACAACACAGATCCCAAGAATAATACTCCAGTAGTCAAACTTGTTAGTCCCGTACGACCACCTGCTGTCATGGCTGCAGCACTTTCTACAGTAGAAACCGTCGGACTCGTTCCGAAGAATCCTGATGTAAAGGCAGAAAATGCATTCGCCTGGAAGGCTTTAGAGTATTTATGAGGTTGATCGATCATATCCGTATGTCCATGAACGAGACCGATGTTTTCAAATACCAGCACCATCGTAACAGAAAAAACCGCAATCCAAAACGGAATCTCCAAAATGGCACTAAAGGATATTTGACCGAAAACCTGACTGTATTCACTTAATTGGAATGAACTGGACTGAATCGATGGTTCGATCCCAAAGATGAATCCCAGTATGGTTCCAAAAGCAATACTCCATAAAAATTGACCTTTCACATTTCGAACAAACAAAAATATCGTCACCAGGAATGTAAGCACCGTGGCCAACACCTTTATTTCACCAAAATCACCAATCATGATGATGGCACTCTCTCCTCTTTGGATGAGACCGCCTTTTTCAAGACCAATAAACATTAAAAACATCCCTAATCCTACAGTGATGGCTTCTTTTAATGTTTTGGGAATGGCTTCCGATAATACTTTTGAAAGCTTTGTAAATGCAATGATCATAAAGAGTATTCCTGAAATCACTACGACAGCTAAAGCTTCCTGCCACGTTAAGCCGGATGATTTTACGAGAGTAAACGTAAACATCGCATTAATTCCCATACCTGGAACCAGAAGGATTGGTGCATTTGCCCAAAAGGCCATCACCAAACAACCAACGAAGGAGGCAAGAATGGTTGCCATAACCGCTCCTTCAAATGGAATTCCAGCTTCAGAAAGAATTAAAGCATTCACAGCGATAATGTACACAATCGTGAAATAACCGATTGCTCCAGCCATCATCTCCTGCTTCATCGTGGTACCGTGATTCTTTAACTGAAAAATACCTCCACGTGCTTTCATATTATAATCTTCCTATAAAACTGCCCTCTCCCTACCCGCTCCTCCCATAAATAAGGGGAGCCACAAAATACTATTCTAGCAAAAGGTCTGACGTTTGCCAATATGTATTTTAGTGGGTGGGGTCTGCGGGATTTTGGTTCACCATCAGGAATCCGGCGGCTTTTGTGAAAAATCCGGCCGTTTCTGGGAATAATCCAGCCGAAATCACCAGGAATCCAGCCGTTTTACAATTTTATCCACACACCCCTCGGGTCCGTCCCTCGTAAAAAGCCAAGCTTCCCAAAATGGAGGCTTGGCTTGGTTGAAAAATTTTATTTATCAATCTCACGTATCAGATTAGCCATTTCGATGGCTGATACTGCTGCTTCCCAGCCTTTATTTCCTGCTTTGGTGCCGGCTCTTTCGATTGCCTGCTCGATTGTATCCGTCGTTAAAACACCAAAGATGACGGGTACATCTTCCTGCAGGCTTAGATTGGCCACTCCTTTTGCCACTTCTCCACTTACGTATTCAAAATGAGCGGTTGCTCCGCGGATGACCGTTCCTAGTGTAACAACGGCATCATATTTCCCTGAACGGGCAAGTTTTTTGGCAATCATAGGAATTTCAAATGCTCCTGGAACCCAAGTAACAGAAACATTTCCTTCTTCCACACCGTGGCGCTTTAATGCATCTTCCGCCCCACCCAGAAGCTTTGATGTGATGAACTCGTTGAAACGTGATACGACAATCGCAACTTTTAATCCTGAACCTACTAAATGACCTTCATAAATTGTTTTCATTGTATATTCCTCCTAAAATTTAAGTATATGTCCAAGTTTTGCGTGCTTTGTTTTTAAATACTTCTCATTTTCGAATTTCGCCGGCATTTGGATCGGCACTCGACCTGCGATTTCTAATCCGTACCCGTTGATTCCGGCAATTTTTCTAGGATTATTGGTCAGTAGACGCATCTTTGTTATGCCTAAATCTCTCAGAATCTGTGCTCCGATTCCATATTCCCTCAAATCATCACCAAAGCCCAGTTTTTGATTAGCTTCAACGGTGTCATAGCCTTCTTCCTGGAGCTTATAGGCCTTCAATTTGTTGATTAAACCAATCCCACGGCCTTCCTGTCTCATATAAAGCAGTACACCTTTTCCATGCTCTTCAATTTGAGTCAGTGCTGTGGCAAGCTGAGGTCCACAGTCACAGCGATTGGAACCGAATACATCTCCCGTCAAACATTCAGAGTGAACGCGAACGAGTACATCTTCATCCTCGGACCACTCTCCTTTCACAAGCGCGATATGCTCTTTTCCTGTAAGGTTTTCTGTGTACGCAACGGCCTTGAAGTTTCCAAATTCGGTTGGAAGTTCAATTTCCACTTCTCTCGTTACGAGCTTTTCTTTTTTCCTTCTGTACCTGATAAGGTCCTCAATGGAGATGATCTTCAGATTCCATTTATCAGCCAGTTTCATCAACTCAGGTACCCTTGCCATCGTGCCGTCTTCATTCATGATTTCACAAATGACACCTGATGGCTTGGCACCTGACATAACAGCCAAATCGATGGCAGCTTCTGTATGTCCTGCCCGTTTTAGTACCCCCCCTTTTTTGGCGACAAGGGGAAATACGTGACCGGGTCTTTTAAAGTCCTCGGGGAATGAGTCCGGGTTCAATAATTCCTGTATGGTGGTCGACCTCTCAAATGCACTAATCCCAGTAGTTGCGGATTTATGATCGACAGAAATCGTAAAGGCCGTTCCATGAGGATCCGTATTTGACATCGTCATGGGTGCCAGCTTTAGTTTTTGTGCAATCTCCTCTGTAATCGGGGCACAAATTAAGCCTCTTCCTTCTTTAGCCATAAAATTAATGACTTCTGGAGTCGCTTTATCGGCAAGGGCAATAAAGTCTCCCTCATTCTCACGATTTTCATCATCGACTACGATGACGACTTTACCTGCCTGCAAATCTTCCAGAGCTTCTTCGATTTTATTAAACATGGGGCAACCCCTCCCTATTAGTCAGCAAAACCATTTCGACTTAAAAATTCATAGCTCATGCGGCTTGAAGTATTCTTAGACTGTTCCTTTTCTTCATAGAAGCGATGAAAATATTTCGCCATTACATCACATTCAATGTTGACACGGTCCCCTACCTTCTTCTCGCCAAGAACCGTGTCCCCTCTCGTTTGTGGGATCAAGGAAATCGTAATGGCATTACTTTTCACACCAAAAACAGTAAGGGAAGTGCCGTCTATTGCAACAGAGCCCTTCATAATAAACAGGTGACTCTGATTTTCCGGTATGGAAATGTCCATATACCAGGCATTTTCAACTTTCTCTATTCTAACGATCGTCCCTATTCCATCGACGTGCCCATTAACGAAATGCCCGCCGAAACGACCGTTTGCAGCCATCGCCCTCTCCAGGTTCACTTTAGAACCATGGGATAGGTTTCGTAGCGTTGTGCCTTCGAAGGTTTCAGGCATCACGTCCACTTGAAATTGCCTGGAGCTGAATGAAGTGACGGTTAAACAGACACCATTCACACTGATGCTATCTCCAATATGAACGTCTTCCAGAACGCGGCCCGCTGTTATCGTCAGTTCCATAGATGAGGAGGATTTTTTCATGCGTTCAATTGATCCTATTTCTTCAATGATTCCAGTAAACATCCATTTCTCCCCCTTTCAAATCAAAAAAGGTTAACACATAGGTAAAGCAACCATCTTAATGTCCTTTCCTACTCGTTCAAGACTTTTAATCTCCATTTCCAGACCTTCTGCAATGGTCGGGAAACCTTCCCCTCCAAAACTGGTGAAGGCAGAGCTTCCGCCTACAAGCTTAGGTGACATGTACATAATCAATTCCTGAAAGGCTTTTTCCTTTAAAAAGGAAGAATGAATAGTAGATCCACCTTCTACATAAAGGGATCCGATATTCCGGGCACCCAGTTCTTTTAATACTGTGTGAATGTCCATCCTTTCTTCTGAAAGGGTGATGACGTCACAGCCTGATTCCATATATGGCCGCTTCTGTTCTTCATTGACAGAACTGCCCGTGAAGATGAGCGTCCTGCTTTCCGAGTCTCTCACTACATGAGAGTGGAGAGGTGTTCGTAAATAGGTATCTAATATGATTCGAATGGGGTTTTTTCCACCTTGGGGCAAACGGGTGGTAAGGTGTGGGTTATCCTGAATGACGGTATTGACTCCTACTAATATCGCGTCATGCCGGTGACGATCATAGTGGACATCTGTGCGTGAAGCTTCTGACGTAATCCATTTGCTATCTCCTGAAGCTGAAGCTGTTTTCCCGTCTAATGTAACAGCTGTTTTAAGGGTTACATAAGGCGTTCCGTATTGAATGAAATGGAAAAAGTGCTTATTCAGTTCGAGTGCTTCTTCTTCAAGCTCCCCGACCATTACTTCTATGCCTGCATCCCTCAACTGTTGGATTCCTCTTCCCGCGACAAGGGGATTTGGATCTGTGCCGGCAATATGGACTCGCCTCACTCCACTTGAAATCAGCAGCTGTGAACAGGGAGGTGTTTTCCCGTAATGAGAACATGGTTCCAACGTAACATAGACGTCACTCCCCTTTGCTTTGTCTCCTGCCATCTTTATGGCATGAACCTCTGCATGACCTTCCCCTGCTTTGAGGTGCGCACCCATCCCAACGACTTCTCCATTTTTCACCACGACCGCTCCTACGGCAGGATTGGGCGATGTTTGACCTTTGGTGGTCTTTGCCATTGAGAGGGCAAGCTTCATATATGGTGAATCATTCAAACGTTTTACCTCCCTTCATTTATCACTATTATTCTAAAATAAATAAACCCCAAGTAAGTTTTTACTTGGGGGAAGTTGGCATGACTGAATAAAGCATTCACATGATTTCTTTTTTGGGAAACAAAATCCCCGTAAAAAAGGTAGACTTCTCGCGTCTAGATCAAGTAAATACTGCCGTTCCTTCTCCCATCCAGACTATCACTGTCGGCTTTGGAATTTCACCAAATCCACCGTCTAATTTTCATTAGCCGGGTCACGGACTAAGAGCATGCGCTCATCACCGCCGGTAGGGAATTTCACCCTGCCCCGAAGGAAACCTATTCGATTATCATTATTCTATCATAGTTTCATAAATGAAATCATGTAAGGAGCTCTAAAATTTTATTTTTGTACTAATTTTTTGAATACTATATCGCAAACACCCTTCTGATCCCGACTGCAACCATAAATCAGATGCACACGATGAGTGACAAGGATTAAAAAATGCCTCTACTTAATAGAAGCATCCTTCACATACTATGCTAATTGCTTTCTGCATTCTTCCGCACACTCAAAACAGGCTTTAGCGCAGTCTTTACAATGCTGTTGATCATGAGAATTACATTCTGTTCCACACGCATCACAGATTTCTGCGCAAAGGACCAGAATTTGTTGAACAAATTTACTGCTTCGCTGCATGGCATTAATGGCATAGGAACAAATATCCGCACATTCCCGGTCCAGTTCAATGCACATCATCATCGCTTTTTCTTCCTTAAGGGATGCATGATAGCATACATTACATGCTTCCAGACATCGTTGCAAAGCCTTTAAACATGGTTTGTAACCAGCATTCATCATCTCACCTCCACAAATGTTCCTTTTTAGCGTACCCAAATGAAAAAAAAAGGATTACTATGCGGTAAGAAAATAATCACTGTCTACGTACCAAAGGAAAATAAGAAGCCAATCCAGTTCCTCGCTATATGTTTCATAAAAAGAAACATAACTATGGTGATAGTCAAAGAGCTTTTGAACACTTTGAGGAAGATATCCTTTTTGTAAGGATAAATAATTTTTTTTATTATAATTCAAGATCCATCGTTTGTTTCCTTTATAGATAATAATCGTGTCACCCTCGTCACTCCGCCATTCAATAGCGGTAGAGCTCTGGTATTTCAAGTGAAAAACCTTTCCCGCTCCGCCCATATCGATTTTCATGGATCTGCTCCATTTTAAGAATGGCAGCGGGTGCTTATGTTTTCGGTGAAGCATATAGTGTTTTGGGTTATTGATCAAGGACGTTCTTTGAATGAAGTACTCTGACCATCCATTCGTTTTTAAGTAATAGGAACCTTCTTTCGTATGAACTCCGACTAATGAATGCCGGGATGCAGGTATTGTTTCATAAAATAATCTGTTCGCTTTCTTTAGCTCCTTCTTCATACTAAAACTGAGATATAGATTTGAACACGCAGGTATAAAGATTAACAGGGGAAAATAATATAACTGTCGGGTCACAATCAGCATTCCTACACCTATGAGAAAATACATGATACTTCGATAAAGCAACGTATATTGTTCATTTTTGTAGATTTGGTAGAGGTTCATGAAATGCTCGTCCTTTCAAGGAATCTCTATCATATGTATGTAAAAACCCCTTAAATAGACCATTCAAATAGAAAAAACCAACGCTTGCAGAACCCTCTAAAAGAGAAGAGAAGACTTTCTGTCATAGGTTGGCTTATATGTTATGAGTGCACTGGAGTGGCTGAGGGATTCCATTCCATTATTTTTTTATCTTTAGCCTCTGCATCATGATAGCCTTGCCAGTACAATTCGTCCAGCTTTTGTGGATTTTTTTCAATACGGCTTACTTTTAATGGATGTTGAGGTTGAATGATCAGGACATCCCCATTCTGTTCTCGCGTTTCTAATTCCTTGATTGTTTGATTGTAACGCAAGTACCGGTTAAACATCGTCTTATGTAATTCAGGATATTGAGGATACTTTCTTTTCACAAAGAAAGAAAATCGTGAGGGCTTTTTATAATAGCCCTTGTTTCTAGTTAGAATGACCACATTTTTCTTAAACCCGTCCTGCTCAGCTTTTTCGATGGGAACAGGGTCACTTATTCCTCCATCGAGAAGATGACGGGATTCAAATTCAACGATCGGAGCGACGAATGGCAGGGAACTTGACGCACGGATAATCGTAAGAAGCTCCTCCCCATATTCTTTTCTTGAGAAATACGCCGGTTTTCCTGTATGACAATCTGTGGTTCCGACAATAAATTCCGTTGAATTAGAGTGAAAAGCTTCATAATCGAAAGGGACAAGCTTATTTGGAATTTCATCAAACACATAATCCATTCCAAATAACTCTCCTGTCTTCCAATAGTTTCGCCAAGATAAATATTTCGGATCACGGATAAAGTCTACATTCACCTTTTTATTGCGTCCATTTTGCTTGGATAAATAGGATGCTGCATTACATGCACCCGCAGATACTCCGACAACATAAGGAAATTCAATGCCTCTTTCCAGGAAGTATTCCAATGCTCCCGCCGTGTATATCCCTCTCATTCCTCCACCTTCGAGAACGAGTCCTGTATTTTCAATCATCATCTTCTTGTCTACCCCCTAATGATGCAAGAATATTCGTCACCGGTATCGAATAAATGACTTTATTTTCCCACAAAATAGTAAGAATGTGTACTAACTTGCTCACTGATCAAGCCATTGATTAATTTCATTCTTGATAAATGCGACTCGGTCTCTCATTCATCATTCTCCACAGGAATAAGCTTAGCGTTACACTTCTTTTCATAGAATTCGATGGGTCCGGCTTCTTTTAATACAGCGTACATATACCCTTTTTCTTGCATGCACTGTAATGCATGATAAAGGAGTCCTTTTCCCACTCCTTGATGACGAGTGACTGGGAGCACCCCCATCGGCCCGTAAATCCCTTTTTTATTTTTATACACATCAAAGGCTGCAAATCCAATTAATTCACCTTTTTCTTCCGCTTTGATAATCGGGATAAATTCCTCGGATGATTGAAAGGCCTGTAACAACGTTTTTGACCATGATCCTCCAAAATGCTCCTCAACCCATACCAATAGTTCTTTTTCATCTTCAGCCTGGACAGGTCTGATTTGGAATTCAGGGTCCACTTCATATCTCCAATCTTTGTTCAATAAATAAACCGTCAAATCCCGGGCTGTAGTAACAGATCGGATAATCTTTTCATGAGGTATAGCATTAAGTTCTTTTTGCAGTTGAGGATGTTCTGGTAGATGGGCGTAAAACGCTTTAATAATATGACCTTCGTTTAAAAACGTTTGATTGTATCTTTTCATGACTTCAATCGATGTGTTCCATACCTTTCTTGCGTGGGTTGATAGTGGAATGGAAAAGCGATCCATTCGTTCTGTATCCGAAGGCTCCGAAGGAATGATTTTAAATATGTTTTCTATCTGTTCCATATAGGGTTCCAAAAGGTGATACATCTCCCTTAGAGTACCTTCTTTTACGTAAGCGGCTCCTAAATATAGATCCATGCTTTGAATGCTTGCATGATGATTCCTTTCGGCAATCATATGAGCGTTTTGAATCAATTTGTTTACTTTATGGGTGTATTGAAGTTCTTTCATGCAGCCTCCTCCCTTCTATTACCATTATTCGACATAAAATAAGGTATTCCTTTTACTTTAATTGAGGTCCGTCCCTCTAAAAATAGAGATGACTTGGTCAGATCAAATCTTTTTTCTTATAGAGTGGTGGTGCTATGAGCAGGATGGCCAGGCAAAGGATGGTAGTAAGGATAATGGTCCCTGTCAGGTAATCCGGCCACGTGTTGTGAAGGATCACTTCATTTACATAGTTGGTTAGCTGACTTGGGGACCACTTTAAGGTTCTGGTCATGAACCCTGACACAAAGGTTAATAATATGGTGATCCCGATCGTAAAGAATGCTGCCAGTCCCGACGTTTTTACTAAACTACTAAAGAATACGACCATTGTTAAGATAAAGGTAAGCCACAAGCCATAAACGAGGAATCCCTGCACGAATGCCGTAAAATCAATTCCGTTAAATAATACATGAATATAATACCAACCCGATAGCATACCAAGGCCATAGGAGACCCACAACAGAACAAATGCAGCCATCCATTTGGAATAAATATAAGCTGCATATGAGACGGGCTTCACCAATATCATTACAGCATTTCCGCTCTTTCTCTCTCCCGCAATCATTCCCATGAATCCTAATACAATGATGAGGACGCCAAAGGTATTAAACTGACTGATGGTCGACAATAATACTTCTTCAGATGAGGGCGTTGGAATGCTGATGACCGTTCCTTCCGGCAAATCTCCTACTGATTGAATAATGTCTGGTAAATAAAAGGCCGTCAATGGTTCCGTTAACCCAAATAAAATGAATACGATGGGCATCCAAATCAATTTATAATTTCGTGTTAGTTCCAGCATTTCTTTTCTGAATAAGATCCAGCATGTTTTCATACTTTGATCACCTCCATAAATAGTTCTTCAAGGCTCTGTTCACTTGTTTCCAATCTTGTTACTCCCCAATGCTTTTCTGAGATCATTGAAAAGATTCTCGCTCTATCCCTCTCCAGTTCACTTACTTCGAAAGAGAGTCGATTTCCTTCTGCTACAAGATGATGAACCCAATCTTTTTGCAGCAGATACGGTTTATACTTTTCGCTATCTTCGTTAAAGTACAGGTTCAATCTCGGTGTCTGGTGCCTTTCCTTTACTTCTAAAAGAGGCCCTTCTTCAATCAGGACTCCACCGTGCAAGAACAGCACGTCCTCACAAACCTGTTCTGCATCATTCAAAATATGTGTAGAAAAAAGGATCGTCGTTTCCTTCTTTAACTTTTTTAACAGCTCCAGCACTTCTCTTCTCCCGAAAGGATCTAAGGCAGATACAGGTTCATCAAGGATTAAAAGCTTCGGCTGATGAATAAGAGCCTGAGCTATCCCTAATCGCTGCTTCATTCCTCCCGAATATTGACCAATTCTTCGATTCTTTCCTTCCAGCAAACCGACTAACTCTAAAAGTTCTTCACATCGATTTTGAGATGTTTTCCTGGTTAATCCTGCGATTTCACCGGAAAAGGTGAGAAATTCTTTTCCTGACATCCATTCAAAAAAGGAAGGATATTGGGGCAGGTAGCCTATCAATTGCCGTATATCCTTAGAGGAACCGCTTGTTGAAATTGATCCATTAGTAGGTGTAATCAACCCTGCAAGCATATTTAAGGTAGTGGTTTTCCCTGCACCATTAGGACCCAGCAGAGCTGTGCAACGACCTTGTTTTAATTGAAAGGAAAGGTTTTTTACGGCAAGCTTTTCCCTATACTTCTTTTCTAAAGAAGATACTTCTAATACGTTCATCCATCATGTCTCCTTCCAAAAATGAAATACACAACCGGCCCAATGATATTGATAAACAGGATAATGAGAACCCATAGCCATTTAGGCCCGTTCGTTGCTTTAATCCGGATCAAATCAATCACTGCAACCACCATGAGTATGAATTGAATAAGGATGACAGGAGCAACAAGCCCCCAACTTATTGACTGAAATACTTCTTGTAATTCGTTCATCTCCGATTCCTCCTTTTGTTTTCAAATATAAGACGGAGGAAAATGAAAATCGTTCATTTATCTTTTTAATAAATTTCTGAAACAATAAAAAACACTGAGCCCCATGCAATGAGGTTCAGTGCTTCATTAATGCTGATATAAGGAATACAGCTTAGTCACCTCCGTTTTAACGGTGTCTACTAGAGAAGGAGGAGATATGACTCTCGCCTGGCTGCCAAAATTTAAGATCCAGTTCACCAGTCCGCTACTGACACGGGCTTTTGTTGTTAGAATAAAATGGTTATCACCGTCTCTTTGTATGTCTACATCCTTTCCGAACTTATCGAGGATCACATTGATGAGGTGATTTTGAAACGAAACTTTGATCCATTCTTCATCACCTGCAAACATATGGAAGGTGGATTGTACATACTTAGATACATCAAATGGTTCGTATGGAAAGGTTTCTGAAAGGGGTTCTACATTCCTTAATCGATCAACCCGGTAGTGGCGAATTTCGTCTGCTTCAAAATAATAGGCAATGAGATAGTAGAAATCATTTGCCCATGCAAGGGCATAGGGCTTCACTTTATAAAGCTTTCCGTCATGGCTCAAGTTAAACTGTTTCATCACATCGTATCGACCATATTGAAACGTAATCATTCTACGTTCTGCGATTGCTTCATGAATATCATGGATAGCGAGGCGAATATAAGGACTTTCACTTTTAATGGAGGATTCGATTTGTATTTCATTATGCAGCTTTTTACCTTGATGAAGACTTGTGAGCCGCTTAATTTTTCCTGTCAGCTGCCTCGTTTCCTTCTTGGATATAAATTTGGCCGAAACGACTGCATCGATGAGCATGCGAAGTTCATATAACTCGAACAGGCGATACTGATGACTATAATATTTAGGCAGCCCTTCTTTTTCCTGGTTTATAGTGACATCGAAATTATTTCTGATGAGATGCTCAAGGTCATCTTTTAATGAATTTTTGTTTAATTTCACGTCCGGGCCAAACATCTGCTGAAAACGAAGAATAATATCATCCAGACTCAACTCATGATCCTCATCCGTTTCTTCACTCAAAATACCCATCAACCTAAGCACTCTCTCTTTATTATCCACCCTCGTCATTTTGACACGCTCCTTTCGGGACAGAATATCCTTCTAAACGCAAAGACATTTTTATAAAACTATCAATATTCCGATATTTTTGTCAACACTTTAATTCTAAAATGCTTTTTATGAAGGGACTTTTAGAAGATTGATATTTTAAATTAGGTCTGCTTGAGCTCTCTCCATTAGTGAGTGCTGGATGGTGAGGGGAACTGCTTCGCTTTCCGCGGACGCTCGGCCAAGCCTCCTCAGCTTCGCTTCCGGGGTCTCGGCACGCCCGTACTTCCGCAGGAGTCTACGCAGTTCCCCTCACCATCTACAAGAAAATTCCGTGACAGAGCTTAATAGTGACAAAATCAATCTATAGAAAACGGACTACTCTTCTCTTCTTTAGAAGTTATTTAACGTGGGAGCATTATTTGGTTCATTTGAAAGATAGTTCTATGATCCACCGATTTATGAGTTACCATAAAATTTTCTTTTACTCCTTTGTGGAAAGTTTGTTTTAGAACTTATCTCCAATGGAAGCTTTTTTGAGTTTGTCTATATGTAATTATAGGCAGTAAGAATGTAGTAGCACAGAGTGGATTGTAGCGGAAGGCACTTGACTCCTGCGGGAAATAGAGGAAAGGTCGAGACCCCGCAGGGCAAAGCCCGAGGAGGCTCGACTTCCTCCCCGCGGAAAGCAAGTGTCTGGAGCGGAAAGGAACGGACCATGTTTTCGCATTATCACTCCTTTAAAGGATGAATTTCCTTTTATTGAAACCTGTCCATTATCAGTGGGAATCTCCAAATAGCGACGAGGATGCCCACCTGCCTTACTTTCTCAGTGTAAAGACCAACAAAGTTAAAAGAAAGAACCTTAATAAAACAGAAAAAAAGAACCCATGAATGCTCATGGGTTCCCAGCTGCTATTTAAGTAAACGAAAGACCATCGGAATTCTATAATGCTCTCCCTCGTAGGCTCTGATCGCTCCTAATATCGTAAAGATCAAGGCAAGGACCCCCACGACCGGAGCCAGAACAAATCCAATCAGCACCACCATCAAAATGGTGCTTACCAAACCATAAACTGCATATGAAATAAGAAAGTTGAAGTATTCCTTCCCATGAAAGTCCACAAACTCCGATTCATCCTTTTTGATAAGCCAGATGATCAATGGTCCAATGAATGCTGTGAAGAAGCTTAATATATAAATAAGAGCTGCCATCAATCTTTCATCTTTTGTCGGCATATTGAAATTCCTCCTTTTTACCGCCCACCCTAAATTTCAGCAAACGGTCAGTTTGATTCTATCCTCCTTTATATTTACGTGCATTCAGTCAGAAAGTTTCATCTTATCACTTATTTTTTTAAGCCCTTAAAGAGAAATCCATCAAACTTCAGGACAGTCCTCATGAAACGTGATGGGATGGAATATATGTTAAAAAGAGGAGTTTGTCCTTTTTGGACTTGCAGAAAGGTAGTGGTGGATTTGAATAAATTTGAAGCTTTTATTCTGGGAATCATCCAAGGTTTAACTGAGTTCCTTCCAATCTCAAGCACAGGTCACCTTTATCTGGGGAGGCTTAGCTTTGGCTTGGAGGAAGCTGGACTTTTCTTGGATACAATGCTTCATATCGGAACATTGATCGCTGTTCTCGTTGTATATCAAAAGGAACTTCTCTACATGCTGAGGCACCCCTTTAGTAAATTATCGTGGATTCTCATCATTGGAACGATCCCGGCTGTAATCGTTGGTTTTTTGTTCGAGGATTTCTTCGACTCAATCTCAAAGTCGGGTACCACCATCGGATGGGAGTTTCTTGCAACGGGATGTATTATGTATGTTGCAGATGGAGTGAAAAATGGCTATAAAAAATTGGATGATCTTTCTTACACAGATGCAGTGGTGATCGGAAGCTTTCAGGCAGCAGCCATATTCCCGGCATTATCAAGGTCAGGCCTAACCATTGCGGCAGGTTTGTTCAGGAAACTGGACAGGGAAACGGCGGCTTATTTTTCCTTTCTCCTCTCTACCCCTGCCATACTCGGAGGGATCGTGCTTCAAGGAAAGGAAATGATAGGAGGAACTGTTGAAGCGATTTCTTTTTCAAGTTTAGCCATCGGAACAGTAAGTGCCGCAGTGTTCGGATACTTCGCCATCCTTACGATGGTAAATTTCTTGAAAAAGCACTCGCTGAAAATTTTCTCTTACTACGTGTGGGCGTTAGGGCTCTTGATTCTCTTTCTTCAACACTCAGGAATCATGTAGGAGGAACTCGATGAACCATGAAACGATTGTACACATCCTGACACAATTAACTGATTGGGGTTACACAGGAATCGCACTTGCACTCATGATAGAAGTGATTCCAAGCGAGCTTGTATTAAGCTATGCAGGCTTTATGGTGAATGCCGGTAAACTCTCCTTCATTGGAGCGTTCCTTAGTGGGGTCATCGGTGGCACACTTGCACAACTATTTCTCTATTGGCTTGGCTACTATGGTGGCCGACCCTTCTTCGAGAAATATGGAAAGTATCTGCTTATTCAGCAAAAGCATTTGACTGCTGCTGAAAAATGGTTTGATAAACATGGTACCATCGTCATTTTCACCGCTCGATTTATTCCGATTGTCCGTCACGCCATCAGTATTCCCGCGGGCATCACCCGCATGCCTCTTTCTACTTTTAGTCTTTATACCTTTGCAGCCATGCTTCCCTGGACATTATTGTTTATGGTCATTGGGATGGAGCTGGGTACTCACTGGGAGCACATTGAAGTAATCGGAGTACGCTATATTAAGCCTTTGAGTTTCATTGCAGTTGTTGGAACACTTCTCTATCTATTTTTTTCCTATTGGAGAAACAAAAGGAAGGAATAACTTCTTTTTTTCCATAAAATTGTTTAAAATAAGAAGGAAACAAGATTCACGAAAGGATTACCTATGAATTCGATACTATTAAAGAACGCAACTATATACCCCATCACATCAAAGCCCATACAAAACGGCTCTGTACTCATAAAAGACGGAAAAATCAAACAGATATACTCAAATAGCGTAGAACCATCCCGAGAAGTTTCAGTGTATGATTGCCAGGGGAAATTTCTTTTCCCCGGTTTCATCGACTCCCATACCCACCTGGGATTATACGACGAAGGTACAGGGTGGGCAGGTAATGATGCCAATGAAACCATCGAGCCCATGACTCCTCATATCCGTGCATTCGATGGCGTTTATCCATTGGATCCCGGTTTTAAAGATGCCCTGAAGTACGGTGTCACAACGGTGAATGTCATGCCGGGGAGCGCAAATGTCATCGGTGGTACGACTTCTGTGATCAAAACCTATGGCTCAACGATTCGTACAATGCTCATTAAAGAAACTTCGGGATTGAAAATTGCCCTGGGGGAGAACCCGAAGCGGATTCACAGTACCGGCAACAATGATTCCATTACAAGAATGGGCATAATGGGTATGCTTAGAGAAGCATTTTTCTCAGCTAAATATTGCGATCAACCTGAAGATCTCAGGGTTGCACCTTTAGTATCTGCATTAAAACGTGAAATCCCGGTTCGGATACATGCTCACCGTGCAGATGATATCTTGTCTGCCGTCCGGTTTGCCGAGGAATTCAATTTGGATTTTCGTATTGAGCATTGTACAGAAGGACATCTCATTTCCGAGGAATTTCATGGTAAGAATGTAAAGGTTTCTGTAGGGCCGACCTTTACGAGAAGATCGAAAGTGGAACTGAAAAACAAAAGCTGGATCACGTATCAAAAACTGACGGAAGCTGGTGTCGAAGTATCGATCACGACAGATCACCCGTACACTCCCATTCAATACTTGAATATGTGTGCGGCCATTGCCGTTCGTGAAGGATTGGCAGAACAAAAAGCTCTTGAAGGCATCACCATCCTGCCCGCCAGAAACCTTGGTGTATCAGACCGGATCGGTAGTATTGAGGTGAACAAGGACGCCGATTTAGTCCTTTGGAGTCACCATCCATTTCATTTTATGGCTAAGCCCATCATTACGATTGTGAATGGAGAAATCGCTTATCAAAACGTGTAGAAATTTGTTAAAAATTTTCATCAAAATTTAGCACTTTGCCTATTTCCTTTTTGAGATATTTCGTATATGATACAAATGGATAATATATTTCCGGTTACAAAAACGCGTTCTATTATTTTATAGAGTGATTGTAATGAAGGGAAGGCAAAAGGTGCGCCACCAGTTTCTGACTGGTCTTAGTGGGTTCGATTCCCACCCCGAAATTTTTTAGTTACCATTTAAAAATTTCGAGGGTGGGATCGTACGCAAGTAGACTGCCCTCAAGGAGGGTCTACTATGATCAAGAAACGTGAATTACATGAGTGTCATGAGCTCCATGACCTGATGGTGCACCCGGATGTCTTCCCTTTTGTGCGTCAAAAAGCTCATTCCTATGAGGAGCTCCTATTCTTAACGAAACAAACGATTGAAGCTGAGGAACGCGGTGAACTCATTTCACGAACCATTTTGGACGAATGGGGCAACCCGATCGGAACGATAAACTTATTTGATATTCAAGAAAATGCTGGATTCCTGGGAACCTGGATCGGCAAGCCATATCATGGAAAAGGATACAACCAGCCAGCCAAAGACGCATTCTTCGCTGAGCTTTTCTTTGAACTGGGTATGGAAACCATCTTCATGAGAATCCGCAAAGTGAATACCCGCTCCCAAAAAGCAGCAGAAAAACTTCCATATGTAATAAAAGCGAATGAAACAAGAAAATCTCTTTACGAACAATTAAATGCTCAAGAAGAAGTATATGATTTATATGAAATCCCTAAAGACTTATACACACTTTATCTATATCAGCATCAACAATCCCAAGAAGAAGAGCAAGCATTGGAAGCTTAGGATATAAACCGATTTCCCTATGAGGAAATCGGTTTTTTGTTTAATAACAATGCATATACGATCCCCTCTCCTCCTTCATACATAAATTCAAGTTACATCCGGGAAAGCTATAGTGAAGAAAAAGGTTTATAGGAGGGCTGTCACAATGCCTATTCGAATTATTTTAGTTGTACTATCTTGGGGAAGCCTGTTGTTTCTCAAAAAACAAACCATCCTCCGCTTCTCTCCCGCTGCGATTTTAGTGAGCTTCATTCTTACAACCATCACATTATGTAATTCTGTGCTAAAGTTATGGGAGATACGCGGGAATAAACAAGAAAAATTACTTGGTGATTTATTGTTTATTCTTGGCCCATTCTTATGTGCTACACTTTGGGTTTTCAGATTAACCTTTCGATCCTTCCCGCTCTACATGCTCTTGAATCTCTTCATTAATTATGTATTTGCCTATCCCCTTACCTCATTCTTTGAGAAAAAAGGCATATATAAATTAAAACGGATGAAGAACCATTATATGTACATGGTTACGATCAGCTATTCCATTATTATTTATTGGTATCAATCCCTTATCGAAAATAAATTCATGAACAAGAATGAAGACTTATCCTCACACAGATTCAGCGGGAAAACGAACGATATTATTGCAAAAAAATCATTATAGCTCAAAAAAAAAGGAGCTGCTGATAGTTGACGTCTTATCTCTTTTAGAAGATAAACACTAACTACAGGCAGCTCCCTTTTTATTTTTTTTTCGCTACTTTCTCGAAATACAAATTTCTTACGACATAGGTTTTATAATTCTCCAATTTTCTTTTTTCCAGCGGATGATAATGGATTCCCGCCTTTTTTAGCTCTTGGAGGTACCACCCTTTTGAAAATTGATAAGCCATTATGCCTCTCCCCTTCAACCATTTATACACTATATGCTTAAAGGAGAGTACAATGACTTTTTATCTTGACATAGATGAAAGTTCCTCATACATGTCTTGTATGGTATAAGCTTTTTGACCTTTTTCCATGTTGTGGATATAGGTATCTCGATTTTCCTTTAACTCCTTGACTTTCATGAGGAAGCTCGTTTCTGTCAGCTCTTCTTCTTCCAGCTTTAATGCATATCCATGCTTTACGAAGCTGTTAGCGTTAAGGATCTGATCTCCCCGACTGGCTTCTCTTGATAAGGGGATCAGTAACATTGGTTTTTTCAACGCAAGAAATTCAAAAATCGAATTAGATCCCGCGCGCGAAATCACATAATCTGTCATCGCTAAATAGTGTGGAAGCTCACCTTTTATGAATTCATATTGTCGATAGCCTTGGGGGGTATAAGTTTCATCGATATTCCCTTTACCGCATATGTGTATGATTTGGAAATCGGCTATCAGTTCATCCAGGTTCCCTCTTACCGCTTCGTTAATTTTTCTGGCACCGAGACTCCCACCCATAATCATCAATACAGGCTTATCTTCATAATACCCGGTTAATCGTTTTCCTTCCCGTGCATCTCCTGTAAACAACTCTTCACGTATTATCGCTCCTGCACATAATGATTTATCACTTGGAAGTGATTGAACCGTTTCAGGAAAAGTGGTGAAAATTTTGGTCGCGAATGGAACCGCTAATTTGTTCGCTAGTCCCGGCGTTACATCTGATTCATGAATAGCTACTGGAATCTTTGCCATCTTGGCAGCCATCACGACGGGAACGGAAACAAATCCCCCTTTTGAAAAGATGATGTCTGGTTTCGTCTTTCGAATGACAGCTAATGCATCGAACACGCCCTTCATCACCCGGAATGGATCCGAAAAGTTTTTCCATGAAAAATATCGTCTGAGCTTTCCGCTTGAAATACTTTCGTACGGAATATGAGGAAACTGTTCTGTTATGATTTCCTTTTCGATTCCGTCTTCCGAACCAATATACGTTATCTCCCAGCCTTCTTTTTCAAAGTGTGGGATCAGTGCCGTGTTTACTGTAACGTGACCTGCTGATCCTCCACCTGTAAATAAAATACGTTTACTCATATGTATAAACTCCTAACTCGATTTTCTACTATCTTTCTCATTCATCATTATACACTTTACCAAAAATGCAGGTAGGATAGAACTAAGAAAATTTGACAAAAGAAAAGGGTTCCTCCTGTTATGCTCAATAAGAACCCTTTCAATCTTTGCGAAGAACCCATAGAAGGATGTAATGAAGACTTCCTAAAGCAGTGCTTCTTTATCTCGCTTCAGTATGTAGTTCGCTACATTTCTTCCGCTTATTGTAACCATCGGGGAGCCTCCACCCGGATGAGTCGTACCTCCCACATAGAAGAGGTGCTCAATGTCCTTGCTGACGTTGGAAGGACGAAGAAACGCTTCTGTCATCCGGTGGGAAGCAAGGCCATATAGAGAGCCTTTATAGGCGGAGAATTTTTGTTTGATCGTATTCGGTGTATATACTTTCTCTACTTCTAATGATTCACGTATAGGTAGACCTTTTGCTTCTAATTTCTGATAAATCTTCTCCTTATAAGCATCGGCTTGCTCGTCGGATAACGGAGCGGCTGGAGCATTCACAAGGATGAACAAATTACTTCCCTTTGTAACACGGGAATCTGTGGCAGCTGAATGACTGATATAGATCGTAGGATCACTTGGCAGCTCTTTTTTCATGAAAATCTCCGAGAACTCCTTTTGATAATCTTCTGTGAAATACACTTGGTGATGATGAACGGAATCCTGAAAGGTCCGTAACCCTGCCAGAATGACAAAAGCGGAAATGGAAGGTTCATAAGCATCCAGTTTCCTATCAGGGTGGCTTGGTCGATCTTTCTCTTCAATAAGATTTTTCGTAGCCGTGATAAAATCTCCATTCACTATCACATCATAAGCAGATATCGTTTCGCCGTCTCCAGTTACAACCCCCACTGCTCTTTTGTCCTTGACCACAATCTCTTTAACTCTTTTTCCCAGGTGGACAGTCCCTCCCAGTTCTTTAAAGAATTGATAGAAGCCCTTAGCTATCTCAGTGTTTCCACCATGCGTATAATACACCCCTTCTTTCATCTCGAGGTGGCCGATCAACGAAAAGGTCGCAGGGCACGCATACGGTGAGGATCCAATGTACGTTGCATAACGATTAAACACCTTCAACACATCCTCATCCTGAAAGAACCTTCGGTGAAAATGATCCATCTTTTCAAAGGGACGGACCTTCATAAAGCTATAGGATAGCTGAGGGGAAAGATAATCCTGCCATGAACCAAAAACCCGGTAGAAAAAACCCCGCTCGGCTAATGTATACAGCTTTTCCACTTCCCTTAAGTACTCTTTGTAATGAGATGCCCCGTTCGGATCCAGTTTTTCAAGTTCCGTACTCATTTCCTCCGGGTCCGCTGATTGATATAGAATTCTCCCATTGTGAAAGACATTTTTCGTATGTTTTACAAGTCTTTCAAACTGAAAATAATGAGAAGAGTCTCCTCCCGCATCATTGATCACCGATTGAAACACTTCAGGCATGGTAATGGTATTCGGACCAAAATCAAAGGAATAACCATCCATTTCAACAGGCATCATTTTCCCTCCAGGATGAAGGTTCTCCTCTATGATCGTTACGTTGTAGCCTTTACTCTGGAGAGAAATACCGGCAGACAATCCCCCTAATCCGCCTCCAATAATGACGATATCCTTCATGAATAGGTCCTCCCCTTCCAAACGTACCCCTGTTTCTTCATTCCTCTCAGCATCGAAGCCCACATAATGATGATAAAGCTTATAGAAGCAAGCGGCATGATGAGAAAATGCCACCTGGATTGATTGGATGCCATATCAATCATGAGGGTTTGTACCCATATCGCCACCAACGGAACACAATAGCTCCATTCTCGGGCAATTAATCCATATAGGAACAAGGGAAGAGGCAATATGTAAAATACGAAGTAAAAAAGGGAAAGCAGAATAACGGAAATTGGACTTCTCCCTAATCCTATATAAATATTTTTCAAGAAACCTGCCCATACTTCCCTACTGGTATCATACATATGACATGTCACGTCATACGTATTGTTGACGATTGTTACCTTCCAATCCTTCTCTTTCACTCTCCTTGCAATATGCACATCTTCTAATAAAGATGATTTCACTGCTTCATGACCACCGCACTCTTCATACGCTTCCTTCCTGAAAAACATAAAGGCTCCGTGAGCAGCCGTAAATGCTTTTTTAGTCGTATGATTGGCAATTGCAATGGGTAAATGAAAATATACCAGAAAGTGTTGAAAAGGAACCAGCATCTTACCGAGCAAAGTAGGGATGGGAAATTGCGGGAATCCTGTTACAAGCCCTGCATTGTAGTGGTTCATCTGGAACAATACTTTCTCAATGATCGACGGGGACACCCTGACATCTGCATCAAGGAATAAATAATACGTTCCCCCTGCATGTCTGCTAAGCTCCTTACATGCATGGACCTTTCCTACCCATCCTTTAGGAAGGGGCTTCCCATTGACTACCTTGAAACGGGAATCCCCTTTCGTCAGTTGAGATAGGAGCTCTTCGGTACGATCCGTCGATCCATCATCCAATATGATAAATTCTACATGTGAATAGGTAATCTTCTTTAAATTTGCAAGTAATCCTTTCACATTCCTTTCTTCATTTCTCATTGGCACCAGGACTGAAACAAGTTCATTCGAAGATAACTTACTGGAAAGCTTAGGCAAAAAGAGGAGATTGATGAATGTGACCAGAACAAATAAGAGCGTGATGAGGATATAATAACTCAATGTCTATTCACCTCCGTTTCCTTCTTTTCCAGAAACTCAACCATTCACTATTCGTTGGGAATCCTTTGAGTAATAATTGAAAGCTCGTAATGTCTTCGTTTATGATATCAGCTTTTAGGGAATCGAGCCTTTTTTCCATAATCATCCTTAAACTGTCTGTAAGCTCTTTTCTTGATTGATGGCTATGATCACCATTCTCTTTACAGATCCGGATAAATAATTCAGGTCTTTGATCATGACGAAATGTGTAGTAAAACGTGACCACCGTAAGCTTTATCCCTGGATTACGTTCACTTAAGAAGCCAGGTCCACCCATAAATGAAAGAGGTCTCTTCTCAAGATGCTCTTCCTTCCCCTGGGGAAAGATCCAGACAGTTTTTTTCTGTTGCAGGCATTTTTCAGCAAACTTTAAAGAAGAGACTAAGTCTTTAGGTGACTCAGGCTTCACAGAGAATGCCCCGATTTTACGAAAAAAAGAGAATTCCTCCATCCCTTTCTGACTCATCATCGCATAGCTGTCTTCTTTTACAACAAAATGATTTAAGTAAAAGACCATCAACCCGTCCCACCAGCTCGAGTGATTCGCGAGTATCAAGTGTCCGGAAGGTGATGTACTTTCCTCCCTCTGATCATCGATCCATACACGATAAAAATGTTTTTTCAGCTGATAGGTAAGGTAGCTGGCCAAGATGCGTTGAAATCCCGGACTTTTCTTCGGTTCGATCATACTACCTTCTCCAATCGTTTTCTAAGTAAGAGAGACACACCGTAAAATGCCAACGTAACCCAAACAGCCATCCACAGCCCTTCCACCATTGCTGTCACGATAAACATAAAGATCACGAGGAAATACAACCGTCTCATCCGTGAGCTCCAATGAGAAGAAACACCCTCGCGTTTTATCCAATAGTACAGGAAAAATTGAATGAAGAACGAAACAAAAAACCAGCCTAAGAAATTTTGAGTTGGAATATCATAATACATCCCATCTTCATCCCATATCCAGTATTCCCTACCTTTAAAAGCCACCGGATCAATAATCAGGTCCATCGTCACCGCTAAAATGGACGTACATGTGCTATAGATAAACGCTCCCATTACAGTCTTTCTTTGGTATAGAAGAAATTCATAGTGTGCCATACTCGTGAAGATCACCATGACCCAGGCAAAGCCTATGGTGATGGGTACGCCAACCAGTTGAAAGCCAAAGTCTTTTTCATAATGATAAGAGCCAAATATCAGACCATAATGAACGCCTAAAGACTCTGCAAAAATCGTAAGCAGCATAATACCGAATGAGATGATGGCCCCGATTTGTCCTCCGAATTTCTTCATTGCATAAAGAATAGCCAAAAAACCGGCCAAATATAAGAAAACGGCATTCGCCCATTGAAGGGTTGGAGGAAGCCAATCAAGAGAAACAAGGATAATCCCCACTCCGTACCATATAAGAAATACGATCCAAATCCAGTCCAGCCATTCTTTAGTCATTCTCTTCCTCCCCGACATGCTCATTCTTTTCAATACCAATTATATAAGAGTGCTATGTTTAAATGCATATTTAACTCTCTGTCTCTCGAAAATGTGATACAGTATGATAGTGAATTTATCATACGCTCAAGGAAGTTATTCAAAGGAGTTCATTTTATGAGAGAAACCCATACTGTCAAGGATAAAATCAAACAATTATCCATTATACTCATTCCCATTCTTGTCACCCAGCTTGGAATGTTTGCAATGAATTTTTTCGACACCATCATGTCAGGGAAGTATTCTCCGATAGACCTGGCCGGTGTTGCCATAGGTTCCTCCCTTTGGGTACCGGTATTTACAGGGTTAAGTGGCATCCTTCTAGCGGTTACCCCAATCGTCGCTCAATTAATAGGAGGAGGGAATAAGAAAGATGTTCCTCACACTGTGCTTCAAGGTGTATATGCAGCCATTGCTCTATCACTTTTCGTGATGATTGTCGGTGCATTCGTTCTTAATCCAATTCTGAACGGAATGAATATTGAAACACAGGTCCGTACTGTGGCCAAGGATTACCTTATTGGACTTTCGTTTGGAATGATTCCATTGTTCACCTATAATGTGCTGAGATCGTTTATTGATGCTTTAGGAATGACAAGGGTCACCATGTTTATTACATTGCTTTCCCTTCCGATCAATGTAGTATTTAATTATATACTGATTTTCGGAAAACTCGGTTTCCCTGCATTAGGAGGAGTAGGTGCGGGTTATGCATCAGCCATCACCTATTGGGTCATTACTCTCATTGCCTTTTGGGTCGTGCATACGAAAAGTCCTTTTAACCATTTCTTTATCTTTAAAACCCTTCATAAGCCAAACCTTCTTATGTGGAAAGAGCTCTTTCAAATCGGGGTACCCATCGGTTTATCGATTTTCTTTGAAGTAAGCATTTTCTCTGCCGTTACTTTGTTAATGAGCAACTATGACACCGTTGTTATCGCAGCTCATCAAGCAGCGATCAATTTTGCATCCTTTCTCTATATGATCCCTCTTAGTATATCCATGGCATTAACCATTGTTGTAGGGTTTGAGGTAGGAGCGAAAAGGCTTCGGGATGCAAAGATCTACAGCTGGATGGGGGTATGCTTTGCATTACTATTGGCAGTCATATACGGTGTGATCTTGCTCGTGTTCCGTTCAGAAATCTCGTACCTTTATTCAGATGATTCATATGTATTGGAATTAACGGCTCATTTTTTATTGTATGCCGTGTTCTTTCAGCTATCAGATGCCATTCAGGCTCCAGTACAAGGGGCGCTCAGAGGATACAAGGATGTTAATATCACCTTTATGATGGCACTCATATCCTATTGGGTCATTGGATTACCGCTGGGTTATGTCCTGGCAAACTACACTGACTTCGGTCCATATGGATTTTGGCTCGGTCTGACATCCGGACTGACGGCAGGAGCCATAACGTTGACTGCCAGGCTGTTATTCATACAAAAAAAGTATCGAAAACAATATAGCCTGATAAGTGAATAAACCCATAAATGAAATCAATAGACACGGCAGATTCTATTTTCTGCCGTGTCTATTCTTTCATTCACTGACGAAATACCTTTCCCAGCACATCCTTGCCCCCTGTAACGGGAATGATGGAGCCGGTAATGAAATCAGATTCCTCTTTACAAAGAAAAGAAATGATCCTCGAAAGGTCTTCCCCTGTCCCTGGTCGCCCCACCGGTGTGCCCGGATCATGATATTCTTTTGCTTTATGGATCTTTTCTTCTTTCCATTCGCCTACGATATCTCCAGGGCAGATCATATTGGCGGTTATTCCATTACGAGCTTCTTCTATTGATATCGTTTTCGTAAAGGAAGCGAGTCCCGCTTTTGCTGCCGCAAACGCGGAACGATAGATCCAGCCTGGTGCTGTTTCAACTCGATCATATCCAAACGTAATGATTCTTCCCCAGTTCTTTTCACGCATTTTAGGAATGATTAGCCTTGATAAATAAAAAACGCTATTTAAATTTCCATTTACTATGTAATTCCATTCTTCCGGGGAATAATCCACAAATGACTTCCGCTCTTTCACGTAAGGACCTGCATTATGAATTAAGATATCGATACTTTCAACTTCAGTCCATATTTCCGTTACCATTCGTTCACATTCTTCCGGTACAGAAATATCACCTTTGACCGTTATTAAATTATTGTTAAATTTCTCCTTCAAGTGGGAAACAAGGTCTTTAACAAATTGATCGTCTTTCCTGTAGTTAATGATAACGGTATAGCCTTGTTTCGAGAATTCTTCTACCGTTCGCCGGCCGATCCCCTTCGACCCCCCCGTTATTAGCACAACTTTTTCTTTCATCAAGCTCACTCCACGTACTCGTTATACTTCAATAGTAAGAATGATTAGGCTGAATTGCAAATGTGAGCTCTTAATTCATGTGTTCATGAACTTACACGCACTATTCTTTGTATATCTTTCCTAGTTGAGTGAAAACCTAATCTCAAACCTTCTTTGTAGGCTTTGTTGTGCCAAATGTGAACATCAAAGTGGAAAAACACACAAAAAAACAACCTCTCCAAAAGAGAGGCTGCTTTCATGGTTGCGTTATATTATTTACCAATGAACAGTTGAGTCCAGTAGTTACCGTTTTCTGCATATCCTACACCGATGTGAGTGTAGTTTGAGCTTAAGATATTTTTACGGTGACCATCACTGTCCATCCATGCTTGTACTACTTCTTCCGGAGTAGGTTGACCCATAGCGATATTTTCACCGGCAGAGCTGTATTGAATACCGAACTGCTTCATCATGTCGAATGGTGAACCGTACGTCGGGCTATCATGAGAGAAGTAGTTATTTGCTTGCATATCACGAGACTTTTCACGTGCAACTTTGCTTAGCTCAGTATCTACTTTAAGCGCTGGAAGACCTTGCTTTGCACGCTCTTGGTTTGTTAATTCCACTACTTTTTGCTCGTATTGGCTTAATTGACCTGTTTCTTCACTTGCCTGTTGTTCTGGTTGTTGCTGTTCGTTTGCTGCAGGAGCTGGAGATGGAGCTGGAGCTTCTGCTTTTGGTGCATCTTGCTTTTCAGGAGCTGGTGCTGGTGCCGGCGCTTCTGCTTTTGGTGCTTCTGCTTTTGGTGCTTCCTTAGCTGGCGCTGGTGCTGCCTGAGCTTGAGGAGCTTGTCCTTTTAATAGCTCTTGTACGTTAATATCCTTACCATCAATTTGGTATTTTGATAGAGTATCTTGTACAAATTTATTTAAATCTTCTTGATTACCATTATATTTAAAAGCGTTCACCTGTTGTGAAACCTTATCTGGAGTTGGACATGGTGCTGCAGCGTCAGCTTTTCCTGCTGCGAATGGTGCTGCTAATAGTGTAAATGCTGTTGCTGTTGAAACCATCATTTTCTTGTTCATAAAAATGAATTCCTCCTTAGTGAATGTGTTTTTCTTTGCTGCACATTCATCATACCACCCCGTTTTTGTTATATTTACGGGAGAACTTGGTAACTAGAAATCAATTGTTCTATTATGAAAGACAATTTTCCTATAGTACTATAGTAATCATTGATTCTAGTAGGGAGAAAGTATTTTTGAAATGATTTACTTACATTTCCAATGGTTGTATTATTTAGCTTGAGAAACTAATTATTACCTGTACATCAGTATTGACAGCTTTTTAGCGGACCCAAATTTGTAACGGATGTTACAGTTACATTTCACCAAAAACGCGATTTCACCCTAAAGATAGGTATTCTTTGCATTTTTTGTCAGATTCAACAATAATATATCCTATTACCTGAAACCCAAGATGTTTTAGTTGTCTAACTCCCACATTGCATTCCATAAGATTACTCCCCATTACCACGATAGGACCATTAGGGATATCGTGTGAGTGCCTTCTTATATATCCACACGGGATCGCTATAATGTTATCGCAATCTTCTTTTGACGAATCCTGATAATCCCGGACATCAACGACTACATGTCGGGAAGTTACCTCAAGAGAAGACCATTGTTTTGTTCTCACAGGGAAATATCGATAGTACATCATATAAGAAAGTACACTAAAGAGAATTAAGCTTATTACTAGCATACTGGCATCATCCTTTTTAATAATCTAATCATCATTATATACCTATGCAGGTATACAAGAAAAGAAAATGCTCAGAATGAGATGATTTGTTGATTTTCTGATACCATCATGAATGGATACGCAATGTCTGTCCTCGGTTATACTAAACGTTTAAATGTCTTTATGTATCTCCATTCAATTGTGAGACCATTTCAAGATGTACCTTTATTAATGAAACTTTCTCTTCACTCGTCAGGTCCGATTCAATGATTCTCTTCGTAGCTGATAGGTATTTTTCTTCTTTTGATTTACGCACTCTTGGATGACTATTGCCGTCCAATAATTCACGTTTAATGGTTTCCTTCAGGATCTTTTCTGAAGAAGTACCCTCACTTATTAATAATCTGTTTTTCCATATCAGTCTGTACGCCTCTAATAATGCATCGAATGATTCTAATCTCATGTTCAATCAATCCTTACATAAAAAGTTTATTTATAATGCATACTAGAAAAAAACAAAGAAAGGTGATGTACATGACTACACCCTATCGCTGTCCCAGCTGTAAAACGAATCGCACCCGGTTTAATATTATACAACAAGTATCTCAGAGTGTGAAACTCGATCCTGCCTCTGGAGAAGTTGTACAAAGTTATGAAGAAGGTCAAATCGAGCCTTTTCATCTTGCATACAATGGACCGGACTTAAAAGTACAATGTGCCGCTTGCGGTTTAGTAGAGGATGAGATGACGTTTAAGAAATTTGGAGAAAGTACGATGTAATTCTTTTTAAAAAGGGGTAAGCGGTTGGCACTGTGTTTGAATACAGATCCACCCGGTTACCCCTCTTCTTATTTAGAACTGGATCCAATCAATGATTGGAAGCTTCTTTAAGCTTTGTTTCTTTCTCTTCTTCAGTTACATCTTTATTCGACATACGTAAAGGAATTTCATTCATAAAGAACGTTAATACAAAACCAACAAGAAGAATGATAGCACCAATAAAGAAGACATTCGTTAAAGCGAAACTTAACGACTCTCTCACTCCATCAAGAATGGTTGCGTATATCCCTTGGTATTCTTGAGGTAATGTTGATTGTAATTCTTTTAACTTCTCCCCATTCATAATGTTTTGAGGATCCTGAAGCTGCTTCAGCACTCCTGATGTTTCAGGATTTGTAAGAAATGGTGAGTCTTTCACTTCTGACATTTTCTCAGTCATCTTTGAAGACATGGAAGTATTCATCACGGTACCCATGATGGCTACTCCAATCGTACCGCCGATTTGTCTGAATAATTGGGTGGCAGCGGTAGCCACACCAAGGAACTTATGCTGAACAGCGTTCTGAACCGTTAAAGTGAACACAGGGAAGCTCAGCCCAAGACCTGTTCCTACTATAATAATATTGATTAGAGCCGTTGTATTGGTTGTGTTCGTATCCATAAAGGATAGAAGAATCATTCCTGCACTCATGACGAACAAACCGATTAGGGCAAGAAATTTATATCTGCCTGTCTTCGTGATGATTTGCCCACCAACCGTACTTGCGATCACCATACTTAATGTCATCGGCATCATCACCAAGCCCGACTTAGTGGCAGATGTCCCCATGACCCCTTGAATAAAGAACGGCATATACATGATGGCTCCAAACATCCCGGCACCCAGGATAAATCCAATGATATTGGATAAAGTGAAGATTTTATTCTTGAACAATTGAAGTGGAAGAACTGGATTGCTTGCTTTCTTTTCCGTAATGATAAATAAGACAAAGAATATCACCGTTGCCGACAGTAAACCTATAATCGGAAGGGAAACCCATTCATAATCATTTCCACCCCACGTAAAGGCTAATAGTAAAGGAATAATCGTCAGAGTGAGCATAATGGAACCTAAGTAGTCCACTTTCAATCCTCTATTTGGTTTCTGTGAAGGAAACATTTTATAAATCATCCCAAAGGCGACGAAACCTACTGGAAGGAATACCCAGAATACCCAGTGCCAGTCTGCATTATCAACGATCCAGCCTCCTAATGTTGGGCCGAACACACTTGCGAGACCAAATACACTACTCATCAAACCTTGCCATTTCCCTCTTTCCCGAGGCGAAAACAGGTCTCCTACAGCCGTAAACGCAGTAGACATGATCATCCCGGCTCCAAAGCCTTGAATCCCCCGGAAGATGATTAATTGAATGATTGAGGAAGAAAGTCCATTTAAGAATGACCCGATCATAAAGACACCGATACCAAGGAGGATGAATGGCTTTCTTCCATACATATCCGATAATTTCCCTACTAATATGGCTGTTACCGAACTGGTTAACATAAAGATTGTAAATACCCAGCTATAGTAGTCAATTCCACCAATCTCAGAAATGATCCTTGGTAAAGCCGTTCCTACTATCGTTTGATTCAATGCTGCGAATAACATGGCTGACATGATGGCTATCATGATCATTACTTTTTTACGATGTTCTAAGTGTTCCATTTTTAAGTCTCCCTTAATATTTATAATAATAATAATTCACTTACTTAAGTAATTAAGCATAATAGAAGGGATGACCCATTCCGGTCAACCCTTGCTCTCTCATGCTTACACTTATTACTTGCGATTCGATGCTAATAATTTTTCAAACAGTTCAATCAGGTGGTTTATTTCTTCTTTATCAAATTTCACAAATAGTTCCTGAAAGTATTGAGTCTTTTTTTCTTCACATTGAGAAAGCATTTCTTCGCCCTGAGGTGTCAGAGCTAACTCTACTACTCTACGATCTTCGTTAGACCGCCTTCTTGTGATATAGCCTTTTTCTACTAATGTATCTGTAATGGAAGTGATGTGACTTGCCGATACTTCCATACGTTTGGATATTTCCGACGATTTCAATGCCCCATTCTCGCTAATGAGCTGAAGTACGCGAAATTCTCCATTGGAAATGAACTCACCAAAGATGGTTCGAATATCTGATTTCATCATTCTAAAAACGGATCTGAATAATCCCTCTAACTCGTACATTTCTTTTCCCACTAAAAATCGACCTTTCTCACTTCTTGCACTAAATAAATAGTTCACTAAGTTAACTATTATAGTTTAAACATTTTCTTATGATCTGTCAATGGTCATGAACCAGTCAAGACCATGACGGTTCTGACTCCCATCTTGGAGAATAGAATGATACTGATTGATAGTCCGATCCCACATAGGAATCCGGTCAGCAACCGTAACGTATTCGTACTAGTTCTCCACTTCCACTTCTGGGTGTATCCATCTGCCAGTAGGGGGAAGATGAGCATCCCCACATAAAGCAAAGGAACGAATGATAGCAAAGGGAAATACAACCAAACGAACGGGATCCCGATTAGAATGCCCATGAGAATACCCATACAGCGGAAACATACGGGAAATTGTTTCCCCCTGACGACGAGTGAACGTTCTCGTATTCTGTGACAGGGCATAAAGGATAATGTAAGGATGCCTTTCACTCTATTCCCTCCTATGGACTGCAGTCCGGAGTACAATCACAGTCCGGTGAATCACAGTCAAACTTCTTTCCCCGTGGAAAAGGAAGACAGTCAGGTGAATAGATTGCACAGTCCCAACAATCATTGGTCCTTTCCCTTTTATGTTTTTTTCGCTGATAATACACGATCGTTGAAATAAACATGATGACACTTAGTACGATGAGGCCAGTAAAGATGATGAACTGCAGAGTGGTCTCATGTATACTCAACCCGTATAGCCCACCGATAAATATGATCAGTTCTACACTAAACAATAGAAACACCATGAATTGTTTCTCCACCCCTTAGGTTATTCTGTTATATCTATCTCCTGCAATGAACGTATTATTTCTGATTTATGTAATTTTTCTCCAATTATGACGAAGTTGGTAGGATATTTCATATCTCCAGGCATAAATAAAGGCATACCATATGAATATTGAAACAAGGTTGGATTTTTCCGACCCTGTAAAGGAACATACCCCTTCATTCTATAAATGCTGTCAGGTTGATTTCTCACCCATTCTTCAAACGCTTCTCCATTGACTGATCCATTGAATGTATACACGATTGCTTGTAAGGTTAAATGCTTGCCAATGGATGCTTTCTCATAGGAACCGTTTCGGTTATCCGCTTTTAAAGAGAATAGATCTGTCATAGAGACCTTTGAATAGTTCGTTAAGTACACTTTAGCATTTGGGTTGATTTGCTGAAGCTCATACGAGAATGTTCCCTGCTCCATCTCTGTAAGCAAATCCATCTTATTCGCCACAATATACTCCGCATGGCGAATTTGTTCCCTCATCAAATGTAAGACGGCCGGACTGAATTCACCCCTATTTCGCCACTGTAGTCCATCCACAACAGTAACAATCCCCCTAAATTCAAACTGATTTGCAAACAGTGGGGATAAGATGGAATCGACAACCTCAACGGGATGGGCTGCTCCTGTTGTTTCAATGACCAGTACATCGAAATCTTCATTAAGCAGTAACTCCTGAAGCTGTGACTCCAGCTTTTCCGATATGGTGCAGCATATACATCCATCAAGCAACTCCCGTAAAGCCGTATCTTTTTCAACTTCATCACTATCGATGGATACACTTCCTAATTCATTCATTAATACAGCCGTTTTTTTATTCTGGTCCTTTAAGGCTTGAAGTAAATCTTTTAATAACGTCGTTTTTCCACTGCCAAGGAATCCGGATAGTATATAAACATCTTTCTTCATTTAATCTTCCTCTCTTTAGTCCTATACATATTCTATTAGAAAGCGCTTGTGAACACAATGAAGGTATTTTGTAAGGCTCTATTTACAAAGTTTGTGGCTCTCCTAGACATAAAATAAGTAGTTGATTTACGGGGAATTGCGGTGAGTTTTCGTGGTTTCACCCTCTGGATCAGTATAACCCCTAAAATAGTGAATTTTTCATGAGTTTGTATTCAAAACATGGACCGTTCCTTTCCGCTCCAGGCACTTGCTTTCCGCGGGGAGGAAGTCAAGCCTCCTCGGGCTTTGCCCTGTGGGGTCTCGACCTTTCCTCTATCTCCCGCAGGAGTCAAGTGCCTTCCGCTGCAATCCACTCTGTGCTTCTATATTCTGACTGGCTAATGGAGTATAAACAAACAAAAAAAGCTCCAATTATAGATAATTTTGAGCGTTTATTCCAAAAAAAATTATCTATACAATTGTGTACAATATCAACCTCATAACGCTTGCTTAAAAATCATTTTTTAGTCAAGGTTTTGTGACGGATCAATTGAATACCTCTTTTAAGGTGAGTAGGGGTTAATGCCATATTGAAGAAGAAGAACTATGCTTGCTATTTAGATTGTATTTTGACACCTTTTAGATCTGTCACGAAAATACTCTTAAAGATGGTGTGTCCAATAATAGGGGTGCAGCTCATAAGCTGAGGAGGCTCGGCCGAACGCAAGCTGCAAGCACTCACTAAGGGACAGAGTCAAAGCAGACCTTATGTTAATAAACAAACTTTTGGAAAAGAGCGATTGTAAAAAGCGTTTTATTATCTTTACACGCATAGAATGAATTAAAGAGGAATTGGGTCATCTAAGATCGTTTATGGATGTTATTTATTTCTTTAATTTATCATTATTGACCGTTCCATTACGTCAGGATTAATAAACATGTGAGTACTATAAAAGGTGGGGTTGTCATTGTACTATGAGAAGATTGTTCCGCTTAAGTTAAGGGACTTTTTGAAGAATCCTTCCCATGAAACATTGAAGGATCTGTTGCTTCATAATACGGGTGAAACGGATTACGTGGATTTCAAATCAGATTGGATTGAATTCACAAAGATGGCGAAGCATATTCTGGCTATCTCCAATACAGGAGGCGGATGCATCATTATAGGAGTGATGCAATTTGATGATGGAACGCTAGATTTAAAGGGGTTGTCAGATGAGGAATTTTTAGATAAAGCAGATGTTGATAATAAACTACAGCATCTGCTCCCTAAATATTTACGTTATCGCACCGAGGACTTCATTTTCCCTAAAGGGATTCACCCTTTGTTGAACTTAAAACGATTCCAGGTTCTCATCATTGATTATGATCCACGATACGTTCCCTACACCTCTATTGTGACAAGAGGTGAATTAAGGTATGGGGCCATTTATGCCAGGCAAGGGACGAAGACAATCGAAGCCAGCCACGAAAAATTGGTGGACGTCATTCTCCGCAAGGTCCAGTCAGGTGGATCGGACAGTGATGAGCGTACATTAAAAGAACATCTGGAACACCTTAAAATTCTGCATGTGGAACATGATCAAGCTGAAGATCCGAAGTACAAGAAATATTTACATGATTTGATTGTAAGAAAGATGAAGAAGATAGAAACTTTCCTGGACCTGGATTCTTCCGAGTTTCATTCTTGGTAAATCACTCAACCGTTTTCAGAAACTCACTGATGGCTTCTTGATTCTTCTGTTCATCCATGTCTAAAACCTGGCCTGCATTCACTGTAGAAAGATCCGTAAAGCTTCCTTCTATCGGTACTCGAAGTGTATCCACAGAGTTTACGGGATTTAGCATTAATGACATTCCATACTTAATCACTTCACTCATTGGTGTGGAGGTTTCTACGTTTTTTAAGCCTTCTCTCATAATGGAAACGACGGTTGTAATTCCTTCTCCAGACTGCATTTGCTCCATTAGACTTTTTTCTGCTAACGAAATGATTTCCTGCTGTCTCTCCACTCGTCCAAAATCGCTACTTATGTCTCCTCTAAACCTTACATATTGTAAGATTTCTTCTCCTTTTAACACTTGCTTCCCGGGATCCTTTGACCATTTCCAATACTTGATCATCGGTTCTGACACTGTAACCCCGACCCCTTCTGGAAAAACGAGATCCATCACGTTTATGAAATCATTAAAATCTACTTTTACTGTATGGTGAACCTCTATGTTGAAATTATTTTTTATCGTTTCAGCCAGGAGCTCTTCTCCACCCCACGTATACGAATGATTGATTTTGCTCTTTTCATATCCAGGGATGTTTACAAATGTATCCCTCATGATGGAAACAATCTTGATGGATGTCGATTGCGGAGTATATTGAGCAACCATTAATACATCTGCACGGGCAGGTTCGTTCTTTCGTTGATCTGAACCAATTAGAAGTACATTGACAGGAGATTTTTTATCCTGAAGGTCTAAAGGAAAAATCGATTCCTCCTTTTCATCTAAGGAATCTAAGGAATGCTTTTGCGATTGAACTTCTTCTTTGGGTGCCGGTTGTTCTCTCTCACCCCAAAAAGGCGAACAACTTACAACAATGAATACAGAAAATAATAAAGTCAGCAGTAACACTGATTTTTTCATAAGATCACCTCATATATACTCTCATTGTTGGTACATCTCATATATTCTATACGAGTAAGAAGAAACCAATAGCCAAAAAAAGACCTCAGGTGCTTTCACCTGAGATCTTCCACTTAATTATTTTTAGTTAACTCTTCGATCGCTTTTTTCACTTGCGGATCGTTTTCTTTTAGTTTTTCTCGAAGATTGGACATAAGCTTAACCGTAGTCTCAGCATTTAACGTTCCAGTTACCTCTAGTTCATTCTTTTCCTGGAACTGCTTAACCGCTTTTGTCGTATCTTCATCATAATATCCATCAACGTTTCCTGGATTCAAGTCCAGTGCATTGAGCATCTGCTCTGCTGTTTTCACCTGATCGGATAAGTCTGATTCCTTCAGTTCCTTTTCAGGATTGATATATGGAAGTTGTGCATATTCCGGCATCTTCACTTCAATATCGGGGGTGATCCCCTTTTCATGAATCCAATTGCCATCTGGCGTCAACCATTTAGCCGTTGTAAACTTCATGTTTGATCCATCTTGGAAGGTTTCCGCTGTTTGGACTGTTCCCTTACCAAAGGTTTTCGTTCCAACAAGGGGAATATCATTTGACTCATTTACAGCTGCTGCTAAGATTTCGGCAGCACTTGCGCTTCCACCATCCACTAGCACAGCTGTAGGCACATCTACCTTCTGCCCTGATTCAGAAACGTACTTTTCCACTTTACCGTTGCTGTCTTCCACTTGGAATAAAACTTCACCTTCAGGAACAAACAAGTTAGAGATTTTCACAGCTTGATCCAGTAATCCACCTGGATTTTGTCTTAAATCAAGAACAAGTTTTTTCATGCCTTTATCGTTCATTTCATTTAAAGCTTCCGTTAATTCTTTATACGTATTCTCCGAAAAGCTCGTAATTTGGATTTCAGCTACACCATTTTCTTTCATTTCTGCATAAACCGTTTCAATTGGAATTTCATCCCTTGTAATGGTTACTTGCATTGGCTTATCCTGACCTGGTCGTTGAATGGTCAGTGTAACCTTTGTCCCTTTTTCACCACGAATGAGGAGAACCGCATCGGTGACAGACATTCCTTGAATACTTTTGTCATCCACTTTCGTGATTGTATCGTTCGGCTGTAATCCGGCTTTCTCTGCCGGAGAACCTTTTATGGGAGATACGATGGATATATATCCTTCTTTCTCCTGAATTTCTGCACCGATCCCTTCGAAAGAAGAAGAGATGCTTTCCTGGAACTTTTCAGCTTCTTCTACATTCATATAATCAGAATAAGGATCTCCCACACTATCAATCATCCCATTAATAGCACCGTTTACTAAGATGTCCTGATCAAGGTCTTTAAAATAATTTTCATTTAACTTATCATACGCTTCATAAAGTTTTTGAAATTCAGAACGTTCGGTTACCCCTACATTTACTGCCTTCTCGTCTCCAAAGGCAAGTGCAAATGTTGTAATTCCTGCAGTTGCAAATACAAGGAAAAACAAGAGCATAACAAATTTAAACTTCTTCATTTTTATAAAACTTGAATGGGTTTCTTGTTGTGACTGATCTGTCTTATCTTGTTCCAAAGCTTCCACCACTTTCGTTGCTATGTATCTTGTGTGAATTTACCGACTACACTATCACGAAACAGCTATATGAGCAATCTTCCATCTCATAGCTTCTTTATTCTATCAGCTTTTCAATATTAACGAAAGGAAAATCCATTGTCATGATTATGATGTGTCAAAATCGTTGTAAAAAACCCTACTGTACTGACAGCAAATAAAGAATATAAGAAAGACTCCGTACCGATGATCGGCCAGCCAACCACCAGCACGATGCTATCAAAAGCAAAGATTAATTTTCCCACATTCATTTGAAAACTTTTTCCAATCAGTTGAGCCAATAAATCAGATCCTCCCGTGGCGGAGTTTCCTTTTAACATAAGGCCGATTCCAATCCCAACACATGTCCCGCCTAAGAATGCGCTCATAAGCGGGGGAAGAGTGAGAATATTCTTCCACTGATGAAAAAAGTCTATCATTAAGGAGGATAACCAGAGACCGTGAATACTATTATAGAAAAGTTTTCTGTCCACATAAAAAGCCAGCATATATAACGGGACACTCAGTAAGATAATCGTAAGCCCCGGCTTAAAACCAAACCAATAATGGGCAATCAGGCCAATCCCAATCATACCCCCATCCAGGAAATGATGTGGCACGAAAAAGAGATTGATACCGATCCCTACAAACACACTTCCTATGATAATAATGCTAAAAGTCCTCATCATGCGTCTCACCCGCTTACCTCAAACTGGGACAGCCCCTATTATTGTTGTATGTGAACTCGTGAGAAAACAGAACAACCCCAGGGCGGAATGGATTTAAAAAGATACTCCAATTTGAATCACAAGTGACACAGAAAAGGGTCAGAAGCCTAAAGCCCCTAACCCTTGAAAAATCATTATATCTTTTTGACATTATTGAAATATTCCTCTAAAGACCAATCATTTTCATGAATGACTTTGGCAGCATCCTTACCAACATACCTATAATGCCAAGGCTCATATTGATATTGTGTAATGGAAACCTTATCTTTAGGGTAACGAAGGATGAACCCATATTTATATGCGTTTTCAGCAAGCCATTTCCCTTCCTTCGTATCGCCAAATTCAATGTTTACCTGGAAGTTATTACTTTGACTTGAAATATCCATGGCTAAACCGGATTGATGCTCACTTTGTCCCGGAGGAGCCACGGCCATTACGGCTTTTTCTTCTCCGAATTGAGCAATTTCTCTTTCCAGCAGCATTTTTTGATATTCATATGAACGATAACCTGAAATAGCCGTTAGTAAAATCCCTTGTGATTTGGCGTCAGCGAACATTTTCTCAAGCTGCAATGCCGCATCTTGACGAAGATATGCCTTTTCAAGTTCTTGATTACCAAATACAAACGGAATATTTGGGCGAACCAAATCATTTGGTTTGTATTCATCTAATGCATATTCCTTATTCACAAGAGCTAAAAGGTTGGATGGATTTTGAATCACTTGTTTTCCATCCACTACTTTCACATCGTTAAAGTAGTGAGACTCTAATTGTAGTTCTGGCGGAACCGCTTCTTCCTCTGAAGTCGGAGGTTGTTCTTGTTCCGGTTGTTCATCCTGCTCCGGTTGTTCTCCTGGAGATTGCTGCTTAGGTTTCTCTTCTTTTGTTTCTTGTTGTTTCTGGCCAAATAAATTCTCTGACCAATCTTGTACTTGCGAACATCCCGATAACATAATCAAGGAAGCAGTCGTTACGAAGATGATCTTTTTCATACTTTCACCTAGTTTCTCTAAAATGGTTCCATCCTTCATCTTATCATGTAATCAGATTTCTGTAAGCAGGACAAACTTCACAAAATGAAAAACTGCCTATAAACCCGGAAGTGGGAATGTAAGCAGTTTCTTTTAATAATAGTTGAATCTACTCTTGAATAGCAGCTTCCAATGCAACTTCGATCATTTCATTGAATGTTGTTTGACGCTCATCTGCTGTCGTTTCTTCACCTGTTAAGATATGGTCACTCACTGTAAGTACAGATAATGCATTGCGTCCATATTTTGAAGCTAATGTATATAGAGCTGACGTTTCCATTTCAATGGCCAGAATACCGTACTGAGCCCATTTTTCGTGCTCTGCATTGTCATTGTAGAACATGTCGGCAGTAAATACATTTCCGACCTTTAAGTTAAGGCCTTTTTCCACACCGGCATCATAAGCACGTTTAAGCAGATCAAAGTTAGCTGTCGGAGCATAGTCAATCCCGTTAAACGTTAATCGGTTCATTTGAGAATCAGTTGATGAGGTCATGGCCAGAATGACGTCACGAACTTTAACATCCTTTTGGATAGCTCCACAAGTACCGACACGGATCAGGTTTTGTACGTTATAGCTTTGCATCAATTCGTTGATATAAATGGAAATGGAAGGTACTCCCATGCCTGTTCCTTGAACCGAAATTCTTTTTCCTTTATATGTCCCTGTGTACCCAAACATATTACGAACCTCATTATAACATGTTGGGTTTTCTAGAAATGTTTCTGCAATGTACTTTGCTCTTAGTGGGTCTCCTGGTAATAAAACCGTTTCTGCTATTTCATTTTCTTTTGCATTAATATGTATACTCAATTTACTTTTCCTCCTAACAAGTCTGTTGAAACACCATTGTAATCCTTTTTTATTTCTTATGCAACGCTTGAAAATGGAAGGATAGAAAGCAGTGCATGGGGTCAAACTAACGACAGAAGGAGGGATTCACATGGCAAAAGAAAAAATGAGTAAGAAATTGAAGCAAGCAGTACAACATGCAAATGAAACAAACCCTTCTACCCGATCCGGGACACAACCTAACTCTTCAAGAACTGAAAGACTTAAATCATAACGGGGAGGGAGATTGCTATGGGTAAAAAACACAGAAACAGAATCAATGCTCCTAAGAAAAATAACCATATTCCAAAAGAAGCCCTGGAAGCAGAGCACAATGCACATGCGAAGGAAAATTCAGCTCAGAACCGAAAAAACGGTCCGGGTAATCACATATAAGGAATTCCAATAAAATAAAGGAAAGGATCTTCCCTTGAGGAAGATCCTTTCCTTTTACTTTTCGTTGTTCCCTATTTAATGAATCAAGATCCGGTTCACTCTTTTCCATCCATTAGGCTGAAGACGGTAATAATAATGACCTCTCCGCCCCTCGTCAATAAAGATAATATCACGTGTAGCAATGTATCTGCCCTGATAATCTTTAGGAACCAAATCTGGTACGTTAAATGTTCTGAACGTTTTATACAGGGCTTCTTCATGATTATTTGCTTCAACCGAGATTCGATATACCTCTTCATAGCCTTTATCCTCTCCATACTTTGGAGTTTGGAAAATGGTCATGTCATAGGTCGATCTCAAAAGCTTAGGACGAATGATCTTTTCAAGTAAAGGCATGAGTACCCCTCCGTCATTATGTTGTACTCATACTATTACACATAGACCTTGTCGAATCCTTCATGGAAACATAGGAATCTTTGTCGAATTGCTTCATTAAGTGAATTTATTAATCACATCTTGCAGTTTTGATGAAAGATGAGGGATATCTGACGTTCTAATGGTTAGTCTAACCATGGATTCGTCCATTTCAAGAGCTTCTGCTAAAAATCCACCTAACCCTCTTGCCCGTCGATCCACTTCCAGAAGCAGATCCACTTGTTCTTCAGATTGATTCAGGAACATCACTTCAAGTTCATCTAATTTTCGTTGATATGGACCATTGACCGGCACGAATTCGAATTCCTGTATGAATGGATAGCGACCTCTGTAGCGGCGTGGTGCCTGCTCACATTCAACCTTACGAATCCTGAAGCCCAGTTCCTGAACAGATGTGAGCACCGCATTCGTCAATCCATTCGGAACGATTTCAATATAATCTTTGTCTTTAGGATCAACTGCATTTTTAATATCCAAGCCAGTGGCTACCCACACCCTTGTATTTCCATACGTGATTGGAGTTTCAAATGGTAAGGTAAAGGTAAATGGAAACTCTTTCTTTTCATTTTCACCGATGGTAAACGGCTCGGATATTTGCACTTTTTGAATGGGAGCATAATCAGTATACTTTTTGTCATCTGATTCACGAATATATGTAGTAAAGAGAGTTAAATAGATAGAATCGATGTTTTGATCTGCGCTTCCTCCTGTAATTTCTACTATACCCTTTGCTGTTTCCCCTGCTTGATAGCTTGATTTTTCTAATTTTGTATCTACTGTAGCCGCTCCGATTCCTATTGAAGCAAACACTTTGTTAAAAAAAGACATATGATTTTCCTCCTCGATTATCGTTCTTGTAATGTGTCAATCACTCGGTATAATTCCTCCAGAATCTCTTCAGCGTCCCTAAACCCTGAATCAATCTGCAGAAGTCTTCTGATCACCATCCTGGTATCATGATGAATGGCAAGTTCTTCTTCCCAGCTTCTCTCCTTTTTCATCGTCGGTTCATAAAAAGAATACAATAAAAACAACAGAAAATGCCCGATTGCGTAGAAATCACTCAGCTTCGATTTATCCCTCATATAATCCTTCTGTTTCCCTGGGATAGTCTCTGGTGTTGCATTCATTTCACAAGCAAGGCCAAAGTCTATTATTTGAAGCGTTCCATGATCCAGTAGAATATTAGGGATTCTTAAGTCTCTGTGAACGAATCCATTTTCATGGATCCATTGAACGAGGATAACCAATTGTACACCTAACTTTAGTGATTCTCCCTCTGAGTATGTTTTTCCTTCCTGAAAAATTAACTCCTCAAATGTTTGTCCGTCCATTTTTTCCATAACGAAATAAGGAGTCTTCCTATACTCACCTGCTGTATAAACGGATGGAAACTGAGGATGAGATAAAGTTTGTAGTGCATTCATTTCATTTTGAACATATTGGACGTGATTAGAAAATAACTTTTTGTAAGGGCGAATTCTTTTTAATATGGCTTCTTTTCCACTCGAGTGGTCGATGACCGAGTAAGTTGTACCATAGCTTCCTTTTCCAACTAATCGGATGATATGGTAGCCATGGATGTTTTCCCCAGGTTTCCACGTCTGTTCAAAGCCATCGATCAGTCTGCGAAAAAGCGTGAGTGGCATATCCCAATTCCTCTCATTCCATCAGCTGCTATAAAAGCTGGAAAAAAAGCTTTTACTCTTATGCTTCTTATAATGCTGATGTCCAAAATGTTTATGTTTAGGTGATTTATGCTTTCTCCACGCATCACTGGAGCTGTATCGATGATGTTTCGAACCTAACAGGCTTTTGATTATTTTCTTTAACATAAGCAAACCTCCCAAAATGTTTCTATTCCACTTGTATTACTATATACGTTTCATTTTGAAATTAGTTTCAAACATAAAAAAATATCTTGTGGGAGCGTGGTCCCTTGATTTATTCACCGTTTCAGAAGTTTTTAAACCTTATCAAGACTGGGAACAATGACCATACGAGGCCGCTTCTTAAAGAGGAATCTATTTGTGAACTTTATAATCAAGCAATCCAAGACCCTGCTCCGATTGTTTATTTCCATCAGGATCTTGAACTGTATGAACGGATTGTCATGAAAGTAAGGGATGCTAATCTCAATAACGTAACAAGAACTGCAAGTTACCTTGATTTTTTCAATAAACACCCTGAAATCCACTGGTCGTTTCTTGCTCATATGGTATCGAGGAATGCTGGCTATCATATGACCGACATTCGAAATAACCTGATTTCACACGTCTTGTCCAAAAAAGAGCAAAATGCGTTTTTCTCATTTCTCGAGTTGTGTAACGCAGCCATTTTTCAAGATGCGTATCCTCAACTATTACTATATGAACATTGGAAAAGAACGGGGCAGCCTTCTTTTCATCTTCTAAAAAAATTCAACGTTTCCATGTTCATGAAAAGTATATGGAATGACTTTCTTACAACGGGCAATAAACAAGTTTTAACCATAGGGCTCATCATGAATGAACAGCATATGATTCAAAAGAGAATATTAACAGGTATGAAGAAACCAATTGGAGTGGATGAATGGCTTTTCCTGTTGCAGGATCGTTTAGAATTCACTTCTATTCTCTTCCCATATGGAAAACAATCCCCCTTCTCTCTAGCCGGGCTTTCTGTCTCTCACTTTGAGCAGGTTAAGCGCAGAATTCTGGTAGGCAAGAGGTTATACGGAATTTTATTTCATCACTCTGTCTTTCCTACTGCATACTCATTTGCGATTCACCATTGCCACAGCGGATCGAGATCGGATTACTGGCCTCACATTTATTCGAAGGAAAATAAAAAAACCCGTTTATATAGTCCCACTTTATGTTCGGTTTGGGATAACATGCCTTCTTTCACACTCTCTTCGTCTGACTGGTTTATAGACCAGAATATCGAAGTGATGGCACCTCTTATGACGATGATGGTACCTGACCGTTTTTCTATGACCAAAAAATGGAAAACACTGACCTCATTTCTTGTGAATCTAAAGAGGGATTAACTCAAAATAAAGTGCCTCCATGTTTTTCTAGAACCCGAAAAACATGACAGACACTTAAGAGTTAATCCCCATTATGTGAAAGGACATTCCTTACGAGGTGACTTCCATTTCGATGGTTGAAAAGATCCTATACATCTTCTTCCCATTCTTCATCAATGATACATTTGGCAATCAGATACTCGAATGTGATATCCGCTATTTCTTCCAGCTCATCTTCTGACGGTACATATCCTCTTTGAACGAGTTCTTTCATGAAGAACTCGGCAATTTCCTCGGTGTCGATAAAGACTTCTATCTCCCGCATGTGATCGCCCCCTTTGATTCTCAATTTATGACAGAATGCTTCCAGATATGCTATGAGAAAAAAGTTTTCATAAGACTTAAAAGACAAGCATAGACTTTATCATCAAAGATAAGGAGCGATTCGATGCTAAACACATTTACTCAAAAAACGAAAACGATGTTAAAAGATTTAGAAAATGGTGAGGGAATGATTGTTTCAGGAATGCAGTGGATTCTCCGGGTTGTATTACTATCATTTTTAATCATAAGCGTTCCCGTTTTTTTGTATATCATGTGGCTTATTCCTTCTCTTTAACAATAGATTGTGAGTTTGTATGAGTTTTCAATTGTTCTAACACATAGTCCATCTTATTCTTATATTTAATATCTTCAAAGAGAAGATACAGTGCTTTGTAATCATTATAATGGTCCAGAAGCTGATCAATCCAACTTGGCTTTGGGTGAGCAGGTGAACGAAGGGATTTTATTTTGCCTTCTTTTTTCTGCGGAAATACGAATCCGTATTTCTTAATAAAGGCCTCTGCTTGCTCTTCATCTGCAACTAAGGTGATTTCATCTTCGTCTGCTTCCAACCACTCTCCATCTGTAATTCTCATTAACTCATAAATAACATCTTCCCAGGCATCGTCCTTATAACGCCATATTTCCGTCCTGAACCCTACCACCTTAAAGAGATCTTCTTCATACCCCTTGACAATAACAAGATCTCCGAATAAAAATTTATATTCAATATCGATCTGTTCCTGTTCAAAAATGTATCCATCATAGGAATCAAGCAATTCTAATGATTTCTCCTTGAAAAGCCCTTCACTTTCGTTTACCTCATATAGAAACTCTCCATCGAGTTTCTTAATATCGGTGATTTTCCCGACAGTACCATAAATTGTTACGACTACCGTTTCTCCAACTCTGAATCTAGGCTCTTTTCGTTTCTTCATTCTCCCCTCACCCTTAATCGCCTTTTTTATATGATATGCAACAACAAGCATATCGGTATACACGAAAAGCCTTTTTAAAAATGGACCGACATTTGTTTAGAACAAATGTCGGTCCATTGGCTTCCTTGGCTTAAGGTTATTTAGTTACACTTTTTCTTCTAATAAATAGGCGTCCCATGCCATATCGAAAATGGACATACTTTCAAGATAATGACCATTCATTTCAAGGTAAGAACTAATCTCATGGTATTGCTTTGATTGTTTAGGAAAGCTATGATCATCATAAGCCGAATTTGCGAAATGAGTTAATTCATCCTTGGCAGTAGGCTGCCTGTATTTCATTAAATAATGATAAAAGGATTTTCTCACCTGTTCCACCTACCCTTGTTGTTTCTTTTCTAAAAGGATAGCCGAAGAAGGTGAATTCGTAAAGTTTTTGCTTTAGGTGAGTGCTTTTCCACTGTATGACCCACGGTTAGTACCGAAAGTAATTCTTCTTTAGTAACCGGGGAAGTTCCATTAAATCTGTGTACGTGATCACTTTATCGATTAATTTGGTATCGATTAACATAAGCTGGTCTTCTATTTCATTGATGACCGCTTCTTCCTGATACTCCATTCCACAATGACTGCAGCTCATACTGGGGACATTCGAGATTTGAATCGCTCTTGAACCATCAGGGAGCTCCCAATACACGTTCGATTTTTCCTCATGAGCTGTCTCTTCTTCACACCATTCGCACACTTTTGCTTTATTTTTATCCATTGATGGTTTTTTCCTTATCATCATTTTTATCTTTTTCCATTTTTGATAGCATCGCTTTATGCTTCTTTTCTTTAAGCTGATCTCTCTTTCCTCTAAAGTCCTTAAGGGAATTGTGATCCGGATTTTCCTGGTATTCCTTTCGCCGTTCCAAACGCTTTAGTCCACTCGGGGTGAGGGAAGAATGGGTTTGATTCATCAAGCCGGCAATTCCAATGGTAGGCTCTTTAATCTCTTCATCATGATACACTTCTTTAAAGTAATCATCTGCCCTGCCTGCTACGTATTCTTCCGGTTCCGGATAGGTGGAGATGACTCCTTCAAAATTACGGACGACCACTTTAGAAGCACTTTGAGAAATAAGGTAATTCGGTTGCAGGGAAATTTTCCCTCCACCACCTGGGGCATCTAACACAAAGGTCGGTACGGCATAGCCGGATGTATGCCCCCTTAAGCCTTCGATAATTTCCAGTCCTTTGGAAACAGGTGCGCGGAAGTGGCCGATTCCTTCTGATAAATCGCATTGATAAATATAGTATGGACGTACCCGGATCTTAACAAGATCGTGCATAAGCTTTTTCATGATAGGCACACTGTCGTTTATACCGGCGAGAATAACCGCTTGATTCCCTACAGGAACCCCTGCATTTACGAGCATCTCACACGCTTTCTTGGACTCTTCCGTAATTTCGATCGATGTATTAAAGTGAGTATTCAACCACACTGGATGATATTTCTTCAAGATATTACACAGGTTCTCAGTAATCCGCTGTGGAAACACGACGGGCGCCCTCGTTCCAATCCGGATGATCTCAACATGTGGAATATCTCTTAAGTTCTTTAAGATGTATTCAAGAATCTGGTCATTAATCAGTAGACCATCCCCACCCGATAGCAGTACGTCTCTTACAGTGGGAGTCTCCCGTATATATTCAATGGCCGCATCAAGTTGCTTCTTTGGTACGCCCATTCCAATTTGTCCCGAAAACCTTCTTCTCGTACAGTAACGGCAGTACATGGAGCATTGATTGGTTACGAGAAATAACACTCTGTCAGGATATCTGTGCGTCAATCCGGGAACAGGAGAATCTTCATCTTCATGTAAAGGATCCTCCAGGTCATACTTCGTTTTATTAATTTCCTGACCGATCGGAACGGATTGCATCCGGATAGGGCAGCGCGCGTCATCCTCATTCATTAACCATGCATAATAAGGAGTAATATTAAGCGGGATCGTTTTTGTCGAAATCCTTACACCTTCCTCTTCATCCGGTGTCAGGTTCACCACTTTCTTTAAGTCATCAAGGGTCCTGATGGTGTTTGTCAGCTGCCATAACCAATTATTCCATTGTTCATCCGTTACGTCTTTCCAAAGCTCAATATCCTTCCAATCCCTTTTCGGTTTATAGAGATTCATTTTCATCTACTCCACCAACTTTCCAAAAGTATCTTTCCACCAGGAACAAAACTATACATTAGCCTATGAAATAGAATCCCAATCGGTTTTCATCCTTTTACATTACACTCAAGTCTTTTTCCCAAATGTTCATATCTTCCATTTTGTCGAAGATGATGCAATTGTTCGCCAGTCTTCCACCGTATCGATATCCGAGCTGATGGAATACCGCATTCATACCAAATGAGAGTGACCTGGCAATCGTATAGGCACAGAAAATGTCGCGGTTAAGCAGTTCCCATTCCAATTTTTGGATCAGATGCTTCATATACCCGCCTTTGCGATAGGAAGAGCGTGTAGCACAATCCGTCAATTCAGCGTTCTTACAGGTTGAAGATACATCGGCGGAAGCAGCACTGATGATTCTTCCTTCCTCCTCGATATAAACAAAGATTGTCCCACTTTTCATTGACTCTCTCACATAGTCGGGATTGTGTAATGGTACAGGATATAGCTTAAATACTTCCTGATAAAGGTCGGCCAGCTGCCCTGCATGCTCTTGGGTCGCGACGGAAATCGGTATAAGACCTCCGTTTTCGTGTCTGCCGAGCTCCTGGACGGATTGAAGAATGGCATCCTCATCCCTCCAGTACGAGCTATTTCTTCTTTCATCCGTTAAAAACTTACTCATAAAAAAAGCTTTATCCCCATTAAAGTAAGCGTTTACTCCCCCTTCCAGGATGAACCCTTTTTCGAAAAAAAAGAGAGATTGATCCCGCCTTGCTTTCACAATTACCTTTTCATAAAGATTGGACTGAGTTTCTTTCTTCACATACTCCCACAGTAATACCGGATTCCCTCTAAACTCATCCACCCGCAGCCTTCTGTTATAGCCATCTTTATAAATGGCAGCTTCTATCTTCGGTTTTTTAATATATTCGTATGTTTGCATTCTCATAAGCCCCTTTTTTACCAACATATGAAGGGATAAGGTAAGTTATGAAACAAACCACTATAAAAAGGAACAACCTATGTCTTTAATCATGAGAGTTGTTCCTTCTTGGGATGATATGAAGTTTATAAGATTACATTGAAGCTGACCAACGAACGGATTGTGAAAGGGTTAAATATCATTTATTACTCTATACCCATAAAGAGGAAAATTATGACTCTTTATTACACCAATCCAAAATAAATAAGGAAAGTATTTCAGCAGTTTGGTAGATTTTATTCAATTCGATGTATTCGTTTGCGTCATGAGCCACTTCAGTTGTTCCAGGACCAAATACGACGACCGGAATATTCCCTCCCTTAGATAGGATTCCTCCATCCGTTCCCCAGGGAGAAGCTTCAATGATTGGAGTGGATTGCAATACTTCATTGGCATGATAGCAAAGCTTTTCCACTAATTCATGTTCACAGGAAAGGTCACCCGGCTGCCACCTTCCACCAAACCATTCGATTTCCACAGGATGATGATCAAACCATGAATCGACCTTATTCATCTTCGAGAGGGCACCTTCTACCTCTTTTTCTACTTGTTGTAATGACTCCCAAGGGCCAACCCCTACCCTTCCCTCAATGATAGCAAGATCAGGAACGGAGGATGGCCACTTCCCGCTCTCAATTCTTCCAATATTAATGGGTAATGGAATGGGAATATTTCTATATAAAGGATCGTCCACCCTCTTGTTTCTGGATGATTCCAATTCTTGAAGAGTATAAATGACGGTATAGGCTTTATCAATCGCGTTTACCCCTTCATACCTGGTGCCCCCATGTGCCGATTTCCCTTTTACTTTCAGGCGGAACCACATGGATCCCTGTTGCTTCGGAAAGATTTTCATGTTGGTGGGTTCTGGAATAATGGCAGCATCTGCTTTGTACCCCCTCACTAAGGCGGCAAGCGTCCCGGTCCCGCCACTTTCCTCCTCTATCACACTTTGAAAGAGGATATCACCCTTCAGTGGGATGTTTAACTCCTTCACAATTTCCAATGCAAGGAGTAAAGCAACAGATCCCCCTTTCATATCGGTTGACCCTCTTCCGTAAAGCTTTCCATCTTCAATCACACCACCGTAAGGGTCATATGTCCAATTCTCCCTGTCCCCTTCCGGTACGACATCGATGTGTCCATTTAACAGGAGACTCCTTCCTCCACCTGTTCCTTTTAACACACCCACTACATTTGGGTTGCCTTCGAAGTTCTCACGATCACAACGATAAAAAGGATGATCTAACACATCCGATTCTTTCACTTCCCAAATGTCCAACTCCAAGCCAAGCTTCCTGCATTTCTCGATGACAATCGCCTGTGCCTTAGATTCATTGCCCCTTACACTATCTTCCTGCACCAACCTTTGCAGGAGTTTGATTGTACTTTTCTTTTTTTCTTCTATTATTTCCTTGATGAGACGGTGAGTTTCCAAATCGGTTCCTCCTAATCTATATACTTGATAGCGGGACTCACGGTATATTGAGCATCTGTTGTCTCTTCAATATCCTGAAGTGTGTATGGATTAAATAGTTCTTTTAATATCAATCGACCATCCTCAATGGTAAATACGGCCCTGTCTGTTATGATCATTGAAACACACGATCTCGTCGTTAATGGAAGCGTGCATTCCCGAACGATTTTGCTTCCACCTTTTTTATCTAAATGGGTCATGAGCACGATGACTCTCTTTGCCTTCGAGGCAAGTTCGGTCGCACCTCCCATACCCGGTACTTTTTTGCCTGGTATGATCCAATTGGCAAGATCGCCTTTTTCACTAACTTGCAGGGAACCCAGAATCGTTAAATCGACTTTGCCCCGGCGAATCATGGCAAATGCAATGGAGCTATCTGTATAACAGCCTCCATTCATTATTGAAACAGGGTATCCTCCCGCATTACACAAGTTTTCGTCCTCCTGCCCTTCCCCTGGCGCCGGTCCGATTCCAATTATTCCATTCTCCGATTGAAAAACAACGGGAAACCCCGGGGGGAGATGATTGGGTACGAGAGATGGTATTCCGATCCCTAAATTTACGATCATATGCTCTTTCACTTCCAAAGCCGCACGCTTAGCTAACTTATCCTTCAATTCGTTTCCCAGGCCCATTTCCAGTCGACTCCTTTAGATAACACAATATGATCTACAAAAACACCCGACGTGACAATTTCCTCAGGATCCAACTCGCCGACATCCACAATTTCTTCTGCCTCAACAATCGTGATATCTGCTGCCATAGCCACAAGTGGATTCGTATTTCTGGCACTTTTATCATAAATAAGGTTCCCATATGTGTCGGCTTTTTGGGCATATACTATCCCAACTTCTGCAACCAGGGCTGTTTCATATAAGTAACGGTCCCCATCTATCTCCAGTATCTCTTTTCCTTTATTTAAATAAGGATCATCCACACCTATTTCGGTTACGATACCCTTCAACCCCACTCCACCAGCCCGGATTCTTTCGGCCAATATCCCTTGAGGAGAGAATTCAACTTCCAGCTTCCCTTCACTCATTAATCGACCTGCTACCGGGTTAGACCCGATATGGGAGGCAATCACCTTCTTGACTCTGTATTGTGCAACCAGTTGTCCGATTCCGATATGAGGAAATCCTGTATCATTTCCAATAATCGTGATATCCTTTGTTCCCCAATCCAATAAGTGCTTACATATAGTAGGAGGAGAACCCACCCCTCCAAATCCGCCAAACATCAAGGTCATTCCATCATTAAAAAAATGCTTTATATTTTCATAGCTGCTTCTTTTATTATGAAGACGGGACATATTTAGGTCTCCTTCCAATTCTCATCTACTAGTTGAAAGGTTCTTCTGAGTCTTTTTACCATTTCCTCGAGCTCCCTTTTCGAACTGTTCAAAGGAGGAGCAATCATAATGGCGGATCCCTTCCTCCCATCTATCCCCGCCGCTGCGGGATATAATAAAATCCCACATTCTACCCCGGCTTGAACAATATAAGAAGTAAATGGAGCTCCAAAGGAATTCAGCTCAATTCCCAGCATCAGTCCTTTTCCTCTCACATCTTGCACAAAGGAAAATTCAGTTTTTAATTTATTCAAAAGATTTTTCAAATAGGTTCCTTTATGATCGACACCTTCAATCATCTTTTCTGAATCAATCAGTTTTAGAACAGCAAGTGCTGCTGTTGCAGACATTGGATTTCCACTATAGGTATGACCGCTCATAATGACTCTCGACCCATTCAATATCGGCTCCATAATGTTATCGGAAATGAGCGTTGCAGCAATAGGGGCATACCCGGCACTCAGCCCTTTCCCTATCGCTACAATATCGGCTTTTACTTGCCACTGCTCTAAAGCTAAAAAGGTTCCAGTCCGACCACAGCCTGTCATCACTTCATCTGAAATAAACAAAATATCATGTTTCTCACAGATTGATTTTATCCGTTTATAGTAACCTTTTGGAGGAGTAATCGCCCCACCTGCCGCACCGATGATCGGTTCTGCCATAAATGCAGCAATATTATCGGCTCCTATTCTGCTGATCATCGTTTCCAATTGAGAAGCGCAGGCAAGGTCACATGATGGATGCGTTTTTCCAAAAGGACAGTGAGCACAATAAGGCGGCTCAATGGTCGGCCAGTCACCTAAAAAGGAGTCGAATCGTTCTCTTCTGGATGGATGTCCTGATGCGGATAATGCACCGAAAGTGATACCATGGTAACTCAGCCATCGGGATAAAATCTTTCTTTTCATCGGTTTCCCTTGTTCCTGCCAATGCTGGATGGCAATTTTGATGGCCGTCTCAACCGCCTCAGAACCACTATTCACGAAGAAACTCCATGGATAGCCTGTCTTATCGTGAAGAAAGGTAGCTAAATCCTCAGCAGGCTGATTACTGAATTGAGAGCGATACACAAATGCCACTTTATTTCCTTGATTCACAATGGTTTGAAGAATTTCTTCCATGCCATGTCCTACATTTGCCGTAACTGCTCCAGAACAGGCATCTATATACTCCCGGCCATCAGTATCGTACAAATACACACCTTTTCCGTAATCAATTGTCGGATAGTGTTCACCAATCAACGGCTTTATTAAATGCGAATGAGGCATAATCCCCCTCCTGAAAGAATCAGATTCGTACTCTCTTTCGATTCGCTCATCTGGTTGCATAAAAAGATTTCCCTACCATTATTCATATGTATCAAAAACAGAATCTTTCTTTTCTTTAAACTTTTTTTGAAAATAGCTTCTAAAAAGTGGATTTACAAATGAGTAGTGGTTCTAAAACAGAGACCGTTCCTTTTCGCTCCAGGCACTTGCTTTCCGCGGGGAGGAAGTCGAGCCTCCTCGACGTTCCGTCTGCGGGGTCTCGACCTTTCCTCTATTTCCCGCAGGAGCTATTCCTGTGAGATGAGAATTCATCTATTGCATAAAAAAAGACCCTCCGTTATGATGCAGGTGCTAACCAATCGCTCATAACTAAGGAGGATCTTCACATGCATGATAATCGAA
>Ga0307994_1000019_pt1 | contig 170244 bp, 158 predicted proteins | sample EllFjometagen261_FD_203171 | JGI IMG/M metagenome (GOLD analysis project Ga0307994, IMG submission 203171) | Marine microbial communities from Ellis Fjord, Antarctic Ocean - #261 | ecosystem: Environmental > Aquatic > Marine > Unclassified | place: Southern Ocean | collected 2014-11-02
AGCAAAAAACCCGGATCTTTTTGAATCCGGGTTTTTTGCTGTTAAATACAGTGTTATTTGCACTGTTATTTCTGCTGCTAATTTGGGTTTGATTTAAGGATTTCCCTCCCTTAACGGAACCCCTTAGTATTCACATACCAGGGTTGCGATCTTCATTATTTTAAACGGTACACTCTCGCCTCGTATGGCTTAAGAGTTAACTTGCTTACATTTTCATGGCTTTCCGCATCATAGTTATTCAACAGAAGATTAGAAGAGGAGACTTCCAATTCACCAAGGTCACAAACCGCATTCTTAGTGGAAAGGTTTGTGATCACGATCATGGACCGATCTTCTCCTGTGCGGGTATACGCATAGATTTGCTTGTCTTTTTCAAGAAGCAGGTCATAGATCCCGTACGTGAAGACATCTTCCTTTTTCTTTAGTTGAATCATTTTTTTATAGAAGTTCAGAATGGAGTTTTCATTCTTTTCCTGAGCTTTTACATTGATTGTTTTATAGTTTGGATTCACTTTCATCCAAGGCTTGCCGTTTGTAAATCCACTGTTTCCTTCGTCCGTCCATTGCATCGGTGTTCTACTGTTGTCACGGGAAGAAGCCCAGATGATGTCCATGATGTCTTGGTGAGGTACTCCTTCTTCACGCTTCAGACGATATAGATTCTTGACCGCTACATCATCATAATCTTCAATGGAAGGGAATTGAACATTTGTCATCCCGATTTCCTGTCCTTGATAAATAAAGGGAGTACCCTGCATTAAGAAGTACATGGTTGCCATGGCAGTGGCACTTTCTCTCCAATATTCTTTATCATTCCCCCAAGTGGATACCACTCGTGGTTTATCATGGTTTTCGATGAATAGGGCATTCCAGCCGTTGCCTTCGAGGCCTTTCTGCCAGCGAGTGAGCACCTTCTTCAATTCGACGATATCAAGGTCCGGGTTGGTTTCGGCGTCCCAAAGACCAAGATGTTCAAATTGGAAAATCATATCCATCTTACCGTTTTCTTTTCCAACCCACAGTTCCGCTTCATCGGCTTTTACACCATTTGCTTCTCCAACGGACATGACATCATAGTTTGCATACGTCCGATCCTTGAATTCTTGCAGGAACGTATGAATCCCTTTTTGGTTCATATGCATATCGAAAGAAGAAACATACTTTTCCTTTTTCGGATTTGGCATATCAGGAAGTCCTGGACGTTTCTTAATATGGCTGATGGCATCGATCCTGAAGCCATCAATTCCTTTATCAAGCCACCAGTTGACAGTGTCATACAGAGCGTCGCGGACTTCTTCATTTTCCCAGTTCAAATCCGGCTGCTTCGTAGAGAATACGTGAAGGAAATATTGATCTGTTTCTTCGTCATACTTCCAGGCTGATCCCCCAAAGATACTTTCCCAGTTATTCGGCTCCTTGCCCTTTACGCCATCTCTCCATATATACCAGTCACGCTTTGGATTTTCTTTAGAGCTCTTAGACTCAATGAACCAAGGGTGCTCGTCACTTGTATGATTAAGTACAAGGTCAATGATCAGTTTCATCTCTCTCTTGTGAACCTCATTAAGTAGCTGATCGAAGTCCTCCATCGTACCAAAGTCTTCCATAATATCCTGATAATCAGAAATATCATATCCATTATCATCATTAGGTGATTTATACATTGGACAAATCCAAATCACATCGATACCTAATTCTTTAATATAATCCAACCGTTGAATCACGCCCTGCAAGTCACCAATTCCGTCGCCGTTTGAATCCTGAAAACTCCTGGGATAGATTTGATAGCCTACCGCTTCTTTACGCCATGCCTTTTTCATCGTAACACCTCATCAAAGTATAGTAAGATACAAACGCTTACATTTAATGCAATCGTTTGCACTATTAGTTTAAAAAAAAGACCTGTTTCATTTATTATATTGACATTAATAGTTTACAACCTTCTTCTTCACTTATCAATAGATAAATTGATTCTATACAAAAAAAGAAAGTGGTTACAAAGAATTATTGTGCAAAAACAAAAAGCTCTTTGCAAAGATTGTTGTATTCAACATAAGGTAACCCTGGGCTCTGTCAATCAGTGTGTGCAGGATGGTGAGGGGAACCGCTCCGCTTTCCGCGGACGTTCGGCCAAGCCTCCTCAGCTTCGCTTCCGGGGTCTCGGCACGCCCGTTTTTCCGCAGGAGTCTACGCAGTTCCCCTCACCATCTATTAGAGCATTTCTTGACAGAGCAATTGCCAAAAGGTTTCAAAGAGCAATCAAGTTAATAATCAGAATTTTTCCCCTCAAATGAAATCAACCTATATTCATCATAATTTAGTTTTTCCTATAAGTTTATTGCATTATTTTTCGAATTTATATAAACATACTCAGAAAATTGATTCTCGTCTTCTGCTCTAATAGCTGGACAGGTACCCACACTGATTTAGCATGGTTGCAAGTGAAACTCTCAATTCTGGTAATAACTTTCATATTCTTTTTTACCGTGTAGACAAAAGAGAGAATCAACAAATAAAATTGTTGGTTGTTCCTGTTTATAATAATTAAGTTTTATTATTCTAATGACCTGCTACTTTCGTTTCTTAAGTAGTTTTTTTGTTTCTATCCAAAATAAATCAATCAGCATGTAGAAGCACAGAGTGGATTGTAGCGGAAGGCACTTGACTCCTGCGGGATATAGAGGAAAGGTCGAGACCCCACAGACGGAACGTCGAGGAGGCTCGACTTCCTCCCCGCGGAAAGCAAGTGCCTGGAGCGGAAAGGAACGGTCCATAGTTTTACACAACCACTCAGCAGAATTCACAATTTTAGAAGTTGTGCAAATCCATTGGGTGAGATCGCGGTGTCGTACCGCCAGCCCCGCGGAATAAAAAAAGCACCCAACCATTGTCAGGTGCCTTGATCTATTAAATTGCGGCTTTTTCGTCTTCCTCTTCAAGTACACGTACAAATTGACCTTCGTTTAAAGGATAACCGGCTTTCGTGATTTTCACTTTCACCAATTTCCCTACCATATCTTCCGTTGCCGGGAATACTACTTTCAGGTAATTATCCGTATATCCAACATAGTGATCGTCTTTGTACATTTCTTCAGGGATAACTTCTAATACTTCATTTTCAAACCGAGAAGCGTATTCTTTCGCTAATTGGTTTGAAAGTTCAATTAGACGATGAACTCGTTCGTTCTTAATATCTTCATCGATTTGGTCGTCCATACGTGCTGCAGGAGTACCTGTCCGCTTTGAATAAGGGAACACGTGAAGCTCCGAGAATTTATGTTCATTGATGAAATTAAATGTTTCCATAAATTCTTCTTCCGTTTCACCAGGGAAACCGACAATGACATCAGATGTAACGGCAAGTCCTGGTAAAGCCTTCTTAAGCTTTTCCAAGCGTTCTGCAAAAAATTCCATCGTATATTTTCTGCGCATTCTCTTAAGGACCGTATTAGATCCCGATTGAAGTGGAACGTGTAAGTGTCTGACAACGATATTCGATTGATCGATCACTTCAATGACTTCATCCGTCAGTTGACTGGCTTCGATGGAAGAGATACGAATTCTCTTCAGACCCTTCACTTTTTGCTCCAGGTCTTTTAGAAGCATGGCAAGATTGTAGTCTTTCATGTCCTCTCCGTATCCACCTGTGTGAATGCCTGTCAGGACAATCTCTTTATAGCCTGCATCCACAAGCTGTTGAGCTTGATGAATGACTTCTTCAGGATCACGGGATCTCATCAGACCACGTGCCCAAGGAATGATACAGAAAGTACAGAAATTATTGCAGCCTTCCTGGATCTTAAGAGAGGCACGTGTACGATCTGTAAACGCCGGGACATCCAGTTCTTCGTAGACACGGTTCTTCATGATGTTCGTGACGCCATTGATCGGTTGACGTTCTGTTTTGTATTCTTCGATATACGTAAGCATTTTTCTTCGATCCTGCGTTCCCACCACGACATCGACGCCTGGTATCGCCATAATTTCAGCAGGGGATGTTTGAGCGTAGCATCCTGTTACACAAATCACTCCGTCAGGATTCTTACGGATGGCACGACGAATGACCTGTCTGCTTTTCTTATCTCCTGTATTCGTTACCGTGCACGTGTTAATGACATACACATCTGCAATCGAATCATATTCTACACGTTCGTATCCTTCTTCTTTAAATAGTTGCCAGATGGCTTCTGTTTCGTAGTGGTTCACTTTACACCCTAGAGTGTGAAACGCTACTGATGGCATTACAATCACCTCATAAGTTCTAATTGATAGCTGATGGCTGAGAGGACATACAATGGAGCAGTCTCCGTCCGTAAGATTCTTGGGCCAAGGCCACATGGGATAAAGCCCTCGCTCTTACACATCTCTACTTCTTTTTCTGTCAATCCACCTTCAGGACCGAATACGACAAGGACACTTTGTCCATGTTCAATCGTCGATAACACCTTTGAAAGATTTCCTATTTCTCCGGCTCTTGCTTCTTCTTCATATGCGATCAGTTTGTAATCAAACTGTGCCTGTATTAATTGCTTCAATGAAATGGGGGCAGATACGTCGGGAACAAGGAGTCTATGAGACTGTTCCGCTGCTTCCTTGACGATTTTTTCCCATCGTTCCACCTTTTTCTTTGCTTTTTTATCGTCCCACTTCACAATGGAGCGATCCGCATTAAAAGGGATAAATTGAGTGGCTCCAAGCTCTGTTCCCTTTTGGAAAATCAACTCCAATTTATCCCCTTTCGGCAGTCCGCTCGCAATGGTTACTTTAATTGGTAATTCCTTCGTCGTTGTTTCCCATTTTACTATTGATAGTTCTACTGAGTCACTGGAAATCGTTTCAATACGGGCGATTGCTGATGCTTGATCCTTAAAGACAGCATAGACTTCATCATCTTGCTTCATTCTCATGACACGAACGATATGATGATAGTCATCCCCTGTTATCGTAATCGGATCATTTTCTCGATATGTGTCATTAATAAAATATCGTTGCATACAGTTTCAACTCCACCGTTTTTACTTAAATTCACAAAGGCTTCTTGGCAATAATAGCGACCCAGTCTTCCATGACCATAATTTCCTCTATTATAAATCCGGCAGACTCCAATGCATCACGTACTTCTTGCTTCTTTGGCTGGATAATCCCAGAGGTGATAAAAAATCCGCCCGGTTTCACAAGTTCGAAGGCATCAAGTGTAAAGCGTAAAATGATTTCAGCCAAAATGTTCGCTACAATCACATCCGCTTGCCCTGTAACGCCATTCAATAAATTGTTCTCGTCAACCGTCACAGTTTGTTGAACTTTGTTCAGCTTCACATTCAGTCTTGCTGAACGAACAGCCACTTCATCCAGGTCATACGCCCTTACATTGTCTGCTGCCAACTGTGCAGCAGCAATGGATAATACACCTGACCCTGTTCCTACATCGATGACCGTATCATGTTCTTTAACGATTCGCTCAAGAGCCTGGATACACATGACCGTTGTAGGATGAGTTCCTGTCCCGAACGCCATGCCTGGATCCAGTTCAATGATGAGTTCGTCACTGTGAACCGGTGTATAGTCTTCCCAAGTAGGGACGATCGTAAATTTATCGGAGATCTTCACAGGATGGTAGTATTTCTTCCACGCCGTTGCCCATTCTTCCTCATTCACTTCTGAAATCTCCACTTTGTTTTCACCAATATCGATATCATAGGTAACCAGGTTCGTAATGCCCTGCTTGATCTCGTCAACGGTTTCACCAAGAAAGCTATTTACAGGTAAATATGCTTTGACTAAGACACCTTCACTCGGATAATCATCAGGATTGAGTTGGTAGATCTCTCCAAATATATCTTCTCTTTCTTTAATTAATTCGGCAGGGTCTTCAATGACCACACCGCTTGCTCCAGATTCATGAAGAATGTTTGAAATAGGTTCAATCGCTTCATTCGTAGTAAGAATACTGATTTCTGACCATTTCATTGATCTACCAACTCCGTCCTATAGTTATTCGCCTTTAAAGGCTTTTTTTACTTTATCAAAAAAGCTTTCATGCTGTTCGTCTGGTACCTGTCCGCTAATATCCGCAAATTCTCTTAATAATTGCTTTTGCTTATCTGTTAATTTAGAAGGGGTAACCACTTTCACCTGAACATGCTGATCACCTGTACCGTATCCACGTACATTCGGTACTCCTTTACCTTTCAAACGGAATCTCGTGCTTGTTTGAGTTCCAGCAGGCACTTTCAGCTTTACTTTCCCGTGCAGGGTCGGTACTTCAATTTCATCACCTAATGCCGCTTGTGCAAACGTCACTGGCATTTCACAATAGATATCATCTCCGTTACGCTCAAAGAAATCATGAGAGCGAACGTGGAAGACAACGTACAAGTCACCGGCAGGTCCGCCATTTATACCTGGTTCACCTTGACCAGTCACACGCAGCTGCTGTCCATCATCGATACCAGCCGGGATTTTAACAGAGATTTTACGACGCTTCTGTACTTTTCCGGCTCCGCCACAAGTTGAACATTTCTCCTTGATTTGTTTACCTGTACCGTTACAGTAGTGACAAACCCGTCTGTTCACAATGCGGCCAAACGGTGTATTCTGTTCTACATTCAATTGACCCGATCCATTACAGTGAGAACATGTATTGACCTTTGTTCCCGGCTTCGCACCTGAACCATGGCAAGTGTCACATTCTTCTTCTCTCGGAATCTCTATTTCTGTGTCTTTCCCAAAGACCGCTTCTTCAAATGTCAATGACATTGTGTACTGAAGGTCGGCACCTTGTCTAGGTGCGTTTGGATCTCTTCTGCGGCCTCCGCCGCCTCCGAAGAATGTATTAAAGATATCTTCGAAACCACCGAAACCGCCACCGCCAAAGTCAGCTCCGCCGCCAAATCCCTGGTTAGGGTCAGTATGTCCAAAACGATCATATTGAGCACGCTTTTGATCATCACTCAATACTTCATAGGCTTCCGATATTTCTTTGAATTTTTCATCCGCATCCGCTTCTTTATTAATATCCGGATGATATTTTTTGGAGAGCTTGCGGTATGCTTTCTTCATTTCGTCTTTAGAGGCGTCTTTTCCGACACCAAGAACCTCATAATAGTCCCGTTTACTCATTAAAACACCACTCCCGAATCCTTTGCATAAAGGTTATTTTAACATTGAGCTTTGACTATTATCAATAAAAACTCAACATTACTTCTAATTGATTGTGTCTGATAGATGAATGTAACACATTCTGTTTCTTTCAATCATAGAAAAAGTCAAAGCCAAGAACCGCCCTGACTTTGACTTTTTCGTTCATACTGGATTATTTCTTGTCGTCGTTTACTTCTTCGTATTCAGCATCGACTACATCGTCTTCTTTAGAAGCTTCGCCTTCTGCTCCTTGAGCTGCTTGAGCTTCCGCTTGAGCCTGCTCATAAAGCTTCATCGTTAAGCTTTGAACGATTTCTTGTAATGCATCTTTCTTTTCACGGATAAGATCCAGATCATCTTTCTCGATTGCTTCTTTTAATTCAGCTTTCGCATCTTCCGCTTTTTTCACTTCATCTTCTTCTACTTTGCCTTCAAGGTCTTTTAACGTTTTTTCCGTTTGGAAAACAAGTTGGTCGGCTTCGTTGCGAAGTTCGACTTCCTCTTTACGTTGTTTATCCGCTTCGGCATTTTCTTCTGCTTCTTTCACCATGCGTTCTACTTCATCATCTGAAAGACCGGTAGAAGACTTGATTGTGATGTTTTGCTCTTTACCTGTTCCCAGGTCCTTCGCACTTACATTCACGATACCATTCTTATCAATATCGAATTTCACTTCGATTTGTGGTACGCCACGTGGTGCCGGCGGAATGTCCGCTAATTGGAAACGACCAAGCGTTTTGTTATCAGCAGCCATTGGGCGCTCACCTTGTAATACGTGGATATCAACAGCTGTCTGGTTATCAGCGGCAGTTGAGAATGTTTGGGATTTAGATGTCGGGATCGTCGTGTTACGCTCGATCAGCTTAGTTGATACGCCACCCATTGTTTCGATACCAAGTGAAAGTGGTGTAACGTCAAGTAAGACAACATCTTTCACGTCTCCAGTCAGAACTCCACCTTGAATCGCTGCACCCATCGCTACAACTTCGTCAGGGTTAACGCCTTTAGATGGCTCTTTACCTGTTTCTTTTCTGATTGCTTCTTGTACAGCCGGGATACGAGTTGATCCACCAACAAGAATGATTTTATCGATTTCACTTGCAGAAAGACCAGCATCTTTCATTGCTTGACGAGTTGGTCCCATTGTACGTTCTACAAGATCTGAAGAGATTTCATCGAATTTCGCTCTTGAAAGGGTCACTTCCAAGTGAAGTGGACCAGCTTCTCCTGCCGTGATGAATGGAAGTGAGATCTGAGTTGAAGTCACTCCTGAAAGATCTTTTTTCGCTTTCTCAGCTGCGTCTTTAAGACGTTGAAGTGCCATTTTATCTTTAGAAAGGTCGATGCCGTTCTCTTTTTTGAATTCAGCTACAAGATAATCGATGATCACTTGGTCAAAGTCGTCTCCACCAAGACGGTTGTCACCGGCAGTAGAACGTACTTCGAATACACCGTCACCAAGTTCAAGGATGGATACGTCAAATGTACCGCCACCAAGGTCATATACGAGGATGGTTTGGTCTTGATCCATCTTGTCTAAGCCGTATGCTAGTGCAGCAGCCGTTGGTTCGTTGATGATACGCTCAACTTCAAGACCCGCAATTTTACCAGCGTCTTTTGTTGCTTGACGTTCTGCATCATTGAAGTAAGCAGGTACTGTGATAACTGCTTTTTCAACTGTTTCTCCAAGATAGTCTTCTGCATATGATTTTAAGTGTTGAAGAATCATAGCTGAAATCTCTTGTGGAGTGTATTCTTTTCCTTCTGCTTCTACTTTGTGAGCTGTTCCCATATGACGTTTCACTGAGATGATCGTGTTTGGGTTTGTAATGGCTTGACGCTTTGCTACTTCCCCAACTTGCTTTTCTCCATTTTTGAACGCAACAACTGATGGAGTTGTGCGGTTTCCTTCTGCATTTGCAATAACCTTTGGCTCTCCGCCTTCAAGTACTGATACACATGAGTTTGTTGTACCTAAGTCAATACCGATAATTTTACTCATAGTAAGAAACCTCCCTGTTTTGTATATGTAATGTCTTTATTATTGATTGACCTTCACCATGGAAGGACGAATTACTCTGTCTTTCAGTCTGTATCCCTTTTGGAATTCTTCAACAACTACATTGCTATCGAAATTTTCATCTTCTGTTTGCATAACTGCTTGATGCAAATGTGGATCAAACTCTTGACCTACCGCTTCAATTGGCTCTACTCCCTCTTTCTTAAGGGCTTCAACAATACTTCTATGAACCATTTCCATTCCTTGAAGCAGTGTTTTTGTTTGATCATTATCAGCATCTATATTTAAAGCACGCTCGAAATTATCAAGTGCCGGCAATAGTTCAGTGATCAGTCCTTGAGCACGATATTTCTCCTTCGCCTCGCTTTCTACATTGACGCGTCGGCGGAAGTTATCAAAATCAGCTCTTAAACGAAGATAACGATTCTCAGACTCATTCAGCTTATCTTCCAATTGTGAAAGCTCATCTGATTCATGTTGTTCTTCTGCTACTTCCTCTGATTGAGGTTCTTCAGCGAACACTTCTTCTACCACTTCGCTGTTTTCTTCTTTCGCATCATGCTGCTCTTGTTTTGTTTTTTCAGACATAACATTCACCTCCTTAAAAATCTACGAACACTTGTAGGCTCCAGATGACGATAAAGACGGCATCAGAGCCTTATTTTCCTTTATACAATATGTCCACTAATCTTCACTTTGATACAGTTTCGTAAGAACCTTGGACATATCATTTGAAAAGAAATTAAGTAAACTCACGACACGGGAATACTCCATTCGAGTAGGTCCGATGATCGCAATGGATCCTAATTGTTCTTTACCAATAGAATAAGTAGCGGTTATGAGACTGCAATTCTCCATAGCAAGATGATCATTTTCTTTCCCGATTTTAATGTTCAATCCTGAAGCGGATGGACGAATCAAGTTGTAGACGCTCTCCTCTTGTTCAATCATTTCAAGGAGCATGCGAACTTTATGGACGTCATTAAACTCAGGCTGGTTGAGTATATTGGTTTTCCCACCAAAGAACAGTTTATCCGTGACCGTTGGATTAAAGGAATCCGTGATCGAGTGAAGGATAAAATCATAGTTCTGAATATGCTCTCTTAGCAAAAGAGCGACTTCCTTGAAAATTTTATCGTTTAACTCACTGATAGGAACACCCGATAACCGGTCATTTAAGATGTGCACAAGCTTCTCAAGCTCTGCTGCATCCATTGTCGGCGGGATATGGAACAGTTTATTTTCAACATGCCCGTTATCCGTCACGATGATGGCAATCGCTGTATCCTTGTTCAAAGGAATAAGTTGAATCTTCTTCAGCCTATTTTCCTTCAAATCGGGACCTAATACGATGGTCGTGTAATTCGTCAGCTCGGAAAGAATCTTTGCCGACTTCTGAACCACTTTCTCCAATTCATATATTCGCTCAGTGAAGATGGAGCGTATGGCATGGACGTCATTCTTCTCTAATTTCTGTGGAGAAAGCAAGTGATCCACATAATAGCGATAACCCTTTTCAGATGGAACACGTCCTGAAGAAGTATGCGTTTTTTCAATAAAACCCAAATCCTCCAAATCAGCCATTTCATTTCGAATCGTAGCTGAGCTGAAGGAAATTTCATCCTTCTTGGACAAGCTCCTCGAACCGACTGGCTGAGCTGACAGGATAAAATCATCAATAATCACTTGAAGAATTAGAAGTTGTCGATCTGTTAACAACATTCATCACCCCTGTTAGCACTCTATTGAGATGAGTGCTAAATCTAATTAATAAATTATCAAATCAGAAAAGGGATGTCAATATATTAGATTACTCCCAGAAAAGATTGAAATACTTCGTTTCCTAAAAAGCGGCCCTGTTTCGTAAGTGCGACCCGTTCTTCATTCACCGTGAGCAGTTCCCGTTTCTTCATTTCTTCAATCGATGAACCGAAGACGGACTCGATACTGCAGGCGAATTTTTGTTGAAAAACAGACTTACTTACTCCCTCTACCTTACGTAATCCGAGGAACATTTCTTCTTCCATTCTTTCTGCTTTCGTTACCTCGTGTTGCTGGATGGTAGGCAGGGAACCTTCTGCAATTGGGTCCATATATTTTTTCAGGGGACCGTAATTGGAATAACGTACTCCGTTTATATATCCGTGAGCACCGGCTCCTAAACCATAATATTCATTATTGTCCCAATAAACGAGATTATGTTTGCTTTCAAATCCCCGTTTAGCAAAATTACTGATTTCATATTGATTGATCCCGTATTTCTCCATCGTTTCGATCAGAATCTCGTACATAGCCGCTTCCTGGTCTTGAGAAGGCAATGACAGCTTCCCTTTCCTCATCAGGTTATAGAAGACCGTTTTCGGCTCTACGATGAGTGAATAAGCCGAGTAATGAGGAAGATCAAGGTCCAGTGCTTTCTTCAATGTATCTTGAAAATCTTCCTCTGTTTGCTTAGGCAGGCTATAAATCAAATCAATGCTGATATTCGAGAATCCAACCTTTTGAGCCTTTTCCACAGACGTATACACATCTTCGCTTCTATGTGTCCGTCCGATTCCTTTTAGAAGCTCATCATTGAATGACTGAACACCAAAACTCAATCGATTCACACCGTGGTCCTTTAACACTCGAAGTTTGTCTTCCGTCAAATCGCCGGGGTTTGCTTCAAATGTGAATTCACCCTGATCAAAGGGCAGATGAGTGTTGATCGATTCGCATAATAGAGCAAGCTGGCTTGCATTCAATGATGTCGGAGTGCCGCCACCGACAAAAATCGTATCCAGTTTGTCAGGAGACATGACTCTTTGCTTCATTTCTTTGCCCAGGCTGATTAAATATTCATTTACGGGCTGTCCTTCTATAAAGACTTTATTGAAATCACAATAGTGACAGATATGTTCACAGAAAGGTATATGAATATAAGCTGATTTTACCAAGTATATCCCTCCTTTGGGGGCATTCATAGAGAAAAGGGGGTAAGCAGTGCCTGTATGGTACAAGCCACTTTCCCCCCTTTATCATGAAGACAATTATTTTTTATCCGTATCGTCCATTTTCAGGACGGCCATGAATGCTTCTTGCGGAACTTCTACATTCCCTACGGACTTCATACGTTTTTTACCTTCTTTTTGTTTATCAAGAAGTTTACGTTTACGTGAAATATCTCCACCGTAACATTTTGCCAGAACGTTCTTCCGAATGGCTTTAATAGTCGATCTTGCGACAATCTTCTGCCCGATCGCTGCCTGGACGGGTACTTCGAATTGTTGTCTCGGAATTAATTCCTTCAATTTCTCTACAATCAACTTCCCGCGCTCATAAGCGAAGTCACGATGAACGATAAAGCTAAGGGCATCGACATTTTCAGCGTTCAAAAGGATATCCATCTTCACAAGCTTGGATTCTTTATATCCGATCAGCTCATAATCAAATGAAGCGTACCCTTTCGTATTCGACTTCAATTGATCGAAGAAGTCATATACGATTTCAGCAAGCGGGAGTTCATAGACGATGTTTACTCGTGTATCATCCATATACTGCATGTCGATAAAGTTACCGCGTTTTCCTTGGCAAAGCTCCATGACCGCACCGACGTAGTCGTTCGGAACCATGATCGTTGCTTTAACATACGGCTCTTCAACATGATCCACTTTTTGCGGATCAGGCATCATGGACGGGTTATCCACTTTCACCTCTTCGCCATCTGTCAATTTGACATGATAGATAACACTTGGTGCAGTCGTGATAAGGTCGATTTTGAATTCGCGCTCAATGCGTTCCTGGATGATCTCCATATGAAGAAGTCCCAGGAATCCACAACGGAACCCGAACCCTAACGCTTGAGATGTTTCAGGCTCATACTGAAGTGCCGAGTCATTCAATTCAAGCTTCTCAAGTGCTTCCCTAAGATCGTTATAGCGATTTGAATCGATTGGATATAAACCGCAATATACCATCGGGTTTAAGCGGCGGTAACCTGGTAATGCTTTTTCAGCAGGGTTTTTCGCAAGAGTGATGGTATCCCCCACCCGGGTGTCCCCAACATTCTTGATTGCTGCTGTCAGGTACCCAACATCCCCGACCGTCAGTTCTTTCTGACCCGTCGCTTTCGGAGTGAAGACTCCGATCTCGGTCACTTCAAACTCTTTACCGGTTGCCATCATTCGGACCTTATCCCCTACTTTGACGCTCCCTTCCATCACACGGATGTAGGCAACGACACCTCTATAGGCGTCATATAATGAATCAAAGATAAGGGCTTTTAGTGGGGCATCGGGATCTCCCTGGGGAGCCGGTACCTTTTCAACCACCTGCTCGAGGATTTCTTCAATCCCGATCCCTGCTTTGGCTGATGCAAGGACCGCTTCAGATGCATCCAGACCGATGACATCTTCCACTTCCTGTCGAACCCTTTCAGGATCTGCTGCAGGAAGGTCGATTTTGTTGATGACCGGCAGGATTTCCAGGTCATTATCCAAGGCAAGATACACGTTTGCCAATGTTTGCGCCTCAATCCCTTGAGCAGCATCCACAACAAGGACGGCTCCTTCACAAGCAGCTAAACTACGAGATACTTCGTATGTAAAGTCTACGTGCCCTGGTGTATCAATCAGATGAAAGATATATTCTTCTCCATCCTTTGCTTGATACTTTAATTGCACAGAATTTAATTTGATTGTGATTCCACGTTCTCTCTCAAGATCCATTGAATCCAGTAATTGCTCTTTCATTTCACGCGCCGTCAGTGCTTTTGTTTTCTCCAAAATACGATCGGCAAGGGTAGATTTCCCATGATCTATATGAGCAATGATTGAAAAGTTTCTAATTCTCGATTGTCTTTCTAATTTCTCTTCACGGTTCATTATACGTTCAACTCCTGTTATTTCCACACATGTACACTATTTTGAATTATAGCAGTAGACTATATATTATTCAATGTAAACTAAAAGGGCTATACGGAATTGTCCATTTAAAAAAGCAAATCACTTAAGTTCTCAGAGAAAAAGCCTCAAAAAAAGAGAAGGCAGGAACATTCCCGAAAGCCTCCTCTTATATTAACGAAGCAATAAAGTTCACTATTTCATTGGTGATACTTTCAATTGTATTTGCAAGCGCCTTTCCGATCGAGGAAAACGCATTAAAGGCTTTCATGTCCTCTAATTTCTCTTTCTTTTCGCTTAACGTTTTCGATTCCACTTCATTCCCAAGGAAAGACGCTTCCACATTTCCTTCCCCGTCCTGACTCACTCCCACCGGCGAAGTGAATTTTTGTTGTTCATGTCCCTTCATTTCCACGATCCCTTGATTCGCATACTGCATTCCGATCAGTACCCCGATAAATAATGCAGATATAAGTAATGCACATTTAAAAAAGAATTTGGTCATTGGTCATCCATCCTTTTGATTACTGACTTGAAGCAGGAGTGACAGGTGTATGATTCACCTTTTCAGCCTGCCAATAATAATCTGCGAATACTTCAGCGAAAGCCTGTGCAGAACGCTCCAATTCTTCAAACGTATTATCTACTCCGCCAAACTCCAGTAACATGGCATTGCTTGAAAGATCCTGATTGAACTTCCCGTTGGTTCCGCTTCCCTTTTTCGCTATCACTCCACGTGAGATCCCTTTATAGTTCGCTTCCAATAATTTATGAAGCTCTGTGGCCACCTTTAAATTCTGCTCGTAATTCGGATGCTCTTCCCCAACGACAAATGCGAGCTTGGCATAAGATTTCCCATTGATGGTCCCCGTCGTGACAGCCCTTCTTTGTGAATCACGATGGATGTCAACAAGATAAAGTAAGTCTTTATTACTCGTCATGGCAGCCTGCACTAATGGTCTCGACTCCTGGTAAGCAGCCCAATAATCCAATCCTTTATTGTTCAGGTTCGCTATCACATCGGTTTTATCGATGGTCGTTCCAATCCCAAGTCCCTCTAAGTTCCTCTTCACCATGTCCCCCACCTTGGTGACATTTACTTCCGAGTGCATGGCTGAATCCGGATTGGTCACCCCCTCCAAGTAGGGGAGATAGGATTCGCGGGTGTGGGTGAAGTAAAGATGAACCGTCTTTTTATTTCCGGTTGATAGTGGTGGGGCCACATCCCCACTCTTTTGATCCGATTCTTTTAAATTCTCTACATTCTTGAGGGGAGCTTCATTTTCTGCCTCAAGTGCTTCGGGAGGAGGGACAGATTCGATCGGCATATTCGTAAAATCCGTACCCTCCCCGGCCACAAGGATATCCCCATCGAAAATCGAGAATCCCGGAAGCTCTCTCCCCAGGAAACTTCGTGGATCTTCAAAGCTCACATTGGTAGCCACCTGAAAAAGGAGGGAAGACAAATTTGGTAAAGCCTGCTCTTCTTCAGTCAAAACTTGATTAAAAGACCGGTTTTCTAATGCCAGGATCTTATATAATGCTTCACCCTTCACATTGGAAGCTGCTTGATTCAAGGAATTCGATGTAATTCTATACTCAGGGTTCAAGGAAGTGAGGATGCCCGTTATCGAAAAAATCGAGAGCAATCCTGCCACGAAGATCAACATCCCTTTCAGTATCGTTGACATATTAATCGCAACTATATAATTAGGCGCTTTATAGGACCTCATTCTCCCACCCTTTCCTTTAAACTACTCTAGTACAACGTATGTCATTACTAGAGATAATAGAACTATATTTAGTAGTCATTATGAGGTTATTGGTGGAAAGTTAAACAGGGGAATCTATTATTTTTATATTGGTTGGCAAGGTGGGGGTGGGGTTCGATAGCTAGAGTGAGTTGTAGTGAGGTGAGTAGGAAATTTCAATTTTTGGAGGGAGAACTACGATTTTAAGGCGGAATAATCTTTTTCAGGTAAAGATCACTCCTTTTATCTATTATCTCAGGTGTCAGGGGCATATAAATTCCATTTTTTATAGAAATATTTCATCTGCATTTTTGGATATCGGCGAATTTTTCAATTTAACGGCGATATTTTAATTTTAACGGCGAAATGGTCTCTCTGCAATGAATCCACTACTAAAAAAACGCCTCAAGGATCATTCCCTTCACCTAAGGCGCTATTTTCACCTGCAATCTACCTCGTCTGGTAACCCGTATTCTCCTGATCGACCGCATCATGCAGTGCAGCATTCAAGCCGCTTGCGATAAGGTTGGCCATGTCTTCCATGAACACGTCCACTTCTTTAGGTGTGACCATCAGATTATGACCGATGGGAGCCAATACTTCATGAATCAATTTTCGTTTTTCATGATCCTCGAGTGTTCCGACAATACCCATGTAGGCTTGACGGTGTTGTTCTTCCGGAAGATCTTCTTCTGTTAATTTCCTTCTCTCACCGAAGCTCAACCCTGCCGGGGCAAGGGATCTGGATGGCCGGTCCCCTTCTCTCATTTCCTTTCCAAAATGCTTTAAAAGAAAGTCGACTGTATCACTTACGATTGTGACAGCATCGAGTACGGTCGGAACGCCGATGGCAATAACCGGAACCCCTAACGTTTCCTGATCCAATCCTTTTCGTTTGTTTCCTACACCTGACCCTGGATGTATGCCTGTATCCGAGATCTGGATGGTTGAATTGACACGTTCAATGGAACGGGAGGCCAGGGCATCGATGGCGATGATGAAGTCGGGTTTGGATTTCTCCACTACTCCGAAAATAATATCGCTCGTTTCAATACCCGTGAGCCCCATCACACCAGGTACGAGGGCACTGACCGGTCGATAGCCCTCCTCCACAGATTCCGGCTGCAGTTCAAAAAGATGTCTCGTCACAATGATGTCTTCACAGACGCGGGGTCCTAATGAATCGGGGGTTACATTCCAGTTGCCGAGACCAACGATTAAGCAGCTTGCATTTTTACTGATTTTATTATTAATTAAAAATTGATTAAATTCGTTCGCAAAAACTTTTTCAACTCTTTGTTGCAGTTCTGCATCTTCCTGGCGAATTCCATGAGCCTCGATGGTTAAGTAATTACCAGGTTTTTTACCGATTTTCTCTTCTCCTTCTGGTGTAACGGTGACAAGGGAAACCTTTATCCCATCCTCTTCTTTCTCTTTAATCATGACTCCTTGAATGGATGACGTATCCTCTGCTTTATCAGTGACGACCATTTCTCTTGCTTCAACGGCAAGATCGGTACGTATGGAATATTTACTGTAATCGATTTCTTCTTTTTTCATTTCGACTCTACCTCCAGGCTTGGGATGATATCTACTATTTTTTTATGTTTACCTTTTTCGTATGTGTTCATTCACTCGTTTAATTTCACTACATAGTATTGCAATATCACTGTTCGTTTGATAAAATATCATTTGTTCTTATTGTTTAGGAATTTAAATCGAGTCACATAGAATCTCGATCCTTTTATAGGAGGTGACAGGAATGCCAAATATCAAATCAGCTATCAAACGTGTAAAAACTAACAACGAGCGCAACGCTCAAAACGCTGCTGTGAAATCTACAATGCGTACTGCTATCAAGAAAGCAGAAGCTGCAGCTGCTAACAGCGCAGATAACGCTAAAGATTTAGCAACAGAAGCGGTTCGTCAATTAGACAAAGCAGCTCAAAAAGGTCTTATCCACAAAAACGCTGCGGATCGTCAAAAGTCTCGCCTTATGAAAAAAGCGAACTAATTGAAAAAACCACCTAGCCTTATGGCCGGGTGGTTTTTCTTTTGCTCTTTATTTTTCATTTAATGGTGTCCTCAAGTAAAACTCTGATCATGAAGTTTAAACAGAAACATTTCAATCATCAGTTCTTTTTTGATTTTTCCTGTTTTGATTTCATAATCTCCTTGAGACAGCAATTCGATGATATGGGCAAGTTGTTTATCGTTGAAGTGCTTTGCCTGACCTGCTGCAAGTTTCACTCTGAAAGGGTGTACTTTTAGGTAGGAAGCAATTTTTTGTTGCCCGTATCCTCTTCGTGATAGTTCCTTCGTTCCATATATCAGTCTGAACTGTCCTGCCAGGATCGATAGAATCTTCAACGGTTCTTCGTTTTGTTTGAGAAGATCGTAATAAATTCTCAATGCCTCATCAATTCTTCGGTGAACAACCTTATCCACTAATGTGAAAATGTTTTGTTCCAGGGACCGGGCTGTTAATCGTTCCACCACTTCCACATCGATTCTGTTTGTATCGCTTGCGTACAAAGAAAGCTTGTCCAGCTCCTGTGTCAGCATCATTAGGTTTGTTCCAGCGAGGGTCAGCAATAATTCAATGGCATCTTCATCTATTTGAACACTATTAGAGGCAGCCCGTTCTCTTACCCACGACTTTAATTCATGCTCGTTCAGCTTTTTGGCTTCTACGACTTCTGCCAGTTTTTTCAAGGACTTCGTAATCTTCTTACGTTCGTCCAATTTTTCGTAATTCGCTGTAATGACCAAGATCGTATAAGGAGCAGGGGATTGTATGTATTGTTCCAGTCGTTTAATATTGTGCTCTACTTTCTCTTTTGTTTTATCAGCTGTCAAGAATACAGGGTTTTGCAGGATGACGACCCTTTTCTCCCCCATAAACGGAAAGGTTTCTGCATCTTCTATCGCCACTTCCACAGGAGTTTCCTCCAGATCATAACTGGAAAAATTAAAATCCATTTCTTCCTCTGAAAGGGCACTTGAAACAATTCTTTGTTTCGTTTCATTAATAATAAATGACTCATTTCCGTAAACTAAATATATAGCTGCGAATTGAGATTTCTCTATTTTCTTCCAAGTATCAATAACCAAGTCAGCACTCTCCATTAATTCTTTTCTCTACTCTATGGTAAAAAAGCTTTTTGGTTTTGACAAGGGGTAAAGGGGACATCCGTCAAATGGGACACCCCCTATATCTATATTAACGTTAACGGAGAAGACCTAGGAACCTTTTCCGAAAACGGTATTTCCTTTGTAATGATTAGTGTCACCCCCTTTCAGGAACTTATAGGTGACAACTCTTGTCAGTAAAGGAAAAAGTAAAGTGAAGTATAGATTTTTCAGTAGCGATGTTCTATACTAGAATAGAAATAGGAGGGGTAGTTGTGAACCAATTTGAAAAGAATGTACAATCAAAAAGAAATGATGCAGTAGATTCAGGCGTTGGGTTTATTGTTTCTTTTGGATTCTTTGCGACAATGTTCGTTATTGCAACTGTTATTAAGTTTATCGGCTCTTAATGAATATAGGAGGCAGACCTTAAAGATTCCGGTTTCTTCAACTTCCATATATGGTACTGATGTATCATACAGATGGCTTGAAGGTGCCTGACTTCTTGTAGCAGGTCTGCCCCTTTTTCATTAGCGCTTAATTTGTTTTGTCATACATCCTATGGCAGGTGGGCTGAAAACGTTCCTTTTTTATCCCAAAATCGATAGGTGATCGCCCCATTTTCTCCCGTGCTATATATAGTTATTCCTCTTCTCTTCAATCGTTCCACTACTTCAGGATGAGGATGGCCAAAGCGATTGGTTTCACCCGCAGAAATAACCGCCACAGACGGTTTCGTGTCAACGAGGAGCTCTTCGGTTGTACTCGTATTACTCCCATGATGCCCCACTTTTAACACATCAATCGGCAGATCGAAGTTTCGGATGAACTCATTCTCCCCTTGCTCTTCTAAATCTCCAGTAAATAACCATTTCAATGACCCGATTTCTCCATATAACACAATGGAATCATTATTTCCTTCATACTCTTCATCCTGCGGAGAAACAATATGCAATCCATCTTTATCACCAGCCCAGTCGTATGGATACCAGGCTTCATTAACAGGAACTCTCTTTCGTCCGGCGATTTTCATGATTTTCTTCATTTCGCCTTTCTCGTCGCTATTAGGGCTAATCAGGACTTCCTTCACTTTCATTTCCTTAAGAACCGCTGCTGATCCGCCAATATGATCGAGATCTCCGTGTGTTAAGATCAGGGTGTCAATGGACGTGATGCCTTTACTTTTCAAAAAAGGAACGACGATATCTTCCCCTACAGAAAAACGACTCTTTCTCTCTTCCCATTCTGCTTTCGAAAACTGCACTTCCCCACCTGTATCGATCAGATAGGTTCCTCGATTGTACGGCAGCTTGATCAATGTAGCATCACCTTGCCCAACATCCACAAATACAATCTCTCCATAAGGATTATAGGTGTTGATGAGCATGTGAGTGGATGCCCAGAAAATCAAAAGAAGCCCGGAAAGCATATATTTCCTCTTTTCAAACCAAACAAACACAATATAAATAGCGATGAGGTAACCAATCAATAACAGAAATGGAGGCTTTCCCATCACAATGGTGCTGAATGGAAAAGAAGCGATAAAGGTAGATACCCATTGTATTCCATCCAAAAGATGTTTATGGAGCAGTATCAACCACTCAACTGACAGAATATGGACGATGAAGGTCATGGGAAGAACAATGAATGAGAAGAGGGGTACATAAAGAAGATTCGTGAGAAAGCCCAGTAAAGAAAATTCATAGAAATGATAGAGGATGATCGGTAGCGAAGACAGCTGGGCGACGAGTGTTACTTTCACCAATTGTGCAATGGATGAGGAAGTATTTAGAATAACGGCAGAAGAAACTACAATAGAAAAACTCACCATAAATGACAGCTGAAATCCAACATTGAATACAGAATATGGATCATATAAAACCAACATCACAAATACAATGGACAAACTGTCGATTGTACTTAACTTACTTGCCACTTTTCTACTGAGGAGAATCACGATCAGCATAGAGGATGCCCTCATCACGGAAGGAGATGCCCCCGTCAGTACGATGTAACATAGGAGAAAAACAATCCCGATCCATGTCACCGATTCCTTTGTGACGCCGATCCTCAATAGACAATAGTAAAGAATCGCAAAGACCAACCCAACGTGCAGGCCTGAAATTGCCAGTAAATGAACGACACCCAGCTCTCTGAATGCCTTCATCGTGTCTTCAGCAATCATCCCGGTTTCTCCAAACAGTAACGCTTGGGTCACCCCTACTGTTGAAGATGGAAATTCCCTTTCGATTTTTTTCAATCCATTGAATCTCAGATTTACGAGGGCATGCTTCCATGTACTTTTATCTGCACACTTCTCGAATACGTTTACGCCAAGAACCCAATACACTCCTCGATGAGCCAAATAATTTTTATAATGAAACAGGTTTGGATTTTTATTCGGTTTGGGTTCTGTCAACTGCCCCTTCACTTTACATACAAAACCGGGTTTCACATATTGGAATTTTCGTTTTTCTTCCTCTGAAGAGAAATAATAGCGAATGAGAACCTTCTCTTTCTTTATTTGAGCGAGGGTGACAAAGGAATTCCCATCGATGGCCGGAATGTCATTGATCACAATTTGAAAGTCGACCGGTTGGGGTTCTGATGTCAGAACGGTTTTCTGTCTCTTTTCTTGAATAGTGGTGTTGAGAAAGGAAATAAAGAGGAATACGAGGCAGAGAAAAAGGATGGTGAAGGTCATTTTTCTGAGGAAAAGGGATACCAGAAGCAGAGCAAGAACGACGGCACCCCAATGGAATTGAAGTGCCAGTAATGTTCCTGAAAGTACTGAAATCGCGGGGTAGAGGTATAATCCTCTATTCATTAAATAATTTTATGTATTCTTGTTCATAGTAAGCGAGCTTCTCGTCTTCGGCACCTTGCTTTCTCAAGTCTTCGATTAATTGAAGCATCATGGAGGCTTTTTCTTTGTGCTTTACGTCGATGCTGCTTTCTTGAAAGGGCACTTTCTCTACATGGACGTTTGCCTTTTGGAAAAGTTCAATGGCGTAAGGATGATTTTTATAATCTTTTGCATAATAAACCGTTTTGATTCCTGCCTGGATAAGAGCCTTACAACATTGAAGACAGGGGAAGTGAGTAACATAAATATCCGCATTCTCCGTTCCGACCCCAAACTTTGAACATTGCAGCAGGGCATTCATTTCGGCATGTATGGTTCTCACGCAGTGATTGTCAATCACATAGCACCCTTCATCTATACAATGATCCCCTCCTGCAATGGAGCCGTTATAGCCTCCTGCAATGATTCGTTTTTCACGAACGATGGTTGCCCCCACCGCCAGTCTTGTACACGTGCTGCGCAGGGCAAGGAGCTGACTTTGGGCCATAAAATATTGATGCCAAGCGATTCTTTCCATCACCATTCCCCCTTCTATGTTTTTAGGTGCATTTTCATTTGCTTGTTTAAGTGTATAAAGACTTTCTATGTTTCGTCAATTCATTGAACATAAATATATTCTTTTAATTTCTCAAACGTTTTTTCTCCGACTCCAGAGATGTTTTGAATCTCTTCTATAGCTGCAAACGGACCATGTTCTTCCCGATATTGGATAAAGGTTGATGCTTTCGCAGGGCCAATTCCGGGCAGTGTTTCGAATTCCTGTTGAGTGGCTGTATTAATGTTGATTCTATCCTTTGCTGAATCGGTCCCAGGCATGGAAGGAGCCAGCCCGGGCATTTCTATTTCTCCGACTTTAGGGACATAAATCATCATTTCGTCTGATACCTTTACCGCTAAATTGATCACTTTCTTATCTGCTTCCGGGGTGAAACCACCGGCTCGATCGATCACAAACTTCAACCTGTCTCCCTGCCTGACTTCATATAATCCAGGTTTCACAACCTCTCCCTTTACGTCTACAAATACTTTTTCGACTATTTTCAATTTTTCAGGCTCCTTTTCTTTTTTAACGGGAGCGGCTGTAAAAGAAGCCTCTTTTACAGGAGCGGCGGAAGCACTTTTTAAAATATATGCAATCAGGACAATGGCACATATGACAAGAATCACAAGAACCGTTCTGTATTTTTCAATTAGGGATTGCACAGGAAATCACCTCTGATGGAATATTCATTGAAAGGAATTCATAAGTTTTAGGAGAGAGTGTGATAGAAGGAGGGCTGCACATGAAAGTGGGTATCATTGGCACGGGGAACATGGGGAAAATCATTATTGAAGCTCTCATTGAATCTAAGGCGATTTCTCCTTCACATCTTCATATTACGAATCGTTCACTAAAAAAAGCCGAGGATATAAAGGAAAAATGGAATAAAGTGAATGTCAGCCATTCAAATGGAGAAGTGATCAAGTCATCTGACTTAATCTTCATATGCGTGAAACCTCATGATGTTTATGATGTGATTGAGGAGAATAAAAAAAGTTTTACCAGGGATAAATGCGTAGTTTCAATAACCAGTCCAGTAAGTGTGGAACAATTAGAATCGATCCTGACCAGTTCCTGTGCCCGATTCATTCCAAGCATTACGAATCGTGCATTAAGCGGAGTGTCACTTTTAACGTATGGAAGTCATTGTTCAGATAAATGGAGGCAGGATTTAATGACATTGGTTGAACATATCTCCACACCGGTGGTCATTGATGAAAATGTGACACGAGTGGCTTCAGACATTGTCAGCTGTGGACCTGCTTTTTTCAGTTATGTTACACAGAGGTTTATTAACGCTGCTGCAGAAGTGACAGAAATTGATAGGGAAACGGCCACTGTTTTAGCTTCTGAAATGCTTGTTGGTCTTGGGGACTTATTGAAAAAAAATATCTATACATTACCGACACTTCAAGAAAAAGTTTGTGTAAAAGGTGGAGTGACTGGAATAGGTATTTCCGTAATGGAAAGAGAGCTGGGAGATGTTTTCGAGAAATTATTTGAAGCCACGCAGGAAAAGTTCGTGGATGATATCGAAGGAACGAAATCACAATTTGGAGTCTAGTGAGGCTCCTTTTTTATATTTCGACACGAATTGATTTTTTCCTTCTTTTTTCAAAGAAAATTTTATAAAAAACCATAAATAAAAGCCGGACCATCCTCTTTTTTAGAGACGGTCCGGCTTTTTATCATTTCTTCTTACACGTAAAGAAAATTCTTTCGCTATGGTCTGCAGGGGCTTCTTCTGAGAAGTCTGCAGAGACGTTCAACACTTCGAACCCTGCATCCTTCAACCATTCCCTTAAGGTCAGAATGGGGTATGTGCGCTGTTTGTGAAGCTCTTCTACTCTTTCGTACTGATTCGTTTCCTCATCTTTCACGAAAAAAGTCAGCTCATGCTCTACACTATTGGGAACTTCTCCAGGGAAGCAATCCCAAATGTACGAGACATGTTCATCGGTCAGGGTAAACGTCTGGTTTATAAATATTTGCGTCATTTTATAAATGGAATGCACATCAAATAAGAATAAGCCATCCTGCTTAAGATGAGCATATACACTTTTGAACGTATTTTCCACGTCCTTTTCGTCTTCCAGGTAATTCAGGGAATCACAAAAAATCGTAATAAGGTCGTATTCACCAAGGGAATCAAGCTTTGACATATCCTGTTGAAACAGATTAAGCTTTACGTTCATTTCTAAAGCCTTTTCCTGAGCTACCATCAGCATATCCTGGGAGAGATCGACGCCTGTCACATCGTAGCCATCCCGGACAAGGCGCAGCGATAATTCCCCGGTGCCACAAGCAATGTCAAGGACGCTTTCCCCTTGGATTGAATAGGCTTTAGCTTGTTTATTGACAAACTCCAACCAGCCGTCGTATGGGACGTCCTGCATTAAATAATCGTACACATAAGCAAAACGTTCATAACTCATTTAGCGACTCTCACCTTGTCCAACTTCGACGAAGGATGCATCTCCCCATAAACGTTCTAGATTATAGTAGCCTCTTTCCTCTTTATGGAACACGTGAGCAACGACATCACCTAAGTCAACTAAAATCCAGCGTGCTTGATCAAAGCCCTCCAACCGTTTGACCGTATGGCCGTTTTCCTCTGCTCTGTCCTTTAATTCCCGTGCAATGGCCTGCACCTGTTTGTCTGAGTTCCCGTGACAGATCAGAAAATAATCCGCAATTAAAGAAACACCTTTCATATCTAATACAACAATATCTTCAGCACGTTTATCATCAGCGGCATTAAACGCTAATTCTACTAAATTTTGTTCCATTCCTTCATCTCCTCTTGTTTAAAATTAATCCATTATAAAAGCGAAATGTATCCGGGTAGATCGCTTGATTTTTTTTCATAAGAAACGTCATCGTATTTTGAAGTGCCTTCAACAGCCCTTGATCTAATGACTCTTTGGCGAGTTCCCTCACTTCTTCCACCCCGGGAAATTGACGATTCGGCTCGATGTAATCAGCTAAATAGATTACTTTGTCCAGGGTGGTCATCTCTTCTTTTCCCGAAGTATGGTACCGGATGGCATTTAATATATCTTCATCCTGTATACCGACTTCACGCTCTACAAGTAACGCTCCTACCGGTGCATGCCAAAGCTCGCTATTATACAGCAAAAGATCCTGAGCCAGCTTCTCTTCTACAATGATTGTTTGCATTTCCTGCTTATCCCGGAACTTCGCATAGTCATGGAAAATCGCCGCTATTTCTGCCTTTTTCTCATCGGCTCCATATCGCTTTGCAAGCTCAATGCTTGTTTCCATGACACCACAAGTGTGTATATAGCGATGTTCCGTTAAATGTTCTTTCACCATTTCCAAGGCTTTTTCCCTATTCATACAATTTCTCCTCCTTTATGAATCGATACACATCGTCGGGGACTAAGTAGCGTACCGATTGCCCCAGTTTCACTGTGTTGCGAATGTAGGAAGAAGAAATATCAATGGCCGGTACTTCAATCAATTGAACATTAAACGAAGTGTCATGTGAATAGGAAGGACGATTCACACCAATGAAGCTGACCATTTCCTGAAGTTCCTCAATCCGGTACCACTTCGGGAGATATTCGATCATATCCCCGCCTATGATAAAAGAGAACTCGGTGTTCTCTTCCCTCTCGGTTAATAGCTTGATGGTGTCGTAAGTGTATGAGGCACCCTCTCTTTCAAGTTCAATCCGTTCAATGGAAAAGTAAGGGTTACTCTTAATCGCTTTTTGCAGCATGAAGAGACGTTGTTCTACTGATACACTTTCATCAGCCTGTTTATGAGGAGGAACGTGATTCGGAAGAAATCGTATTTCATCCAAATTCGCCTTCATTAAAACTTGTTCTGCAATAACCAAGTGGCCCATATGAGGAGGATTGAATGTCCCCCCCAGGAGTCCAACCTTTTTCTTCATTTTATCAATCCTTATCGTGGGAGGATTAATTGCTTGTTTTCTTTCGATTCCTTGTATAGGACAATGGTATTTCCAATGATTTGGACAATTTCCGCGCCTACTCCTTTGGATAACTCGTCAGCAATTTCGGACTTATCCATATCACAGTTTTGAAGAATACTGATTTTCATCAATTCTCTTACTTCAATCGCTTCTCCGATTGTTTTGATCATATTTTCATTGACTCCGCCTTTACCTACTTGGAAAACCGGATTTAAATGATGTGCTTCTGAACGTAAATATCTTTTTTGTTTACCTGTTAACATGTTGACCTCCTAGTTGTTGTAAAACGATGTTTTTCATAATCGAATATGATGGAAAGATTCCCGTCCACTTTTCAAATGAAAGGGCTCCCTGGTACACAAACATATCAAGACCATTTTGAGTACGGGCACCTTTCTGATTCGCCTGCTTCAATAATGCTGTTTCCAAAGGATTATAGATAATGTCACTAACGATGCACCCCTCTTTTAACTCTTGGATCGTTAATGGACTGTCTTCTATATGAGGAAACATTCCGATAGATGTTGTATGGATGATCACATCATATTGGTCCAATGCGTTTTCAACAGCCTCTAGAGATAGAAACCCTGAGTTCAAATCGAAAGGGCAAGCTTCCATCATCTTTTCAGCTCTCAGTGCCGTCCGGTTGGTCACATCGATCCTCTTCACTCCAAGAGAAGCAAGGGAATAATAAATGGCTTTCGCAGCACCACCGGCACCGATGATCAGCATCGATTTATCTTCAAGTGTTTCATCTGCAATATTTTTCAAGCCTTCCACAAATCCAAGACCGTCTGTATTATAACCGATCAGCTTGCCATTTTCATTGACAATCGTATTCACTGCACCGATTGCCTCGGCCAATGGATCGATTTTATCTAAAAGAGGCATGACATGTTCCTTATGTGGAACTGTCACATTCACTCCATGTATTCCTAGCGCTTTAATTCCATTAAGGGCCTCGGAAAGCTGCTCTTTTTTCACGTGAAATTTCACGTAAGCAGAATCCACGCCACATTCTTGGAACGCGGCATTATGCATCTGGGGAGACATAGAGTGGGCAATCGGATCTCCTATAACACCATAAAGAGCCACAGAATCCCTCCTAGATTAATGATTTTCTCAAGAAAACACTAACGCCTTTAGGAACATGGGCAGCAATGGTCGCCCCAGCGTCATTTACGGTAATCCATCCTAAACCTGAGAAGACGATATCCGTTTTTGCTTCTTTAATTCTGAATTCATGCCTCACAAGTGGAGGGAATGTGCCCATATCATCTTTTCTTGGCGGCTGTAATAGCTCACCTGCATGGTTCTTATAGAGATCATCGGCTTTTTCAATCTTTGTGCGATGAATGGATAGCTCATTTGAGAAATAGCAGGTAAATGCCTGACGCTCACCAGCCATGAAGTCAAAGCGGGCAAGCCCACCGAAGAACAAGGTTTGTTCTGGATTCAACTGGAAAGTTCTCGGCTTGATCTCTTTCTTGGGAGTAATGATTTTCAAATCCTGCTTATCAACAAAATGGGCCATCTGATGATGATTGATAATTCCCGGCGTATCTATGAGTGACTCTTCGTCATCAAGTGGAATTTGAATCATATCAAGTGTGGTGCCAGGGAAGTGAGACGTCGTAATGACATCTTGTTCTCCTGATACATGCTTGATAATACGGTTTATGAACGTTGATTTCCCTACGTTTGTACACCCTACTACATACACGTCTTTCCCGTTTCGATAATGTTCAATCGCTTCGATCGCTTCGGTAATTCCCTGACCTTTTGCAGCACTCACTAACTGAACATCAATAGGCTTTAACCCTAATTGACTTGCTTCATGCTTCATCCAATGAATGAGCTTGGAGGGTTTCACTGACTTTGGAAGCAGATCCACTTTGTTTCCAATGAGCAGAATCGGGTTAGATCCCACGAAACGATGCAGTCCAGGCAGCCAGCTCCCATTGAAATCGAATATATCGACGATTTTGACTATCAACCCTTCTGAATCACCAAGTTCATTTAAAATTTTCAAGAAGTCATCATCCGTTAAAGGGACATCCTGGACTTCATTATAATGCTTTAATCTAAAGCAACGTTGACAAATAATCTCTTCTTTTTGAAGAGCGGAAGGAGGTGCATACCCCATCCCTTCCTTATTCTCCGTCTGGATTTCAACGCCACATCCTATACATACAACTTGACTCACTTTTTATCCTCCCACTCAAGCATGCCTTTACGCTTGAAAAACTTCATTATTCTTCGTTCTACACGACGATTGAACTTTGTGATGAACCCATCTGATTGTGCAACGGGAACAACCAGTATCGTATGGAAGCCGTTTCGATTTCCGCCTAAAACATCCGTCAACAGCTGGTCTCCAATGACTACCGACTCTTCCTTCTTGACTCCCATTTCCTGGATCGCCCTTTTAAAAGCACGTCCCATTGGCTTACGGGCCTGGAAGATAAACGGAACGCCCAAAGGCTCTGCAAATGCTCCCACCCGGTTTTGGTTATTATTGGACACAATGGTCACAAGGATTCCATGCTCCTGCATTTCTTTAAACCATTGGATTAACTTAGGGGTGGCATTGGGACGATCCCATTCCACTAACGTATTATCTAAATCTGTAATGATCGCTTTAATTCCTTTTTCTTTTAAATACTCCGGTCTGATACTGAAAATATCCTGAACCTGTTCATCGGGTAAAAATTGCTTTATCACTTGCAGCACCTCAAATTTCATTATCATTTATATACTCTAATGTTTACTTTTCTTCTTAGTCGTATAGCTCCACGTCCATTGTTTCTGCGGATACCTATTCTCTCTATAGTATCTTTTAACCTATAACAGATTAATGATAACCAATTTTCCCTGCAGATTCAAAATAAATCACATATATTCCTGGAAATCCATAAATATTCCCAAGGAGAATAAATATTTTTCGACAAATTTCCAGATACTTTCATGGTTGTGGATAACCTTATTCACATTATACAAGACATAAACATCGCTTATTTACCAGTTATATACAAGTTAGTCACAACTTATCCACCGTGAACTGTGGATAATGGAACGCTTGTTCTAAAAAAACAAATTTGGTAAAGTTTAATTACTACTTAAAAACGTACTGACATTATGTTTCGAAATACAAAAAAGATGATGATTATTGGAGGTGGCATTAATGAGGAAATTATCGGACGAACTGTTGATTGATTCTTATTTCAAAGCGTTGGAGTTGAAACTCAATACAGAATTCATTCGCCTCATCGAAATGGAAATTCACCGTCGATCTCTTACTAATAAAATAAAAGCTTCATCGTAGAATACTAACATGAAATGGGACGGATTTGTTTAAAATCCGTCCTCTTTTTTATATAAGGATGTTTTCGTAATCTTTAGAAAGCAGCGTTATTTAATGAAATCTCCAATCGTTTCCCCGACCGTCACATTTCTAGGTACTTCTTTATTCTGCGCGAATCGGAACGTACCTTTTTCAAAAAGGAGAATGACGGTGGAGCCGAAGCTGAAGTATGCGACTTCCTCGCCTTGTGTCCATTCTTTCCTCTCATGGACATAATCAACGCTGTTGACAAACATGGCCCCTACTTTTACGACAGCTACTTTCCCTTTTACATGCTTCAGCTCCGTAATAGAGCGGAAGTTTTTTGAAAGGGCTTCTTTTCCGTACATCAATCCCAGCTCGTTGACCGGGTAAGAGTGTTGCCCAAGTGACCACCGCTTTAGAATCGTGCCTGACACGGGGCTGTGAATACGGTGATAATTCGCAGGACTTAAATAAAATACCGCAAATTCTCCCCCACTATAATCAGAAGCTTTCCCTTCACTACCAAGCATATCAAGGATGGAGTAGGGCTTTCCTTTCACTTCAATAACAAGATCATCGGAAATGCTGCCGGTTTCGGCCAATAATCCATCCACTGGACTGACCGCTTGTTTCTCGCTATATTTTACAATCCTTGCATCTTCTTTCAGGTTTCTAATAAAGAAATCATGTAGCGTTTTATAGTCAGATACTTGACCTTCTATTTCATCCACGTTTATTTTGTACGTTTTGATGAATGATGAAATAAATGGCCGACTCAAAGGAGACTGTACAAATTTCCTGATCGTATAAGAAGACCATCTTTTATTTGTTAGTTCGATAAATAGTCGATAAATCGATTGCTTCATTAATATCCCTCACATATTTCTAAAAAACGATTAACTTTAACAGTTTAATAAGTATATAATAAAATATTATTATATACTATATTTATAAGAATCTTTTTTCACTTTGGGATTTAACATATATTGTTAATACCGTTCCAATTATATCTGCAAACGTGTGTAAAGCGAATATGTTAGCCATAAAACATGTTCAGTAGTGAACAAATTTATTCAAAGGGAGTGAGTGATGATTGTTTCTCTCCGAAGTCGTCGATCAAACATTTAAGAAGCTTAAAAGTCAAACGGCCAACCTCATTACTTTGTCCAACTTATCATTAGGTGGATTTGCTATTATTTCTATACTTCATAACCAATTAAACCTGAGCTTGTTATTGATTTTCATCGCTGCCTTAACAGACCGCTTCGATGGGATGGTTGCAAGGAAAATGCACATTGAGTCAGAGTTAGGGAAACAGCTGGATTCCATGAGTGACATCATTTCATTCGGCATTACCCCTGCCCTGCTCCTGTATATATCCGTTCTTAATCAGTATGACTTTCCCGGGATGTTTTTCACCATATTCTATATAGGGTGTGGCGCTTTTCGGTTAGCCCGCTTCAATATTTCAGAAAACGATGGCTACTTTACGGGATTGCCGATCACCGTAGCCGGATGTTTACTGACCCTGTGCTACCTGGCTATCCCGTTTGTTTCAGGTGTGCTGATTTTATGTATGACAATCACTCTGGCTGTATTAATGATCAGCCCTTTTACATTGAAGAAGATGTAAGGAGTATGACAGAGCCCTGTTCACAAGGTGAACAGGGCTCTGTCAGGTTATAAAAGTTGTGCTTGTCAGGCTAACAGTTATTGTAGTACCACCATCCACCAAATAGGAAAAGTAAGATTAGTAATACAACGACTAGAGCGAAGTAGAATCCGCCACCACCATAATAACCTGGATAGACTGGTCCATAACAAGGGTATCCATACGGCATTGCAATACCTCCTCACCTACTTTTACTACTAGTATATGTTCATAGGGAAATAGCGTATAGGCAGTTTCCAACTTTATTACCCGAATCCTCCGGAAAGAAAGTTAACGATTTCTTTGATTACTTTCCAGGGACATGCAAGGACATCCCTTTCGAAACATATGAATGAGTATAGGCTTAAGTCCTCATGGAGGTGTGAATATGTCTGGAGTTCTAACGGCACTGGGGTATTTCTTCAAAGAGTTAATTTTCCTCGTTTCTTACGTAAAGAACAATGCATTCCCTCAACCTCTATCAGCAGCGGATGAACGAAAATATTTAAGGCTGATGGCAGAAGGAGATGAGCATGCCCGAAACATGCTCATTGAACATAACCTGCGATTGGTTGCTCACATCGTCAAGAAATTTGAAAACACAGGCGAAGATCCAGAAGATCTGATTTCCATCGGGACCATCGGATTGATAAAGGCAATTGAAAGTTATTCGGAAGGCAAAGGCACGAAGCTTGCTACCTACGCGGCACGTTGTATCGAGAATGAGATCCTTATGCATCTTCGTGCTCTCAAGAAAACGAAAAAAGATGTCTCTCTTCACGATCCTATCGGTCAAGATAAAGAAGGAAACGAAATCAGCTTAATTGATATCTTAAAGTCCGAGAGTGATGATGTCATCGATACGATTCAATTAAGTATGGAGCTTGAAAAGGTAAGAAAATACATTTGTGTGTTGGACGAGAGGGAAAAAGAAGTGATCGTCGGGCGATTTGGATTAGACTTGAAAGAGGAAAAAACCCAACGGGAAATTGCCAAGGAATTAGGAATCTCAAGAAGCTATGTATCACGAATCGAGAAAAGGGCACTCATGAAGATGTTTCATGAATTTTATCGCGAGGAAAAAGAAAAACGGAATAAATCATGAAAAAAGCGATCCAGACTCGGATCGCTTTTTTTTATTCTCTATTCAACACTGACTTCAGCGGCAATAATCAGACCAATCACAGATGTTACGACAAGACCCATTATCATTGAAAACATCGTAATCTCACTCCCTCTTTAGCAGTCATAACTACCTGCTCTTCTTACTATTAATGTATCACGAAAACCTGCATATTCCCCTCTCATTCGTGAACAACTTATTACTAAAGATTGACAGAACTGTGTCTTCCTTATCCCGTCGTAACCACTATAAAACTAAAGGAGGACACCCGGCAAAAAAAGGGTATCCTCCTCATTCATTCTATTTCGTCTCCTGCTTCTTCTTTTTATGGAAGAAAGCCGACCAAAAAACAATATTTAAAAACATCGTTCCACCCACCTTTTGTTTCGTTAGGCAGTATCCTTCTCTACCCATAGCGCATTAAGCATTTTCTCCTGTACATAAATCATATTTCATTCTCCTCTCCATTTTTTAGATATCATTGGAATTAGAACATTTGCGACATGTATTGGTTCTTGGCTTTCGTTTCTTCATAGGATTTTGAAACCGTTTCATTGTGCGTCGCTTCTTCAAACGTTTCTTGTTTCTTATTGAACGTTACCGTTATAAATAAAAGATTAAGTGTCATTACGTATCACCCCTTTCAAAGTGCCTCGTGATCTGCAAGGCATACTAAAAAGCCACAAAGAGACCGATCCTTGTGGCACAAAAAAGCCACAGGAACCTACATTCTCCCTGTGGCTATCATTTAATGGAATTAAAATTAAGCGAAAAACATCCCACAAGTGGTCGAATGATGAAAACAATATGAAGTTGTGTCTTTTTTTCCATTAAGCACGAACATGTTCTTCGACCTCCCTCTTGTGATTTTTTTCTTACATTGGTTAGTATATCCAATTTTTACACTAAAGTAAACCACTTTCCCCATTATTTTTTCTACAAATTTCCACATGGTTCTAGAATGTTCTTTTTTCAGGTTTATGATTTCAAAACATCTGATCTGCCGGTGCTCTGTCAATGAGTATTGTGCTTGATGGTGAGGGGAACTGCTTCGCTTGCAGCTAGCGTTCGGCCGAGCCTCCTCAGCTTAGCCGAACGGGGTCTCTGCACGACCGTTCTTCCGCAGGAGTCTACGCAGTTCTCCTCACCATCTATAATAGATTTTCGTGACAGAGCTTAAAGATCAGAATAACAAATATAGAATGTATAGGATATCAATTCCAATGATTCAATGTGGCAATAAGAAGAGTAAACATTGATTAATGACCGGTTTATGAGTTACCAATAGATGTTTTGTGCTTTCTTTGCAGATAGTTTTTTTTAGAAACAAATTTTCTTCAATAGGAACTATTTTTGATTACAAAAAAATAAATAGCACAGAGTGGATTGGAGCGGAAGGCACTTTACTCCTGCGGGAAATAGAGGAAAGGTCGAGACCCCACAGGGCAAAGCCCGAGGAGGCTCGACTTCCTCCCCGCGGAAAGAAAGTGCCTGGAGCGGAAAGGAACGGTCCAAGTTTTCACACTTCACTCATACAAAAAATGAATTTACTTTTTGGGAATCTATTCAAAACTCACCGCCAGCACCCTTTGAAGACGACAAGAAAAAACGAGTCCTCAATGAGAACCCGCTTTAAATGATCTATTCATCTATAGATTGCATATCTTTTTTATATTTGATCGCTTTTGTAAAAAATATAAGTGACATTCCGAGTAAAACAACGGTCCCTGTCATGAGGGTGATCGTTTTACTTGGTGTGACGGTTTCTGTTGGAATAATAACCCCTAAATACATAAAGACACTAAGTGCAAGTAACGTAAAACCAAATCGTTTGAAGTCGTTCATTTTTTGTTGAATGGTTCTCATTTTTGCGTTCTTCATGTGTATTCACCTACTTTAGAACTAGTAAACTCTCATTCTATGGTAACATATTAACTCATGTCAGCTACCATGTAATTGATACCAGTTCTGCCAATAGACGAATTACTTCGATAGGGCATTCTCAATATCTTCAATCAGGTCCTCTACGTCTTCAAGACCGACAGAGATACGTACCAACCCATCGGTGATCCCTAACTCATTTCGGCGATCTGCCGGAATGGACGCGTGAGTCATGCGGGCAGGTACGGAGATTAAACTTTCTACAGCACCAAGACTTTCAGCTAATGTGAAGTATTTGGTGTTCGTGAGCAGACGATCGGCATTTTCTTCACTGCCTACATCAAAGGAAACCATTCCCCCGAAGCCCGATGCCTGTTTCTTGGCGATGTCATGGTTCGGATGGGTTTCGAGTCCCGGATAGTAAACCTTTGATACTTTCGGGTGTGATGTAAGATACTCGACTATTTTCTTCGTGTTTTCTTCATGCTCTTCCATTCTCAGCCCTAAGGTCTTAATGCCACGAATCAGTAACCATGAATCCTGTGGTCCAAGAACCCCGCCCGTTGAATTCTGTACAAAGAATAACTCTTCAGCAAGCTCTTCGGAATTCACAACGACCAGTCCTGCCACAACGTCACTGTGTCCGCCGATATATTTCGTTGCACTGTGAAGAACGATGTCTGCTCCCAGGCTGATTGGGTTTTGCCAGTATGGCGTGCTGAACGTATTATCCACGATCGTCAATAGATTGTGCTTCTTGGCTAAGGAAGCCGCTGCCTCGATATCGGTAATTTTCAGCAGTGGATTCGTTGGTGTTTCAATGTAGACAGCCTTTGTATTTGGCCCAATAGCACGTTCAATATTGCCGATATCACTTGAATCAACGAAAGTGGATTCGATGCCGATGCGGTTTAAGACCTTGGTCATGACCCGATACGTTCCGCCATACACGTCGTCCGTCATGACTATATGATCTCCGCTATTGAACATCATCATAACCGCTGTAATAGCTGCCATTCCCGATCCGAATGCAAAGCCTTTTTCTCCGCCTTCCAGATCTTTAATCAACTCTTCAAGTGCGTGCCTTGTCGGGTTTCCTGAACGTGAATATTCAAATCCTTTATGCTTTCCTACTTCATCCTGCTTATACGTACTCACCTGATAGATGGGTGTGGATACAGCACCTGTTTGAGGATCTGTAGGGATACCGCCGTGAATTAGTTGTGTTTTCTTTTTCATGATTAGAGTCCTCCTTCATATATTTTCTTACTTAAATAGCGCTCACTCGAGTCCGGGAAAATCGTGACGATATGGCTTCCCGGCTCTGCTTTTTCCGCTTCCTGTAATGCAGCATGCAGCACTGCGCCAGAAGAACTTCCGACCAGCAAGCCTTCCATCAGCGCAAGCTCTTTTACTCGTTTAAAAGCATTGTCGTCCGTCACGGTATGGATGCTATTAAAATAGCTTGAATCCATATAGTGAGGTAAGAATTCCATGCCGATCCCCTCTGTTTTATGAGGTCCTGATGGTCCACCGTTCAAGATGGAGCCTTCAGGTTCAACAATGACTGTTTTGATGTTCTTATTTCTTTCCTTCAGGTACTGAGCAGTCCCCATGAAGGTACCCCCTGTCCCTGCTCCTGCAACAAAAGTTTGAATGTTGCCATCCATCTGATTCCATAGTTCAGGTCCCAACGTTTTGTAATACGTCTCCGGATTGGCCGCATTCCCGAATTGCTGCGGAGAATAAGAGTTCGGAATTTCCTTTACCAGTTCATTTGCTTTTGCAATGGCCCCCTTCATTCCTTCCTCGGTCGGGGTATGAATGATTTTGGCGCCTAATGCTTTCATAAGCTCCTGCTTTTCTATGCTGAATTTTTCAGGTACACAGAACATGACATTGTATCCCGAATTCACAGCTGCAAGAGCCAGACCGATTCCCGTGTTCCCTGCAGTCGGTTCGATGAGAGTGCCTCCCGGTTCTATTTTACCGTTACGGATGGCATCTTCTAATAATTCCCTGCCCAGACGATCCTTCACACTACCTCCAGGATTGAAAAATTCCAGCTTAGCAAAGAGGCGGACTCCCTTCTTTAATGGGAAGTTTGTAAGCTCGACAATCGGTGTATTCCCAATCAGGTCATGTACGCTGTTATACACGTCCATGTATTCAATCCCCCTTCATAAAAAAAGCTGACTCCATGCACCTCCCCTGTCCTCAAATGCATACGATTGGAGGGCTCGACTGAACACATCCGTTCCGTATATTTTGATGAGAAAGTTGGTACCCGGGTCAGCCGTATTTTCCTCGTATTAAACAGACTTTACAATGCTCATAACCATTTTGGCAGAGTGGAGGGCTGCCTTTTCTAAATATTGTTCGAAGGAAACATCTGATTCCTTCCCTGCAATATCAGAAAGTGAGCGAATGATAACAAATGGTACGTTGAATTGATGAGCCACTTGCGCAATGGCGGCTGCTTCCATTTCCACTGCCTGTAAATCAGTGAATTTGTCACGGATCGCTTCTACACGCTTAGGATCATTCATAAATGAATCTCCCGTGGCGATCAACCCTGACACCACTTGCGCATCTCCAAGTTCCTTCACGCTATCAATGGCTGTCTGCATTAATTTCCCGTCTGCTGTAAATGCGGCCGGAAGCTGTGGTACCTGACCGTATTCATATCCAAAAGCTGTCACATCCACATCATGATGCCTTACTTCTGTTGAGATGACAACATCCCCAACGTTTAACGAAGGATCGAATCCTCCGGCTGACCCTGTATTGATGATGCAATCCGGTTTAAAATGCTGCAGAAGAACGGCTGTTGACATCGCTGCATTCACCTTTCCGATTCCTGAGCGAAGTAAGATCACTTCTTTGTCTTTCATCGTTCCACTTGTATATTCACACCCTGCGATTGTTTCCACTGTCGGGTTTGAAATATTTTCTCTAAGTAAGGCTACTTCTTCTTCCATTGCTCCAATGATGGCGATTTTCATTACTAAAACCTCTTTCTACTGTTTAGTCGCCTCCATAATCCACACAAAGGTATTTACTTGCTTAAAAGTGACTGAAAACCCATTCTGGTCCAATAACTCCCTTAGAACATTCAAGGTCGTGTAATATTCCCGTTTTAAATCTTCAGCAAGGTTGTAATACTCTTTTTTGATTGCTTGGGATATGGCGGCTTGATAGTGCTGATCCGTTTCAAACATCGTATCGGCAAATACTATTTTACCACCATGTGCCAGTAGCTTTCCATATATGCGAAAAGCTTTTCCCTTTTCTTCATCTGTTAAGTGATGAAATGCATAGGAGCTCACGATGGAATCTGCCTTTCCTTCTAAAGAAAAGTCGAGAAAATCTCCATCCATGAACGTTACCTCTTTTCCAAGCTTCTGCATTCCAATGGCCCTCATTTCAGGGGAAGGTTCAAAAGGAACCACTTCAAGTCCTCCGTCCAGTAATCTTCTGGTCAGATTCCCTGTCCCCGGACCAAATTCAACGACTCTTCCCTTTGACCGGGAAACGACTTCGTCAAGAATGGATTCATAGTCTTCGAAAACCGCTTGATATTCAACGTCTTTCCCCGTTACTGTATCGTCATAAGAATCTGCCCAATCCTGGAACAAATCCAAAAATTCTCTACCCATGGTTCAGCACCTCAGCTACATTAAGTTTATAATTCCTATAAACATACTATGGATTAAAATTAAAACTGTTATTAAATTATCATATTCTTTGAATAAATTCAACAAATAATAATTGTAAAAAACGTTTTCCGCCTCTAAAATAAGGAGGGCAACCTGTCTGTAAAAAGATCATAAGTAATAGAGGAGGATAAAGATATGAATATTTCATTTGACTTAATAGAAGATAAAGTAGAATTTTTTGAAGCAGATAGCTTACGTACGTTGGAGAAAAAGGTGGATGAACAAATCCAGCATAATAAAGCGATCATGCTGAGCGTTCATCATGTAAATCATGCCGTTTCCATTGATGAGAATGGCAGAAGATTGTATAGCGCGGCGGTTCATTTTAAAGTAAAAAAATGATTCAAAAAAGGCTCTTCCTAATTAGGAAAAGCCTTTTTCATTTCATCACATATTAATCTTTATCATTTTCCACTAATTCCTGTACTTTGGTAGGCTGCCACCCTTTGCCGTCCACCCATTGCAGATACACTCTGTATGGGGTTTTTGTATCTTTCGCTGTTACGGTAGCCATGGACTTCTGAGGTCCGCCATTTCCTTCGATAAACCAAATCGTCATATTCTCCTCGGGAATGCCCGTTGCATACGAGATGGTCTTCACCTTTTCCTGCCAATCGACAGAGCCCGGTTCATATGACGATACGTGTTCACCGGTTTGCTCAGTTCCAACCGGCTTCCATTTAGGATGCACCATGGTTTTCTTCACATTGGGTTCGTCACTATCTTCCACTTTTAATTCGCTTTGTTCTTCACCTTCTAATTTAACAGTGTCCTCTTCTTCAGAAGCTTTGTCTTTTTGTTTTTCTTCATCGCTTTTCTTTTCTTCGTCTTTTTTATCTTCATTTTCTTTTTCCTCAGATTTCTTATCCTCATCTAAAGAAACAGATTTATCGTCTTTTTCAGCATTCTTATTGCTTTTGTCTGTATCTTTTGTTTCTGTATCAGCAGCGTTAGATGATGCCTTCTCATCGCCGCCTCCCATCACTATTGTAGCTCCGACAACGACAATCAATAAAAGTACGACTGCGATCATTATGTTCAAAATTTTATTTGAATTCTTCTTGGATCGTTTATCTAATCGAGATTGGTATTTCGCCATTACGTTCCCTCCCTATTATCCTAAACATTTTAACATGACTAGAGGAAAAGAATAAAGCGAAACATTATCCAGCTCAGCTGGTTTTAGTTACTTTTATAAGAAAGGGAAAAAGGTCGCAGGACCATTGTACATCTTGGTTAATTATTCTCTAGATTATAAATGGCATCCACGCTATCTTTGAAAATCGGATAAATGCCGCCTTCATTTATTTTCACGTCCATGTTGACGGCAACGAGGGAGTATTTGGGATTTTCAAAAGGAAAATATCCTGCGAACCATTTATTGTACAATTCATTTTCCTTCGCTTGTTCTCCACGATAATTACCTGTCTGGGCCGTTCCCGTTTTACCGGCAATGGTGTAGGCAGCTGTTTGCAGGTATGGAGCTGTTCCCTCTGGGGAGTTCACCACTCCTCTTAAATACTGCTGAAGCTTCATGGCCGTATAAGGAGTGATTGTCTCACCCTCCTGCTTCTGTTTGGGGAAAGAAAACATCTTCGTTCCATTTTGATACTCGACTGCGGATACGGTACTTACCTGATATTTTTCCCCTCCCCTGGCAATGGTGGCCATCATATTGGCCATGCCAAGGGGGGTGACTCGAACTTCTTTTTGTCCGATACCTGTTAAGGAAACGAGGTTCGGATCCTCTCTGTCTGTCTCTGAGGTAAAGATTCTTCCAGCGCTTACTTGAAGCTGAGGAAAACTTTCATAATGAAAGACGTTTCCTTTCCAGGTTATATCCCCGAGCAGCCCAATCTTTTCAGCATATTCATCCAGGAGATGACCATCCTTCTCTGTTAGTTCGTTCGCCAAATCCGCAAACGTTCGGTTACAGCTGACAGCAAGACTCGTCTTAATATTGATATTACCGTGTGGCTTTTCGGCTGGAGCCCCTCTGATGCCTTCATCACATGCAAACAGCCTGCTTTCATCCACAATCCCTTCGTCCATGGCTGCAGCGGCAACCACGGTCTTAAACACGGATCCGGGGATCAACGCTTTCAGCATGTAATTCGTTGCACCTCCACTAAACGGGTCACGGCTTTTCATGGAAGGTCTTGATACACTGGCAACGATTTCACTCTTTTCAATATCAAGGAGCAGTAATCCTCCCTTTTGAATGTTATACGTATCGGCGACTTCTTCCAATGCTATCTGCATCCTGGCATCGATTGTCGTTTTCACATTAAGGGGGTAGAAGGGATTGGCAGGGGCCAAATACTTCACGTCTACACCGAATAGCGGACCACCGATGGCATCCACATGATAGATCAGCTTTGCTTCTTCCTCTGCGACCAGCCACTCGTCAAAGCTTTCTTGAAGGCCGGATACACCAATTTTCTGATTCGCTCCTTTTACTTTATCAGGATACCGCTTATGAAAGACCTCTATATTTTCTCCTGTTACTCCGATCAGTTGTGAAGCAGGAACATGAGTACTTTTGAACTTTTTTGTCAGCGCAAATACTCCCTGGATTTCAAGGCTATTAATGTCACTCATTTGGCTTTCCGACAGCTGTAACGGCTCTTTTCCGCCAAAGATGATGGGTCCTTTCGCTTCCGCAAGCTTTGATAGGATGGTTTGAGGCGGCACATGGAGTATATCTGCCACTTTTTCTGCAGGCCAGTCCATTTTCTTCAAGAAAGGAAAAAGAACAAGAACATTTTTCTCCGTATACGTAAGTGGTTCCCCGTTCCGATCGAGAAATTCTCCCCGGCCTTCATCGATCACCAGTTGTTGCGTTCGTTGAGAGACACTTTCTTCGAGAAGATTGATTTGATGTTTCGAATAGGATTCTGTTTGAAATAATTGCAATTGCATCAGTCTACCTGCTAGCGCAAAAAGGGCAAGTAATAAAAAAATACTGAGTAACCTGATTCGTTTTCGTTTCATTTTGTCACCTCGTCCCCATTGTTGACGAGTTTCATGTGAAATAATCTTATTTACAGCATAAAAAAAGAAGAGACTCGCTAATGAGTCTCTTCTACATGATCAGCTTACTTCTACAATCTTCACATTCATTTCTCCACCTGGAGTTTGAACACTTACTTTCGCGCCTACTTTATGTCCCAGAAGGCTTTTCGCGATTGGTGAATCATTTGAAATTTTCCCTTCAAATGGATCCGCTTCTGCACTACCGACGATTGTGTATGTTTCTTTGTCTCCGTCCGGCAGTTCAACGAACGTTACTTTTTTCCCTAATTGTACTGTATCTGAGTTCATATCATCTTCTTGAATGATTTTCGCATTGCGAATCATGTTTTCTAAAGTAGAAATACGACCTTCAACAAATGCTTGTTCATCTTTCGCTGCGTCGTACTCTGAGTTCTCGGATAAATCTCCAAAGCTTCGGGCGATTTTAATACGCTCAACGACTTCTTTACGTTTAACCGTTTTCAAATTCTCCAGTTCTTTTTCTAACTTCTCTTTACCTTCTGCTGTCATCGGAAATACTTTATCTGTACTCATGACCCTCTTCACTCCTTCTTCTATCTAAGAGTTCCCCATACTCTTTATGTAAATGTTCTTTTGTTAACTATGTAAAGGTAGGGAATGGAGAGAGAATTCCTTCTCTCTCCATTCCCTGCTTCTTTACAATGTGGGAAAATGTAAAATCTACCTATATGTCTTTATCTATGCTATCGTATTACAAAAATGACTTTTGTTCAAGAATAGTTTGAATTTTTGTTACCATTAAATCGATTGCTACGTGATTATGACCACCTTCAGGAATGATCACGTCAGCATATCGCTTTGTCGGTTCGATAAATTGATTATGCATAGGACGAACAACTGTGATGTATTGATCAATGACGGAATCAATGGAACGACCCCGCTCTTTAATATCGCGAAGCATTCTTCTGATGATGCGAAGATCGGCATCTGTATCTACATATAGCTTAATATCCATTAAGTTACGCAATCTTTCATCTTCTAATACTAAAATTCCTTCTAAAATAATAACATCTTTTGGTTCAACGAGAATCGTATCGTCTGAACGGGTGTGCATTTTATAATCATATACCGGTTTATTTACGGGTTGATGATCTAAAAGACCGTGAAGATGTTGAATCAATAGATCATTATCAAAGGCCAATGGATGATCATAATTCGTTTTCAGACGTTCCTCAAAAGGTAGATTCGATTGATCTTTATAATAATAATCCTGCTGCAGCATTAAAATCGAATGACCTTGAAATTGCTCATAAATGGCTTTGGTAACACTTGTTTTACCTGAGCCGGATCCTCCTGCTACACCAATCACAACGGGTTTATGCTTCATAAGTATTAGGTGTTCTCCTTTCGCATCATGTTATCAGGATATACTCTCTGATGAACCTTGAATTTCACAATTTGTAATGGGTGACGTGCAACATCAAGCTCATTTCCTTTTTCATCCCACATCTTCTCGACAACTTGCGCAAAGTTTGAGATTTCAGGACCGAAAAATTCTACTTCTTGTCCTGTTTTAAAATGGTTTCTCTGTTGCAGGGTGACGATTTGCGTTTCTTCGTCGTAATCTAACACAAGTCCGACAAATTCATAATTTGTGTTTTTCTTATTATGAACACCAAACATTTGCTCCTTGAAGCCTGGGACTCCCTCAAAAAATGCTGGAGCTGTATCACGGTTCGCACATTTATCGAGCTCTTCCAGCCATTGTGGCTGAATCGTAAAATTATCGGGATCTTTACAATATTCGTCAATCACTTTACGGTATACGCTTACGACAGTGGCTACGTAGTGAATGGACTTCATACGCCCCTCGATTTTCAGGCTGTCAATGCCCAATTCAATCATTCTCGGAATCGATTCAACCAGCTTTAAATCTTTCGGACTCATGGCAAAAGGTGCATCACCGTCTTGGTAAAGAGGATTCTCATCCCCTCCGTCCGTTTCATATAAGTCGTAATCCCAACGGCATGATTGACAGCACCCGCCACGATTTGAGTCACGGGCCGTCATATGGTTACTTAATGTGCATCGGCCGGAGTAGGCAATGCACATCGCCCCATGGATAAAGGTCTCGATTTCAATATCTACCTTTTCTTTCATTTCACGGATTTCGTCGCCGCTTGCTTCACGTGCCAATACCACTCGATCGAGTCCTTCTTCCTTCCAGAACTGAACCGCTTTCCAGTTTGAAAGGGACTGCTGGGTACTTAAATGCACCTCCACTTTTGGTGCGACCCTCCTGCATGTTTCAATGATGAGTGGGTCAGCGACAATAATACCCGCAACCCCCGCTTCCTGAAGTCCACGCAGGTAGTCTTCGAGACCATCCATATTCTCATTATGGGCATAGATGTTGGTTGTTATATAAATTTTGGCGCCATAACCTCTCGCAAACTCCACTCCCTCTTTCATTTGTTCGAGGGTGAAATTCCCGGCGTTTGAGCGCAGGCCGTATTCCTGTCCGCCAATATAGACTGCATCTGCACCGTAATGGACAGCGATCTTCAATTTCTCCAGATTACCAGCAGGTGCCAGTAACTCAGGTTTCTTCACAATGACACGTCTTCCATCTACTATCTTGGATATGGGTTTTTTCACAACCGTGGTCATCGTAACTCCTCCGTTCTGATCAATCTTCATTTCGTGCTTAATACACCGTTTCTTTAAAGAAAAATCCAGTATCCAATGGACGATTTTCAGGTTGCAGGCTCTTCGCTTCTTCCAAAAACCCGTCTTTTTTCTCGTCATATTGATCTTCGTCTTCTACATATAGATCAATGGCTTTACGATATAGTTTCGTTACTTCCAATATATATTCTGAAGTTTTCCGGACCCCATCGATTTTGAAGGAATCAATGCCGGCTTCGATCATTTCACCCAGTTCATCGACAATGCACATATCATTCGGACTCATAATATGGGTGCCGTTCTCGTCTTCATAGATTGGGTATTTATTATGACGTTCTTCATCGTGCAGGAACATATTACGTTGTTCTTTACGGTTTTCAATCTCCATCGCCTTGCCTCTATACTCAAAATAATTACCTAGTAATGAACGTTTTGATTGGAACATGCAGGTCATTCCGTGGACCTGGACCTCGATTTCAACCTCTGCATTTCCTTTCATCTCCACGATGGTATCCATGCTTAATTCCCGGGCCAGAACAGCGCGTTTCGCCCCTTTTCTGCCCCAATAATTACATGTATACCAATTGGTGGCGGTCGTTTCCGTGTTCCAATGAAGCAACATATCCGGTGCCACTTCACGGGCAGCCATTAACACAGCAGGGTCACCGAACACGATCGCATCCGCACCGGCTTCTTGAAGAAATGCAATGTAGTCGTCAAGTTCAGAAATTTTATCATTATGGAAAAGGGCGTTCATGGCTACATACACTTTTTTACCATATTTGTGGACCGCTTTGATCGCTTCGGCTATATCTTCTCTTGAAAACTCTCCTGCAAGCCTTAAGCCATACCTTTGTTCGCCAATCATAAACGCATCCGCTCCCGCCAATGCTAACGGTTCAATGTCAGAAACAGAGACAGGGGTCACGAGTAATTCTGGTTTTTTCATGAGCGATCACCTCTTTTTTTACTGATGGCAATACCGTCTCCAACGGGTAAAATACTCGTATCAAATTGCCCATGATTCATGAGCCATTCATTATAATTCTTTAATTTTTTCACCATGTTCCGAATTCTTTTCTGTTCTACTTCTTCTTGGGCGACAAGTCCCTTAAAAAGGACATTATCCGAGTAGACGACCCCTTCTTCTGACAGCATTTCAGAGTAGAGTTCAAAGAATTTAAGGTATTGTCCCTTGGCAGCATCGATAAATATGGCATCAAAAGGACCGTGGTTTTCTACTTCTTCGCCGAGCTCCAAGGCATCACCGAATAAAGTTACGATCCTCTTACGGTCATCTGAACGAGACAGAAAGCTCTGAGCTGCGTCGAACCTTTCTTCGTCCCGTTCAAGGGTGACGATTGTCGAGTGGGGAAGAGCCTCGGCCATCCTGAGAGCGGAATACCCAATAGCAGTCCCAATTTCCAAGATGCGTTTCGGTTGTTGTATACGTAACATCCCCAGCAATGCTTCAATCCCTACCAGCTCCATAATCGGAACGTTATGAGCTTCTGCATATTGCTCCATCTCAGCAAGTAAAGGGGGACGTTCTTTCACAATTGATTCTATATAGTGAATAACCTCTTCGTTCATAAATAAGCCTCACGATCATGTTCATAAGTGGTCTCGGGTAACGATCCATTCTTTAGACAACATGAAAAGAAGAAAGCTACAATGAGCTTTCTACTTCACACACATCTTCATAAAGATATCGCCCGTATATAAAAATAACTTGTACTATTTTATCACATAGAGAAGAGGAAAGCGAATATTTCTTTCCTCCTCTCACCAGGCTATTCTTCTTTGTTTGTTATATACTTCGCCTTTTTCTCGTTATGTTCTTCTAAAGTTTCAGAATAATAAACGGATCCATTGGAAGAAGCCAGGAAATAGTAATATTCTGTATCCTCTGGTTCTAAAGCCGCTTCAATAGAAGAGACACCGGCATTCGCGATCGGGCCGGGTGGTAACCCCTTCACTTGATATGTGTTATAAGGTGAATCCACTTCCAGATCTTTGTAGACGGTTCTTTTTTTATGTTTACCTAATGCATAAAGCACCGTAGGATCGGTTTGAAGAGGCATACCTTCTTCAATACGATTATAGAAAACACTTGAGATTTTTCCTCTGTCTGCTTTTTCTGTTGCTTCTTCTTCAATGAGGGAAGATAACGTAAGAAGCTCATGAGCCGTGTATTCCCTATCTGCCATTGCTCCCTCATATTGAGCGAGGACTTCATTCGTTTGGGCAATCATCTTCGTTAAGATGGCTTCTAAAGAAGGCTTCTTCTCATAGAAAGGGTACGTCGCAGGATAGAGGTATCCTTCCAACGGACGTTTAATTCCTTCCTTTAATATTTCATCAGTTATCAATGCCGGATATTCCTGTTTTAATTGCTCGAACCATTTCTTATCATTTAATTTTTCTTCAATTTCGTCTTTTTTGTAAGGGGACTTATCAGCAATAAGCTCAGCGATTTGGTCTAATTGCAGTCCCTCGGGTATGGTAATCTTGAATTCTGCTTTTCTCATTACCTTCCCTGTTTTTAAGCTATTCACAATTTCATTTAATGTCATGGAAGGTGTCAAGTCATAAGAACCTGCCTGAAAACCGGATTCATTGTTGAATTTGACATAGTATTTAAAAATCGTAGAATTCTTAACGATTCCTTCTTCCTCGAGAATGTTCCCGATGGATGTCACTCCAGAGCCTATAGGTATTTCGACTTTTACTGGTTTCGTATTGTCCGGATCGACGGGTTTTAATGCTGAATTCACATAAAGGTATCCACCAATGGCCGTTCCTCCAATAATAATGACAAGACAAAGAATGACAAGTCCTACTATTTTTCTAATGACCTTTGCCTCCTCTTGTCGTTCCAGCAGTTTTTTCATAAGTGTTTCTTTTATGTTTTTCTTTTTATCCAAAGCTATATTTCCCCCTTTCGAGCAAAAAAGCGGGATATCCGTCAAACGTAATTCGACATCATCTCCACTATTATACAATATTTTGCACAAAGTGAAACAGGGACCTGCAAAAAGGTGAATTTTTTGTCCCTTTTTGCGGTCCCTGTTTCGTATGAAACTATAGCTTACTGCTTATTCTGCGTCTTCTTCTTCGTCTAAGAAAGTGTTTAACATTTCTTCGATCATGTCCCACTCTTCTTCCGTTTCAATCGGCTTTAATTCGCCTTCTTGTCCTTCGTCTCCCGGAAGGAAAGCAGAAGCGTGAATTTCGATTTCTTCTTCGTCGTTCTCATCTGCTCCCAGTGGATAGTAAAGGACATATGATTTATTGAATTTATCTGATTCAAACGTGAAAAGAACCTCGCATAATTGTTCATTTCCTTGTTCGTCAACTACTGTAATTTGTTTTTCTCCGTGTTCCATGAACATTCACCTCATTATTTTTGGCTATCAAGATATCCTTGAAGGATCATCATCGCAGCCATTTTATCAATTACTTTCTTACGTTTCTTCCTACTTACATCGGCTTCTAAAAGGACTCGTTCCGCAGCCATCGTACTCAGTCGTTCATCCCAGTATTTAACGGGAAGGGATAACTCTTGCTGAATTAAATCTCCATAAGCTTTAGACGCTTCTCCCCGGGGACCAATTGAGTTGTTCATGTTTTTAGGCAATCCGACTACAACTGTATCCACCTGGTACTCCTCGGCAAGTTCCTTTAATCTGTCAATCCGGAACACACCTTGATCTTCGTCGATCTTAATCGTTTCAATTCCTTGAGCGGTCCAACCAAGCTCATCGCTAATTGCGACTCCCACTGTTTTAGAGCCGACGTCTAAACCCATTACACGCATGTATTATCCCTCTTTGTGCTGTTTCAAATACGATTTGACTAATTCTTCGATGATCTCATCACGTTCTAAACGGCGGATGATATTTCTGGCGTCTTGATGTCTGGGAATGTAAGCAGGATCTCCAGATAATAAGTACCCTACGATTTGATTGATCGGGTTGTATCCTTTTTCTTGAAGAGCATCATGAACCTGCAGGAGAACTTCCCTCACGTCATGTTCGAACGGCTCCTCTGAAAAATCAAACCGCATCGTTTTGTCAAAAGAACTCATTTTTAGCACCTCTCTTTAGGCTTGTCTTTTTGACAACCGAATTGTTAATCGTTACCTACATTGTACACCACTTTCACAAGGAGTTAAATGGATTTGACCCATTCTTCTACAATTTGCAGTGCTTCTTCAACTTTTTCCGGGTGTTTACCACCAGCTTGAGCCATGTCCGGACGGCCACCGCCTCCTCCACCACAGCGTGAAGCTACTTCTTTAACAAGTTTTCCAGCATGATATCCTTTTTCGACTAAGTCCTTCGTAACTCCTGCAATGATCGTAACTTTATCGTCCCCAGTTGTTGCCAATACAATAACCCCGGAACCCATTTTCAGTTTAAGATCATCCATCATTGTACGCAATCCATTGCTATCTCCAGCAGCCACTTTCGCGGAAAGAACATTCACCCCGTCAATGACTTTGACTTGATCCGTTAAGCTACCTGCTTCTATGTTAGACAACTTTGCGGATAATGATTCATTTTCTCTTTGAAGCTCTTTCATTTCTACTAATAAGGAGTCAACGCGATTGACGACTTCTTTAGGGTTCGCTTTAAGTTTGCCTGCTACTTCCTTCAGTTGAGAAACCTGGTCATTCAGCACTTTATAAGCATTCTCTGCTGTAACAGCTTCAATCCTTCTCGTACCTGCTCCAATCCCGCTTTCAGACAGGATCTTAAATAACCCGATTTCAGACGTGTTCGATACATGACAGCCACCACAAAGTTCTAAGCTATATTCTCCAATCGATACGACGCGAACTTCTTCGCCGTATTTTTCTCCGAATAGAGCCATCGCCCCCATCGCTTTTGCCTCTGATAATGATTTAAGGGCTGTGTTCACTGAAATAGCTTTCCAAACCTTCTCATTGACGATGGTTTCGATTCGTTCAATCTCTTCCTGGGAAACAGAACCGAAATGAGAGAAGTCGAATCGCAGACGATCTGGTTCCACTAAAGAACCTGCCTGGTTTACATGATCTCCAAGAACATCTTTCAATGCCTGATGAAGGATGTGAGTAGCTGTGTGATTTTTCTCCACTCTTGTTCTGGACTCACGGGACACTTTAGCCAGCACCTGTGCATGTTGCTCTAACGTACCCTCTTCAACGATGGCAGAGTGAAGGTTTTGGCCATTAGGTGCTTTCTTGACGTTTGTCACCAAAACTTTCACACCCATAGCTTCAATGTACCCTTTATCGCCGATTTGTCCGCCGCTCTCTGCGTAGAAAGGTGTCTGGTCCAGAATGAATTGACATTCCTGTCCTTTATCTACTTTAGGCTGACGCTCATTGTCAACCAGCAGCTCAAGAATAGTAGCAGTCGTTTCTAAAGTGTCATACCCTACGAAGCGACTTTCTACCGTGATGTCACTAAGGACTCCACCCTGCACCTGCATGCTTCCTACATCCTGGCGAGCCGATCTCGCTCTTTCACGCTGGGCTTCCATTTCTTTTTCAAAACCTTCATGGTCCACTGTTAATCCTTCTTCTTCTGCATATTCTTCCGTTAACTCAACCGGGAAGCCGTACGTATCATACAAACGGAAGACATCCTCACCTGGAACGATCTTATTACCTGCAGATTTTTGTACCTTGATGATGGAAGAAAGAATAGCAAGCCCCTCGTTCAATGTTTCGTGGAAGCGATCTTCTTCATTTTTCACTACTTTTTGGATGAATTCCGCTTTTTGTTTCACTTCCGGATAGAAATCCACCATGATTTCAGAAACAACCGGGACCAATTCATACATGAATGGACGGTTGATTTCAATTTGTTTCGCAAATCGAACCGCACGGCGAAGCAGTCTTCTTAATACATAGCCGCGGCCTTCATTGGATGGAAGAGCTCCGTCACCTATGGCAAAGGAAACCGTTCTGATATGATCGGCGATGACCTTGAACGCTACGTCGATGTCACTGTCTGTTCCGTAAGACTTACCAGAAATTTCTTCTGTCGCCTTAATGATCGGAATGAATAAATCGGTATCAAAGTTTGTAGGTACTTCTTGTACGACACATGCCATACGTTCAAGTCCCATACCGGTATCGATATTCTTCTTAGGGAGCGGAGTGTACGTTCCGTCAGGGTTATGATTGAATTGTGAGAACACAAGATTCCATACCTCAAGGTAGCGATCATTCTCTCCACCCGGATATAATTCAGGGTCTTCAGGATTGTCCCCATATTCCGGCCCACGATCATAGAAGATTTCTGTATTCGGGCCACTTGGGCCTTCCCCGATATCCCAGAAGTTCCCTTCGATGCGAATGATTCGTTCAGCTGGTACGCCAACTTTTTTGTTCCAGATGTCAAATGCTTCGTGATCTTCGGGATGAATGGTAACAGATAGGTATTCAGGATCAAAGCCGACCCATTTTTTATCCGTTAAGAACTCCCAAGCCCATTCAATCGCTTCTACTTTAAAATATTCTCCGATCGAGAAGTTTCCAAGCATTTCGAAAAACGTGTGATGGCGTGCTGTTTTCCCTACGTTTTCAATATCATTTGTACGAATCGACTTTTGGGCATTCACGATCCTAGGATTTTGAGGGATGACACGTCCATCAAAATATTTCTTTAATGTCGCTACCCCACTATTGATCCATAAAAGGGACGGATCCTCATGTGGAACTAATGGTGCACTTGGTTCCACCCCATGTCCTTTTTCCTGAAAGAAATCTAAAAACTTCTGACGAATTTCTGCGCCTGTTAACTTGTTCATGTTAAGCTTCCTCCTTTATATGTATGGTTAAAAAAGAATACAAAAAAGCCCTCATCCCTAAAACAGGGACGAGAGCTGTTTCTCGCGGTACCACCCTGGTTATGAACAAAGAAAGTGCAGGCTTATGGGTTCGTAATTCCTTGGTTGCCCCCTCACAAAACCTTTTTGCATTTCTATATTGTTCATCCCTCAAAACACCTTAACGCGGATAGACGGCAGGCTTTACCTGCACTCAGGATTAGCATTCGGTTATCCTTCATCTGAAATCCCTTACAGCCTGGGGGATTCCTCTCTGGTAGATGGGCTATAACCTACTCGATCCTTCATTGCTTTCATTTTATGCGAATACTTGTATATGTTGGATTATAGAAATATTCACTGTATTTGTCAATGTTGATTCTTATTTTTTCAGTTAATCTTTCCCTGCTGCATGAATGAAATGAGTTCGTCCGTGTAAAATTGCTACTTTTACCACAGCTAAAAAAGGTACTGCCACAATCATGCCGATCACACCCCCTACTTCACCACCGATGATAAGGGCAGCCATAATAAACAGTGGATGCATATGAAGACTTTTTCCGACGATGAGTGGCGATAAGATATTCCCCTCCAGGAATTGGAGTATGACGACCATGATGACGACATATATCATCATATTGACAGAGACCGTACTTGCCACAATGGCAGCTGGAACGGCTCCGATAATCGGTCCGAAATAGGGTATTACATTGGTTACTCCAATGATCAATCCGAGGATCAAGGGATACTTCATACCAATTAACCAGAGCGTCAATGCTGAAAGTCCCCCAATGATCAAACAAACTAAAAGCTGTCCCCGGATATAGCCTCCCAGCGATTCATCCAAATCCTTTGAGAATGAAATAGCGCTGTTCCTCCATTTTTTAGGGGTAAGCTGCCACAGAAATTTTTTCACTTTCGTAATATCCTTTAATAAATAAAAGGATACGAAGGGAATGATCGCAACAAGCAGCAGGCTGTTCATAAACTTCATGACAGCAGCCAGAACGACTGCTACCAGCCCCGTCAACCAGGCTTCGATCCCGTCGATTCTTTCCTCTAATTGAGATTGGATTCCGTCAGGCCAAGTGGAGGTCTCACTTTGCACATAGTCCAGCCACCTCTGGTACTGTTTTGTAAATAGTGGCGCATTCTCTGATAAATCTTTCAGCTGATGTATGATGATCGGAGTTCCCTTATAGACCGCGTATCCTAATCCTCCGAAGAAAAGGATGTAGATGAGCATGATGGCTATTCCTCTATGAATGCCCGCCTCATGGATTTTTTCTACTATAGGATGTAGCAAGTAGGCAATAAAGCCCCCTATCAAGAAAGGCAGGAGCGAAAAGAACAATACTTCCAGGACCGGATGCCATACAGGCTTTAATAAATAGAGAATATATAGGAATAAAGCAAGAATAAGGGCAATTGAAAGTCGGTACAACCATTTGGCATAGGGTCTCTTTTCCATCCTTAACACCTCCTTCTCTTATATATTGTTCGAAGATAGAAGGGTGTTTTATTCATTCAGGTGTAAACATAAAAAAAGACTGACCCGAAAGTCAGCCTTTTTAGCTGTTAAAAAAGTTTCTTTACTTGTTTACGAATTCGTTTCATTTGTCTTTGGTTCATCATATTGGATCTTTGTGAATAGATGGAAGCCGCAATTCCTGCTCCAAAACCAACGATGGATGCAAATGTTTTGTTCAAGAAAGACACCTCTCTCTTCCTAGCTTAGTCGGCGTTCTTCCTCATCAAACAAGTCGTCTAAGGAGCTCAGTGATCCATCCTCTTCCACTTGGTGAGTATGAATGACTCCCTTTGACAAGGAAAGCTCTATATAGCAGCCCCAACAATAATATTGGTTGATGCCGATCTTTCCGATATCTTTGCTCTGACAATTTGGACACTTCATCGGTAAGGTTCACCTCTATTACACCAAACCTGGTGTGTATTCCCTACCATCATGACCAATCCGAGCTCGTTTTATACTTGTTCAATGAGAATATCCGCCCAAACGATGTTTGATCACCGTTCTTATATAGTGTGGGATATTTTCTTGAATTCATAAGGAGTAACCTTTTCCAAAGCACCCACCTAAATTTATTTATTCAAATTTCATGATGTTGCCTGCTCACTTACTTCCTTCACATAATCAACCTCAAATCCCAGATCTTCAAGCATTTGGTGATCGGCTGTCCCTTCCTGGCCGGCTGTCGTTAAGTAATCACCAACGAAAATCGAGTTGGCTGGATAAAGTCCCAGCGGCTGTAAACTGCGCAGATTCACTTCCCGTCCCCCTGAAATACGGATCTCTTTTGTCGGGTTGATGAAGCGCATTAAACAAAGGACCTTTAAACAATATCTCGGATCGAGGTCGTTTGTTCCTTCAAGAGGGGTACCATCTATTGCATGTAAAAAGTTCACGGGAATGGAGTCGGCATCCAACACCTTTAAGCTTCGGGACATATCAACCACATCCTGCAATGTCTCTTTCATGCCGACAATGATTCCGGAACAGGGGGAAATCCCTTGTGCTTTCGCTTGTTCGACGGTATTCACCCTGTCTTCATATGTATGGGAAGTGGTGATGTTTTCATGATGGTTCTCTGAAGTATTGATGTTATGGTTATAACGGTCCACGCCTGCTTCTTTTAACCTTTTCGCCTGATCGTCTTTTAGTAAGCCCAAACAAGCACATACTTTTAAGTTATATTGCTCCTTGATTTCCTTTACTGCTGAAACCACATGATCCACTTCACGATTGCTCGGGCCCCTTCCACTCGCCACAATGCAATATGTTCCCACATTTAGCTGATGAGCATTTTGGGCTCCTTTTAGAATGGTCTCTTTATCCACCATGCGATATTTCTCAATAGGAGCATTTGAAACAATGGACTGTGAACAATAGCCGCAGTTTTCAGGGCATAAACCTGATTTCGTATTGATGATCATATTTAATTTCACTTTGTTCCCATAATAATGGTTTCGAATCAGGTAAGCGCTATGCAATAATTCCAGAAGCTCGTCATCCGGACTTTGTAAAATCGATAAAGCCTCTTCATTTGTGATTTCTTCTCCCTCGATCACTCCAAGTGCCAGTTCCTTCCACGTTTTCATGTGAAATTCCTCCCCCTTTTATGCCGCTCTTTTTATATTCTTAAATGTACTCTTTGATAAGACCGATTTCTCCAGGCGATGAGCCATCATTCCAGCACACACGGCTAATATGATATCCTTCGGTAGAGGGACCACCATCCAGGCCCATGCAAGCTTATATGTAAACCCTTCAGGAGCTGCAGCCCAAAGTTTGTACGCTGCATACATCCAGTTCGTACCGACCACATAATTGACTGCCATCCCGACTAGTGCCGCGAAAATGTATACCTTGACTCCTTTATGTTTTTCTACGATCTTACCTGTAATGTAAGCTGTGAAAATAAATGATACGATGAATCCGAATGTCGGACTCACAATAGAAGATAACCCTGCTCCAAATCGTGCAAATACAGGAACACCCACGAGTCCCACCAGTGCGTACACTGTCATGGAAATCGCCCCGACCCTGCTTCCAAGGATCGCTCCTGCTAAAATGGCGAAGAATGTTTGTAACGTAATGGGAACACCGCCCACTACCATAAAAGGCACGAATGTCGTGATGTTGGCACCAATCGCCATAAGTGCAACAAACATCCCTGCCAGTGTAAGATCGATTGTCCTTAATTTTCTGTTCATCTGTCTTCCCCCATCTGTCTTTTTTCTACAAGATAAGGATATCGCTTTCAATAAATATATGTCAACTTTAATTTATTTAAAGTTGACATTAATCGTTATCAACAGGCTCATTTCTTAAAAATTGTTGATTTTTATTAACAGAAGATCTGCTTAGGCTCTGTCCATTAGTGTGTGCTGGATGGTGAGGGGAACCACTCCGCTTTCCGCGGACGTTCGGCCGAGCCTCCTCAGCTTAGCCGAACGGGGTCTCGGCACGCCCGTACTTCCGCAGGAGTCTACGCAGTTCCCCTCACCATCTAAAAGAAAATCGCGTGACAGAGATTAAAAGTGACAAAAACAATCTATAGAAAACAGAATTTCAGTACACTATTGAAGATCGACCACTACTCTTCACTAAAGGTTATTTACCGCGGAGCAAAAAAGATTATCTACAGAAAAGAGTGTTTTTCGAACTATTATTTGTCATTCAAGAAAAAGATATAGCTATTCATGCAGTTAACATTTGCTACCAAATATAGACCAAATGAATTGTCTGACCCATTTGAAAGTTAGTTCAATGCTTTTCCTAATTATGAGTTAACACACATTTTTTGTACTCTTTCGTAGATAATTTGTTTATCTATACATACAAGCAGAAACAAGGTAGTAGCACAGAGTGGATTGCAGCGGAAGGCACTTGACTCCTGCGGGAAATAGAGGAAAGGTCGAGACCCCACAGGGCAAAAGCCCGAGGAGGCTTGACTTCCTCCCCGGGGAATCTTGTGCCTGGAGCGGAAAGGAACGGTCTTCGTTTATTTCCCACACTCATCTAGGACACAAATTCACTTATTTGAAAGATGTGCAATGCCAGTGGGCAAGACAAAAACCAATAGAAAAAGGTCAACGAATGAATGGTTTCTACATGAGAAATATTCATTCGTTGACCTTATGCTTTCATGAAATCGTAGGGGCTGATGCCTTCCATTCCAATCATTGGATCCTCATTCAGCAAGATTTCTTCAATGGGTAAGCCTTCTTCAGGAGAGACTGCCGTCTTCTCTTCAGCAGCGGTTAAACCTTTCAGTTTTTCGCTTAGGGTTGTTTTGCGGAGAAAATCATCTTCTCTCTCCACTCCAAGGGTAAAAGCATCAAGCTCTCCACAAAGAATGAGGAATTGCTTGCTCCTGGTGATGGCAGTGTATAGAAGATTTCTTCTCAGCATGCGATAATAGCTTTTCACGACAGGTAAAATCACAATGGGAAACTCACTTCCTTGTGACTTATGGATCGAGCAGCAATATGCATGGGTAATTTGCATGAGATCCTGCCTTGTATAGGTGACCTCATTTCCTTCATATGAAACAATGATCATATCTTGCTTCTCGGTGTTTTCCTTTGCATAAAAGATCGAGACGATTTCACCGATATCTCCGTTGAAAACATTACTTTCAGGCTGATTGACCAGCTGAAGCACCTTATCCCCAATACGATATTTCACATCTCCAAAGGCAATTTCTTTCCGGGTACCGTCATTGCTATTGAAGATTTCCTGAAGGAGTTCATTCAATCGATCGATACCTGCAGGGCCTCGATACATAGGAGCAAGGACCTGGATATCCTTTGGGGAGTACCCTTTTTTCTTCGCGTTCTCAACGATTTTTTGAACGACTTCGGATATTTGATTGGTTCTGCATGGAAAGAAGGATCGATCCTTTTGCTGTTTGGTCAGATCTTGAGGAACCTGCCCCCTTTTCATATAGTGAGCAAGTTCAATAATGGAAGAGCCCTCTTCCTGTCTATAAATATCCGTTAACCTGACTGTTGGCACCACTTCTGACTTCAATAGGTCCTTTAGTACCTGGCCGGGACCGACAGAGGGTAATTGATCTTCATCCCCGACAAATATCACTTGAATATCCTCAGGCAGGGCCTTCAATAATTGATGGGCAAGCCATGTGTCAACCATGGACACTTCATCTACAATTAACAACTTTCCTTCAATCGCCCGTTCTTCATCACTCTGAAACCCTTCTTGACCGTTCCAGCCTAAAAGACGGTGAATCGTCATGGCAGGGAGGCCCGTGGATTCTGTCATTCGCTTTGCCGCTCGACCAGTCGGGGCTGTCAGTAAGACAGGAAAGGGTTCATCTTTGTAATCCTTGGGATCCAGGGAGCAGCCATGAAGATCAGCAAACAGCTCGACAATCCCCTGAATGACGGTCGTCTTACCGGTACCGGGTCCTCCGGTCAACAGGAGCATGGGGGACATTAACGCTGTTTCGATGGCTTCTTTTTGGGAAGGTGCGTATTGTACCCCCAGCCGGTCCTCGAGTGCTCCAAGTGACAGAAGAAATTCGGATTGAGGGAATTGGTCTTTGTATTGGGTTTGAGACATAATCTTTTCAATGTTTGTCACGATCCCTTTTTCAGAGAAGTAAAGAGAAGGAACATACACTTTTGTGCCTTCTCCAATGACTTTACCCTCTTCCTCCAAGGAAACCAGCTGACTGGATATTTCAGTGTAATCGACCTTTTCGGGCTGACTTTTCTCTAGGAGCTCCTTCACCGTTACAATGAGCTCTTCTGCTTCGAGATACACATGTCCCTGCTTCACGCATGTTTGCTCAAGGGTGTATAGACAGCCTGCTTTGATCCGGTCAGGATGACTGCCTGTCAAACCGATCTTAGACCCGATCTCATCGGCCCGGGTAAAGCCGATTCCTTCAATATCTTCCACGAGCTTATATGGATTACTTTGAATGATTTCAAGTGCCTGCTCTTTATAGGCTTGATAGACCTTCATTGAAATTTGGGGTCCAAACCCCAGATCATTCAGCATGATCATGACCCGCTCCAAGCCTTGATGCTCGGAAAGCGTATCATAAATACTTTTCGCCTTTTCCTTTGGAAGCTTTGGGATTTCATCCAGGAGGCTTGGGTTTTCGAGTATTTTGGTGATGGCGTTTTCCCCGATGTGCTCCACTATCTTCTCAGCTGTTTTCTTCCCGATTCCTTTAAATAAATCACTTGATAAATAATGGACGACACCTTGTGTGGTTTGTGGGATTTCTTTCTTGAAATGCTTCGCATGAAACTGCATGCCAAACTTTGGGTGCTCTTGAAACCTCCCGTAAAACACATAGGTCTCATCTTCATGTATCTTGGGAAAATTCCCGGTTACGACTGCTTCTTTGTCCTCATAAGAATCATTCGTTTCGTCCACCCGGATCCGGACCACGGTATAAAGATTTTCCTCATTATGAAAAATGGTGACAAGGTGCCTTCCTTTTATATAGATTTCTTCCTCACCAAACAGCTTTAAAGAATCTTGCTGGCTCAAATCAGTGAACCCCCTAACTATTCACTTTGTTCATTTTTTAGCTTTTCGATCATCTTGATGCCATAGCCCGCCAGCATATGATCTGGTTGAACTTCGATTGCTTTGTTGAAATACATCAGTGCCGTATCTGCATCATCCTTATGGCCTGCATAGGCAACCCCTAAGTTATAGTAAGCATCTGCATGAGTTGGATCTGCTTCCACTACTTGAGATAATTGCGCAATGGCTTCTTCGTATGCTTCAACCTTCGCTAAGCATAGACCTAACTGGAAGCGCGCTTCTATGTCCTCTTCATTCAGTTCGACACTTCGTTGTAAGTAAGGAAGAGAGAGTTTCGGCTGCTCTAATTGGAACAAACTGACTCCAAGCATGAAATAAACGTCGGCATTTTCCATTCCTTTCGAAACAGCTTTTTCAAACTGATCCTTTGCTTCATCAAAGTTATTTTCATTAAAGTACAGGTTCCCCAGGGAATAGTATGCTGCCCCTGCATTCTCGTCGATCGAGATTGCCCGTTCGAAAAACTTCTTCGCCTTTTCATTATCTCCAACCGACATTAATACGTTCCCGAAATTAATATATCCGACAGGATCCTTAGGGTTTTCTTCGATGGCTTCTGTAAAAAGCTTCACAGCCTCTTCTACTTTTCCTTCTTGTAATAACTCAATTCCTTTTAAATTCTTATCCAATTCAAACACCTCTATATTGTTATGATTTATGTATGCCAGTTGAGTATTGATATTTATCGTTTCTAGTATAACATAAGGTACTCTCGATATTGATATACATCAATGATGAAAAAAGGACTGAGAGAAGAGAGGTGATACATCTCTTCTTCTCAGTCCTTTTTTGTGTTCAGCCTTAACCTACATACGTAAGTTTTTTCTCATCTTTATAAATGGTATCAATCGTTCCTCCACCCAGACACTCATCACCGTTGTAGAAAACAACCGCTTGTCCTGGTGTGACAGCACGGATAGGTTCATCAAAAATGACTTTCACCTTACCATCTTCTAATGGAATAACCGTTACGTTGTTATCATCCTGACGGTAACGGAACTTTGCCGTACAGGCGAATTCAGCTGGTTTCTCTCCATTTGAGGTCCAGTGGACATCTGTAGCGAGAATGGAATCTGAATAAAGGGCAGGATGCTCAAAGCTTTGACCTACATAGAGCACATTTCTTTCAAGGTCCTTACCGATGGCAAACCAAGGATCACCGGCTCCACCTATACCCAGTCCATGACGTTGCCCGATCGTATAGTACATCAATCCATCGTGTTTTCCCATCACTTTACCGTCTAATGTTTCCATCGTTCCCGGTTGGGCAGGTAAGTAATTGCTTAAGAAATCTTTGAAGTTGCGTTCACCTATGAAGCAAATCCCCGTACTGTCTTTCTTGGCAGCAGTCGCAAGGCCCGCTTCCTTCGCAATTTCCCTCACCTTTTTCTTGTCGATGCCTCCTAGGGGGAACATCACTTTTTCAAGTTGTTCCTGCCCTAACTGATTGAGGAAGTACGTTTGATCCTTATTGTTGTCGACACCGCGGAGCATCTTATATTCCCCATCACGATATTCCACCTGTGCATAGTGGCCGGTTGCCAGATAATCTGCACCAAGCTTCAGTGCATGATCGAGAAAGGCTTTGAACTTAATTTCTTTATTACACATCACATCCGGGTTTGGTGTTCTTCCCGCTTTATATTCATCCAGGAAATACGTAAACACTTTATCCCAGTATTGTTTTTCAAAATTCACAGCGTAGTAAGGAATACCAATTTGGTTACATACCCGAATCACATCGTTGTAATCTTCTGTTGCGGTACAAACCCCATTTTCATCGGTATCATCCCAGTTTTTCATGAAAATCCCGATGACTTCATAGCCTTGTTGCTTTAATAATAATGCGGCCACAGAAGAATCTACTCCACCAGACATCCCAACGACCACTCTCGTATCCTTTGGTTCTTTTTTCACTAACGCCACCTCCTTATTCGTTCATTCGTCCGATTCAGACGACTTCTTAATTTGTTAATCGCTTCACGATTTTTACGACTTCATGGGCAGTCCAGGCAATCTGCTCCTCCGTGTTCCCCTGACCAAAGCTGAAGCGGATGGAGTTCCTTGAATTCCCAGACTGTTTGCCAAACATCGCGACCAGTACATGTGAAGGCTCTATAGATCCAGCCGTACAAGCAGAACCGCTTGATACAGCAATACCTGACATATCCAAATTCACCAGCATGGACTCTACATCCGTGCCAGGAAAACTTAAGTTTAGCACATGGGGCAATCCATACTCAAGAGATCCGTTCTCCTCAAAATCAATGCCGGCTCCGACTAACGTTTCTTTCAGTAAAATCTTGAAACGGGAGTACTGTGAATTCTTCTCTTCGATGGCTTTTCCAGCAATTTCTACAGCCTTCCCAAGACCCACAATGGCCGGGACGTTTTCTGTTCCTGCGCGACGCTTTCTTTCCTGTTCTCCACCATATAATCCAGGCTGAACGTCCACGTTTTTGTGTGAATAAAGAAACCCAATTCCTTTAGGACCATTTATTTTATGACCCGAAACCGAAAGCAAATCGATTCCAAGCTCCTTCACGTCAATGTATGTTAAGCCAAACGCTTGTACAGCATCAGTATGAAAATAAGCTTGATGATTTTGTAGAAGCTTTCCAATCTCTTTAATCGGCTGGATCGTTCCTACCTCATTATTACCAAACATAATCGTAACAAGTATGGTATCGTCCCGAAGTTCCCTTTGCAGTTCCTCCATCGATATCCTGCCCGTACGATCCACTGACAGATAAGTCACCTCAAACCCTTTGGATTCAAGAAATTGACACGCATGTAAAACCGCATGATGCTCTGTTTGTGTGGTAATGATATGATTTCCTTTTCCTCTATTCGCCTCGGCAGAACCGATAATAGCTAAATTATCCGCTTCCGTTCCACCGCTTGTAAAAATGATGTCATTGTAATCTGCATGAATACTTTGAGCGATGATGGTACGTGCACGGTCAACAAGATGACGTGATGCACGCCCAAAAGAATGAATGCTCGATGGATTACCAAAGGACTCCTTCATCACTGAAGTCATTTCTTCAATTACTTCAGGATGCATGGGAGACGTTGCAGCATGATCCAGGTACACTCTTTCCATTTTTCGTTACCTCCTAGATATAGAACATGTACGCATCGGATTCACCGTCATCTGAATGACTGGCTAAATCTTCTATCGTTGTGTTATCGAGTACTTCTTTAACGGCATCCCTAATTCGGATCCATAGCTCACGCTTTGCCGGTTCTTCATCTTCAATTCCTTCTACAGGGCTAATGGGCCCTTCAAGGATCCGGATAATATCTCCCGCTGTAATTTCAGATGGTTCATGTCCCAAAACATAACCACCGTACGCCCCCCGGATACTTCTAACAAGACCGCCATTACGCAGTGGGGCGACCAGTTGCTCCAGATAATGTTCCGACAGCTCATGCTGCTGTGCGATCGTTTTCAGTGAAGTCGGCCCTTCACCATGGCGTTTTGCTAATTCAATCATAATCGTTAAACCGTATCGGCCTTTAGTTGATATTTTCATGTCCAGCACCTCTACTATATTTAATAACGTCACGTTCAGACGTATTTTTCTTCTGTATTGACTTTTGTTATTATAGCATATCCGTCCTCTCACTGTGAAAGGGGCGGCTTCATTCACTTTTCCCACCCCTTTCCTAAAGCCACAATATTTCCTTATGAGAACCTCCTATGATAAAGTGAATTTAACTAGAACGTCAGTTTGGAGAGATGTTTCATGTCGATTAAACCACTTGCCTTTAAGATGAGACCGAGGACCATCGATGAGATCATCGGGCAGCAGCATTTAGTTGGAGAAGGAAAAATCATAGACAGGATGGTAAAGGCAAAGCAGTTGTCATCCATGATATTATACGGTCCACCGGGTATTGGAAAAACGTCCATCGCGAGCGCCATTGCCGGAAGTACGAAATACCGGTTTAAAACCCTGAATGCCGTAACCAATAATAAAAAAGATATTCAAATCGTAGCAGAAGAAGCGAAAATGTCAGGGAAAGTGATCCTTCTATTGGATGAGGTGCATCGCCTGGATAAAGGAAAGCAGGATTTTCTCCTTCCTTATTTGGAGAACGGGATGATCACCCTGATCGGGGCAACGACGAGCAACCCCTACCACGCCATTAATCCAGCGATCAGAAGCAGATGCCAAATTTTCGAGCTAAAGCCACTTACGATCGATGAAATGAAAATCGCCTTGCATCGAGCCATAGAAGATGAAGAGCGTGGATTAGGTGAATATTCACTTGATGTAACCCCTGATGCCATTGAGCATTTTGCAAGCAGCAGCTTTGGAGATGTCAGAAGTTCGTTAAATGCATTGGAACTGGCTGTCTTGTCCACTTCACCGAATGAGGACGGTGTGATTTCCATTGATGTCAACATCGCAGAAGAGTGCCTGCAAAAGAAAAGCTTTTCCCACGATAAAGATGGAGACGCCCATTACGATGTCGTAAGCGCATTTCAGAAATCAATCCGGGGAAGTGATGTGAATGCAGCTCTACATTATTTAGGCAGGCTCGTTGAAGCCGGGGATCTGCCGAGCATCGCCCGCAGACTATTGGTGATTGCCTATGAAGATATCGGCCTTGCCAACCCCCAAGCGGGACCAAGAACACTGGCGGCAGTCGAAACAGCTGAGAAAATCGGGTTTCCAGAAGCGAGAATTCCGTTAGCCAATGCGATCATCGAGCTTTGTCTCTCACCTAAATCGAACTCGGCGATCACGGCCATCGACCTGGCACTCGGTGATATCCGCAAAGGAAAAAGCGGCGAGGTTCCGGATCACCTGAAGGATGCTCATTATCAAGGTGCCAAAGAACTGGGAAGAGGCATCGAATACAAGTACCCACATAGCTATGAATCGGGATGGGTACCACAAACCTACTTACCAGATAAACTTAAGAGCGCTCAATACTATACCCCCAAATCGACAGGGAAATTCGAACAGGCGATTGCTCAGGTGTATGAAAAGATTAATAAACAGATGAAATAAATGAACTGTCATCAAAATACTAACCTGCCGGAAAGGGATTCTGACCTTTGGCAGGTTTATTTTAGGGATAGGCACTTTTTTTATCTTGTCAATGCCATATCTCTCCACCCCATCATACATTAGTAAAAAGGCCTGGAGGTGTATGGATTGATTATCATTGAAAACGGATTGTCAAGTAAAGGGTTAACAAATCTGTCACCTGTAGAAGAAAGCATCGTAAAAGCGCTGGAAAGCAGTCCTACGGAGTATCGTTACCGTAACTTAGGTGAGCTCCGATTTGAGTTGAAGATGCGGGAACGATTCATTGTCAATGCAAGGAGCATGGATGAGGGTGACGCCAAATTCGCTGCTTTTGAACACTCTTATTTTAACTCTGCTTATTGGATCAAGACCCCATACGGATATAGACTTCGCGACTCGAAGCTTCCATCAGAGGCCATTGAAGATATTTTCACAAATAGCTCTGCCTATAGCTTCGAATGCGTCACCAGCATTGTCCTCATATACTATAAATCCATCCTTGATATGATCAGGACTTCTTATTTCAATCAGCTGTTCTCCCCCCTTTTAGTGTGGGGTCACAATTATGACGATGATATGAGCATGGTCACCTATGAAGGCGTGGACTATATTCCAGGGGATGTATACTACTTCTCTAATCCAGACTATGACGATCCGATATGGATGGGAGAAAATGCTGTGTTTTTAGAAGAGGATCAGTATTTTGGTCACGGTGTGGGAATCATGACTCATGATGAAATGATAGAAGCTTTAAATACTCTTCGTAAAAAAGATGCCACTGAATCGGCCTTTCTCCTTCAACAAGTCACACGTTTGAAGTTCTCAGATTTATACCGATATGCATAAAAGTGACGAACTCTGATGAGTCCGTCACTTTTTGTTTGCTTTTTAGTGATAGCCTCCGCTTTTCTATGCCGCCACGTCTCTTTTGTTAAAGACGATGAAGGCCAGCAGTTGGAAGATGATGAAGTAGATGATGAGCATGGTGATGGAGAAGCCCATGGTCATGCCGTCCACTAGGGGTGGAGTGAAACCTGTGTATTGAGTCAGATCCGTGTTTGCGAACAGACTGAATTTTGCCCAGTCGAATCGAAGAGCGAGCAGGCTTGTAGCATTCGCTCCCACAAACAATAGAAACAAGGAGATCCCGATAGCCAGTGAGCTGCTTCTGAACACAGTTGAAATCATGAAGGCCATTGTAGCCATCATCACGACATCAATGGTTTTCAATAAGTAGGTTTTGATCAAGTACCCCACAATGTTCTGTTCGACTACCTTCCCATCCACATACGCCAGGTGGGTCGACTGATCTGTTCCACCAAATAATAGGAGGCCGATCAGGAACGATACGACGAATAATATAAGCAGCATGCTCATTCCGTATAAGATGACGGTGAAATACTTAGATAGAAGGATCTTTGTTCTAGAAATGGGACGAATGAGCAAAAGCTTGATTGTACCCCAGCTGAACTCACTTGCGACAATTCCCGCTGCCACAATGATGGCAAACAGACCGACTACAAGTACGGAAAAGGCATTCGTTTCAACAAATGTCCAAACCGTTTCTTTCACTTTCGGCTGAATGTCATTATCAATACGATATTCATTTAGTGCTATTCTTCGTTCTGTGTCTTTCTCTATGAACTTGTTCATATTTGGATTTTCCGACAACATTTGTTTATCTGCTTCTACTTGTGCTGTGAGTTCCTGCTTCCAGTTTTCCGATTCCTTTGCTTTCCCGTCATCATACTTCGTAAAAGCGGCCGTCACTCCAATAATCAGAATAAGCAATCCGAGCATGACATATGTTCCGACCCGTTTAAATATTTTTGTCCATTCATTTCTAATGAGACTAAGCATGCACGACCTCTCCTTTTTCATTCGTGATTTCTAAGAACCTGTCTTCCAGTGTCTTGGCAATTGGCATGACACTAAAGATTTGAACATCCGCATCCACAAGTGCCCGAATGACATTCGGTACTTGTTCCTTCGTTAAAGCGACCTGTACTTCCGAACCCTTCGTTTCATATTTGATTCCCGGATCGAACTTCATGAGTACAGCTTTGATCTTTTCTGCATCATTCACCTCAAAATGGTAGACCTGTTCGGAACCTTCAATGAAATCACGTACCTGCTGTACATCCACAAGCTTTCCGGATTGGATGATCCCGATTCGATCACACATCATTTCCATTTCAGATAATAAGTGACTTGATACGATGACCGCCATACCCTCTTCCTGGGCAAGCTTTCTGATATACGCACGAATTTCGCGGATACCGGCAGGATCCAAACCATTTGTAGGCTCATCGAGTATGAGGAGCTTCGGTTTATGGAGCAGGCATTGCGCCAGACCCAAGCGCTGTCTCATCCCAAGGGAGTAGGTTTTCACTTTATCATTGATGCGGTCTGTTAATCCGACCAGTTCGATGACTTCCTTCATTCTTTCTTCGGTGATTCCACTTTGCATGCGGGCAAAATGCTTTAAGTTCTGATACCCGGACATGAACTTATAGAGCTCTGGGTTTTCAACGATGGCACCAACATCCTTTATGGCACCTTCGAAATCTTTTTTGATACTTTTCCCCGAAATCAGGACGTCTCCTTTTGAAATATTCATCAGTCCCACTATCATTCGGATCGTCGTCGTTTTTCCTGCTCCATTCGGTCCCAGAAAACCGAATACTTCCCCTTCATACACGTCAAAGGATAAATTATCGATAATGGTCTTGCCTTTAATGACTTTTGAGACATCCTGTAATTGCACAACCGTCTTCATTACTTCATCTTCCCTTCTTTTTTCGTTGTTTGTTTCAACCACTGCAGGACAGACAATCCTTCTATTTCTCTAAGCTCCTCTACCTGACAGTGCCCTTTCATTTCACCATCATGGATGATATACGCTTCATCCAGGATCCCTTCAATCTCATCGATTTCATGGGTTGCAATGATCACGGTTTGATTTCCGAAATCGATATAAGATAGTAGACCTTTGACAATGGAGTCCCTTACCATGGGATCCAACCCTGAAAATGGTTCATCCAGGAGCAGGACCTCTGTATTTCGGGACAGGGCAAGAACAAGCTTCAGTCTGCCACGATTCCCTTTTGATAGGTGCTTGATTTTTTTCTTACTGTCCAGTTCCATGAATCCCACTAGCTCATGTGCACGCTGTATATCAAAGTCGGCGAACTGAGAGGCGTAAAACCGGATCATCCCATCAACGGTAAATGCTTCATAAAACATATCCAGCTCTGTTAAATAAGCCACTTCACTGGCTCGTTTCCGGGTAATCGGCTTCCCGTTCATGGTCACTGAACCTGCATTCGGAAGAACTAATCCCGCAATCATCTTTAAAGTGGTCGATTTCCCGCTGCCATTTGGACCGAGCAGACCATAAATCTTTCCCTTTTCGAAGTGAAACGACGTATTCTTCAAGGCCGATTCATTACCATATTTTTTAGTCACAGCTTCAAATTTTACAACCAATCCTATTCCCCCCCTCTTTGGGCAAGATATCTCTCGACGCCTTTTATCATTTGCTCTTTTGTTAACCCCAGTTCTTTCATGTTCTTAATGAACAACTCGATTACTTCCTCTTGAACCTTTTCATTCAACACGTAAAGAACCTCTTTCTTTTCCGTGACAAATGTCCCTTGCCCTCTCCTCGTCTCCACAATGTCCATCCTCTCTAATTCGCTATACGTACGCTGAATGGTATTTGGATTCACCCCGGATTGAACGGCCATTTCCCGGACAGAAGGCAGTTTGTCCCCGGGAGATAACTCTTTTCTTACAATCTCCCGTATGATTCGATCAGCTATTTGGAGGTATATCGGCTTGGAAGCTGTATATTCTTCTGTCATGACCTACACCTCAACCTTACGATCTAATAGCCAGCAGGAAATGATAAATACGATCATCATGACCATTCCTTCAAATACAAACGGCAGCAAGGGCAGCGGGATCATTTCAGGGTCAAAACCGGCAGTCGCCTCATTAGAACCAACCGAGAAAAAGACGCCCGAACTCACTTCAACTGTAAAAGTATCGAAGAGTAATCTTTCCACCCATTCAATGCTCATAAGAAAGGCGACAACACTTTGATATACAATGATAAAACCAGCTACAAAGATCCATCGTATACTCTTGATGGATGGGTACTTTGAAAGTGAGTGGTAGAAAGTCCACAAGAAAATCGTCCATCCGGAAAAATATAGGCCAACTACTGTTACTCCTAAATTAAATAGGATACCTTCTTTGATTGGCCAATAGGAAAAAATAGAGTCCTCAGGGAAGACTGCCATGGTGATCACACCTAAAAGATCAACTAATAGAAGGGAGACCGTAGAGTATATAAAGGCAATGATCAGTTTCGGCAACAAAAGCATAAATCCACTATACGGACTATGGAGCCAAAGCTGCGTCTTTCCTTCTAATCGAAGCATGGAGAAGACAATACCCGGCAGAAACGCAAAGTGAAACACACCGATCATGATAATAAATATTTGAACGATTATAGGCTCGTTGACGAAGTTCCCGATCACCATTCCGATGATGTATATCAGAAAAATAATGGCAATCCAGCCATAGAACCAAACCTTGGAGGTTTTGAAGTCTTTCCAAAGAAGACCTTTAAAAGCGTTCATACTTGCACTCCTTCATAACGTGTTTTAGTGTTCTAGTTAGATAGTACACTATGACACATTATACCGTCAATACCTTTTTTACCTAATTAATGGAATTAGTTTTCATGAATATGTAAAGCGAGCTGGATAGAGAATTCACCATGCTGTATACAGCATAGAAAAAGGACTGAATCCGAAAGTGGATTCAGTCCTTATCATTGCACGGCCTTTATTTGTCTTTTACTCTTTTGATTTCAATATGCTTTAACAGCTCATTCATCACATGACTGGCTGCAACAAGACCTGCAACCGATGGGACAAATGCGTTTGAAGATGGAGGAAGCTGCGCTTTACGAATCTTCGCATCATCGTTCACTACTTCTTTTCTGATTTCTTCACGGATGACGATGGGACTCTCATCAGAGAAAACAACAGTCACGCCTTTTTTAATGCCTTCTTTTTTCAGGCGTGTCCGGATCACCTTTGCGATTGGATCCGTGTGAGTCTTGCTGATATCCGCAATTTTGAAACGTGTCGGATCGGTTTTATTCGCCGCTCCCATGCTTGCGATCAATGGAATATCGCGTTTTAGACATTCTTTCATTAAATGTATTTTATACGAGATCGTATCAGAAGCATCTATGACGTAATCCAATCCTTGATTAAAGAATTCTTCGTAGGTTTCTTCCGTGTAGAACATCTTTAAGGCAATGACTTCACAGTCCGGATTAATATCCTTGATGCGGTCCCTCATCAGATCGACTTTCGGCTGACCTACCGTAGAAAGCAATGCATGAACTTGACGATTTACGTTTGTAATATCCACATCATCTTTATCCACTAACACAAGACGGCCTACACCTGATCTGGCTAAAGCTTCGGCTGCAAAGGATCCCACTCCCCCGATTCCAAGTACTGCCACCGTACTATTCTTAAGGGTTTGAAGACCTTCCTTACCGATCGCTAGTTCATTTCGTGAAAACTGGTGTAGCAAAATAATCAACTCCATTATAAGTATTCAACTAGGTTTATACTGAATTAGAATAAAGGATACAGGAACGAAAATCAATATGAAATGTTGCCCTTCCACTTCGTATACCCTATTAAGAGAAGGTTTAGCCTCAACAAAAAAAGCCAGGCCATATTCAGCCTGACTCTTCATTCTATGGGATCTTCATTAAAAATCATGTTTGGACGAGTCCCAATCGTGCCGTCGCCATCATTTCCTTCGTTTTGAACCCGCTCTCGGCAGGTGGGTGCTTTATTCCACTATTTGTTAGTCCTCGGCATGAGGCATGAACGCCTAGTAGAAACGTCAAGCTCCCGAAGTTTGAAGTGTTCGGTCAAAACTGTTAGGTAAAAACGTCGCACACATCAGGACTCGTTTGTGATTGTTTAAATAATATCATATCACCTTGATGATTTCAACGAATGACCCCCCGGAACTTATTTACATTATTCTACATCCAGCGACAAGGATAACTCTTTTAATTGAGCTTCACTCACTTCACCAGGAGCATCCGTCAAGACACAGCTTGCACTTGCCGTTTTAGGGAACGCAATGGTATCACGGAGATTTGTGCGTCCTGCAAGAAGCATCACTAAACGGTCCAGACCAAGGGCGATTCCGCCATGTGGAGGTGTTCCATATTCAAAGGCTTCCAATAGGAACCCAAACTGCTTTTCTGCTTCTTCTTTTGAGAAACCAAGTACTTTAAACATCTTTTCTTGAATATCACGCTCATAAATTCGAAGGGATCCCCCTCCAAGCTCGTATCCATTCAATACAAGGTCATAGGCTTCGGCACGGACCGAGGAAGGATCTGTCTCGAAACGTTCCAGGTCTTCTCTCACCGGCATCGTGAATGGATGATGGGCAGCATAATAACGGTTCTCCCCTTCATCAAACTCAAGCAATGGCCAGTCGGTCACCCATAGGAAATTGAATTTTGTTTCATCAATCAGCTTCAATTCTTTTCCTAATTTCAGACGAAGGGCACCCAGTGCATCTGCCACTACTGATTTTTTATCCGCCACGAATAGCAATAGGTCTCCCGCTTCTGCATTCGCTGAAGCAGAGATTTGCGCAGCGTCCTCTTCTGTCACAAATTTGGAAATAGGTCCTTTTAAGCCTTCTTCTTCTACCTTTAACCACGCAAGCCCTTTTGCGCCGAAACGGGCAACAAATTCCGTTAACCCATCGATGTCTTTACGGGAATATTGGGAAGCCCCGCCTTTTACGTTGATCAGTTTCACCTGACCACCGCTTGCTACTGCGCCTGCGAAGACTTTAAATCCGGATTCCTTCACGATTTCAGATACATCGATCAGTTCCATTCCAAAACGCGTATCCGGTTTGTCCGAACCGTAACGACTCATGGCATCATCATACGTCATTCTTTGGAATGGTAATTGAACATTCAGGTCTTTCACATCATTCATCAGCTTCTTCATCATGTCTTCTACAAGGGAAATGATTTGTTCTGTATCCATGAAACTCATTTCCATATCAATCTGGGTGAATTCCGGCTGACGATCTGCTCGAAGATCCTCGTCACGGAAACAGCGGGCAATTTGGTAATAGCGGTCGAAACCGGATACCATCAGCAATTGCTTAAAGATTTGCGGTGATTGTGGCAGCGCGTAGAATTCACCTTGATGAACACGGCTCGGTACTAAGTAGTCACGGGCACCTTCAGGCGTACTCTTTGTTAAAATCGGTGTTTCCACATCCAGGAATCCATTTTCGTTTAAGAAGGTACGGAACGATGTCGTCACATTATGACGCATTCTCAACGTTTCCATCATCGCTGGTCGGCGAAGATCTACGTAACGGTACTTCAAGCGGACATCATCCGACACTTCCATTTGATCATCAATCATGAAAGGAGGGGTCTTCGCTTCATTAATGATTTGAACCTCTTCAACATGAATTTCCACTTTCCCCGTTTTCAGGTTCGGGTTGACCGTTCCTTCTCCTCTTGCGACGACAGTACCCGTCACACTAAGTACATACTCATTACGGATTTTCTCCGCAAGGGCGAGGGCTTCTCCCGATAAATCAGGATTAAAGACGACTTGTACGATTCCTTCTCTGTCACGAAGGTCGATGAAGATTAATCCACCCAGGTCCCTTCTCTTTTGTACCCAGCCTTTAATCGTAATTTTTTCACCGATGTATGATTCTGTGATATCTCCGCAATACGCTGTTCTTTTTGTCATCATGTTCTCCTCCTTGTCAAAATCAACGAGTTCTATTTACCAAGTTTGCCTTTCACATTCTCTACAAAACGATCAAGACTTACTTCTTCCTGCTCACCAGTAGACATATCTTTCAGGTTGATTTTATTTTCCTGTAATTCGTTGTCACCAATGACGGCTACATATTTCGCTTCATAACGGTCCGCTGCTTTAAATTGACCTTTCACCTTTCGATCAAGGTAATCCTTTTCTGAAGAAATTCCCACCTGTCTTAAATCGTGAAGAAGCTTAACCGCATAATCTTTTGCCTCTTCTCCCAATGAAACGATAAAGCAATCGACGCCCCGCTCGATTGGAAGTTGAACGTTTTCAGCTTCCAGTGCCGAAAGTAATCTTTCGATGCTGAAGGCAAAACCGATTCCTGGAGTTTCCGGACCCCCGATCATCTCAACCAATCCATTGTAGCGTCCACCGCCACAAAGGGTCGTGATGGCTCCAAAACCTTCTGCATCACTCATGATTTCAAAGGCTGTGTGATTATAATAATCAAGGCCGCGAACAAGAGTCGGATCGACTACGAATTCAACATCCATCCCGGTTAAGTGGGATTGGACTTTTTCAAAATAGGCTTTCGATTCATCATTTAAGTAATCGAGAATCGATGGCGCCGTAGCCATCAATTCATGGTCCCGGTCTTTTTTACAATCGAGAATACGCAATGGATTCTTCTCTAAACGATTCTGACAATCTCCGCAAAATTCATCGATTCTTGGTTTAAAGTGATTGATCAGCGCTTCTCTGTGGGCGTTTCGACTGCCCGTATCACCAAGACTGTTAATGACTAACTTTAATTGAGTAAGTCCCAGTTTCTTGTAAATCCCCATCGCTAATGAAATCACTTCTGCATCAATCGCAGGATCTTCACTTCCCAATGCCTCAACCCCGAACTGGACAAATTGACGGTAGCGGCCGGCTTGTGGCCTTTCGTACCTGAACATTGGACCGGAGTAAAAGAGCTTTGTCGGCTGATTTGGATACCCAAACATCTTATTTCCTACAAAGGAACGAACAACAGAAGCGGTTCCTTCAGGTCGGAGCGCCAAGCTTCTGCCTCCGCGATCTTCAAACATATACATTTCTTTTTGAACGATATCCGTCGTATCCCCTACGCCTCTGGTAAACAACTCGCTCGCCTCAAAGACAGGTGTGCGGATTTCTTTATACTGATAGGCGTGGCAAAGGTTCTTCGCCACTTCCTCTACATACTGCCATTTTTCTACTTCACCTGGTAGAATGTCCTGTGTACCTCTTGGAATCTGAATGGACAAGTTGATTTCCTCCTTTTATAAAAGCAAATTGATATTTATGTAAATAAAAAAAGCCCTCAGTCCCTTGTATATCATACAAGGGACGAGAGCTGTTATTCCCGTGGTGCCACCCTAATTGAAGTCTAAAAGACCTCCACTTAGCCAGTTAACGCCTGGTACGTTCATCTCCTAATAAAGAAACTTTTTCAGAGAGAAACCTCCTGAGTGTTCATTCACTAAGTCACATTGTAGAAACGCTCTCAGCCAAGGCATTTCCTCTCTTTACACGTGGGTGTCAGCTACTATGCTCGATCAACGGTTTTTGTAAATGTTATTTTATTTCTATAATGATACGGATGCCGTTAGTTCATGTCAAGAGGTTAAAGAAAATTTCCTTACGATCTTTCCATTTTCTTTTTCAGCAGCTTAACTTCTTTTAACGATAACCCGAACTCGGAAGCAAGTTCCACATTTAAAGCATCTTTCTCACGTTCTAAAAACTGGTGAAAATCCACACCGAACAGCTGGTTATCACCGTTTGCATTCATAAACCCTTTTTCACTTGACCTCAATTCCATCATCCTTTCCAAAACAATCCTTAACTCTATCATTTCCAATTACCTATTTTTATTTCGTTTTAGAGGAATTTAATTTTTTTTATCGTATTAAACCCATAAGGGATTTTTTTGATGAATCGTCGAAATTTTGATCAATATCTAAGTGAAGAAATCCGATATTACTATGGGTGTTTGTATTTCAAACAGGAGGTGAAGATGATTAAGAAGATAATAGCATCTATACTGATTGTGCTCATGATCATTCCTTTTCAGCCACTCGAAGCTGATTATGCCCATGCAGAAACCGACACGGCCACGATCAGTGTTTCGACTCTGAATGTTCGTACGGGGCCAGGACTGAGCTACTCGGTTCTGACGAAGGTACATAGAGGGGAAGAGTACAGTATAGTAGACACACAAAATGATTGGTATAAGGTCAGGACCGATAGTGGAGAGGGCTGGGTAGCCGAATGGTTAGTCTCAGTTGAATCTGCTGCTTCAGATGTTTCTCCAAAACAGGAAGGACGGGTGAACACCGATGGGTTACGTGTCAGAAAAGGGCCTGGCACCTCTGAAGAAGTGGTGACGGTTTTAAACACCGGAGATAGAGTATCCGTTTCCGACGAAGAGGCTGACTGGCTGTTCATCGAATGGGGAAATGGCAGCGGCTGGGTTCATGAGGACTACGTGTCGGAAAACAACACCACTTCTTCACCATCGAAAAAGAGGGAGGATAAACAAGGGATCATCACCGACAACTCCCTAAATGTTCGAACCTCTCCCTCTCTTCAAAGTTCCGTCCTGGGAGTATTAAATAAGGGAGATCACGTAGAGGTAACAGGAAGTGTCAGCGGGTGGTACGAGATTCAATTTGGCAGTGACAAGGCGTGGGTGAACGATGCATATGTAGAATTCTCTTCGAGGGCCAGTGACGATGAGCCTGCCTCCTTGTCCACAGATCTTGTAGGAATCATTACGGTTCACGGTTTAAATGTCCGTGACGAAACCTCTTTAAACGGGAGCGTCGTTGGAAAGGTTTCAAAAGGGGAGCAATATTCCTTATTAAAAGAGAAAAACAATTGGTATCAGATTAAGCTCTCAAATGGGAAAAAAGGCTGGATTGCCGGTTGGTATGTCCAAAAAACCGTCACTGCCTCCGCCCATGAGAGTGAACCCTCTTCAGAAAATGAAAACGTCACAGTCCTTTACAATGGTACCAATATCAGAAGTGAAGCAAACGCCCGGGCAAGAGTCATCGAACGAGGTTCCAGTGGTGACACCTTCCCCGTTATCAGCAAAAACGGAGATTGGTATGAAATTGAATTAGACGACGGCAGTGCAGGTTTTGTGGCCGGCTGGGTGGTGTCCATCCGATCCAGTAGCGGGGAAAACACCACTCCTTCACGAAAGCGGAGCGGCGGCTTACAAGATAAAGTCGTGGTAATTGATCCGGGACATGGAGGCAGAGACAGTGGAACGACCGGAGCAAGCGGGACATTGGAAAAGCTCCTTACCATGAGAACCGGGGAACTCCTTGCCGAAAAGCTAAAGAGCGCTGGAGCCAAAGTGGTCTTAACAAGGAAAAACGATGAATATCTTTCATTACCATCCAGGGTATCATTATCTCATTATTATCAGGCTGATGCCTTTATCAGCCTACATTTTGACAGCATCCTTGATTCCTCTATCGTCGGGCATACTACCTACTATTATCAAGGTCACCAGAAAGAACTGGCCGATGAAATTCATGGAAGCCTGGCAGATCGTTTACCGACGAAAGACCGCGGTGTACGAGTAGGAGATTATCACGTTGTCCGTGAAAACAATCAGCCGGCTGTCCTGTTGGAGCTGGGATTCTTAAGTAATCCCGCAGAGGAAGCCAATGTCAATACACAGTATTTTCAAGACCTGGCGGCAACGGCTATCTATCATGGATTAGGGGATTATTTTTCCGACTGATGCTGCCGAGAAAACCATATACGATATTAATAAAATAAAGAAAAGCTGATCCTAATATTTGCAGGATCAGCTTTTCTTTATTTGCCTTCTATAATTAACGTAACAGGACCATCATTTGTTAAATTCACGTCCATCATGGCTCCAAATACGCCCGTTTCCACTTTGATACCTTTTTCTTTTAACACCTTATTAAAGTAGTCGTAAACAGACTCTGCGTGATCGGGCTTCGCTGCACCCATGAAGTTTGGCCTTCTTCCCTTACGGCAGTCCCCGTAAAGAGTGAATTGAGAGATGGAGAGAATTTCCCCTTCTACATCCAGTAAAGAATGATTCATCTTCCCCTCTTCGTCTTCAAAAATACGCAGGTTCACTACTTTGTCCGCAACATAACGAGCGTCTTCTTCCGTATCTTCATGGGTAATCCCCACAAGCAATACAGCACCTGAACGAATGGCTCCCTTTACTTCTCCATCAACAGTGACGGAGGCTTCTTTACTTCTTTGCAGTACAACCCTCATAAAGAAATCTCCTTTAGTTCATGATTCTTCTTACAGCATAAATATCTGAAATTTGTTTAATTCTTTCCACGACTTTGTGTAAGTGGGATATATTTTGAATCGAAATGGACATATTGATAGTTGCCACTTTATTTCGGTCGGATTTTCCGCTTACAGCCGATATATTCGTCTTCGTCTCGTTTACCGCCTGAAGCACTTCATTCAAAAGGCCTCTGCGATCGTAACCGGAGATTTCAATATCCACATTGTATTCCTTACGGTCATTTCTATCACTTTCCCATGACACTGGAATGAGACGCTGCTCTACTTCATCGGCCATTACGTTTGTACAGTCGGCACGATGCACAGAAACACCACGGCCTTTCGTAATAAACCCTACGATCTCATCCCCGGGAACAGGGCTGCAGCAACGGGATAAACGGATAAGAAGATTGTCAATGCCCTCTACCTGGACACCGGCGTCTTTTTTACGCTTGACTGGTTGGGAATTCAATTCCTTCATCGTTTCTTCCAGGTTGTCTTCCTGTTCACGTTTCTTCCGGTCTTTCTCCGTTAAGCGATTGGCGATTTGAGCCGCCGTAATCCCGTTATAGCCAACGGCTGCATACATATCTTCCTCGTTTGAGAAGTTGAATTTCTCAGATACACGTTTAATATTTTCAGGATTCAGGATTTCTTTCACATCGAAATCTTGATTCTTGATTTCTTTTTCTACTAAATCCCTGCCTTTTTCAATATTTTCTTCTCTTCGCTGCTTTTTGAAGAATTGCTTGATCTTATTCTTCGCTTGAGATGTTTGCGCAAGCTTCAGCCAATCCTGACTGGGACCGTAAGAATGCTTGGACGTGAGAATTTCAATGATATCCCCCGTTTTCAACTTATAGTCAAGAGTGACCATCTTACCATTTACCTTGGCACCGATCGTTTTGTTACCGATTTCTGAGTGTATACGATAAGAAAAGTCAATCGGAACAGACCCCGACGGAAGTTCCAGTACATCCCCTTTAGGTGTGAACACAAAGACCATATCAGAGAAGAGATCAATCTTAAGAGACTCCATGAACTCTTCCGCATTGGCAGATTCGTTCTGGAACTCTAATATTTCCCTGAACCAGGAAAGCTTCTTCTCGAAGGAAACCGTTTCATTCGCTTCTTTTCCTTCTTTATATGCCCAGTGTGCCGCCACACCGTACTCAGCGATTTGGTGCATTTCAAGCGTTCTGATCTGCACTTCAAGAGGATCCCCTTTAGGACCGATGACCGTTGTATGAAGAGATTGATACATGTTCGGCTTCGGCATGGCGATATAATCTTTGAACCTGCCAGGCATTGGCTTCCAACACGTATGGACGATTCCCAAAACGGCATAGCAATCCTTGATGCTATCTACTACTACACGCACTGCCAATAGGTCATATATTTCATTAAACTGCTTGTTTTGAAGAGCCATCTTGCGATAAATGCTGTAAATATGCTTGGGACGGCCGGAGATTTCCGCTGTGATTTTCACGTCGCCTAACTTATCCTTAACCTCATTGACAACATCCTCTAAATACTCCTCACGCTCGGCACGCTTTTTCTTCATCAAGTTGACAATACGATAATACTGTTGAGGATTTAAATATCGGAGCGACGTATCCTCTAATTCCCACTTAATCTTCGAAATCCCTAAGCGATGTGCCAAAGGAGCAAAGATTTCCAGTGTTTCATTTGCAATTCTTCGCTGCTTCTCCTGTGGCAAATGTTTCAACGTTCTCATATTATGCAGACGGTCTGCCAATTTAATCAGAATGACACGGATATCCTGAGCCATCGCCACAAACATTTTCCGGTGATTTTCAGCCTGCTGCTCTTCCTGTGACTTGTATTTAATCTTTCCAAGCTTTGTGACCCCATCTACAAGCATGGCCACTTCGGCATTGAATGCTTCCTCAATTTCCCCAAGAGAAACGCCCGTATCCTCCACTACATCATGAAGAAAACCGGCAGCGACGGTTGCCGGATCCATTTCCAGATCCGCTAGTATTCCCGCTACCTGGATGGGATGAATGATATAGGGTTCACCAGACTTACGGTACTGCTCACTATGGGCATCCCTTGCATACTCATAGGCTTTCTGGACCATCCCTACATGCTCATCGTTTAAGTATTCTCTTGTTTTATCAAAAACCTGTTCCGGGGTTAGTACTTGATCTTTAGCCATGATCAAAATCACCTTTGTATTTTAATATATTTCACTAGTGTTCGATTTTAATGATTGTTACTATTATCAAAAAAAAATAGGGTTATGTAAAGGGGTTAGAGTGAAATTCTCAGATTTCATCTATTTTCGTCGATAATTGTCGATGAGAAAAAACCCGCATGATCCACATCTAATATCGAATTGATTCTTTCAAATAAAAAATAAGGGCTGACATTCAAAACCAGATGTCAGTCCCTTAAGTTAACAGTATATCACATAGTATATACGAATATGAGAATCGATAAACAATTTTAGTATTGCATTAATGTAAGAATATCATAGTTGTCAAGCTTGTCGCGGCCATCCAGGTACGTTAATTCGATTAAGAATGCTGTACCAGCGACAACCCCACCCAATTCTTCTACAAGCTTGATCGTTGCTTCGATCGTTCCACCAGTAGCAAGTAAGTCGTCTGTGATCAATACACGTTGACCAGGCTTAATCGCATCTTTATGAATCGTTAGAGAATCTTTACCATACTCCAAACCATATTCCTTCTGGATCGTTTCACGCGGTAATTTACCAGGTTTACGAACAGGGGCAAAGCCTACACCCAATGCATAAGCGACTGGGCAGCCGATGATGAATCCACGTGCTTCCGGTCCCACAACCAGGTCGATCTGCTTCTCTTTAGCATATTCGACGATTTGGTCTGTAGCATATCTATAAGCATCACCATTATCCATTAATGTTGTGATGTCTTTAAACTTAATTCCTTCTTTAGGCCAATCCTCAACGATCGTAACATATTGTTTTAAGTCCATGCTTTTACTTCCTCCTCAATTGTAACAGACTCTTCTATCCTTTCATTAAACCAAGTCCTCAACTCTTGATAGGAAGAATATAACAATTCGTTTTCAAGTTCGTATTGTTGTTGTTTCTTCTGATATGTTAGAGATTCAGAAAGATCTTTCTTGGTTTTCTCAGGATTGAGAGAAATAAATCCATTCACTATTGTAACAAACTTCAAATCAAAAAACACCTGTGACATGAAATCTATTGTTTCTTTTGACCAGCCTTTGTATTTCGCCAGGTCATCACCATGTTTATTTAAATCAAATGACCCACGCTTTGTTAAAAATCCATAGTACCATTTGAAATGCTCACGTGTTGGCATCGTACTGAAAAAATGATCTTCATCCTGGAAGAAATGAGCATAGATCCGGTGAGGTTGCCCTTTCTTCAAGAGCTCTTCAAGTATTGGTTTGGAAGTGGGCAGATCCAGAAGCACGAGGCTTGCCTTATCGGTGGAAAACCCTTCAAGTGAAGAACCATCCTCAAGTAGCATCACTTTGTCTTTTTCCAGACTTAGCTTTTCTAAAGTAGCCGGATTAAAACAAATGACTACTTTATTTTCTTCCGGGATAAGCCCATTCCATTTATGGACTTGTTTAATCCCGCGAACATCAAATAATTGCCAATGTTCAATTTTCACATCATGTAAAAACACCTGAGGCTTCTTGCGATTATTCCACTCGTTAATGGATAATTCACCTATAACAGAGGCATTCGAAAATGGGGTCATATGATCGGCCAGTTCTCCCAATCCAAAACCGACACCATCCACTTGTATGCCCTTATCTTCTAAGACCAGCTTCAAATGATTTTGTGCAGATCCGATTTTTTTATAATGTCCGATGCTTACATTGTCTAGGATCCACTTCGGTTTAGGATTATGCATCCCAAAAGGTGCCAGAAGCTGAAGCTTTTCAATCGACTCTACGGAGATTTCGTCCACTGTAACAGAAGCATCAAGTTGTGTGACTGGTATAAAGTCCTCTTCCGTTAATTCAGTCTGAGCCAACTCATTTAATCGGTTTCTGAACTGAGCTACATCGCCTAACTGTAAAGTCATACCTGCAGCCATGGGATGTCCTCCGAAATGCGGAAGGATATCACGGCAGGTTGATAAATTCTTGAACAAATCAAAACCTGCGATACTTCTTGCAGATCCCTTTGCCGTTCCTTTCTCTGAATCAAAACTAAGCACGATGGTTGGACGATAATACTTATCCACTAAGCGTGAAGCCACAATTCCGACTACTCCAGGGTTCCAGCCTTCTTTTCCAATGACAAGGACAGAGTTATCTTTCAGGGGAAATTCATTCTCCACCATCTCTATCGCTTCTTCTGTCATTTGCGATACGATCGCCTGTCTTTCTTTATTCAAGCTGTCAATTTCTTCAGCCAGGGCCTTTGCTTCCTCATTATCTTCTGTGAGCATAAGATCGACGGCAGGGTCTGCATCCCCTAACCGACCGACAGCATTTATACGGGGAGCAATCATGAATCCTATGGATTCTTCCGTAATTTCCTGTTGTTGGGCATTGGCGATTTTGCATAATGCTTTTATCCCCAATCGGTTTGAAACCCGAAGCTGGGCAATCCCACGCTTGGCCAAAAGGCGATTTTCCCCTCTTAATGGTACTAAATCGGCGATGGTCCCAATCGCAGCAAGATCAAGCAGATGGACAGGCAGCTCACCGTAAAGGGCATGAGCCAGTTTAAATGCCACTCCTACTCCTGCCAGTTCTCCAAATGGATAAGTGGTCCCTTCGACCTTTGGATGAATCAAGGCAAAAGCCGGAGGTAATTCCGGTCCAGGTTCATGGTGATCCGTAATGATCAAATCGATTCCCAGTTCTTTTGCCAATTTTGCTTCATTCACAGCGGATATTCCCGTATCTACTGTTATGATGAGAGTGAATTCCTCTTCCTTTGCCCAGCGAAAGGCACCTTCATTCGGTCCGTATCCTTCGCTGAACCGGTTTGGGATATAGAATTCCACCTCTGCACCCAGGTCCCTTAACACTGTCATCAATACCGACGTACTGCTGACTCCATCGGCATCATAGTCACCATAAACAAGAATCCTCTCGCCATTTTCAATGGCTTTATGGATTCTTTCGGTTGCTTTTTTCATATCTTCAAATAGAAATGGATCGTGAAATGAATCGCCTGTATCAAATAAAAAATTCCGGGCTTCTTCTACATCGTCCAAGTCCCGGTTGATTAATAGTTTCGCCACAAGCGAAGGTACTTTTAATTCATTTGCCAGTTCTGATATTTTATGTTGATCTGATTCTGTCATCATCCAACGTGTTTTTGAGTTTAACATACGTTCACCCCTCAGCCTTACTCATTATACAAAAAGGAAGGGTTGGTTTCAATCTTAATAGAAGGAGGGGTTTTTCTTATTCAATAAAAAAACAGCCTGGTGGCAAAACCACCAAGCTGCTTACTCCCCTGTTTCCCCTACTGAGCCGGGAGCACTCTTTTTCAAAGGGACTTTTTCTGCCTTTTCTTTATGCATACCTTCAGCCTGTTCTTTTAACAGTAAATTTTCTTTCTCTAGAGCCTTTACTTTTCGTTGGACGACGAATAATCGAAACAGTCCAACCGACCCGATAATGATTCCCCCCATAAATACAGATCCAAGTATGACTAAAATAAGAGGCCAATCAGCTTCACCAAAGAAATAATTAACGGTGACGGGATCTACATTGATGACAGCGAAAACGGAAACCACCAATGCAAAGAAAATACCTAATAATAATGTCCACTGAAATTTCATGGGATTCCCCTCCTTAGGATAAGTCTATTTGTTCATCCCTTTCTTCAGAATCCGGATTGTACGGATTAATGTGAATGAACACATCATTCACATTGGATTCTTCGAGAAGTTTCTTCTTGACCTGCTTCCCGACGCGATGACCATCCTCGACAGTCATATGCGGATCTACGCTGATTTTCAAATCAATGATGACGTAATGCCCATGTTCCCTGGCATGGAGTTCATTGATTTCCTTCACTTCAGGTACAGAATCCACTATTTTACGAAAGGGTACGATATCCTCCTCGTGCATGACGTGGTCCAGCGTATTATGTATGGATTCAGCTCCCAAGTGCCAGGCCATCCTGAGGACAAGGAGTGAAACAAAGATACCGGCTACCGGATCTGCGTATACAAGAAAGTCAATATCGAATTTCCCTCCGAGGATGGATGCGGAAATCCCGACAAGTGCGGCAATGGATGAAAAGACGTCTGAACGATGCTCATATGCATTGACGATCAAAGCATCACTCTTTATTCTTTTACCCAATCGATATTTATATTGAAACATTGCTTCCTTCACAATAATGGAAAAGATGACGGCATAGATGGCAATCGCTGTTGGAGGTGTTAAAGGATGAAAGAAAGATTCTATGGACGATTTTCCAATCTCAATCCCTACTAAAAACAATAAGACGGCCACAATGATTGCTGCTATGGACTCGGCCTTCCCGTGCCCATATGGATGATCCTGATCAGGAGGCTGCTTAGCTGCACGTAATCCGATAAAGACGGCGAGAGACCCTGCAACATCCGAGGCAGAGTGAACGGCATCTGCAATCAACGCTCTACTATTTCCTAATGTACCGGCTCCCCACTTAATAACCGCCAGTACAATATTCCCTACAACCCCAATCATTGCAGCTATTTCAGCTTTTCTAAAACGGTCTTCATGATTCAAGCGGTTCCGCCTCCTTTCAACTATTAGTATTGTAACCCAATACCGTAAAAAAACAAAAAAAGACAGGTCCGGGGAGAAGCTCTCCCCGGACCCATTCATACTCTTATACTTGTGGTTCGTCTGACCACGTCTTCTTTTCTTTTACGGTTTTGATTGTACCATTTTTCTTCAGTTCTTTCTTCTTCAACACCAGCCAAACTTGAGAGGCTATGAATACGGAAGAATACGTACCTGAAATCAACCCGACCAATAAGGCAATGGAGAAGTTACGAATGGACTCACTACCAAAGATCATGAGAGCCAGAACCGTAAACACTACTGTTAATACGGTATTTACCGAACGCCCCATCGTTTGTCTGATACTTTGGTTCACGACATCTTCAATATCTTTATCCGTTTTCAGTCGACGCTTCTTATGAAGGTTTTCCCTCAGACGGTCAAAGGTAACGATCGTATCATTTATCGAGTAACCGACAATGGTTAAGACAGCTGCGATAAATGTAAGATCTACTTCAAGTCTTGTTAAACTGAAGAAGGCAATGATAAAGAATGCATCATGCAGGAGTGCAAGAATCGCACCGGCAGCCATCCTCCATTCAAAGCGGAATGTCACATAGATGACAATCCCGATCGATGCGATCGCAATAGCGATCATCGCATTTTTAGCAAGCTCTTTCCCGATAACAGGTGAAACGGTGCTGATGCTTGGTTCCGCTCCGTACAGTTCGTTAAATCGGTCCTTTAATGCGGCGATCTCATCTTTGTTTAAATCTTCCGTATAGCGAACTACGGCGATATTCCCATCGTCCCCTGAAATCACTACATCTTCAGAAGGCAACTCAAGCTCTTTTAATTCCTCTTGAATTTCTTCTGTCTTTAAGCTTTGATCGGCAAGGATTTCCATACGTGAACCACTCACGAAGTCGATCCCCAGATTCAATCTGAATATAGCCAGGATGATGATTCCCGCCGTAATCAGGATAGCTGATAATCCGAAGAATTTTTTGCGCTGTGCAGCAAAATCAAAGTGATCGAAGCGAGTTGGCAGATCCAGCGTATCGTAATTTTCCGCCAGGTCTTTGATTTCGTTTTTGTTCACGCCGAACCAGCCTGGTTTTTTATTAAAGAATCGGCTGTTCACCCACAGTCCAAGTAATAAACGCGAACCCCATACAGCTGTAACGAAGCTTGTCAGGATACTGACAATCAGCATCGTTGCAAATCCTTTTACAGAGCTTGTTCCATATAAGAATAATACCGTTGCTGCAAGGATCGTTGTTACGTTAGCATCCAATATCGTTAAGAACGAAGATTTATTACCCGCTTGGAAGGCTGAACGAATCGGCTTTCCAACGCGCATTTCTTCTTTGATCCGTTCATAGGTGATGATATTGGCATCGACGGCCATACCGACCCCAAGGATGAGGGCTGCAATTCCAGGGAGTGTCAGGACCCCATTCATTAAATCGAAAATCAATAGAATCAAGTAAATATAAACGGAAAGTGTAATCGTAGCAATCAGGCCCGGGAAACGGTAATACGCAATCATGAATAAGAAGATGATCGCAATCCCGATGATACCGGCAGTGACTGTTTTATCAAGAGCCTGTTGACCGAACTTTGCCCCGACAGAAGTTGAATATTTTTCATCCAGCTTTACAGGGAGTGCTCCTGCATTCAATAAGGAAGCAAGATTCTGAGCACGTTCAACGGTGAAATTCCCTTCAATGATGACTTCATCAGAGTTGATCGGCTGTCTTACTGCGGGATCCGACAAGAATTTCGGATCTTCTTTCCCTACTTCAGCTTGATAAGAATCTTTTCCTTCCTCGAAATCCAGCCAGATCACCAGCTGATTTTGAGGAGCCATTGCAGATATTTCTTTTGTCAATTCATAGAATTTTTCACGATCTTTTAATTTCAAGGAAACGATTGGATTGTTCTTGTCATCAAAGGTTTGCTTCGCAGACCCGGATGCAAGATCGGAACCATCCAACCGGACTTTATCATTTACGTCGCGGAACGACAGGTTGGCTTGAGTGGACAAGATTTCTCTTGCTTCGTTTTGATCTTCCACTCCCGCTAATTGAACACGGATCCGGTTTCCATCTTCAATTTGAATATTAGGCTCACTGACACCTAATACGTTAATACGCTTGTCCAACGCATCGGCTGTATTGGCAACCGTTTCTTTCGTAATTTCCTGACCCTTTTTGATCGGTTGAACTTCGTAAAGAACCTCAAACCCACCCTGCAGGTCCAAACCCAATTTAATGTTATCGACAATATTCTTCGTTGTTCCTCCCATAGTACCTGCAAGTAATACCACAAGTATAAAGAAGGCAATTATTCGGCCACGCTTTACCATTATGTATAGATCCTCCTTGCCGTTTTAAAAACCATACGAACTATGTGCTTCAAAAAGTAATATAATTCCTGAAATCTTCAATATTCTCATTATCTATGAGAAAGAAAAAGGTGTCAATTTCTTTTCGGGCTATTTTCCGTGCTTATTGGGACGAAGAAGTTCGTTCAACTCATCTTCATTCACATCTGCGAACCAATTGGGAGACCTGAATGCTTCAATCGTTTCAAAGCTCATATACTCTCCGGGTTTAACCGTTAACACATCACTCACTAACTGAAAGAATTTCACATCCGTTTCGGGTTTCTTCCATTTCTTCTTCGTTAAATAGGACCAAAGTCGGCTAACCTCTGCTTTTCCGTAGCCTAGAATTTCAAATTCTTCTACTTTGCTTATCAGTGCCGGTTCTAACGATTCATAGAAACGTTCATAAGGATGCTGATTATTCTTCATTCCCCGTTCACCCCATCTGGGCTAAATATAGCCGGAATTATTCACTACTTGTCATGCTTTGTCCACCCTTGTGCATATACATCATTGTATACGATAATACCAATTTTGAGAAGGCAGGGAATTTTATGTCAAAATTTCTTAAGGGCACGATGATCTTAATGATGGCAGCCTTTATTACTAGAATATTAGGGTTTGTAAACCGGATTGTCGTCGCAAGATTCATCGGTGAAGAAGGCGTCGGTCTTTTTATGATGGCATTTCCGACCCTGATCCTTGTCATCACCATCACTCAACTGGGCCTTCCTGTAGCCATCTCAAAAAATGTGGCTGAAGCTGAATCCAGGGGGGATATCCGGAAGGTCAAAAAAATATTGGTGGTTTCCTTATCAATCACACTCGGGCTTTCCATCATTTTCACCCCGGCTCTCATTCTGCTTGCTCCGTACTTGACCGAAGCATTATTTACTGATGATCGAATCTATTATCCTTTGGTTGCCATCGCTCCGATCATTCCGATTGTAGCGATTTCCTCTGTCATCAGAGGCTATTTCCAGGGAAGACAGAACATGAAGCCTTCTGCTTATTCCCAGGTCATTGAGCAAGTCGTCCGGATTACGTTGATTGCCGTATTAACGAAAACCTTCCTTCCGTATGGGATTGAATATGCAGCCGCCGCTGCCATGGTGGCGTCTGTATTAGGAGAACTTGCTTCTCTTCTCTACCTGTTTGCCAGCTTTAAAATCAAGAAAAAGTTCAAAATCAGACGAAATTTCTTCACCTCGATCCGAAATGGACGGGAGACGTTTAATGAATTGATGAGTGTGGCCCTGCCTACAACCGGGAGTAGAATGATCGGCTCGATTGCCTGGTTTTTCGAACCGATCGTCGTTGTCAACAGCTTAGCCATTGCTGGAGTGGCGGCCGGAATGGCAACGAAGCAGTATGGATCCCTTACAGGGTATGCACTGCCTCTCTTGTTCCTTCCGTCATTCATTACCCTCTCATTATCACAATCTCTAGTACCAGCCATAAGCGAAGCCAATTCTCAAAAGAACTTCACATTAATTGAGCACAGGCTTCAACAGGCACTGAGATTCTGCTTGATTACGGGAGGCATATCCGTCGTCATCCTTTACGTCTATGCCAAGCCTCTCATGCAGGTGATGTACGGAAGTGAAAGTGGGGCAGGTTTCTTAATGATTATGGCCCCTTTCTTTATATTTTATTACTATCAAGGGCCCCTGCAAGCTGTTCTCCAGGCTCTGAACCTGGCAAGGGCCGCCATGATCAACAGCTTGATCGGTGCCGTGGTGAAGACCGGGGTCATCTTCATTCTTGCCTCACAACCCGCTTTCGGGATCAACGGGGCCGCTCTCGGGATTGTAACGGGATTCATGCTCGTCACCTTGCTTCATTTCATGACCATCCTTAAATATATCCCGATGACGATTTACTTAAGGGATTACTTAAAGACCGGCTTCGTCCTGATTGCGACAGGATTATGGGCCCATTATTCGTATCTATATTTATTTAGCGATGAAGGCCTCGTGTTCCGCTTATTATTTGGAGTCATGTCTTCAACGATTGTCTACCTTCTCCTCTCCATCGGCCTTAAGCTTATCGTGACACACGACCTTGCACGAATTCCATTCATCCGCCGATTTATTACCATATAATCATCATACATAAAAACACCTCAACATGTTGTTGAGGTGTTTTTATGTGAACGTTTATAAATAAACTAATGATTTTTTTCGTCAACATAGAATTGCCCATTCTGAAAGCTGCAGAATGAAATCTCTTGTATATTCTTAAAGCCTCTATCCCTCAATTCCTTACGTAACCAGAAAGCCGTTTTCCCGATCATATCCAGATGAGTGGTTTGTACCTCTCCATCCAATATCAACGGCAAAGTCAGGGACTGAGACCCTTCCTTCTCATCATCTTTCTTTAATACAGATAATTTACCTGAAGGTTCCAGGATTGCAAATTCCACATCTGCCAGATTGAAGATATCTTTTTCTCTTAATTGCAGAAGTAAATCATCATAGTTATACCTCTGTTTTTTCATCACCTTATCATCGATTTTCCCTTTATGGATGATAACGGATGGTGTACCATCCAACAGTTCACGAAACGGTTTGGACCTTAGGGAAATCCATGCAAATACGATTTGTATCGTCACAATGACTCCCATTGGAAGCAACGTGTGGATGATGGGGTCCTTAGGTTGTTCAATGGCCATGACAGCCATCTCGGCAATCATGATAAAGACCACTAAATCGAGTATACTTAGTTCGCCGATCTCTCTTTTTCCCATGATTCGAAAAATAAAGATGATCAAAAAGTAAAGAAAAAGAGTGCGTATAATAATCAGGAAATATTCCTCCACTGCTTTTCCCCCTCATATATTCGTCTTTTGTAGTATCGACAGATAGAGAAATTTAATGGGAGGAATATTTATCCACCTAAAAATGGCTGAATATATTTGAAATACACATAAATCGTTGAAACAGCAAGGGAAATCAACGTCACGGGTACACCAATAAGTAAATATTGATAAAACTTGATATGTACATCCTCTTTTGATGCCAGTCCAGCAATCACAAGATTTGATGAAGAACCAAGCAATGTACCGTTCCCGCCTAAACAAGCACCCAGAGCCAACGACCACCATAATGGATCCATATTGACCATACCGAATTCACCAAATTCCTGGATGACCGGAATCATGGCAGCTACAAATGGAATGTTATCTACAATGGCAGACAATATACCGGTTCCCCACAAAATGACGAATGCCGTTTTCTTCATATCTCCATCTGTCAGCCGCAAAATTTCACGTGCGATTTCATCTATGAAGCCCGCTTCTTCGATTCCTCCCACAAGAAGGAATAAGCCCATAAAGAAAAACAGCGTCCCCCACTCCACCTCTTTTAATATCGATTCCGGAGGATAAATTTTTTCGAGAAGCAGCATTAACAGAACAGCCCCGGCAAGGGAGACGGTCGTTATATCGAGATGAAACATCGGATATAAAGAAAAGCCGGCCAACACTAATCCAAGCACAACCAGGGACTGAAGGAGCCCCCTGTCTTTCTTTAAATACTCCTCTGCCTTAATTCCTTTGAGGAGTAACTTTCTGTCTTCCTTGACATGGAGGACTTCTTTGTACAGGACACACATGATGAGTAAGGTAACAATATAAACCATCAAAACGACGGGTAATAAATTCTCAATAAATGCATTAAACGTGAAGTGTTTAACCGCCTGACCGATCATCATATTAGGCGGGTCGCCAATTAAAGTCGCCGTTCCACCAATATTACAAGCGAGGATCGTCATGATGAGAAAAGGGATGGGAGGAAGTTCAAGCAGCTTCGTCAGTTTAAAAAGGATTGGTACTAATAACATGGCAATCGTTACGTTAGCCAAAAAGGCAGAGCCAATCGCCGCCAATAAGGAAAATAGGGTAAGAAGAGCCAGTCCATTTCCATTCACCCATTGTGCAAACCGGATGGCAATATACTCAAAGAACCCCGTTTTACTCGTCAACGTCACAATTAACATCATGGAAAACAGCAGAGTGATGGTTTTCCAATCTATATACGTAAACAACGCCTTCTCAATGGGAAAAGCCCCAATTAAAAGCATGGCAACACCGCCTGCCATGGCAGCGAGTACCCGGTTCCATTTCTCAGTTATCAGCAGGATGTATACAGAAACAAACACAATCAATACGATCATCGGAGACATGGTCACACCCCCTCCTTCTCCAGGAAGTTTCATACTAGTCTATGAGGCTTGACCATAAAAAATTTCTAGTCTTTTTCAAGGGATGGATGAATATGCTTGTACTATCACATGAATTAAATTTAATGAGTTAGAAGGGAGATGACCATCATCGAGGCGAAAAAAATGGGAGGTGCCGTTCTATACGGGACAACAACCATATTTGTCATAGCGATTGTCGCAAGCTTGTTATTCTCTTTGCTGCTTCGGTTTACGGAACTGACTGAAAGCTCCATCACATTATTTGTCACCATCATATCGTTTCTGTCTTTATTTGTTGGCGGATTTATGTCCGGGGGAAAAGGAAAGACAAAAGGATGGGTTCTCGGAGGATCAACCGGGCTCATTTACACCCTGGTGATCTTCTTATTTCAATACCTCGGCTATGATAGTCTGTTTTCAATGGAGCAGCTTATCTATCACGGCTGCTACATCCTCACAGCCATGATGGGGGGAATCCTCGGGGTGAATATGAGTGGTGGAAAAAGGGAGAATTAGTTCCCTCACCAAATAAATAAGGGTCCCTCCCAAAGTGCCTAAGCACAATGATGAGGAACCCTTTTTTATTATACTTGATCTGCTCTCACTACTTCTCTGATCGCATTACGATCATATGTAAGACGACTGCCGTCACCACATAGAATGACTATTTTTCCTTCTTCGATAGCATCGATCGCACCGTGCAATCCACCGATCGTGATGATTCTATCACCCTTGGCAAGCTCATTTTGCATTTTTGAAATGGCTTTTTGACGCTTCTGCTGAGGACGGATCAGTAAAAAGTAAAACAGAACGAACATTAATATTAAAGGTAAAATTGTTCCTAAACTTCCTCCCATTCTTTTCCCCTCCTTTCAACTATCTATTTATGGTTTAGCTTTAGAAGTTTTTCGCATCAGGCCGGTTGAATCCGTATTGCTCGAAAAATTCTTCTCTAAAGTCTCCCAGACGATCTTCACGAATCGCTTGTCTGACTTGCTCCATTAATTTTAACAGAAAATGAAGGTTATGATAAGTCGTAAGGCGAATTCCGAACGTTTCGTCACATTTAATTAAATGACGGATATACGCACGGCTATAATTTTTACATGTATAGCAATCGCAATTCTCATCAATCGGTCTGAAATCCCTCGCGAATTTAGCATTTTTCACAACCAGGCGGCCTTCACTTGTCATCAGGGTACCGTTACGGGCGATACGGGTTGGAAGGACACAATCAAACATGTCAATTCCGCGCATCGAACCATCGATCAGTGAATCCGGAGATCCAACTCCCATCAGGTAACGAGGTTTATCAGAAGGCAGGTGAGGCGTCGTGAAATCCAGTACCCGGTTCATGACGTCCTTCGGCTCCCCGACAGAAAGGCCTCCCACAGCATAACCCGGGAAATCCATGGATACAAGGTCACGGGCACTTTGCTTACGAAGCTCTTCGTACTCCCCGCCTTGGACGATCCCGAATAAACCTTGATCCTGTGGTCGTTCGTGAGCTTCCAGACAGCGTTCTGCCCAGCGCGATGTACGCTCTACAGAACTCTTCATATACTCATATTCAGCAGGATACGGTGGACATTCATCGAAAGCCATCATGATATCCGAGCCCAATGCGTTCTGAATCTCCATCGCTTTCTCCGGACTGAGGAAGAGTTTGTCTCCGTTCAGGTGATGACGGAAATGGACTCCTTCTTCTTCAATCTGGCGAAGCTTACTCAAACTGAACACCTGGAAGCCGCCTGAATCGGTAAGGATGGCACGGTCCCAGTTCATAAATTTATGAAGGCCGCCCGCTTCTCTTATGATTTCATGTCCAGGTCGTAACCATAGATGATAGGTATTACTTAAGATAATGCCGGAATCCATTGATTTTAAGTCCTCTGGAGACATGGTCTTTACTGTGGCCATGGTTCCTACGGGCATGAAGGCAGGCGTTTCGAATGAACCATGTGGTGTATGGACACGCCCCAGTCTCGCTCCCGTTTGTTTACATGTTTTGATTAATTCATATCTAATTGCAGTCAACGTGCGAATTCTCCTTCCACTTTCCATAAAGGGGTAAATAGTTTGTTCAATCAGCGTATTACTTAATAAACATCGCATCTCCAAAGCTGAAGAAGCGGTATTGTTCTTTTACGGCCGTTTCATAGGCATGCATCACGTTTTCCTGTCCCGCAAAGGCACTGACGAGCATGATCAGGGTTGATTTCGGAAGATGGAAATTGGTAATCAATCCATCGATTCCTTTAAACTCATATCCGGGATAAATGAAAATATTGGTCCAGCCATTTTCTTCTACAAAGGTTCCGTGTTTTGAAGCAATGGTTTCGAGGGTTCGTGTCGACGTTGTTCCGACTGTTACGATACGCCCTCCCTTTTCTTTCACATCGTTCAGAAGACGGGCAGTTCCTTCAGATACCTGATAGAACTCAGCATGCATATCATGTTCCTCGATCGTATCGACGGAAACCGGTCTGAACGTACCCAGCCCCACATGAAGGGTAATAAACGCAATATGTACACCCTTTGCTTTCAGTTCTTCCAGCAGTTCTTCCGTAAAGTGAAGTCCGGCCGTCGGAGCTGCCGCGGATCCTCTTTCCCTTGCAAATACGGTTTGGTAGCGGTCCTGTTCTTCCAACCGCTCGCGAATATATGGAGGCAGGGGCATTTCTCCCAGTTCATCAAGAACCTCGTAGAAGATCCCTTCGTAATGGAATTCAAGAATCCTTCCCCCATGCTCTTTTAAACCGACACAGGTTGCTTTTAACTTTCCGTCTCCAAAGACGATCTCTGTACCTACGCGAATTCGTTTCGCAGGCTTTACAAGCGTCTCCCACTGGTCTCCATCCTCTTGTTTCAAAAGAAGCACTTCAATATTGGCACCCGTATCTTCTTTTTGTCCAAAAAGACGTGCCGGTAGTACTCTTGTGTCATTTAAAACGAGGCAATCCCCTTCGTGAAGGAAATCCACGATATTTTTAAAATGGAGATGATCTATGGATCCATCCTTTTTATCCAACACCATCAGTTTACTTTCGGAACGATTCTCCAGAGGAGTCTGGGCAATCAGTTCTTCCGGTAAATGAAAATCAAAATCTTCTACTTTCACAATTTGTCACCTAGCTTATTTAAATCTCACCCATGATTCCTATTTAAATCGTCCAATTAAATAAAAGACAACGGAAAGTATAACACTTAACAGAATAGAAGTCATAAGTGGAAAATAAAATGTTGTGTTTTCTTTTTTAATAATAATGTCTCCAGGAAGCTTACCTATTTTGATAAATTGCATCAGGAATCCGATAATAAGAATGATTCCACCTATAATCATTAGTAGCTTAGGCAATCCCGTCAATTGTTTGGCACCTCCAACTGGAAATGTTCATACACAAGATGAGTGACGATCCTCCCTCTTGGAGTCCGTTGAATAAACCCGATTTGCAAGAGGTACGGCTCGTATACATCTTCAATCGTGTGGGACTCTTCCCCGATACTCGCTGCGATTGTATCAAGTCCTACCGGCCCGCCTCTAAAGCGCTCGATGATGCCCTTAAGAAGCTTATGGTCGATATGATCAAGGCCCAGTTTGTCAACTTGAAGAAGCTCGAGGGCCTCCCTTGAAAGGTTGGTCGTAATTTCCCCATTGCCCTTCACCTGAGCAAAATCCCTCACCCTTCGGAGTAACCGGTTGGCGATACGTGGGGTCCCCCTTGACCTCTTGGCCAATTCTTCAGATGCAGTCGCTTCGATCTTTGTATTTAATATCGCGGCTGTCCGCTGAACAATTTCATTCAACTGTTCCTCATTATAATATTCCAAACGGCATAAAACTCCAAATCGGTCACGGAGAGGGGCTGATAATGCACCGGCGCGGGTCGTCGCTCCCACGAGTGTGAAAGGCGGAAGGTCTAAACGAACGGACCGGGCACTCGGACCATTCCCTATGACAATATCCAGACAAAAGTCTTCCATTGCCGGATAAAGAACCTCTTCGATCGCCCGTGGCAAACGATGGATTTCATCGATGAACAACACATCACCGGGCTCCAGTGCCGTCAGGACGGCAGCTAAATCTCCCGGTCTCTCAATAGCAGGGCCGGATGTGGTGCGCAGGTTTACGCCCATTTCATTTGCAATGACAGCAGCGAGGGTTGTTTTCCCCAATCCTGGTGGGCCGTAAAGAAGAACATGATCCAGGGTTTCCTGACGCATCTTTGCCGCTTCAATGAAAACCTCCAGATTATGCTTTACTTTATCTTGCCCAATATATTGTTTTATTGTCTGAGGACGCAAGGAATATTCAAAGGAATCTTCATTTAACTCTGATTCGCCTGATACGATTCTTTCTTCCATCCAGACTTCCTCCCTTCATGGAATCCACTTATTTCAATAGGAGCTGAAGAGCTTTCCTGATGATTTCGTCTGATGTATGCCCTTCTCCTTTTAACTTTGGAGTGATTTTCTTGATTTCACGTTCAGAATAACCTAGGGCTTTAAGAGCAAGAATCGCTTCATCAAATGCCTCATCCTTCCCTGAGGACACTTCTGCCTCCTCTGGATTCGAGAATAAACTTGGAAAATAATCAGGCACAACATCCTGAAGCTTCCCTTTTAAGTCCAGGATCATCTGACGTGCTGTCTTCTTACCCACACCGGGAAACTTCGTCAGGAAACTCTCATTCTCTTCTTCAATGGCGGTGATTACCTGCTGGGGGGCACCCGAGGCCAAAATCGCTAAAGCTCCTTTGGGACCAATTCCTGAAACGTTTAATAGTTTCATAAATAGCAATTTTTCTTCCATTGCCAGAAAGCCATAAAGGGCAATAAGGTCTTCACGCACATGCTGATATGTAAAAATCTGAATCTCTTGATTTTGATATTTAGAATAAACAAACGGATTCGCCGTATACAACTGATACCCGATCCCGTTATTCTCCACCACTACGTACTCGGGACCCACTTGAGTCACTGTCCCTTTTATATATTCATACATTACATTCTCTCCTTGTTCCCACTATCACTATTTATCTAAAGTCTTTCATGGCATGTTCATAAGTCATATAAAACCTATTGTATCATATCACTATTTGAAGTGATGGGAAAGAGAGACAAAAAAGAAACACTTGTTCTCTTTCGGCACTTTTCGCAAATATTGATGTCTTATACATATTGTCTGCCTTGGCTCTGTCAAATAAAGTGTGTGTTGGATGGTGAGGGGAACTGCTCCGCTTTCCGCGGACGTTCGGCCGAGCCTCCTCAGCTTTGCTTCCGGGGTCTCGGCACGCCCGTACTTCCGCAGGAGTCTACGCAGTTCCCCTCACCATCTTTAAGAGATTTTCGTGACAGAGCTTAAGATGTCATAAGAAATCAATCTAGAACCACCTTAATAGTGGTTGCTTGCTAAAAGCTTTTGTTTTTATTTATATCTTTTAAAATAAGCTGAGAAAGTTGATTATTGCTGCAGATGCTCGACTCCTTCGGAAATAGCGGACAGATGAGACCCACTGGCTTTGCAAAATTGCAAATCAATACAAGTGAAAATTTCACATTCGTATTTTACTGTGGGAACAATAAGAAATCTACAATAGGATTTTTTTGCATTCGTTTATCCCGTCATTAGGAGGTCAAAATGTAGAATCACAGAGTGGATTGTAGCGGAAGGCACTTGACTCCTGCGGGAGATAGAGGAAAGGTCGAGACCCCACAGGGCAAAGCCCGAGGAGGCTCGACTTCCTCCCCGCGGAATCTTGTGCCTGAAGCGGAAAGGAACGGACCATGTTCACACTACCACTCATTCAAAAGATAAATTTACTTTTTTTAGAAATTATACAAAGACCGTGGTTGAAACCCCGGAGCACTGCCGAAGAGGCTCACAGGCATCTCACTTCAAACGAGCAGCTATACGATCAGAGCGTTTTTTTTGATTGAGAAAACTATGGCAGGGAAAAATTCAACGATAAAAAAACCAGTGGCATGTGCACTGGTTTTTCACTCTTATTTAGGGACGGAGTACGCTTTAAATTGTTCGAGTACCTCTTCATATTCCTGCTTCGACTTAATGGGGATGCCCTTGACTAAATCATCATGCCGCTTACTTTCAAGCTTCTCTACATCAATCCGGAAGAAGGATTGAATAATCTCCGCCTGTCCCGGTTTTCCATTAAAAATGGATAGAACACCATTATCGGATATACCGAAGTATCCATTGGTCTTTAGGAGAGGGGATATATCATCCATCCGTTTTTGAAACACGACCTGTTCTTCCGTCATATCCATCAGCTGCCAATCCTCGTATGCAGCCCAGAAGTCTTCCATGCTCCAAATCGTTTCCTGAACGATTTCCTCACTGACCTCACCATCCAGATATACTCTTTCCAATATCACCGTGATTGTATGGGCGGACGCAACCTCTGCCGGTGTTTCATTCAGCCCGCCTCCATCAGCAGCCTGCTTCTCTTCTGTATAAAAGAATGTGAAGTAAAAAGCACCTATTAACAACATCACCATAAACACGATTCGAACCTTAATCGTCATCGTGATCACCTCGAACTTAAATTATGTAACGCTCTATCCACTAGTCTTGCCAAACCATGCTAAGAATATCCAGTCTGGAGTGAATTATTTCAGGGGGACGGACCTCAAGGAGTGATCCCCACTCAAAAAGGTGAACTTTGAAGAACAAAAAAAGACTACCAAAGAGATTGAACTCTTTAAGTAGTCTCACCCTGCTTATTCATTGATACGGTGCTTTACTGACTTAAACATATCGTGCATATCAAAGTTAATTCCTTCTCTTGGGCCACCGTCACGTAAATCATTGTCAATGTTTCTGACCCGACTGAATGTTCCTTCATCGGTCACGACCGAAACGGTTCTTCCATGAAGATATGGCTGTACGGCTTTTTTCACTCTGGTTTTCGTTTCTTCTATCTTGCTATGGTCATCAAGCTCTACAGCAATCAGGACATCAGAACCATAAGCTACCGCACGAACGTCACTTACATTTTCAACTTTTCCTGTGACATCGCCAATTTTCTCAGCCAAGTCACCTTCATAAGCTGTATAATAAGATCTCTTCGCATTTCGCGTATTGTCATCAAGATGACCGTGATAATTCGCATCACCATGGCTCGCACGGCCGTCTTGGGCCATGAAATTCTCGTCATTGTCAGCGAGTGGTCTTGAAGGATTTTGAGGGTTTCCATTTTCATCCTTCACTTGAAGGAAATCTCGTTTCTTATGTCGGATGTCCTGCCCTTCTTTCCCAACAGAGTGATCATACATTTCCGTTAGAGGTCCGTCCCTCTCATCTCCCTTATCTCCTCCGTGGCCTTCGTTTGAATAGAAGCCGAGGGGTTCATAGGAGTCTGTATAGCGATCTTGGGCTTCTTCTTCTCCACTATTACATGCAGCAAGGCCCAATGTCATGACGGCTGTTAATGGTACCATGAATAATCGTTTATTCAATGGTGATTCCTCCTTCAACCCAATACTTGAGCATATTTTCTGCTCACCATTAGGTTGTGAAAGGGGCTCACCTTTCATTCGGGTCAAAGTTTGGAGACATCCCCTACAATTGGGTATTGATCCTTTTCACTTCTCCATGAAGCTCTTGATTGAATTGCATTCGCTGCGAAAATTGATGAAGGGTTAAATTGATTAAGTAACTCCAGACACGCTGCTTATAAGATTGATCTTCACGGATGAATCGATTCCACTCCCGAAACACATCTGATGGATACATTAAACCAAGATAAAAGATGAGCTCATCCTCGTATGATTTGAACGGTGTCAGGCGTTTGACGTCACTTAGAGACCAATTTAAATAAGGCAAAATCCGGTTGCAAAACTGCAGGTCATCTGTTAACTCTGTAGAAAGTGACATTAAATCAAAGTCAATCATATACACCATCCCGTTTTTTCCTCTTAAGAAGTTATGATGTGCTACATCTCCATGAGTAATGCATTTTCCATACTCATCGATGTCGATTGATTTTAATTCTTTCAGTGCCCACTTTCCCCATTCTAAATACGTATACAAATAATAAGGTTGAATGAAGGCTTGCAGATAGGGAAGATTATATTGAAACTGCATCATTCTTTTTTTCCATTTTTTCAGCCATTTGTACCGTGGAATTTCAGTTGTCCATGAATGGTTGATCTTTTTCGATACTGAATGAAATTTTTTCAGTACCTTTAAGGCATCTTCCCGATCTTCAGGTTGATCATAACGGATGGCCCGGGACGTTTCTAACCATGTGGTAATACCGATCGGAGAACCTTCAAATAATAATATCTCCCGCTCATGAATAGGATGAAAAGGCAGAACGTGATAAAAATTTTCCCTTAACAACGTTGAAATCAGCCGTTCCTGATGTAAGAATCTCAGTTGATTTGGAAATCGTTTCACAAACCACTTTCTTCCATTGCTTTTGAGCTTCCATTTTCCCTCTTTTAACATTTTAAGGGATGCTCCGGGATCGTTTAACTTAGATTGTAAATAAGAAAGGAGACGATGTGAATAATCGTCCCCTCGTACATGCATGTTAGCCCTCAAAGTCATCGTCATTGAAGTTCGGCATGGAAAATGCTCTTGGACCAAACATTCCTTGAGGTCCCATTGGCATGCCCATCCCCTGACCTTGGGGTCCCATCGGCATTCCTTGGCCAGGCATTCCTTGGCCAGGCATTCCCTGGCCCATCATTCCCGGTCCGAAGCCGTATGGTTGTTGCTGCATTCCTTGAGGCATTTGATGGTGCATTTGCTGTTGCATCATTGGATGATGCATCATTGGCCCATATCCTTGAGGTCCACCGCATCCGCAATCACCTTGGTCGCTTGCTCCCATTACTCCGGACGGCTGACCCATTGGCATTTGACCACCCATTTGGGCTCCCATGACTCCTGACGGCTGACCCATCGGCATCTGGCCACCCGTTTGGGCTCCCATGACTCCTGATGGCTGGCCCATCGGCATTTGATGTCCATACATCGAAGAAGGAGACTCTTCTGACATTGCTCCCTGAACTTGACCTCCCGGCCCCATTGGATACCCACCATGGAATCCTGGTCCCGGCATGACAGGAGAGACTGGATAGCAGTTCTGAGGATACATCATGGCCGGTGATACCTGTTGCGGCATTTGAACGGATGGATAGTCATTTTCATCTGACACACCCATTACTCCGGACGGCTGACCCATTGGTTGTTGCATTGGCATTTGCATCGGCTGCTGCATATGCATCGGCATTTGCATCGGCTGCTGCATCGGCATTTGACCATGCGGCATGTATGGCATGACAGATGAAGACTCTTCTTGCCCCATTTGCGGCATCATTGGCATCTGCTGCATTCCAGGCATCATGGAAGCACCCTGAACCCCGCTTCCAGGGCCCATTGGCATTCCTTGGCCCATCGGCATTCCATATCCTCCTGGCTGCATTCCCCATCCATGTGGTGGACAGAAACCTGATCCTGGCATTACCGGTGATACGGGTACGCAATTATTTGGGTTAAACATAGGCTGGGTGTTCCCTCCTTGTGGTTGAGATGGCATTTGTAAGCTTTCTTCTTCTTGAATACCTTGAACGGCTTCTTGTTTCGGTTTTGGCTTTGGCTGTTCTTTTGCTTTTGGAAGTACATTAGTAGGTTTAGGCGGCGTTTGAGGTTTTGGTTTTGGCTTTGCTTGCTGCTTTGGTTGCTGCATTGGTTGTTGCATTGGCTGTTGCATTTGCATATTCGCCATATTCATCATGTAGTAGTTGTTAATATCAATTTCCGGCACTACTGGTTGAGGCATTTTAGGTGCAAATGGCTTTTGTACTTCTTTCGGCTTTTCTTTCTTCGGCTCTTCGACTGGCATGGCCATAGGCTTCTGCTCTTTGAACGGATGCTCTGCTTTCGGCATCTCCTTCTTCGGCATTTCCTTGGAACCGTATTTGATCTGTGTCTCTTTCTTTACGGATCCGCCTGTAGTCGGCACTTTAATTTTCATGCCAGGCATGATCATGTCAGGGTTTGATAGCTGGGCATTCATCTGTTTTAACTCTTCGAAATTCACGCCATACTTCTTGGCGATCTTCCATAGAGTATCCCCTTTTTGAACAATATGGATTTTCACTCTTTTTCCCTCCTCAGGCATAAGTCTATATATCCTATGAAAAGATAGGCAAATTGCTAATCATCTACATAAAAACTTATGAGTGATTCAAAAAAAATATACCGTCCCGGGCGATGGGAAGGTATATTTCGGCTTGGCCGTTATTATTATTCAGCTTCATTAAGCACGGGCTAACATGCGCTCTAAAGCGAAAATCGCATTTCTTGAAGTATCTTCATCCACTTTAATGATATTTTCGGGTTTTTCCTCCATAATCTTTTCCAAGGACCATACTAAATGGGGTAAATCGATGCGATTCATCGTTAAACAGGGACACATATATGGATTTAGGGAAACAATTGTCTTATCGGGATGTTGATTGATCAGTCTTTTCACGAGATTCATTTCTGTTCCAATCGCCCAGGAAGATCCCGGAGCCGACTGGCCGATCGTTTCTATAATATATTTCGTGCTTCCATTATAATCTGATTTCTCCACCACTTCACGGCGACATTCAGGATGAACGATGATCTTCATGTCAGGGTGAGTCTTCCGGATTTCCTCAATATTCTTCTCTGTGAAATTTTCATGTACGGAACAGTGGCCCTTCCATAGGATCACTTTCACACCATCAAGGTCTCCATCATGGATCAGCACGTTTCTAATCGGATCCCAGACAGCCATTTCACTTAAAGAAACACCAAGATCAGCCGCGGTGTTACGTCCTAAGTGTTGATCAGGCAAGAAGAGAATCCGTTCCTTCTGCCCTAATGCCCATTCTACCATTTTATGTGCATTCGATGACGTAACCGTAGCTCCTCCATTCTTTCCAACAAAGCTTTTGATTGCTGCGGTGGAATTGACATACGTGAGGGGAATGATTGTATCACCGAATTGCTCCGTCAGGTTGATCCATGCCTTTTCCGTCTGATAAATATCTGCCATATCTGCCATAGAACACCCCGCCCTCATGTCGGGTAAGATGACAACTTGATTTTCATCCGTTAGAATATCTGCCGTTTCGGCCATAAAATGGACACCGCAAAACACAATGAATTCCGCCTCTTTATTTTGAGCGGATATTTGGGCAAGTTGAAGAGAATCCCCGACGGCATCAGCAAATTGGATCACTTCATCTTTTTGATAATGATGACCCGGAATAAAAAGCTTCTTTCCTAATTGGAACTTAATTTCCCTCACTCTGTTTTCCATTTCTTCCGTTGTGAGGCTTGTAATCGATTCAGGCAAAACACCCGTTTCTTTTGTTAATTCATCCAGCAACCCCATATTCATACCCCTTTCGCTATTCTTACTCTTGCGCTGATATCAAGTGATTTCACCGAATGTGTCAAGTACCCGAGGGAGATATAATGAATACCTGTCACTGCATAAGCACTGAGACTTTCCCTCGTGATCCCACCCGATGCTTCCGTCACGATATGAGAGGGAACAAGGGGGATCCACTCCCGGATCACCTCTGGACTACAGTTATCGAACATAATGACATCTGCTCCGCTTTCAATCGCTTCCACTAATTGCTCCCTTGTTTCGATTTCCACTTCCACCTTCACCATATGACCAATGTGACTTTTCACCTTTTTCACAGCATTTGTAATCGATCCCGCAAATGAAATGTGATTATCTTTCAGCATGACGGCATCATAAAGGCCATTTCTGTGATTGAATCCTCCTCCGGTCCTTACAGCATACTTCTCAAGCATCCGTAATCCGGGAGTTGTTTTCCGTGTATCACATAATCGAACTCCACTGCCTTTCACCTGCTGTACGGCTCGATGGGTTTCGGTGGCAATACCGCTCATGCGCTGAATCAAATTAAGGACAACTCGTTCAGCCTGGAGAAGATCCCTCATAGGACCTCTGATTTCAGCAATCAATTGTCCCGTTTCGACCCTTTCTCCATCTTCAATGAACACATTTGCTTGGATGGATGGATGGAAGAGCCCGAACCCAACCTCGATCACATCTTTCCCACAAAATATTCCGTTCTCTTTCATCAGGAATGAAAAAGATCCTTCCTCGTCTTGAGAAAACAGAATTTCAGAAGAGAGATCTCCATCACCCAGATCTTCACGGTAAAACTCTTCAAGCATAGATTTTAGTTTCATTTTGTTCATGATATTCCACCCTCAATCTACCATCATTGTTTTGTAAAACCATCTTTCGTTTAAACCATTGATCATTATCTTCACAAGGGAAGTCTGATCGAATATGACCTCCCCTGCTTTCCTTCCGTAATAAAGCGGACTCGGTCACGAGCAGGCTTACGATCCACATGAAATATATGTGAATTTCTTCACGTGAATTAAAATCAAGAAGCTCATGGAATGTCAGTGGCTGTGCCTTTAACCACTTCAAATGAGCCAGCAGCCCATCTTCCTCGCGAATGATACCAACACGATTCATCATGCCTTCTTTTATATCAGTCGATTGAAAGGGGATATTCAGGGACTCCCCCTCTTTGATCTGGTCGGATGTGGAGTGGAGATGAGGCGAGGGGCTGACTCCCTTTTGAATAAGAAATTTGCCCAGGCGATCACCGTATACCAATCCTTCTAATAATGAGTTGCTTGCCAGTCGATTAGCCCCGTGAATGCCGGTGCAGGCAACTTCCCCGATGGCATATAACCCGGGGATATTCGTTCTCCCCGCATGATCGGTTACGACCCCGCCCATCATAAAGTGACATCCCGGGGAAACAGGGATCATCCCGTCTTCGATGGAAATGTTATGTTTCAAGCAAAGAGTGGAGATGGAAGGGAATTTCGCTTGGAAATCTTCTATTCTACTAATATCCAGATACACGTTCCTCCCCCTTTGCCGCTCCTTATAAATACGTTCAGCGACAATATGCCGGGGGGCAAGTTCAAGTTGGGGATCGACCCCCTCCATGATCCTTTCCCCCTTATCATTTAACAGAAGGGCGCCTTCCCCTCTTACCGCCTCTGAAATAAGACCGCATGTTTTCCCGTCCTGCCAAAGCAGGGTCGGATGAAACTGAATAAATTCCATATCTGACAGCTTTGCCCCTGCAAGAAAGGCAAGCGCCATTCCATCACCCGCCACAGCTGGATGATTGGATGTAGAGGAATATAACCCGCCGATTCCTCCTGTGGCGAGAACGACATGGGAAGCATAGTAATAACGGATTGAATCACTCTTATCCTTCGTTTTCACCCCACAGCAATGGCCCTTGTCATCTTTTACAAGCTCGTAAACCATTTCCCCTTCAATGAATTCGACCTTTTCCTTTGAAAGGGATTTCAACAAATACTTCACTAAAAATTTCCCCGTCTGATCTCCACCACTATGCAGGATGCGATGTGCACTATGTGCCCCCTCCATCCCCAGAGAAAGACTTCCATCCTCTTTTCTATCGAAGGGTGCTCCTTCATCCACCAGGGATTGTACAATTCTCTTTCCATCTGTTATGAGTTGATTCACACCGTCTTCAACCTGGTGATAGCGTCCTGCTTCCAATGTATCTTTAAAATGAGCATTTACAGAATCCTTCAGTCCTAAAGGTGCCGCAATCCCGCCTTGAGCGAGGTAAGAGTTACCACTTTTGATTTTATCCTTTGTGATAATCATCACATAAAAATGATGTTGAAGCTGACGTGCCAATTGCAAGGCGGCAATGCCACTTCCAACGATGATAATATCGGTTTTTTTCATCAAAAACCCTCCTGATTATTTACAGGTGTCTTGACACATATATTTACACATATTTAAACTAATGACAAGAGTTTTTTACCAGACTCATATATTCAGACTATTTTAAAAGGCAGGTTACATGATGAACTATTTTGATTACGCCGCTACAACCCCTATAGATCCTGAAAGTTTACATGTGGTTCAAACCGTCAGTGAGGAGTTCTGGGGAAATCCGAGCAGTCTTCATGACATTGGCGGAAAAGCACAGCTTCTACTGACTAAATGCAGAGAAAAATTGGCGGGAATGCTTGGGGTCCCACCTAAAGGAATATACTTTACTTCCGGGGGGACAGAGGGTAATCATTTAGCCCTTGTCACACTCGCACTAAGCCGACAAGAGAAAGGAAAACATATCATCCTGGGTGGTGCAGAACATTCATCCCTGCATTCCTCAGCGGCCTTTCTTGAGCAATTTGGCTTTGCCGTTACAAAAATCCCTTTTACCTCTGAAGGATTGATCGACCTTCAAAAATTAGAAGAATCGATTTCAGAAGACACGACCGTTGTCAGCATCGGACACGTCAACGGAGAAATCGGTACGATCCAGCCACTGCACGACATTAAGAATCTATTGAAAAACCGTGACATTTTACTGCACAGCGATATGGTTCAATCCTTCGGGAAAATGGACATCACGGAATTCACTTCCATCGTCGACAGTTTCACCCTCTCTTCTCATAAAATTTATGGACCAAAGGGAGTCGGCGCTCTTTATATCAATCCTTCCCTGGACGTATCTCCCATGATCCCGGGACAGACTCATGAAGACGGGTTCAGGGGAGGAACGGTGAATCTGCCGGGGATAGCGGGATTCGTGACAGCCGCAGGTATGTGTCACGAATCCTTTTCAACACCGCATTTTAGTCGGTTGAGAACGCATTTCTTATCACGATTAGAAGAACAACTCTCGGGCACTTACACCCTCTATGAAGGGCATGCACCCGCTCAGCTGCCACATGTTGTCGGACTTGGGATTCACGGCCTGGAGGGTCAATGGCTCATGCTCGAATGCAACAGGCGAGGAATGGGCATTTCCACAGGCAGTGCGTGCGCGGCAGGATCACAGGATATGTCTAAGACATTGACCAGTATGGGAGTCGGGCAAAGAGCCGGAAAAGAATTCATCCGGATTTCATTCGGAAGAGATACGAGGGAAGAACACGTAGAAGCATTGGTAGAAACTTTTTCTGAAATCCATGCGGCTCACGTATCTTCCTTAACTTGAAGAACGAGTTGTGGTATGATTTCCTATATAAAATGGGGGACGGAGGAGATACCTTTGGCAGGAAAAAAGATCCTTGGGGATGAGAGAAGACAATGGATCCTCGATAAATTAATCACAAAACAAGCTCCTGTAACAGGTGGAGATCTCGCTAAACAGACTAATGTCAGTCGTCAAGTCATCGTAAGTGACATCACATTGCTGAAAGCAAAAGGAGAACCCATCATTGCAACCAGTCAAGGCTATCTGTACATGCCAGCTTCCAATCAGGAAACCCTGATTGAACGCACGGTTGCCTGTCAGCACAAGCCTGAACGATCAGAAGAAGAACTATTCTTACTTGTCGATCATGGCGTAACTGTTAAAGATGTAAAGATCGAGCACGGGGTATACGGAGATCTAACCGCATCCATCATGGTTTCAAACCGTAAAGAGGTAGAACAATTCATGAACAAAATTGAGGATACAGGAGCTTCCTTTCTATCGGAACTTACAGATGGAGTTCATTTACATACGCTAATGGCTCCAAATGAAGAAACGCTGGAAAAAGCAGAAAGTGCCCTTCAGGAAGCAGGGTTTCTAATTCAGTCTTAAGAAATAAAGGCAGATTTCCAATTGGAAATCTGCCTTTTCACTGTTCAATTATCCAATAAATAAGAAGAATATGTCCCGATCATTTTCACTTTGCATCCGAGGGCTTCCATTTCACTGATCGCTCCCGGCAATAGCACATCATCCATTTCGTGTGCCACATCAATCAAGAAGAAATAATCCCCTAACCCTGTTTTCAACGGTCTGGATTCAATTTTACTTAAGTTCAATTGTCTCCAGGCAAAGGTTGATAATACCTGGTGGAGCGCTCCTGATCGATCTTTCGGGAGAGTCACCATCAAGGTCGTCTTCTTCATCGTTTTTTCCTGGGGAAGCGACAAGGAATCGGCCGTCTTATGTAAAACGATGAACCTTGTATGATTATAGGCAAAATCATGAATGTTTTCATGCAGAATCGTCAACCCGTATCTTTCAGCTGCCAACTCGTTTCCGATCGCCCCTAGAAACGCATCAGGGTTCTCACTCACGAATTTAGCTGCGGCTGCCGTGCTGGTCGTTTGTTCTAAAGAAACGCCCCGAAACTGATTATGTAAAAACTTATGGCACTGTGCCAATGCATGGGAATGGGAAAGAATTTTTCGAATCGGTTCTTCACTATCGGTCCATTCCGGATGTATCATTAAGTGCTGCTGGATCGCGGACGTCAGTTCTGCTGTAATCGCTAAATCCGCTTCATGAAACAAATAATCGACTGTAATATGTACCGAGCCTTCCAAGGCATTTTCCAAAGGAACAACGGCATAATCGACCTCATTCTCTATCACCGCTTCAATGCAATCAGGAATCGTTACATACGGCACCGTATCTTGTTCTGGAAATGCCTTCTTGACAGCTAAATCCGTAAAGGAAGCCTGGGGTCCTAAATAAGCAATTTTCACTCTGATCTTCCTCTCACACTCACCAAATTTATTGATCATTCTAACACGTCCAGCATCAAAGAGGAAGAGTTTTTAAGCAAAAAAAAGAAGCATCAGGCACCTGAACCCAACACTTCTACTTTTTCTACAAATTCTAATCGTCTCAGCTTTGAAAGTAAGTCTTCCAATCCTATCGTAAGGTCTGTCACATTCAGTGATAGCGTGACATTCGCTCTTCCTTGCAAAGGGATTGTCTGATGTATCGTTAAAATATTGCAACCATGCTTGGCTGTTTCACTGAGTAAATGAGACAACGTTCCTGAACGATCTTCCAGATGGAAGAATAGCGTGATGATTCTCTCCTTCACCACGGTGTGAAACGGAAACACAGTATCACGATATTTATAAAAGGCACTCCGGCTTAAATCAACCCGATGGACCGCTTCCCATACTGAGTCGGCCTTGCCTCTTTCAATCAATTCTTTCGCATCCAGGGTTTTCTTCATCGCTTCGGGCAGCACATCTTCACGCACTAAATAAAACTTGCCCTCTTGAAATTTTTTCCCCAATGACTATTCCTCCAATTGTCTGGCTGCAGTGGTTTGAGGCAGTCTGTGCCCTATGAAAACCGCTTTTGCTTTCTTATTGTAGAGCAGAGCCGCCCAATTAAAGAACGACTCAGCTTTTCTCTCTGAAATAGATGAAGAATGAAACTTAATCTACAAACTCGAATTCATATTTTATTAAACGGATCGTATCGCCATTTTTGGCACCACGTTCACGAAGCGCATCATCTACACCATACGAACGAAGCTGTCTGGCGAAACGTCTTGCCGAATCTTCACGTGAGAAGTCCGTCATCTTGAATAATCTCTCGATTTTCGCACCGCCCACAACGAATGTTCCATCTGGATCACGTGTGATTTCGAATTCTTTTTCCTCTTCTTCATGCTTATAAAGCACACGGTGAATGCCGGTTTCTTCTTCTTCATGAATAGGGAACTCAGACGTTGTTTCCACTTTATCTGCTATAGCATATAGAAGTTCACTTAACCCCTGCTGAGTGACCGCTGAGATCGGGAAGATAGGATAATCTTCCTGAATTTTTTCTTTGAAGATCTTCAGGTTCTCTTCTGCATCAGGCATGTCCATTTTATTGGCAACGATGATTTGAGGTCTTTCTGTTAAACGAAGATTGTATTGCTTAAGCTCTTCATTAATTGTCAGATAGTCCTCGTACGGGTCTCTGCCTTCAATTCCACTCATATCGATCACATGAACAATAACACGTGTACGTTCAATGTGACGAAGGAATTGATGACCGAGTCCAACGCCTTCATGTGCTCCCTGGATTAATCCAGGTAAGTCAGCCATAACAAAACTTCTACCATCTCCCGTTTCCACCATTCCTAAATTAGGAACGATCGTTGTGAAATGGTATGCAGCAATCTTTGGCTTCGCTGCTGAAACAACTGAAAGCAATGTGGATTTCCCAACGCTTGGGAATCCTACCAAGCCAACATCAGCCAGTAGCTTTAATTCCATTACGATATAGCGTTCTTGTCCCGGCTCCCCTTTTTCAGAAAGCTCAGGAGCAGGGTTGGCAGGCGTTGCGAATCGGGAATTCCCTCTTCCGCCGCGTCCACCTTTCGTAATCACGGCACGTTGACCATGCTGTACAAGGTCGGCAATCGTTTCACCCGTATCATCGTCTTTCACGACTGTCCCGGGTGGTACCTTCACAACCATATCTTCCGCATTGCGTCCGTGCTGATTCTTACTCATCCCGTGCTCTCCACGAGGTGCTTTGAAATGACGTTGATAGCGGAAATCCATTAAGGTTCTTAGCCCTTCTTCCACTTCGAAAATGACGTCTGCACCGTGACCGCCATCTCCTCCGGCGGGACCACCTTTAGGTACATATTTCTCACGACGGAAGGCAACCATACCGTTTCCGCCGTCACCGCCCTTTGTATAAACCTTGACCTGATCTATAAACATACTTTCACTCCTAACTTATCCGTGAAATCGCCTCATCGGGCGACTACATGAATGACAAGAACCTCTTCTTGAAGTTGTTCTATTTCTATATTTTCTCCGTTTGATCGTTGATTCTTTATCCAGTCTTCCACCATGCTTGTACTCTTTAGTATGCCTGTGAAATCAAATATAAAACGGGATTGTTCTTTTGTAATGTCCAGTAAGATGGATAATTGATTTTCTACATTGTTCATTACATTTGATTCAAGGAATTCAAGAAACTCCTTGCACCAGTTGTAAAGCCTTCGATCTTCAAGCCCGTGTGATGACTCCGTTTGAAGGACTTCAAAATCCAGCTTAATCAAATGTCTTGACCAATTATAGGTTAATATCCATTCTGCCAATAATGGAAGCTTTAAATTCGATAGCTTCGACTCATTTTGTGCAACGAGAACCATTTCCTCGATCACTTGCTTTGCCCGCTCCACGCGATCAAGATCCAAGTTGCCTTTTATTAATTGCAAATCATTCATCCAGTCGTGGCGAGCATGCCTTAACGCTTCGACTACACCCCAATTTTCGCTCATAATCTAACTCCTATACTTTAAGTGCTACCTGTAAGTATATCAAAGATGGGACTCTCGCGTATATTGTTTCTGTAAAATTGGTGGGGGTGAATGAAAATCAAACCCGAGCCATCACCCATATCCTTGATAAAAATAAAACTCTAACCGAAAGTCGGTTAGAGTTTTCGTTAAAGATATGCGATTAAGCTTCATTCGCAACTGGGTATACGCTCACTTTTTTCTTGTCACGACCCATGCGTTCGAAACGAACAACACCGTCGGTTTTAGCGAAAAGTGTATCGTCGCCGCCACGGCCGACGTTTAGGCCTGGATAAATTTTCGTACCGCGTTGACGGTAAAGAATTGATCCACCAGAAACCATTTGACCGTCTGCACGCTTAGCACCAAGGCGCTTTGAGATAGAGTCACGACCATTCTTAGTCGAACCTACTCCTTTTTTGGACGCAAAAAACTGAAGGTCTAATCTTAACATCTGTTCCACCTCCTACTTTTTGAAGGTTATTTTAATAAAATCACTATAGTCTCTTTCAATCGTCTGGAGGCTGATAAGCATGCTATCCAGTAGCAGCTGTATCTTGCTCTCCGTTTCTTCCGGAAGATCATCAGGGATGACGCAGCGAAGATATCCACCATCAGAGGATTGCTCGATGGACGGTTCTACACCGGTTAACGCCATAATGGCATTAATACTGCCGAATGAAACAGCTGAAGCACCTGCACAAACAATGTCTTGCCCATTTTCGGCAAAATCAGCATGTCCATCCATAGAGAAAGAACGGATTCTTTTCCCGGATGAACGCTCTACGTAAACGTTAATCATAATCTCACGCCTTACGCGTTGATTTCGTCAATGACAACTTTAGTGTAAGGTTGACGGTGACCTTGCTTACGACGGTAGTTCTTTTTCGCTTTGTATTTGAATACTACAAGCTTTTTCGCGCGGCCTTGCTTTTCAACTTTCGCTGTTACAGTAGCTCCATCCACTAATGGACTTCCTACTTTCACATCGTCGCCACCAACGAATAGAACTTTGTCAAAAGTTACCGTATCGCCTTGTTCTCCGTTAAGCTTTTCGATGTAGATTGCTTGACCAGCTTCTACACGGATTTGCTTACCACCTGTTTCGATAATTGCGTACATAATCGCACCTCCTTATAAACTCAGACTCGCCAATGACAGGTGTTGGATTGCTCCACACTTTTGTACCTGTAATGAGCGGTTGTAGCACGGGTGCTACAATCAATAACATTAGAATCCTATCATAAAAATCGATGTACTGTCAATAACAATCAATAAAATCATATTAACTTTGTTACATGATAATAAGGATGTCCATGAGTGATTTCTTTGATTTTAATTTCTTTACTCAACGCTTTTTCCAATCTTTGAAGGTGAACGTTCTGATGCCCGGAAAAAACGGTTGCGACTTCCCCGGTCGCTTCCACTTCAATGAGGGATCCATCCATTGACTGCATTTCCCACAGCTCCCGTTCAAGCTGGAATGCAAGCGTCTCAGGCGTCATTTCTCTCCCTGTACCATGACATACCGAGCAAGGGCGAGTCAAGTAGGCAGACAGGGGCTGACGGGTTCTCTTTCGCGTCAATTCAAGAATGCCAAGGGATGTAAAGCCTACGATCGTCGTGCGCTGCTTATCCGATACTAACGCATCAGAGAGTGCATCCATCACTTCCTGTTTGTGGCTTTCCTTTTTCATATCGATAAAATCGATGAGAATCATGCCGCTCAAATTTCGAAGTGTGAGTTGCTTCGCCATTTCTTTCGCTGCCAGTTTATTGGTTTGTAAAATGGTCTGTTCCAAATCGTCTTTACCCGTAAACTTTCCTGAATTCACATCCACAACGGTCATGGCTTCTGTTGACTCAATGACGATAAATGCTCCATTATCGAGCCATACCACTTTTTTCAGTACGTTCTCCCATACAGAGGCAACATGATAATGACGAAGAATATTTTCCTGGCCTTGATAGAGTTCGAAGGTCCACTTATCTTTTATCCCGGCTCCGCTCACTTCTTCTAAATGAAGAAGACTATCATAGTCATCGACTACAATTTTCCCTCCGCTCCCCTTTTTCAGTTGTTCATGGATTTCCTCATGGAAAGTATCCTGCCGGGATAGAAGGGAAGGACATTTAGCTCTCAGGGACACCCTTTCCAGGCTTTCATATCTTGAACGTAATGAGTGCAGCTCCTCTTGTAACATTCCTTCTCTCACTTCAACAGCATTGGTGCGCATCACAATGCCTTCTTCCGGCTCTTTCCACTCATTCCCTAAGCGTCTGAGAACCTTCCTGTTTTCATCATCCACTTTTTTAGATACCGCCACATAGTACCCTTGTGGCATGTACACAAGATGTTCCCCTTTGAGCTCGATCACGGCCGTCAACCTTGCCCCCTTCGAACCCATCTCATCCTTCATGACCTGCACGATGATTTTTTGCCCTTCATGCACGCACTTCCCAATGGGATGAGGATCGTTCCCGGCATGATACGCCTCCACGTTTTGCGGAAAGTCCTTTTCATGAAGATAGCCATTTTTCCCACCGCCAAAATCTACAAATGCCGCACCCAGCCCTTTTTGAACCTTGACGACTCTTCCAAGATAAATATTGCCTGTTAAGCTTTCTTCTCCAGGCTGATATGTAAATAATCCAATGATTTCATGGTCTGATCGGTATACCCACCGCTTTTCCCTGCTCTTACTGTGTACAATGATTTCTTCCACACCGAAAACCCCTTTTCCACGAAAAAAGTCATAAGAAAAAAGGGTTGATCCCAACCCTTTTACCAGTATGTCCTTACTTTATACAGTTCGTCTTCATTCGTCAATAAAGGTAGAGAAGGTCCTTCGTTTTGGCAGAGGTCATCTTTTCGGCAAAAAAGGCGTGGAGGAGCTCATTTTCATCCAGCTTCCCTACTTCAATTCCTTTTTCAAAGACAACGAGGGGATGCTTTACCCCCCGCTGAAACTTCTCCACTACTGTAATGATGGAATCTTCGCTTTCAATGGGAAGGGGCCGCAGCTCCACAAATTGATGACTCTTTCCGTAATACCGCTCTAACAAAAACTTCATAAACGCATACCGCCTCTGTTTCCAATCGACCCATAATGAAAAGTACAGGAACGAAAGAACGATCCACAGATTCAAATGAAGGGGAGCGATGATCAGTACAACCAGGTGGAACAGCAATAATAAACCAAAAGAAAAGAGAAGCGTGTATTCATACGCTCTCAAATAATTAAGCTTCGTAGCTAGAAGCAAGGAAACCAGCTTCCCTCCATCCAACGGCCAAATGGGCAGAAGATTAAACAGCAGCACCATCATATTCAACTGAAAAAAAAGTGAAAATGAGTCCGGACTGATCATACCGGTCTCCATAAGCCCCCAACCTGAGGCTATGAGCCATATGTGCTGCAAGGGACCCGCAGCCACCACCCAGAACTCCTCCCGTAAAGAACGATTTCCATGCTCATCCATCTCCGCAACCCCACCAAAAGGCAACAGGGCGATTTTCTTTACTCTCCAGGAAAAAGAATGGGCCATCAGTCCATGTCCCAATTCATGGACTGTAATGATGAAGAGAAGCAGTATCAGTTCAAAAAAATGAGCCGTCATAATCGCAATGGCTATGACGAGCCAAAGCAAAGGGTGCACATGAAATTTTTTCAAAAGTGAAATGATATTAGTCAAATGACATCACCTGTATCGGGTCGATAAATGTATCACCCATTTTAATCGCGAAATAAAACTCTCCTGTCACATCGCTCTGGCTGCTGGTGGAAACCTTGCCTACAAGAGATCCCTTCTCAATCGATTCATACTGTTTCACATCAATCGATTCGAGGTGACCATACCAGGATTCTGATTTGTCTGCATGTTGAATGACGACTGTGTTCCCAAGCTCCTCTTTCTTACCTGCAAATATAATCAAGCCCCCCTTCATCGCCGCTACATCTTCACCTAAGCCCGTTTCAAGCATGATGCCTTGTCCATTGGTTTTGAAATTTTCAACGACCTTCCCCGACGCAGGTGTGGCATATTCCGCACTTTGCACAGTGGAGGATTCTTTCTTGGTATTACTTGTCGGTAATAACGCTAATGGTTTTCCGAATTGGTCCTCATACCACGTGGAAATGGCGGCAAACTGGAATTCTGTATCCATGGTTTTCGTGACGACCGATTTCGCTTCATTGAAGACTGGTGAGGGACTCTTAAACATAATCGCCGTCACTAATACCATGATTCCCGCTCCAAGTACCTTAAGCATAAAGGTTTCCTTTTTAAATAACGGATGCACCCCTTCAGGTGGCGGTCCCCCTTCAAAGCTTGTCTGGCGTTCCATTCCATAGCGCTCCTCGTCCGACGGGAGAAAGAATGAAGAGTTCTGGCCTGGATTCGTTTTCTTTCGTTTCGCTATCCGCTTGCGTATTTCATCCGCACGATTCCCCATGTACACCATTCCTTTATATAAGGTATTGTTTCATAAACGTCTGAGCACCACCCTGTTCAAGAGTGATTCTATACTAAATGGTTCTGGTCATGATGAGGGACAAGGGGTGTTAGATCCATATAAAAAAGAGAGCCATTTGAATACACATGATTTGCTACAATGTATGACTTGTCCTGAAAGAATATTCATGAGGACAATAAAAAAGTCCCGGCAAAACGCTCGATGCGCTTTACCGGGACTGAGTTGATTCTTATGCTTTTACACCGAATAATTTTTTGATTCTTGAAAAGACTCCTGCCCGTTCTTCTTCCAAAGACTGTAACGGAACCGATTCACCCAGGATTCGTCTGGCAATATTCCGGTAGGAAATGGAGGCTTTGCTTGTTGAATCAAGAGCGATGGGCTCACCTTTATTGGAAGATTTGATGACATTATCGTCGTCGGCAACAATACCAAGAAGATCGATGGAAAGATGGGCTGTGATTTCATCCACATCCAACATTTCACCATTTTTCATCATATGATTGCGTATTCGGTTAATGACGAGTTTCGGTGGTTCAATATTTTCTTTCTCCAGCAAACCGATGATTCGATCCGCATCCCGTACAGCTGAAATTTCAGGTGTCGTGACGACAATCGCACGATCGGCACCCGCCACAGCATTCTTATACCCCTGCTCGATCCCCGCGGGACAATCAATAATGATATAATCATAGTCTTGCTTTAAATCTACTACTAGCTTCTTCATTTGCTCGGGGTTAACAGCGGATTTATCACTTGTTTGTGCAGCTGGCAGTAAAAATAGTTTATCCTCGAAACGCTTATCTTTTACCAGAGCTTGGTGTACTTTACAGCGGCCCTCTACAACGTCTACTAAGTCATAAATGATTCTGTTTTCGAGTCCCATCACCACATCAAGGTTTCTGAGACCGATATCTGTATCAATTAAACAAACCTTTTTGCCTTGTAGAGCTAATGCTGTACCAACATTGGCAGAAGTAGTCGTCTTTCCCACTCCACCTTTACCTGAAGTAACAACTATGGCTTCACCCACATTAGCTTCCTCCTTTAAAACTAGTAATATTTGGTCTAAGATGCTTTAAAACTTGTAATCGATCTACAACAATTTGCCCCTGATCATCGATATAGGCACATTCCATTTCGTGCTCATCGTCTTCTTCCACCCGATCAGGTGCCCGGTTCAGGGAATCCCCTATCCGGAGCTGGGACGGAACCATTTGGGATGCCACGATGACTGCCTCCTGGTTTCCGTTGTGACCGGCATGGGCAATTCCTTTTAACGAACCCAATATGTAAATATTCCCTCCAGCCAGCACTTTTCCGCCGGGATTTACATCGCCGACGATAAGGATGTCTCCTGATACTTCCACGACTTGCCCCGATCGGATCACGCCGGTTAGAGTTTCTATATTTCGTTCATCTATGAGTTTCTCTGCTTCATTCTTTGTAATCACATTACTCCATACTTCATTCACTACTAAATTACGTTTTTGTCTTACGATCTCTTTCAACTCTTCCACTTGATCATCCGTCAGGTAGCGATTTCCTGTCTGGATATTGACCGTGAGCAGGGGAGTCCCTTCTGTTTCCCGGTATTGTGCAGACAGCTTATCGTCCAATTCCTTCTTTAACTCATGAAAGGAGCATTGATCATTGAGATGAAGAGTCAGTCCTTCTTTTGTTCCTTTTATCATCACATTTGGCTTTTTATTCATGGCGCAATTTTTCACCTCAGTCGTCTATTAAATTCGACATAAGCAGTGCCATTTCCTCTTTTTATGAAAAAATTACTAATAGAATTTATTCATCCAGCCACTCTTTCCGTTTTCGGAGAAGATAGTTCCTGAGTGGAAATGCCACAACTATATAAAACAATATATTAAGGACCAATGTCGGCCACAAACGCCAGTCCACGAACTGCATGAACGTCAAATCAGTCCGTTGGATAATTAAATTGATTTGATACACCAAAAACTCCAAGACGGAAAGATTCACAAGTGAAATCATTCCCAATACAAAGAGGTTATTATGTAGAATCCTCATCATCTGATGAGATAAAAAGATGACAAATGGGAAGAGCACTAAGTAAATGCCATTGATCTCTGTGTAGTAAATATCAAATAGAAAGCCAAAGATGAAACCATAAAGCAAGGCAGTCCGGTACTGATAAAACGCACAAATAAAGAACAGCACAATAATCAGAAAATGTGGAACAATGATTTTCTGATCAAACCACTCTTCATTTGGAAAAAGATGAACAAATAAACTCTCACTGTAAAAGAAAAGCAGAGTCATAAACGGAAGGAGGAGCCTACTGATCATTGCCATCCTCCTCAGCATCCGCTTCCTTTTCCGTCACACCCTGAATGTCACGGTCGATGACCATGACGTGCTCCAGGTGATAGAAATCAGCAGCAGGCTTTACATATGCCGTTTGAGTCAACCCGTATTGATCCGGTTTCACTTCTTTCACTTCCCCGATGACCAGCCCCTTAGGGAATACGCCTCCAAGTCCCGAGGTCATCACTTTAGAGCCTTTGTCGACTTTCATATCGTTGGAAATCCGTTTAACCAAAATTTCTTTTTTATCACTGTCGTACCCTTCGATCCACCCGTTGATGTCTTGTTCTTTTCCTTGAATCACAGTGGAAATCCGGTTTTTTGTATTATTGGTCGAAATTAATTCAACAGTAGATGAAAATTCGTTTACGCTTTTAATCTTTCCGATCAATCCAGCCGATGAAATGACGGCCATGTCTGATTTAATCCCGTTCACTTCTCCTTTATCAATCGTCAGGAGCTCTTGCCAGCGATCAGGATTTCTTGCAATGACGGTAGCTTGAATCGTGTTATAGGCACGAAGGTCTTCCTTCTTTTCAAGGACCGCTCTTAATTCATTATTATCTTGTTTCAGGTCTTTCACCTTTGTTTCAAGCTTCACTAATTCATCTAAACGTGTTTTCAATTTCTCGTTTTCTGTGTATGTATTTTGAAGATCTTGAACGTTTTCAACAACTCCGGCTACATAGTTAACAGGTTTTGAAACCAATGACTGTCCGAATCCTACCATATCTTTTACAAACTGCTCAGGCCAGCTGATGGTATCTCGCTCCCTCAGAGAAAATCCGATTAATCCCACAAGGACGATGACACTGACGAGCAGAATGATCAAACGTTTATTCAGGAAGAATTGTGGCATGATGTACACCTCAACCTTTTCTCATTCTAGTAAATACTATATCAAAAATCGCTTATTTTTGATATCATTCGTCAAAATATTCATGGTTGTTCGAAAAAAGATGGGGCCGACCTTAAGGCTTACCAAGCACCCTTAAGGAAACGTCCCCCATTCATTATTCACTATCTATTATTGTTTATTATTTTCCTCGATTTTTAAAGAGATGGATGTGGTCAAGGGCTTTCCCCGTGCCGATTGCCACACAATCCAGAGGCTCCTCTGCAATGAGGACCGGCATTTTCGTTTCATCACTGATCACTTTGTCAAGATTACGAAGAAGGGCCCCTCCACCTGTCAGCACAATTCCTCTGTCCATGATGTCAGCCGCGAGTTCTGGCGGTGTTTTCTCTAATGTACTCTTAACGGCATCGACAATCGTGTATACGGTATCACGAAGAGCGGATGCAATTTCAATCGCCGTTACTTCGATCGTTTTCGGGAGACCGGTCAGAAGGTCACGTCCGCGAATCTCCATTGCTTCAATTCCTTCAGAGTCTCCGGCAGAACCGACCTCCATTTTGATCGTCTCAGCTGTACGGTCCCCGATCATCAGATTATACGTTTTGCGGATGTAGTTGATGATGGCATCATCCATCTCATCCCCGGCTACACGGATGGACTGACTTGTCACAATCCCTCCTAAAGAGATGATGGCTACTTCCGTCGTTCCTCCACCAATATCTACGACCATACTTCCTGTCGGTTCCCATACTGGCAGGTTTGCACCAATTGCAGCGGCAAACGGCTCTTCGATCGTGTAAGCATCCCTTGCTCCTGCCTGTCTTGTTGCATCGATGACCGCTCTTTCTTCAACACCGGTTATGCCTGAAGGTACACAAACCATGACGTAAGGCTTTCGGGAAAAAGCTCCTTTATTACGCGTCGCTTGTCTTATGTAATACTTCATCATTGTGGCTGTTGTTTCATAGTCTGCGATTACCCCATCTTTCATCGGGCGAAGGGCCACGACATTTCCCGGTGTTCTACCGATCATGTTCTTAGCATCATTTCCGACTGCAACGATATGCCTGTTATCTGTTTGAAGTGCTACAACAGAAGGTTCGCGAACGACAATCCCTTTGCCTTTCAAGTACACCAATGTGTTAGCTGTTCCTAAGTCAATCCCTAAATCTTTCGTTCCAAACATGAATGGTATCTCCCTTTCTGATACAAATTGGCTGGTTTTTAACGTTTTATATGTGTTTTCACAGGAGAGTTGTCCAATCACTCTCTATCCTCGTAATTTTCGTCACAATAATTGTTCGTTCATGCATAACGAAAAGACTCATTCCCTTGAAGAATGACTCTCTTTTTTCAAAGACTGCGTTATATAGAATCACCATATTGTTTGTAAAAATCATAAGCTTAATTATATCGCAACCAGGAAAAAAATCATAGTGTCATAAATACCCTTTTTCCTTTAAACTGATAAACTTCTTCTCCCCTATTATAAGATGATCGAGTATATCAATACCAATGATTCGACCACATTCTACTAATCTTTTTGTGACCTCTATATCTTCTCTGCTTGGAGTCGGATCTCCCGATGGATGGTTATGGATACAAATGATCGATGCGGCGGATCGTCGGAAGGCTTCCTTGAAGACCTCCCGGGGGTGCACGATGGAAGCATTCAGACTTCCAATAAAGATGGTTTGCTTGTGGAGAACTTGATTCTTTGTGTTGAGGTATAAGCATACAAAATGCTCCTGGGCCAAAAATCTCATGTCGTTCATGACATAATTGGCTCCGTCTTCGGGGGAACGGATGCTATATCTGTCGTCAAAAGCCAAGTTACTGATTCTTCGACCGAATTCGACGGCAGCCATGATTTGAACCGCCTTTGCAAGGCCGATTCCCTTCGTTTTCGTAATCTCTTCCAGGGAAGCATCCTTTAATAGATTCAATCCATCAAAGTGATTGAGCAGACGGTTGGACAGTTGCAGAACAGACTCGGATTTCGTACCGGTCCGGAGTAGGATAGCCAGCAGCTCCTGATTGGATAGGCTTGCTGCCCCACTTTGAATCAATCTTTCCCGAGGTCTTTCATCTTGAGGGAAATCCCGGATCATCAGCCTGTTTTCTTCATGCTGGGGTATTGTTTTAACCATTGGTTCCTCCTTTTCGTACGCTTGGGAGTCACTCTGGTTGAAGATAGCCCATTTCAAGTAAAACACGATTCACTCGTGAGATGGGTAAGCCAACGACGGAGAAATAATCGCCTTTGATTTCTTTGACAAATTTCGCTCCGATTCCTTGAATACCATATGAACCGGCTTTATCAAAAGGTTCTTCAGATGCAATATAATCGTCGATCTCTTTAGAAGTCAACTCCCAAAACGTCACATCCGTTTTTTCATAAAAGAGTTCCTCCACATCACCACGTAGAATGGCAACCCCCGTGTAGACAGAATGGGTAGAACCGGAAAGCATGGATAGCATTTCTTTCGCTTCCTCTTTGGATTCCGGTTTACCAAGAATCTGGTCATCCTTCGCTACGACGGTGTCTGAACCGATTACATAGTGAGTGGGGTATTGATTCGAGATTTCTTTCGCTTTTTTGCGGGCAAGATACATCACGACTTCATGGGGCGATAGATCAGATGAAAAAGTTTCCTCTACAGTAGAGCTGATAACGGAAAAAGAAAGTTGAATTTGTTGCAGAAGTTCTTTTCGACGAGGAGATTGTGAAGCGAGTATGAGGTTGGACACACCATACCAATCCTTTCAGGGTAGAAATTGGGAGATACATGAATATACTACCAAATTCCGCCTCTTTAAACAAGTAAAAATAGAGCCGGCACTCTTATGGTCAGTAAGCATAAATCTGACAAAATGAGAGAGGCTCTATTTTCGGTAAAAGATTATTTCCTAGAAAATAGTCTAATCCAGTCGAAATTATAATCCACTGTAAAGTTGCAGGTAGGATAACAGCTCTTCCTGGACTTTCTGGGCATCCTCCGGGGACTTCATCGCCGCCGCAAGATTCCCTGCATTGACCAAGTTCTCTTTCATGGACGCGATGGACTCTTGACCCACCTTGATTCCTTCCAATTCCTTCACTCCGGATTGAATGGTTTGAATCGTCTTTTCATCAGGCGTTCCACCGACCATTCCACTGCTGCTCTCCATAGCTAATGTGTTGTAGAGCCCATTTCCCTTTTCCAAAAAGACTTTCTCTTCCTTTGAAGCATTTATTCCTTTAGCTCCAAATACAAAATCTTTCGCAAACACGGCTACCCCTTGTTCTTTCAATTCTTCCCCAAGTGATTTTGCTGTTTCAAGATCTCCCGAAACACCCAATATAAGAAAGAATTGTCCATCCTTTTCCACACTTGCGCTGCTCATCCCTTTTCCTGCTAAGCTGTCCTTCATCTCATTTAGCAATTCCTCAGTAGAATACACCCCGCCTTGTACAATCGAGGTTGTGAAATCCTGTAATTCAACAGCCGATAGGGACTGATTCCCTTCCGTATTTCCTGTATTTCCTTCTGCCGTCGTATCTTGCAACACTGCCGCCGGCGTCGCGGGACCATCCGTTGTCGTAATGACTTTAAGCGTGCCGAACCCCAGCACCGCTCCCACCACAACCGCACCAATTATAGACATTAGAAGATTGACAGAGTCCTGAAAAGGATTTTTGAAAGACTTGCGCTTCTTTTTGTTCCCTGACACATAATTGATTTTTTTGTATTCCTTAGGAGGCTGGGCTTCCTCATCGTTGGGAAGGATCCAATCGAATCCATTGTCTTTCGCCTCTTCCCCGGCAGCTGCTTCGGACTCCCCCGACTTCCAATCATAGACAATAAGATCTTCGTCAAAATTTGTTTTTTCACCATTAATTTTAATAGATATCTTTTTATCTTTGTCTCTTTTATTATTCATCACCGCCACCCTCCTTCATCTATTTTTTTCCATGCTATCACATCCAATAAAAAAAAGAACAAGACTTTTGTCGTCTTGTCCTAATAGGTTTTCGTCAAATTTTTTAGTTTTTCTGCAGTGATTGAATAGAAAGGGTAGAAAACGGGATTTCTTCTTTAACTCCGTTTCCATTTGTACAGAGATTATACTCTTCCCCCAATAAACAAATGGATATCACACTCTCCCCGTCAGCCAAAACATAAGAGGATTCATCCGGCGCCATGACTGTTTTGGAATGGGGATCCAAGATCGGTTCAATCAATTGGGCATCTATCAATTCTTTATACGTAATCTTACTTGTTACCTTCTCTTGAAGCATGGCATCCTTCGCATAGTATTGCGCTGAACTTTTCATCGTAAGGGCGTTTGCCACAAACGCCTGTTTCTTTGATTTTTCAATCAGATTATTTATCGCCAATACAGCAATGACGGCTATGATCCCTAAGATCACGATAACAGCAAGCAGTTCTACAAGAGTATATCCTCTTTCATTTTCACGCATTATCATCAAACCTTTAATTGATATCTAGTTCTTCTGACTTTTGTTCAGGGAACTGCTGAAAAGGATTCTTTTTGTTAGAAGGCAGTGGTGCATCGAGCTTTGGCAGCTCCTTCTCAAGTTCTACTAAACCAGGTAAATAAAAGGCGGACACGACTAAATTCAATTGAATATTTTCGAATTCATCTTGGTATTGCAGTAATTCAGCCGGTCCGCTGAAAGAAATCTGTTCTATTTCCACGATGCGATGCAGCTCTTCTAATTTATTGATGAACTCCTCTATCTCGAAATAGCTCTTTGCTTCTACAGAAATCGTGGCTGTCAGTTTTTGAAGGCCTTGTGGAAGGACCACAACAGGTGCCGGGTTCACTTCAGTGCCTTCTTCAGTTCCTTCACCACCCGCTCCTGCAACATCATACCCGGCGCCTATGGATTCAGTTGCAGGAAGATCTACAGCACCTTCCGTAAATTCAATGCTTGTGATGAAACTGTCCGAGACGATTTCTGCTTTTTCCAGATCGATAAGCAGCTGCTGAGTAAGGGGTTTGACCGGAACCTTTTGTTGCAGTGAACTGGAATTTTCAAAGGAAGCCTGTTTAATGGAAGAAATCTTTGAATCCAATGCTTCAATCAGCTTCTTTTCCGTATTGATTTCATTCATTAGACTTTCTTTCTGATTTTTCACTGGTAGATAGTAGAACCATACTCCCCCAAGGATAAGTAACACTGCTATCACCACGGATATACTGATCAGCAGCCATTCTTTTTTCTCGAATCGTATATTCATTCCGAATCGCCCCCCTGCTCATCGGAAGTTTCCTCTGTTTCCATTTCCTTTATCTCTACTCTATTTAACATTACTTCATACTGACCTATATACCTTGGTAAAATGGTCTCCGTATTAACGGCTGTTAAACTATCATTTTCTGAGATGGTTTCTGTAGCAAGCTTCAATAAGGATGCTTCCTGAATGTACCGGGATTCCTTCAGATGCGTTAAATAAAACGCAGCTTCACTGCTTGTGTCAAATTGAATCGAGAGTTGGATACTCCCATCTTCAGCGTATGTAAATTGCTTCACGAAACCCCGTTCCGGCAGTAATTCGACCAGGTGATTCAAGACCGGCACGGTATCGATGGGATAGCTTTCCGCCCAGCTGACTGCACTCTCCAATTGTACCCAGGCATCGGATGATTCAAAATCAGAAATGCTTTGTTCTTTTTCAGCTCTGAGCTGCTTGGTACCCTGTAATTCCGTCGTCAGGACGTCCACGTCTTTTCCGATATTGAAAGCCAGCAGAAAAAGAACAAAAAGAGCAAGGATGCCAACGGATAGCACTCCTACAAACACATACAGCCATTGACGGCTTCCCTTTTCATTTTGAGGTAATAAATTGATATCGACGAGCACTATATCACCTCTTTTAACCCTAAACCAATGGCGAGTAGAAACGCACTCGATAGTTCATCATTGGTGTAGGCGTCGCGTGCGGCTGTTGGCACCTGAAGAATGTCTATCTCGAACCGATTTGATAAAAGGGTGTGGATTTCCCCTACCATGGGATGGTCACCGGTTACGTATATTTTATTAATCATTGCTTCATCATTTGTTAGTGTATATCGGTAAAAGCTGATCACTTTGTCTATTTCTTTCATCACTTCATCAAATTGAAGTGATTGAAAATTCTTTTGATACCCTCGATCATCCATGACTTCCCGATCCTCCCCCAACCCGATCGGCCTGAAAAATACAGGCTGATGATCATGGAAAATGGACACGGTCACATTAGATTGATTAAAATAGAGGAGCATTTCATGGTCTTCTCCACGAGTTAAATCCAAAGAGTGTACATATCGATAAAAGGCAAGTGGACTGATATCCGCCACAACCGGCTTTAAATGGGCATCAGTCAGGATCTGCTGATATTCCATGACAATATCTTCCGGTGCCGCCACCAGGATGATTTCTTTCTTGTCTCCTTTATTTCCTACGACCACCACATCAAAGACCGGATTCTCAAAAGGCAGGTGGATACTCGTCCCGATTTCCAGGAATAAGTGGCTCTTCACCTCATCATCCTCAATATCCGATGATATTTCCATCTTCCTGATGATCATCTGAGTATTCGGAACGATGAATTGAACTTCCCTCTTCTTGATCCCCCAATCGAGGACACACTCTTCCAAAAAGACTTGAAAAGCTTCCTTTTCTATGATTTTGCCATCGGAGATCATCCCGTCAGCTATACGTCTTTCTCCAAAATTATGGATGTGTAAAGGAGAAACTGATTTCAATTCTACAAATCGAATCCATTGATCACTGATGACGATATTGATTTTATTTTTATTCTTATTGAAGAGACGTGATAACATCGTGAATAACCCCTTTAGCTATATAAAGAAAAATACCAATCCAGGATTGGCTGGTGAAAGAAGTATGCTGCGAGTGTTCCTACTACGATATATGGACCGAAAGCAATGGGTTCCCCTTTTTTGAAAATGCCAAGCATCAGGCCCGCAATACCGGCCACCGCCCCAAAAAGGGTAGCGAGGAAAAAGGAAAAAAGCATCACCTTGACCCCCACAACAAAACCGATGACAGCGAACAGTTTAATATCACCGCCACCCATTCCCCCTTTGCTGATGATGGCAATCAAGAGAAGCAGACAAAATCCGGTAATGCTACCAGCAATGCTGTCCCACCATGGGTTTAAAGGGATGAATATACGTTCTGAGATAAACAGCACCAAAAAGAACAACAACACCTTATCGGGAATCACCATATATTTCAGGTCACTGACCGTGATGATCATGAATAAAGAGACCAGTGTAAGAGCGACAATCAGCTCCGGCTGTAAGCCTAACATAGTATAAGAAAGTAAGAATAAGAGTCCGGTGGATAATTCCATCATTGGATAAAGAGGAGAAATGCGCCCCTTACACTGAGCGCATTTTCCCCCTTGCATGATATAGGATAGTACTGGTATCAGTTCCTTGGCTGTCAGCGTATGTTGACAGTACGGGCAGGCTGATCTTGGTTTGACGATTGACTTTTTGAGCGGTATCCGGAGGCCGACTACGTTGTAGAAGGAGCCTAGGAGGAGACCGTAAGAAAATATTATTAGCACACTAAAACATTCCATTATAATAATCTCTCTAATTTCATTCAGGATTTAACACTACATCATCTCTAGAGATTCCAGATGGATCACCATTCAAATGCTGACCGCTATCACCATTTAGTAATGTAACTTCGTAACTATAATTTCCTGTATCAGCATCTCTTGTTACAGTTACAATACTTTCACCTAATTCATATACATCATCAGATGGATTTTCAAATTCTTCTAAGTATCCGTTAGTTATTAAAGTATCAAGAGAAATAGTGTCAGTATCTCCACCAGAAAAATCTAATTCATTAGCAGTAACTGCTAACCTAGCTCCACTGACCATCTGCTGAGCATTCGCAATATGGGCATCCGCACGAGAGTTATTAATCAACCCACCAATACTAGGAATCGCAATCGCAGCGATAATTCCTAAAATAACGACAACAGCAAGTAATTCGATAAGCGTCAATCCGCGCTCATTTTTCAATCTTTGACCCATCTTCTTTAACATGGTAATTCCTCCTGTTTATATATCTTTTACTAAAAACTAGTAATCTAGTACTAGTATACAACACTCATCCGACAAAAAAATCATATTTTTTGTAAAATTATAGGTATTTTCTAATAGTTTTGAACATTATTGAAGATTTCGAACATCGGAACGAGAATGGAAGTGACGATGGTGCCCACCAAACCTGCAAGCATGACGATCATGAGTGGTTCAATCAATGATTTCAGACGATCCGTTGCACTTTCCACTTCTTTTTCATAGAAGTCGGCAACCTTCGCAAGCATCGAGTCCAGGGACCCTGTCTCTTCTCCTATGGCGATCATTTGCGTCACCAATGGAGGAAAAGCCCAATGCCGTTTCATCGGGTCTGTTAGGGACGTCCCCTTCTCCAATGACCTGCGGGATTCACCGATCACACGGGCCACCACTTCATTTTCCACAACTTTTTCGACGATGGCTAATGCCTGCAAAATAGGGACCGAGCTTGAAAATAATGAGCTTAACGTTCTCGTCATTCTCGCCAGTACCGCTTTCTGTAGCATCTTCCCGAAAATCGGGATCCTCAGGATGGCATAGTCCAGATAATACTTCGATCGTTTGTCTCTTCTTAACATGGCCAGTGTGATAGCAATGAATACAAAAAACAAAATGATGATGTACCAGAACTTTTGCATGAATTCACTTGAAGCAATAACAAACTTTGTGATGGCCGGCAGTTCGCCTCCGAAATCGGTCAGCATATTCACAAATGTCGGCACAACGGCAGCCAGCAGGAATATCACGACCCCGATGGCAATGACACCGACAACCATTGGATAAGCTAACGCCGAAATGATTTTTTGTTTCGTGATATGCTGCTTTTCATAATGAGTGGCGAGCCCTTCCAATGTCTCATCCAGGCTTCCTGACGCTTCCCCGGCCTTTAGCATATTGATCAGCATGGGTTCAAAAATCTTCTTGTGACGGGAAAAGGCTTCAGATAATGGATTCCCGTCCCGCAATTCATCTTCGATTTCCGTTAGGGCTTTACCTAGTGCCTTACTCTCTGTCTGCTCGGCCAGGATATGAGTGGAATCAACAACTGTGACCCCGGCTTGAAGAAGGGTCGCAAACTGGCGCAGAAAAATAACAAGATGCTGTAATTTCACCGGATTGCCGATCGTTATGTCTTTGGTCATGAGTGTCTCAGGCATTTCCAGTATTTCAATGACCCTTACTTCCTGTTTCTTCAGCTGGATGAGGGCATCCTTCTTGGATGATGCCGTGATGACCCCCGATTTCTTTCCTTTTTGGTCCCTGCCCGTGTACTTATAACGTCCCATCTATTGAGGAATCTCCTCTCTGCTATAAGGAAACGCCATTTCCTTTGAAATGATGCCACTCTCATAAAGCCTCATCACGCTGTCGCTCATGATGTGCATGCCTGAATTTTTGGACGTCTGCATGACATTTTGAATTTGGTGGACTTTTTCGGAACGAATCAAATTGGCGATCGCTGCATTATTCATGAGGAGCTCTGTCGCAGCTCTTCTTCCTTTTTTATCCACTGTGGCAAACAATCTCTGTGAAAGGATCCCGACAAGGACCGATGCCAACTGAACGCGGATTTGTGATTGCTGCTCCGGCGGGAAGACGTCTACGATCCGCTCGATGGTGGCCGGGGCACTGGATGTATGAAGGGTCGCCAGAACAAGGTGACCGGTTTCCGCTGCTGTGATGGCAGTATGTATCGTCTCCAGGTCCCTCATTTCCCCTACGAGAATAATATCCGGATCCTGTCTCAAGGCACTTCTCAAGCCTTTTGAAAATGACCTTGTATCAAATCCCACTTCCCTCTGATCGATGATGGATGCCCCATGCTTGTGCAGATATTCGATGGGGTCTTCCAGGGTGATGATATGCTTCCTCATTTTCCGGTTCATATAATCCACGATGGATGCGAGTGTGGTCGATTTTCCACTCCCCGTAGGCCCGGTAACAAGGAAGAGACCCTGTGGTTTTTCAGCAATCGTCTTCAATGCATGGGGAAGAAACAATTCCTCCATTGTGGGAATGGAAGTCGGAATGACACGTATGGCCAGAGATATACATGAACGTTGTTTGAATGCATTCACCCTGAACCTTGAAACGCCCGGGATTCCATAGGAAAAGTCCAGTTCACCCACTTCTTCAAAAGACGGATACATCGTTTCAGTAATGATGGCTCTAGCCATTGATTCCGTGTTATCAGGCAGCAAATTTTCTTTACCGAATCTTTTCAAGTCCCCATGTATGCGGAAGATAGGAGGGGAGCCGACAGTAAGATGGATATCAGACGTGCCCAGCTCGTAAGCAGACTTTAGAAGATAATCAACTTTTTCTTTCAATACATTCACCTACTCTGAAATCGCTACTCTTAATACTTCTTCGGTCGTGGTCAAGCCCTGTTTTACTTTCAGCAAGCCGTCATCAATTAAGAAGATGGTTTTATTCCGTACGGCATGCTCCCTTAACTTGGAGAAGGGTTCGTTGTTCAGAATGACCTTCTTCATTTCATCATTCATGACGAGGACCTCATGAATGGCAATCCGACCTTTGTATCCTGTCATATTACAGGAGGAGCAACCCTGTCCTCTCGTGATGGTCTCGATCTTCATGCCCCTTTTGGCAAATATCTCAATCTCCCGCTTAGTAGCCGGCATCTCTTGTTTGCAATCACGGCATACCTTCCTGATCAAGCGTTGAGCCACGACCCCGCTTAGTGATGAGGCAACCAAAAAGGGTTCTACACCCATATCCAATAGTCTCGTCACCGTACTGATTGAGTCATTGGTATGGATGGTACTCAACACGAGATGTCCGGTTAAGGAAGCACGGATGGATACTTCGACTGTCTCCCTGTCCCTTATTTCCCCGACCATAATGATATTTGGATCTTGACGCAGAATGGCCCGCAGCCCCTTCGCAAAGGTCAAACCGACATTTTGATTCACACCGATCTGGTTGATGCCCTCCAGCTGATACTCAACGGGATCTTCTATCGTAATGATGTTCACTTCTTCACTGTTGAGGTGATTTAGGGCAGCATATAAAGTAGAAGACTTCCCAGAACCGGTTGGTCCCGTGATGAGGACAATCCCTGTCGGCTGCTGAATCATCTTCATGAACCTCTGTTGATTTACCTTGTTGAACCCCAGTTTTAAGAGGTCATTCAGGCTCGAACCTAAATCGAGAATCCTCAATACAATTTTCTCTCCATAGACTGTCGGTAATGTCGACACACGCAGGTCGATGGGATGAAAGTCGATATTCACCTTAATCCTCCCGTCCTGAGGCACCCTGAATTCGGTTATGTCGAGATTGGCCATGATTTTAAGTCTGGCAATCAGCATGCTTTGCATGTGTTTCGGCAGATTTCTTTCAGTTCGAAGAATGCCGTCCACCCTGTAACGGATGACGACTTTTGTTTCCTGCGGGTCTATATGTATGTCACTGGCTTTTTGGGTCACCGCATTCGAAAGGATTCCGTTCACTAATCGAACGATGGGGGAATCGGAATCCACCACCGTGTCTTCTTCCACTCTATTTTGATCCCGATTCTCCTGGAATAGGTCTTCAAATCCATCCTCTAAGTCATAGAACTTATTGATGACTTTCAGAATATCATCCTTGGTAGCAATCGCTGTCTCGATTTGAAAGCCTGTGGCCAAGCGCAGATCCTCGATGGCGTAAAAATCCAACGGGTCGCTCATGGCTACAAAAAGCCTGTCCCCTTCTCTTTTAAGAGGGATCATCAGGTTCCGCTTAGCCGATTCTTTAGGAATCAAGTGGAATAAGTTCGTCTCAAAGGGATATCTGTATAAGCTGACATGGGGAATCCCCAATTGAAATTCCAGTACCTCAATCAACTGCTGTTCCGTAATATATCCTCTTTGAAGCAGGGCATCCCCTAACTTCTGTCCCTTCGCCTTATCTTTCAGGGTATCTTGTAACTGGGATGCGGTTATGATCCCTGCTTCAACCAGCAGGTCCCCAAGCCTCTTTCTAATCGTGGTCACCTTATCACCCGCTTTCACGACTTATTTAATATCTTTTTTCTTTCGTTTAGTTTCACCATCTGATGGAACTGAAGAATCTTGATCTGTAGGGTCTTCACTTTCCTTCTCTGGGGAATGGTTCTCGTTATCTTCATCATCCAATGAGGAAGTTTCATCTTTTTCCCCATCATCCGATTCTTCATTCGTCGATTCTTCATCATTCTCCCCGGTTGGTACATTATCAAATGTTCCACCTGGGGTTTCCTGTAATTCCTGCAACGGATAAACCGCAATCTTATGTTGTGGAGCATAAAAGTCTTCATTGATCAGTTCTTCTGCAAGGATTTCACCTGAAGAGCTCAGTTTCTGCTTATAAACCCGGATCAGGACCCCGTCTTTCCCTTCTTGTTGAATATCGACGCTTCCATTTTCCACAAAAGGGCTAAACTGTTTAATCACTCGTGGAGGGAACGTTTCCTTCTTTGATAATCGGACATAATAAGAGTTTGGAAAAGGGACCCCCTGCAATTGAGCCTTGATTCTATTCTCTTGGATGGCAAGCTTCAGCTCATAACCGGTTGAATTAGGATTGGTGATGACAAAATCCTGGTTATTCATCGGATTGAATTTCGCTTCAAATCCTAGTGTCACATAGTCCGGAAGCAGCTTGCTTATATTTCGTTCTATGACAGAAAAGTTGGAATGTAAGGTGATCTGATAGAGTAATGATGCAACCGGACTTAAATCAGCCTGTGATTCAACTACAAAACCTTCTGTTTCCAGGAAATTAGAAAAGGAAAATTGGGAATTGGGTGCAATGGGAATGGTGGGATAATTGTCTATAAAGCTCTTGATCGTCGGTGTAACCTCTAATTCATTCGACACGGCCTCATACAGGACTTGTGGTGATTCTTTACTGGCTGCATAATCGTATATCAGTATGCTCTCTTCTTTATGAAGACTACCAGCCAAAGAGAGGAGATACTCCCGTAAAGATGGTAGGTTGATGTCTTCTCCCCTATAGTCAGCGAAATGATTTGAAAGAAACTCATCGAATGCCTTTTCATCCATCGTCACAATTAAACTTGTGTTTTCATTATCAACAAGCTTCTCTATGCTTTTTTCCAAATGAAATTGAAAGAGTGATGGATCGATTTTGGCTGTTTCTCCATTGAAATCAAGCATCAGGTTTTGATTTACCTTCCATTCCTCTACTTTCTCATCCAGTATCTTCATTGCTTCCTCTTTGTTTGCTCCACCCAGTTTAATAGATGCAACCGCTGCATGTTTCGATAGATTGAGTGACTTAACAAAGAACGTTTCATAAGCAAAGACGCCTAAATGAGAAAATCCATATAGAAAAAATGTGGATAAGAACAAAACGGTCATCAGTTTAACAAGTAGACCTTTTTTCACACTAGGCGCTCCTTCCTGACTCCTACTTAATATTCATCGTTAAATCAACAAAAACAGATGGACCAGCGTCCTGGGCAGCTTTAATATCAGCTTCGGTTAGAGATGAACCTTTAGCAATTAATAGATTCCCCTCTAAATTATATATATCTTCAATCACTCTTTTTCCTGTAAGTAATTGAGTCTGTTTCGTTTTAATGGTCTCTAAGCCATGTGGTTGCGGTTGTAAAGGCAGAGTCTCTTCTTCAAAAACAGGCTCAGGGCTTACAAGTTGATCAAATGATCCTTTAAAATATTCTGCAGCGTCTTCGTTCACAATAATGATATCTTTTCCAAATGTTAGAACATGTTCCGTACCAAGGAAAAACGTGTTGTCTTGGGCATTCAGTTCTAAGGAAACAATAGCCCCGGTTTCATCATCCACATAAAACTCTTGAATGTTGCCGATCATTTGGCCTTTACGGGTCATCACGCGGGTATCGTTAATTTTAATTTTTTTATTCACCAGCTGGTTCGCAATCGGGATTTCATTTAAATCGATTACGGCATTCTCATTTTCGACTGTGACGGCATATTCCCCTATTCCAACTACCTTTTTAAACGGGATCGCCTTCACACTGACCTGCCAATCTTCATGCTCGATGGTCAGAAAATCAACTGAGCCCTTTTCCGGATTGATTACAAGGGATTTGACCCTCCCTATTTCACTTCCATCGGATATACTGATAATCGGTAAAGCTTTCATTTCTGCACTCTTTTTCATGTCATCTCACCTATTCTGTCAATTTAATTTCGTTTAACTTTTCCCATGCAAACTCATTTGTTTGCTCAATATCCATTTTAATGTACGGATACTCATTGAATCTCTTTGAAATCCCGTCAGTAAACATTTGTAAGTCATCGTATTGCTCTGTTGAAATGTAATGATCCATTAATACTCTTGCAAATGTATAGTAATCTTGATCGTGTAAACTTGGATGTAAGTAATGCTTAATCATGTTTTCTATCTGGTGGGACGATAAAATGCTCTTCGAGAGTGTGATTTGTTCAATCATGGTTTTCATAACCTCTCTCATGATCCTGGATCTTTTAGGAAGTGCGTGTACGTGAAGGTCTTCTTCACTGATATCTTCAGCAATACTATCCTCTGTATCCTCAAATATTTCGGGGTCCTCACCTTCAACAAAATCATCAACTAAAACATCTTCCAATTCATCTTCAGAACCCGGTAAGTCCTCTAAATCTTCTACAGGTTCCAGTTGATCATCAACTACATCCTTCATTTCTTCATTTTCATTCTCAATGGTCTCGTCAGTTTCATCAATTATTAATCTTTCAATCTCACTTAAAACGATATCAGAAGACTCATTTCCTTCTTCTATTTCTTTTTTAGCTTCATTATCTTCGTATTCACCGGCATTTCCTATGAACCATTCACTTTCATCATCATCGACCTTTTTCGGCTCAGTTTCAGCGGCAGGGTTCACCTCTATGATGTCGATAGCTTGTAATGGTTCATCTTGTTTTATAGAACCATCTATTTCAAAATCTTCTTCTGCCACGTCTACTTCGATTTCATAAAGTTCCTCCAATTCAATTGGAGCTATTTCTTCTTCAACCGGAACGGAATTCACAGTATCCTCAATCAAATCGAATTTTTCTTCCTCAGCTTCAGTTTCATCCTTTTTATTATGTAAATTATCCTTTAATCCCTTATGTTCATGGACTATTTGCATAGGTTCTTCTTCCAAATCCATCTCAGTGCCGGTAGCCAGGACTAAAAGACCACTGAATCGTTGTTCAATCACATAAGAAGAAAGACCTAACAAAACCATTAACATGATTCCAATCATCCAAATTGGATACTGGGTTGATGCGACTAATCCAAGGAGCGTTAAACCGAATGCAATACCGGCAATTAGTAGTTTCCCTTTTACGCTGATGCCTATCGGAATAAAATATAAAATAGGTAGCAACAGAATAAGTGCAAGTAATGAAAATAGGTAGATCATCTTACATTCATCTCCTTCCTATGATATATTTCTTATAAATCAGACTTTTTTTAACAAGTTTCGACTACTAGATATTGTATAATAAAGTTAGGTATTTTGAAAGCGGGTGTTGGGTTGAAACTTATAAAAATATTTAAAAATAATAGAGGCTTCACATTAATTGAACTTTTGGTTTCAATTACAATCCTGGGAATCGTCCTTTTAAGTTTCATGAATTTCTTCCTTCAATCCAGTACATATACGAATGGCAATCAAAAGAAGACAGTGGGAGTAAATGTAGCCAGGAATGTCTTAATGTTTATGGAAAAACAAAACTTCCTTGAGATCAGGGACTACTTCTATGAAGTGAATATAGGAAGTAAAGATCCGACAGATGAATTTTATAAATTATTCATTTGCGGGGATGAATATCAAACCTTCTCTAACTTCTCAACTGAATCAGAAATGATTGATTCCTGTCCGGACAAGAAAAATATAAATATAAACGGGTTAGAATATGAGACTGAGATTTATTCCGGGGAAGTCACGAACCCTGATGAATTAGATTACTATATTCCTATTACAATCAAAGTTAGGTGGAATATCAATGATAGAGAATACAGTACGACTGTGGATGGAAAAGTTAAAAGCGAAGATATCCGATAATAGAGGCATTACCCTGGTTGAGTTACTACTCACCCTATCCATATCGGCTATCCTGTTACCCGTTACATACGGGGCAATGATTACCGGCTATAAGGTTTATGAGAAAGTTTCGATCGATGCACAATTGAGGGAAGACGCAGATTATGTTTCTGCTATGGTAATGAAGAATCTTTATTCATACCCTTTCGATACAATTGAAGAATGCGTGCCATCCTCTTCTACTTGTGTAAAGTTTATAAACAGCAGTGAACTATCTGTAGCGCCCTATTCAGGAAAATCCTTCTATCAGGTAGAGGAAGAAGAGATAGTGAATGATGAACAAATCTTGCAACTAGTTCAAGTTGGGGAGAAAAAACAATGGAGCTTTGACGGGGCAATATTAACTACACCTTCTGACTTTTCGGGATCCATCATCACTTCCACCTGCACTTCTAAACCGTGCAATGAAGCGATCATACAGCTAACGTACAAAGTTTCACATCCTAATTTCGATAAAACCCTTAATTTAGAGAGCAGCTTCGGATTTTAGAAGGGAGAAAACAGCTTGTTAACCAATCAAAGAGGAAATGCCTTACTTACCGTTTTAATTACATCTCTTGTTATGGTGACAATCGGTATGGCTATCATAAGTTCGACGATAGGTGGAGCTAAACGAACTGAAGTCAGAGAGACCGACATTGACATTACATATGAAGGGTTAAAGGCAGCAGAAGAAATTTCATCCAAGCTTGTCTATCAATTGCAGCCCACAAGGGAGTTAGAAATCAGTACATTGACACCAGCGAATATAAATTCGAAAGTAGCAGCCTTTTTTCAATCTTCCATTCTTCCATCCTATCAGTCTATCGATAGAATAAAGTGTGTCACCATCATTGATGTGAGTGGGACCAGTGCAATAAACCTACTGGGTGACCACTGTACGAAATCCAACACTCTTGATTTCAAAACCTTTGAGCTGGACTATCTTGGCACCAATCTTACGAGAGTATATGAAATCCTGATTCAAACAAAAAACCCTTCTTCTGAACAAGGGAAAGTGGAAAAGACCGTTCGAAAAAGGGTCATTTTATCTCCCGTCCCAAGTTTCCTTAAGTATACTCTAGGCTCAAGGGAACAACTTCAATTGAATGGATCTCCACATCTGGTCGGTAACATTTATGCTAACTCTTTAGGCATAAGCGAAGAGGCCTACTACCAACTTTCTAATAAACAGGATAAAACATACCCAGCACCATTCCCGTCCGTTATCGGGGACTTGTATACGAGCTACAACAAAGCGAATTATGAACATATGAAAAGTCTGATAATTTCAAATCAGTTCTATCCGCTAATAGAACCTCCCAAAGTAAAACAGGATAGTCAATTTACTGATATTTCATTTAATCAAACTTACGAAGAAGAGGTTAGCAAGGTATTAGAATCTCTTGATCTACCAATGAGAAATAACATTTCCCAAACAAATATATTGAACTCAATCAGAACTGCTTTTCTTTCAAATTCGTTCTCTCCTGCCCTTGTAGAAGATGGGATTTTGGATGAAAACTCACAGGGGAAGGTTAAAGTGAGTGGAAACATTACTATTAGAGGGCTACAGTATTCAGGGGTGGACCTGCTTGTAGATGGTGATGTGAATATTATCTCAAGTTCTCCAATGAATATCGGGAATATCATTTCGTCTGGGAATGTGACGATTTCTAATTTAGATAGAGAAATGACCATTGATAATATCGTGGCAGCAGGAAGAGTATCCATAGAGGCAAATTCACCCGTAATACTGCAGGAGAATATAGTTAGTTTTGATCATATCTCTTTTCAATCACAAAATTCCACTTCCGTCATATCGGGAAATGTATTTTCAGGGAGGAATTTAACCATACTGGGTGATGCCAATGACCCATCCGGTGAGAATGATGAAATCAAGTTTGATTCCGTCATTTACGCAAGGGGAAAAACAAGTATTTCTAACTTGAATATAACCGGCAAAGAGAGTGAAGACGGCACAAATTATACAGGAGAATTAATTTTACTCTCTAAAGGAGAGTTACTATTAACAAGAATGAATGAATTTCAGTATTATGCTCAGGAGAAGGAAAAAAATGAATTTCGTTTGTTGCCCGATCCAGCTGAGGGCATAAAGCCGTTACAAGCTTTTTTCTACACGGATAGTGACGCTACCCTTTATGGAGTTGGTTCATTATTTTATGTTAACGGAGGTGTCTTTTCAAAAGGAAACCTTACAGTGAATGCTGTTCGTGGGGACGTAGACAATATCGATGACGCAAATCAGAGCTCCCCCTCAAATCAGCAAGAGAAACTGTCAAGATTCATCGTAAACTATAACAAAGACGTCCTTCTTTCAAAGCTGGATACTTTACCAAAGGTTGAAGCCCTCTCATTAATCAGTGATGAGATCATAGTTGAATGAAAAAAGGGAGGTCCATTATCAAGGACCTCCCTTTATATCACCATCTTCCATCGATATCCCCATCTCCGGTCTCCGGGTTTTCAGTTTCATCTTCTCCTGCAACGACTTCGAAAATCGCAATCGCCTTTATATCAGGATCTTCTTCAGAAGTAACCGTTATCGTCGTTACCCCTGTATTTTTAGGTATAACCTTCCAAACTCCATTTTCTTGCACGATGTCCACAACATCGTTACCTGTGTCGACAACGTTCTTTATGTTTTTATTGGTTGCATTTTCAGGATTGAATACTAAATGAGAGTGTATATCGAATGCGTTACCTTCCAGCAATAAAGTGTACTTCGATTTTGTAAAGTCCATGCTTTCCAGATTTACAATCCTTGACTTAACAATGACTCGGATCATTTTTTTGTATTTCCCATTCTTGGTTTCAACTTCCACTAGATCCTCGCCGGGAGATAATCCTGTCATTCGGTTCTCTTTGGTGGAATTGACTTGACTGTATGAGGAGTTAATCATTCCATCATCACCTTGTAGAACCCTCACATTATAATTATTGTTCGGTTTTCCAAACGGGAAGATATCGATATTGAATGACTGGGTTTCTCCAACATATAATTCAATTAATGAAGGTACACGTATTAATTCGTCACTCTCGATCCAAATGGTACTTTCAATAATGTAATCCTCTATTGCAAATCCGCCAACGGCTTTTACACGGATTTCATTCTTCCCGAAACGATCAATGATTTTCGTATCTTCCAATTCAATTTCTGTCCATTCACCGTTTGTTTCTTCTTCATTAAGAAGTTGATAGTGGTAAGAAACATTTCCTCCAGGAATACCGTTAGAGAGATAGAATTCCACTTCATTCGAGACAGAAGAACCATCATCTATAATTATTTCTGTGAGTGGGTCTTTTACAATTAATTCAGGAACGAATGGTAAAACAGCGGTTGCTCCATTTTTGTAGGTAATAGTTAGCTGTGTGGGTCCACACTCCAATGATTTTACAGGCATAATCGGGTATCGACTATCCACTCCAGCTTCCAGTGTCGCTACAACAGTTTCCGTTTGCCCCTGTATTCTAACCTTCTTGATCGTACCGTTTGAATAACCATCAAATGCAAATTCTCTTCCATTTTGCAATTGACGTGTTCTTACTTTCGCGCTGATTTCATTATTATTCGGGCTCAGATTACTGCTCACTTTGTTCCCATATCGTGAATCGACATAATAGACTTTCGCTTGTGGCATTTTCACATTATTAATGGCCCAGACGGCGCTCATCGTTACAGGTATCTCAAGTGCAGGTTTAGTAAACGCACCGTTTTCAAAGCTCATCTTTTGTTTAACCTTGATTATGGCAATTTGTTGCCCATTGATATTCTGGATTGTTACATCAGGGCTTTCTTTAACGCTGATACCCTCTGGTAAGGGCTGGTGTATAGTAATCTCACTTAAATCACCTTTTGCTTTCGGATTTACCAACCCGCCAAAATCCAGTTTGAACAGTCCTGTGAAAGTATTTGTTTCTTTTCCATCCTCAACAATTAAATTGAACAGATCTTGATTGATTTTATTTAAGTCTACCCTTCCTGTGACCGATGCAGGTGCATCATCTTTCACTTCAATCGTCACAGACTTTTTATCACTAGATCGCCATTCTGTTTCTTCTGCCGTTTTATACTGTACTTTCAAATCCTTAAACGTATAGGATCCCTTATTGGAGAATTCCACCGGAAGCGATACTGTAATAGGAGTTGGCACCCCCTGCCCTACTTCGTATACTGTGGAAAATGGCAAATAAACTTTATTATTCATCACTTTGTATTGATTTTGGTCTACTGTCACATTTTCCGGCAACTGTACGACAATTTCGCCATCCAATTTGACTGAATTCAATTTGTTGGCTAATTTTTCGAATGCATCGGAAACGCTCCCTTCACTGGCTTTGATGAAGCTACCCGACGTTTGCTGTGCCAGCATTTCAAGATAACGATCGTCCAGATCTCCTTCTCCATAACCAAGGGTATGCATGGTGATTTTATCGTTGTAGATTTCCTTGGATACTTCAAGGCCTTTTTGTTTGATCAAAGCCTGCATTCGCTGACTATTCGTTTCCAGCTCACCTGGATTGTACCAACCTGCATTAAATGACGTACCATCCATAGTAAAGGAAGAAATGTATAAAGACTTCAATTTACTATTATCCGGCGAGTATATTTTATGCAGCCATCGATTGTAACTGTATCTATTTTGAAAGTCATATACCAGTTGTTGATCACTCTCGACGACATTTGTTTCACTACATAAAAACCAAAATGGCTTCGTACACACTTCTTTTTTCACTTTTTCAATCGACGTCGCAATCATCGGTTGTCCATCGGTTAAGAAGACAATATATTTTTCATTTTTGGAATCTTTCAGCATATTCTTCGCTGCACGCAAGGGGTCTGTGTAATTGGTGCCTCCATAAGCGGTGGTATGTAACATGGAAGTTTTAATGGCATCGAGGTCATTACTTAATGGAAGTATCGTTTCTATATCTGAAGAAAACGTAATAAGAGAGAATCGATCATTACTTTGTTTGTTTTTCTCAAAGAATTGTACGGCATTGGTCAGCCCATCCTTTGCATTTTGCATTTTATCCCTGGTGCTATTCATCGACCCTGACTTATCAAAGACAAAAACGACGTCTATAGGAGGTCGATTCGTTTCTTTCACCTCTCCTATTGGATTGATATGAAAGTCTAATGATGCTTTGGCATTACCATCCACCGGCTTAACAATTACTTCTTGGGACGGGGTAACATTGAAGCCTACTCTTAAATCTGAAGTTCCCTTGGCATAGGTGTATGTCGAATTAAAAACAAATGCCAGAAAAAGGATGAAAAGTAATAGTAATGGAATCTTTCCCTGAATTCTCATAATATCCCTCATTTGGTTATCCTATAATGCTTTTATTATATCAATCTTCAAACTATTATAATAGGACTTAATACTCAAAATAAAGAAAAAAGATGTCTATTGTCGAATAGACACCCTTTTAACTATTTCACATACTGAGCCACCCGGTTCCGCCCGGCCTGCTTTGCACCCGTATAAAGCGCGCGGTCCGCATGGCGGATGAGTGCCAGGGTATCTTCTGCATCTTCAGGTGCGGTTGAAACTCCGATGCTTGCGGTGATCCGGACCATCATCTGTTTGTTGGATTCATCGAGGCTATCATGGATGGTGAAGGGTTTGTTGGCTATCTCACCCCTGACATGCTCTGCCAGGATGAGAGCTTCATCCCGTTTTGTATCAGGAAGAAGGATGACAAACTCCTCCCCTCCATACCTGGCAACCGTTCCCCTGGTATCAATAAGGGTACGAAGGCGGTATGCAAGTTCAATCAGGATTTCGTTACCGCTCTGGTGACCATAGTTATCGTTAATGACCTTGAAATGATCAAGGTCGAGCATAATGAGGGATAGACTTTTCCTTTTCCCGACATCGAGATGACTGAATTCCAGGGACAGGAGATCTTCAAAATAGCGGTAATTGTAAAGTCCTGTCAGGGCACATCTCTCACTGTTTTTCTTCGTTCGTTCATGATGTCTTGCATTGGCGATCGCCACCCCGAAATAGGAGCATAAAATATCGACGATCATCAATTGATATTTTTCATAGGCTTTCTTTTTGGAAGAAGCCAATAGAAGGATCCCCCGTACCTTTTGACTTCTTACAATGGGTACGCACAGAACGCTTTCCACTCCATCAGGCATGTACCCTTCAGCGATCCCGGTCCATTCTGATCGTGAAGTATAGAGGACGGACTTCCCTGTTTCCCATACAACACCGCTGATCCCCTGGCTTTTCTTTAATGGACGCAGGTTATTGGACTTCATTTCTCCATTTTCAACCCGTCTTAACAGGACAAGTTCTTCTTCCTTGCAATCAAGGATATAGGCATATTCAACCGGCAGGGTCTCAATGATCTTCTCGATGAATATATCAAGCACTTCATTCACTTTTAGGCTTTCCGTTAACTGGTGACCGATTTCACCCGCTTTTTGAAGGTATTCATTGATCTTTTCAGAAGAGTTATACATCTTCAAGATGATCGATAAGCTTACAAAAGGGATACCAATCAATAAAGAAGCGAAGGCTCCCAGTTCAAACGTTAAATAATAGAGAGATAAAGAAAGAGGGAACATGATCATGTTTGCCGTAAAATCCCATACGAAGTCCTTGCTGTAAAAGCGAACATCACTATTCACCAGATAGTGTTGATAGAGCAGAAGCAGTATCTGGTTGACCATGATCGATACGATTTGATAACTCAATATAGGAAGGATTAATTGACTGATATCTCTTAAACCGACTTCTCCACCGAATAAAAAATAGACCAGACCGCTGACTAATGAAACGATATAGAACATGACAGAATTCAAGGGGATTCTATGCCAATCATTTTTGGTCAATTGAAGGCGTATGAGTAATGGAATAATAGAGAACTGCATGAGGATGATCTCAACAAATAAACCATACTTTATAAACCCTACTAGGGTAACCCACTGGATGAAGAAGATGGTCGCACCATTTATCACAATGGGCATAAGCGGGATAAAAGTAGCGAAAGCCACCAATGTTAATAGCTCTAACTCATTTCCTGCAATATTCTCAGGAGGATAGTATTGATAGGTCATATACAAACCAGCAGGTACAACGGCCAGCCAGGTCAGCAATATGTACAGCTTCTTTTTTACTGATAACGTCATATCTATCCCCCATAGGTCCACAATTAATTTAATATAGTTCGATCATACTATACTAGTTAAATAGTCACAAGTTTAAGAATATTTTATCAAAGCAGTCCAATAAAGTCACTTACTTTTTTCTGTGATTTTCCAGGTGGTCCAGCAGATATGGTTTAACCTCGGATAAAAAGTAAAGTGAACCTGTTATTAACAGGATATCTTCTTCTTTCATGCCTTGTACTTTTTCAGGAAGGTAGTCTCTCCATTGGTGAACTTTCATCTTATCGGGATGGGAAGATAGTTCATAAAGCTCTTCAACTGACGCGACTCGCGGAAAATCAAAGGTCGTGAATCCAATTGCCTCCACCGCTTCTTCCAATGTCGTGATCATCGGTTTTAATTCTTTGTCGTGTAGTGCCGAAAAAAGAACCGTTACCCTTTTATTGATAAAGCGATCGTTTATGGTTTTCACCAAGGCTTGTACCCCTTCAGGATTATGGGCCCCGTCAATATAAATCCCGGGATTGTATGATAAAGCTTCCATTCTGCCTGGCCATGATGCCTTCTTTAGTCCCGCTTTAATATGGGGACTTGCTATTTTATGCTGTTCACTAAGGAGCTCTGTCACTTTAATGGCAATTGCTGCATTATTGATTTGGTGTGCACCGATCATGGAAAGTTCATACGTTTCATTTTGAACAGGAGACGTGTAATGGAATCTCTCACCTTTTTCGAGTAAGGTTTGACGTTCCACCGAAAAATCCACTCCAAGTTCAAACAGATCACTACCCATTTCCAGCGCTTTCTTTCTTATCACTTCAGCTGCTTCTTTCTGGTGAACCCCTGATATGACAGGAACAGAACGTTTGATGATCCCGGCTTTTTCAAAGGATATGTCTTCTAATCTGCTTCCCAGAAATTGCATATGATCCAGGCCGATGCTCGTTATGACTGAAACCATCGGTGTGATGACATTCGTCGAATCAAGTCTTCCTCCAAGCCCTACCTCATAAAGGACGAGATCGACAGGATGCATTTCGGCAAAGTAATAAAAGCTCATGGCTGTTATGACTTCGAATTCAGAGGGTGTTCCCCATTCAGAATGCTCCATGCTTTCGGTAATGGGCTTAATTTTTTCCACGAGAAGAGTTAAATCTTCATCAGAAACAGGTTCTCCATTGATGCTGATCCTCTCATTAAACCGTTCAAAATATGGTGAAGTAAAGGTACCTACTGAATACCCTGATTCCTGTAATATATTTCTCAAATACGTTACAGTGGATCCCTTTCCGTTTGTTCCCCCGATATGAACGGTTTGGAGCTTTTCATGAGGATTCCCAAGCTTCTCTAACAAGTAATGCATTCTCTCCAGACCCGGCTTGATTCCAAGTCTGAGTCTGGAGTGTATCCATCCAACGGCCTTTTCATAGGTTAACAATTTCAACCACTCCCCTTAAGGTTTCATTAGAAAGAGGGCTCAGGTCGGGGCAGATTGCCGGAGAGAAAACCTTCTTGCATCCCCTCAACCTTAACAATCAGACCCGATTCTAAAGCCCTCTTCTTATCCTCTGTTCAAAAGATTATAGTGATTTAAGCTCTTCGATTCTTGCTTTCACCGTCGCTTGTTTCTCTAAATAATCTTTTTCTTTTGCTTTTTCCTCATCTACTACATTTTGAGGAGCCTTGCTCACAAATTTTTCGTTGTTTAATTTGCCTTGAACGCGGGAAACTTCTTTCGTCCACTTCTCCAGTTCTTTTTGAAGACGGGCAATTTCTTCTTCGATGTTGATTAATCCTTCTAATGGAAGGAATAAGTCTACACCTGTTACAACCGCCGTCATCGCTTTATCCGGTGTATCTAAATCTGTACCCATTTCCAGCTTCTCTGGATTACAGAACTTTTCAATATATGCTTTGTTCTTGTCGATGATCGTTAAGGTGTGTGTATCTTTTGCCTTCAGCATCAAGTTGATCTGCTTGCTCATCGGAGTGTTTACCTCTGCACGTACATTACGTACAGCACGAATGATGTCAACGAGCAGCTTCATCTCTTCCGCTGCCGCTTCGTCTGTCAATTCATCTTGAACCGTCGGCCATGAAGCTACAGTAATGGATTCGCCTTGATGCGGCAAGTTCTGCCATATTTCCTCGGTAATAAACGGCATGAATGGGTGTAGTAGTCTCATTGTGTTGTCGAGTACATAGGCCAGAATCGAACGGGTCGTTTTCTTAGCTGCTTCGTCCTCGCCATACAGAGGCAATTTCGCCATCTCGATATACCAATCACAGAAGTCATCCCAGATGAAGTTGTAAAGAACGCGTCCCACTTCACCAAATTCATAACGATCGGCTAATCGTGTCACGGTTTCGATCGTTTCATTTAAACGGGTAAGGATCCATTTATCCGCAACGGATTTTTCACCTGATAAATCAATCTCGTCGTATGTCATACCATCCATATTCATTAAGGCGAAACGGGATGCATTCCAAATCTTATTCGCAAAGTTCCAAACAGATTCTACTTTCTCAAAGGAGAAACGTAAGTCCTGACCCGGTGAGCTGCCTGTAGATAGGAAGTAGCGAAGGGAATCGGCACCATACTTTTCGATGACATCCATCGGATCTACACCATTACCTAATGACTTACTCATCTTGCGACCATCTGCATCCCGAACCAGTCCGTGAATCAGTACGTCTTTAAATGGACGTTCTCCTGTGAACTCCAGTCCTTGGAAGATCATGCGCGATACCCAGAAACCGATGATATCGTAGCCGGTCACGAGTGTATTCGTTGGATAATATCGTTTAAAGTCCTCTGCATCCAGATCTGGCCAGCCCATTGTTGAAAACGGCCATAGAGCTGAACTGAACCATGTATCCAGTACATCCTCTTCCTGGGTCCAGTTCTCAATGTCTTCCGGTGCTTCGTTGTTTACATAGATTTCGCCTGTTTCTTTATGATACCAGGCCGGGATGCGATGTCCCCACCAAAGCTGACGGGAAATACACCAGTCACGCGTGTTTTCCATCCAGCGCAGGTAAGACGTTTCAAAGCGATCAGGTACAAAGTTGACCTTGTTCTCATCCTGCTGAAGTTTCACCGCTTCCTCTGCCAGAGGGTCCATCTTAACGAACCACTGAGTCGAAAGATAAGGCTCAACCACCGCTCCACTTCTTTCTGAGTGACCGACTGAATGCATATGCTCTTCAATCTTGAACAGAACTCCTGCTTCTTGAAGGTCCTTCACGATTTCCTTACGACATTGGAAACGATCCATGCCTTGGTATTTATCCGCCTTGGTATTCATCGTTCCGTCTTCGTTCATGACTAGAACACGTTCTAAATTGTGACGGTTTCCGATTTCGAAATCATTCGGGTCATGGGCAGGTGTGATTTTCACTGCACCTGAACCGAATTCCATATCAACGTAGTCATCTCCTACAATCGGAATTTCACGTCCAACGATAGGAAGGGTAACGGTTTTGCCGATTAGATGCTTGTAGCGATCATCTTCCGGGTGAACAGCTACGGCCGTATCTCCAAGCATCGTTTCCGGACGGGTTGTGGCAATTTCAATGTGACCACTTCCATCTGCCAGCGGATATTTCATATGATAGAATGCACCTTGTACATCCTGATGAATGACCTCAATGTCTGAAAGGGCCGTTTTCGTTGCCGGATCCCAGTTGATGATGTATTCCCCACGGTAGATTAAGTCTTTGTTATAAAGGTCGATAAATACCTTTTGTACCGCTTCCGATAAGCCCTCGTCCAGCGTGAAACGCTCACGGCTATAATCCAGGCCTAATCCAACCTTAGACCATTGCTGACGGATATGCTCGGCATATTCTTCTTTCCATTTCCATGTTTCTTCTACGAACTTTTCACGACCTAAGTCATAGCGTGAAATCCCTTGATTGCGAAGTTTTTCATCCACTTTCGCCTGTGTTGCAATTCCGGCATGGTCCATACCCGGCAGCCATAATACATCGTAACCCTGCATGCGCTTCATTCTTGTCAGGATATCTTGCAGGGTCGTGTCCCAAGCATGACCAAGATGAAGTTTTCCTGTTACGTTCGGAGGAGGAATGACAATTGTGTACGGCTCCTTCTCCTTATCGTTTTTGGCTTCGAAATATTTACCTTCCAGCCACCATTTGTATCTGCCCTGCTCGATGGCATTTGGATCATATTTTGTCGGCATGGATAATTGCTGATCTTGAGTTTCCATTTGTTTTCCTCCTATATTAGTGCTGAATTCATACACTTTTCAAAAAAAATAAAAAAATCCCCCGTCCTATGAAAAGGACGAAGGATTCCATTCGCGGTACCACCTTTTTTCTCAGGAGAAAGAAGCCTCCTGAACTCTCGACGATTATAACGGCTTTTAACCGGCTTCTACTACTGAATTTCATAGAAACAGCTCTTCAAGCGACCTTCCATTGTCTTAACGTAGAAAATCTCTCAGCTAACGATTTTCCTCTCTGAAAGTAAGGATCAATGTACTCTTCCTGTTCATTGCTTTTCAGTTATTATTTATTTACTCATTATAGTATAGGAAAAGATAAACTTTCGTCAATCATTATTGGCAATTTCATCGAAAAATATTCATTTCGCCTACTCAGGCACCATTCTTTTTCTCATTTCATAGAATAAAGTAGTGAATATACCCAGGAAAGTGAGTGGACGAATATGAAGAAAATCAATCAATACACCATGCAGAAATGGATGGGAAACGCCCGGTTAATATGTAAACAATTCATCATTCCCTTTACGATCTTTCAAGGGGTCCGGACCATTTTGCTTCCAACCACTTTTGATGTCCTTCTTCTAACTCTTTTTATCGGTATAGGCCTTGCCATTTATTTCGATTGGATTTAATGGACTGACGAAATGTGGACTTCGCCAGTCCTTTTTTTTATTCTGCCTCGGCCGCCTGCTCCTGCTTCTTTTTTTCCATTTCATCCAACCGCATGACCACGTATTCCGTGTTTTTCAGAAGCCAGTAATGACGTTGCAGCTTCTTAAGAGATTTCCGTTCATTCCGCTTATCCTTCGGTGTATGAAAATACTTTTCCACCACAGCGATGACAGAGCTTGGGTAAGCTAAATAACTCATGAACAGGAGCCGCTCTTCATTACGCACGGTAAAATGCTGAAAATACGTGGTGAGCCACTCGATGCATTCCTCATAATACTTAGGATAGGTTTTCAAAGTTCTGGACAAAAACGGCAGCAGGTCATGGAAGGGTGAGGCCATCTTTGAGTTCTCAAAGTTATGAAAATACCCCAAGCCTCTTTCGTCGAATAAAAAATGCTCCGTCGATACCTTACCATGTGTAATGACGGTTCTGACCTTCTCAAGCTCCTTCGTTTCCTCATACCATTCATCCAGCATTTTCCGTGAAAATTTCAATGCTTGGGAAGCGTCCTTATAGTACATGCAATAATGGAATTGAAAAGGAGACATATACGTTGTCCTTTCACATGCTTCCACATACTCATCGAGAAACTGCTGTTCTTTATCCCACCTGGAAGTCAGCTGCTCGTAATGAGATTCTCTCTCTTCTTTATCAATCTTTACTTCCTGAGAGGAGAGAGTATGAAGTCTTGCCAATTCCCGGAACATTTTCTGATGCTTTTCAAATTGATCTTCCCTTTCCAGGTTCAAGAGCCAGGGCATGACATAGTATAATTGCCCATCATTCCACACCGCATAGCGCCCATCCAATGTCGGATAGATCGGAACAATACGGTTATAGCCCCTTTGAAACAACATTTGTACATTCCTGACAAAATCCACTCCAGTTTGGGCAGGCAGCTGCTTCACAGCAAGCGTCCCTTTATTGGAGAATACTTTGGAAATCTTCCCGTAATTCTCAACAAAATGGGGTTCGACACCATAAGGTTGTAAGACAGGCTTTAATCCCTCCAGCGTTTGTACCATACCTCTCACCTTCTAAGATTACTTTTCTAAAAAAAACGGACTAACTCCAATGAATTTGGTGTCAGCCCCGTAGTTCCTTCTATATTGCAATTACGCTCTTCTCAGATGGGAGCGACTTTGCTCTATTCCTTTAACCCTTGAAGACATATTCGCTTTTCGGGATATATAGAACCTGCCCTACATAGACGTCTTGGTTGGCTTCAAGTTGATTGACCCTCAATAGCTGAGGAATGGTTAGATCATACTTTTCTGCGATATAATCCAGCGTTTCTCCTTCTTGAACAATGCATACCCTCAATGTTGCACCCTTTTCCTCTTCTTTTCTCGCAAAGAAATCGGTAAGGGAAATGGTCTCATATTTCTTTTTACCTTTAGTCTTTTTCTTATCATCCTGCTCTTCTCCGCTTTCTTCCATTTCTGCTTCTACTGCGGAAGATGAAGAGGACTCTTCCTCCTCCTCCTGCTGTTTGTATTTAGGAGGCGGCGTGTAGGCAGCCTTTGGTTGTGCCGGCTGTTCTTCTGATGACTCGCTCAGGTCATGCTGGGGCAATTCAAACACGTTTTCTTTTCGGAAATAATTTTCCTCATAGGTATGAGCAGGATGAGCATCGTATTGAATCTGTACAGGGATCTCATCGTCCTCTTCAGCTGGCGGTGTCCGTCCTTCCAGATTAAAGGGCTGGTACTCATCGTCTTCAGAGTCCTCTTCTTCATCCTCCTCTTCAACGTTCGCCGTTAATTCTTCGACATCGTAGTTCTCATACTCGTATACTTCTTCTCTTTCTTCTTGCTCTTCTTCTGTTTCTACTTCTTCCTCCGCTGTATCCTCTTCTACTTCGGCAACTGCACTCGAACGGTACAGCGGCTCGTAATCTTCCTCTCTGCTAAATTCAGCTTCAAGGGGAGTATGCGTCTGCTGTTCTCCATAAATCCCTGTAATCGTTAAATCGGCATTCAATTTTAGACAAGCATTCTCGGGAACCATGTAGTCGAATGACTCAACGAACACGTCGATATCGCCCAGATTGGCAATTCTGTTTTTCGGAATCGTCACATCGACGGGGAAACGGTGGACAAATTCATACTCACCTTTTTCCCTTTTTTCAACTATTTGAACAAATTTACCACCAGCTTCAAACTCATCCTCTTCTTCGTCTCTCGGTGAGGTAGGTAAATATTCACCGGAAAGATCAAGGCTCCCCCTGATAAGTACGTACTGCTCTTGCTCTTGTATCGTTATATGAGGATCTAAGGAGATAGATAGCAATTCTTCAACTTCCTGTCCTTTTTTAAACCAAATTGATTCTTCCAAAGAAAATCGCAAACACGATTGTTGTTCTTGTGACAAAAGAAATTCCTCCTTTCAGGTTCCAAACAAAGAAATAGTAAACAATGCCATTATCACTTTATGAACCGAAAAGGAGGATTATGATAGGAAAACGAATATAAATAGCCGATCCCTATAAAAAGGATCGGCTATCAGCACTACTTCTTACTAATCTTTTCAAACGCTTTTTCCGCTGCTTCAAGGGTCTTTTCAATATCTTCATCTGTATGAGCTGTCGATAAGAATAGTCCTTCGAATTGGGAAGGTGGTAAGAATACACCTTCATGGGCCATTTCACGGTAGTAATCGGCAAACATCTCCAGATCTGATGATTTCGCACCTTCATAGTTGGTTACTTCTTCATTCGTGAAGAAGATCCCGATCATGGAGCCGGCACGATTAATTCTGTGAGGGATATTGTGCTTTTCTGCCGCTTTCTTTAAGCCTTCTTCCAGCAGGTCTGCTTTTCGTGCGAACTCTGTGTACGTTTCAGGAGTCAGCTGGCTCAGGGTTTCATATCCAGCCGTCATGGCCAATGGATTTCCGGATAAGGTTCCGGCTTGATAGATCGGACCGCTTGGAGCGATTCTTTCCATGATTTCTGCTTTACCGCCGTATGCACCTACCGGCAGTCCTCCACCAATGACTTTTCCTAAACAAGTTAAGTCCGGGGTTACATTGTAATAGCCCTGTGCACATCCGTATCCGACACGGAATCCAGTCATGACTTCATCAAATATTAACAGAGAACCATGATTTTCCGTTATTTCACGAAGGCCTTCCAGGAAGCCTGGCTGAGGTGGAACGACACCCATATTGCCGGCAACAGGTTCTACGATCACACCGGCGATGTCGTCGCCAAATTGTTCAAAGGCATAACGGAGGCTTTCCAAGTCATTATAAGGCACCGTAATCGTATTCTTTGCTACGCCTTCAGGAACACCAGGACTGTCGGGCAACCCTAGAGTGGCAACACCGGATCCTGCCTTGATTAATAATGAATCTCCATGACCGTGGTAGCAGCCTTCGAACTTGATGATTTTATTTCGTCCAGTATATCCACGCGCAAGACGCAGGGCACTCATCGTCGCCTCTGTACCAGAGGACACCATACGTACCACTTCAATACTTGGAACTCTTTCAATGACTAGTTCGGCAAGTTTGTTTTCAATTTCTGTCGGGGCACCGAAGCTTGTCCCGTTTTCCGCTACCTTTTTAATTGATTCCACCACACGGTCATTGCTGTGACCAAGAATGAGTGGTCCCCAGGAAAGAACATAGTCAATGTATTCATTTCCATCGATATCGTAAATTTTAGCCCCTTTTCCTCTTTCCATGAAAATAGGATCCATCTTTACGGATTTGAATGCCCGTACAGGACTGTTTACTCCGCCAGGCATCAATTTTACTGCTTCTTTAAACGCTTGCTTCGATTTCTCATATGAACGCATTTCGGGTTCCTCCTTTAGTGATCTCTTCGTTATCCTTACAGGAACTTTCCACCAATTAGGATAACCAATTCGCTACATCTTTTGCAAAATACGTAATGATGAGGTCTGCACCCGCACGTTTCATGCTTGTCAGTTTTTCCATTACGATTTCCTGTTCGTTTACCCAGCCGTTTTGAGCCGCCGCTTTCACCATGCTGTACTCTCCACTTACGTTATAAGCGACAACTGGTGCATTGAAACGGTCTTTCACTTCCCGCATGATATCTAAATAGGAAAGGGCAGGTTTGACAATTAAGAAGTCTGCGCCTTCTTCTATATCCGACTGTGCTTCTCTTAACGCCTCGAGACGATTCGCAGGATCCATCTGATACGTTCTGCGATCTCCAAATTGCGGTGTGGAGTGTGCTGCATCACGGAATGGACCATAGAAGCTTGATGAGTACTTAACGGCATATGACATGATCGGCACATCATGATAGCCGGCCGCGTCCAATCCGTGGCGGATCGCTGCAACGAACCCGTCCATCATATTTGAAGGAGCAATGATATCAGCTCCCGCTTCAGCCTGGCTGACCGCCGTTTTGGCTAATAGATCAAGCGTAGGGTCATTCAGTACTTTTCCATCTTTTACGATTCCACAATGTCCGTGGCTCGTATATTGACATAAACAAGTATCGGCAATGACAACAAGCTCAGGATAATGTTCCTTCACAAATCGGGTTGCTCTTTGGACGATTCCGTGGTCATGATACGCTTGTGTCCCTGCCTCATCTTTTTCTGCTGGAACACCGAAAAGAATAATGGATTTGATACCTAAGGAAACCACTTCATCCATTTCTGCTTTTAAGTTATCCAGGGAAATGTGAAAAACCCCTGGCATGGAAGGAACGACATTCTTAATATTTTCCCCTTCCACTACAAACAGTGGATAAATTAAATCCTCTTTTCTTAAATGAGTTTCTCTTACTAACGCACGCATATGATCTGATTGACGCAGGCGGCGATGACGATTAAAATGCAGATCTTTCATGTGAAATCCTCCTAAGTAAATAAAGCTTTATTGTGATGATCTATTCGTGATAAATTTTTTCATTTCGTTTACCATTTCATTTACAGTATAAATGCTCGGACAGATTTTTACATGTAATCCGTACTGTTCAGCCGTACTTTTTGTAATGGGACCAATGCAGGCAATGGGTATGTCCCGGATTTTATCATGAAGGCTGTGCTGATCGACCACCTTCATAAAATGATGAACCGTTGATGAGCTGGTAAACGTGATAATATCAGGTTTCTCTTCTTCAATACTGTCCTTCAACTGACCGATGCACCCTTCTGGAAGGACGGTTTCATAGACGATCCATTCCTGACAGGACACCCCGGCAGAGGCAAGCTCTGAAGCAATGATGTTTCTGGCCAGGTTCCCCTTTGGGATCAGAACGTCCCCTGAAGGCTTCACTTTCGAAATGAATTCGTCTGCAAAGTCATCCCCTGTAAAATGGTCAGGCACGAAGGAGACAGGGATTCCACTCTTCCTGCAATAGTGTTCCGTTTTACTTCCGACCGCAGCAAACTTCCCTGAAAAAGAAGATAAATCGAGCTGTAATCGTTTCAATGCTTGAAGAAAGAATTTCACTCCATTTTTACTGGTGAAAATAATCCATTCGTATGTATGTATGGTTGTATGAAGATTCGTTTCCCACACATCTTCATGAGGTTGAAAATGAAGGAGCGGCACCACAATCGGAACCCCTCCCACGTCTTCGATGAGGGAAGCCGTTTCACTGGATCCCTCACTTCCGCGAGTAATCAAAACCTTTATGTTTTCTAAAGGCCCTTTACCCTTCATTATTGATCTAGCTCCTCTTTCACCTGATCGATTAAAGCCTTAGCCCCCAGGTCTGTTAAGCTTTCAGCGACTTTCTCCCCTACTTGCTGAGGATTTTGTCCCACCATATATTCTTTATAAATCGTTTTCCCATCTGGTGAAGCTACAAGCCCCGTTAGAGCTACATCCCCGTTGTCTTTCAGCTCAGCAAATCCTGCAATCGGCACCTGACATCCGCCTTCCATTTTATGAAGGAACGCTCTTTCAGCCGTAACGGTCTCAGTCGTCTCTTCACATGCAAATTTCTGAAGGAGCTCAAGCAACTCAGAATCATCTTCCCTGCATTCAATGGATAATGCACCTTGTCCGACTGCAGGCAGACAAAGGTCCGGATCAAGGAATTCCGTTACAACATCTGATGTCCAGCCCATACGTGATAACCCTGCCGCTGCTAGGATGATCGCATCGTAATCCTCATTTTTTAGCTTCGTTAAGCGCGTATCGATATTTCCACGGATCCATTTGATTTCAAGATCTGGACGAACGGATAAAATCTGTGCCCCTCTGCGCAGACTGCTCGTTCCAATGATTGCACCACCAGGTAAGTCTTTAAGCGCCACATGATTTTTACTGATAAACGCATCACGGTGATCCTCGCGAACCGGTATACATCCGATAGTCAGTCCTTCAGGTAAAACAGCAGGCATGTCTTTCATACTGTGAACGGCCATATCGATTTCTTTATCCAACATCGCTTGTTCAATTTCTTTAACAAACAAGCCTTTTCCACCGACCTTTGACAGGGTGACATCGAGGATCTGATCCCCTTTTGTAACGATTTCCTTCACTTCGAATTCGTAAGAGGGATCCAGTTCTTTCAACTGATCGATCACCCAATTTGTTTGTGTCAGTGCTAATTTACTTCGTCTCGATCCAACAATGATTTTTCTCATAATGACCTCCTGAAAACTTATGAATACCAGAAATGAAATGAAGACAACCTACTGCCCAAGAAAAAGTTAATTAAAATGATCAAAAAGGCTGCAACATTAAGAAAAGCTAATGACTTACCAAATACATTTTTTTTAATGCGAAGATATAAATAACTACTATATAAAATTAATAGAATGAATGAACCTACTATTTTCGGATCATACCATAGAAATTCCGGCAGTTTGATGTATGCCCATTGCAGCCCCAGTATCAAGCTCAATAGAAGCATGGCTACACCAATGGCGTTCGATATATATGAAATCTTCTCAAGTTTGGACAAATCGCTGATCCGCCATAACCTTTGTCCCCATTTTTTCTCCTTTAATAATTTATATTGCAGGAGGTAAAGCAGGGAAAACACAAAGGATAGTGAAAAGGCTCCATATGAGAGGATGGCCATCGTAATATGAATCAATAATAATTCAGATACGAGCTGTTCTGCCATCGCCTGTGACTCTACCTGTACCGGTGCAAACGTATGGATCGCCATGATGATGAATCCCAGTACATTTGTGAAGAACACCGTAAAGTCCACTCTTAATAATCGATTGATGACAAGGGACAGGGTGATGAGGACCCAGGCATAAAAATAAAGTCCCTCAAAGATGGTGAGGACTGGAAACCTGCCTGTATTCATCATGTATAGAAATAAAAAGATTGTTTGAAGGATCCAAACAATCGCAAGTAACCAGAAGGCAAACAGATTCGCCTTCCGGTTTTTGTTTAAGAAATCTATAAAGTAAAAGAGAATACTAATAGCATACAGAACAATCATAAGTTCGTGCAGCCTAGTCATCGTTTGTTCAAACATAGACAATAACCTCACTTATGCTTGAAAAGAAGGTTGTGGTACAAGCTTAAGATCGCTCTCAGTCTTTTCATTGGCTGCTTTCACTTGTTTCTGCTCTTGCACTTGTTGCTCAATATTAAAGATATTGATGAATAAATCCAGTTTATCTTCAGCATCAGGAAGTCCGGCGAATTCCTTCGCTTGAAGGATCGGATCCTTCAACAACTGATTGATGATACTCTTCGTATGCTTATTTAACACTTTTCGCTCACGATTCGTTAAGTCAGGCATTTTCCGTTCGATGCTTTCCATCGTTTCAGCTTGGATAGAGAGTGCTTTTTGTCGCAGTGCTGAAATAACCGGAACAACCCCAAGCATATTCAACCACTCTTTAAACGCTACAATTTCAGCTTCAATCATGATTTCGATTTCCTCAGCGGCTTTCTTACGCTCAGCAAGGTTCGCCTGAACGATGCCTTCTAAATCGTCGATATCATAAAGGAATACACTTTCTAATTCTCCGATGGAAGGATCCAGGTCACGAGGTACCGCAATGTCCACCATGAAAAGAGGACGACCCTTTCTCATGCTTTCCACATGTGACATCATCTCTTTTGTGATGACAAAATCCTTTGCACCGGTGGAACTGATCATAATATCAGCCTCTACTAGGGCACATTGAAGCTCCTTCAGTGTTTTCGCATTCCCACTGAAACGGTTTGCCAAGGTTTGAGCCTTTTCATACGTACGATTAATGACCGTCACTTTAGTGGCTCCGCTGCCATGAAGGTTTTGGATCGCAAGTTCTCCCATTTTACCGGCACCAAGAATAAGAACATGCTTACCCTCCAGGCTGCCAAATACTTTCTTAGCTAATTCAACGGCTGCATAGCTGACAGACACAGCATTGGAACCAATATCTGTTTCAGAGTGACCCTTTTTAGCTACCGTCACTGCCTGCTTGAAAAGATGATTAAATACTGTACCAGTCGCACCTGACTCCTGTGCATTCAGGAAGCTTGAACGAATCTGTCCAAGGATCTGGGTTTCCCCCAACACCATTGAATTCAATCCGCACGCAACTTTAAAGAGGTGTTCGACTGCTCCTTCTTGTTCATAAATGAAAAGATAAGGCGTGAACTCCTCTTTATCTATATTGAACCATTGAGATAAGAAATCTTTAATATAATAACGACCTGTATGAAGCTGATCCACTACTGCATAAACTTCCGTTCTATTACAAGTAGAAACAATCACATTTTCCAGAATGCTCTTCTTTTCCTTTAAAGCCTTCATAGCGAGAGGAAGATCAGTTTCATTGAATGATAAACGCTCACGAATCTCAACAGGGGCCGTTTTGTAATTCAAACCAACGACTATTGTATACATGCTATGCACTACACCCCCAACTAAAATCATTACTCTTATTATAACATGTCCTAAAAAGCTCCTGACACCAAAATGTGAACAGAAATTGAAACCTAAGTATGATACATTTATAAAGGTAAGAAGGCATGCTTCTTCCATTTAAGATTCATAAAGAATGAACATGAAAGCATTTTCAATTCTAAAAAAATCTTTTATATTTCGACATTCCCTACTAATGTAGGGTACCAAAACAAGCCTAAAGAATCAAGTAATGGAAAGGTTTTTCACCTATCCGGGGCTTATCTTTAGTATTATGTATTATTTTCCCTGAAAAAACAGTATTTAAAACATTTAGTATAAAAGATACGGGAGGAAGAGTATGAGACAACAACAAAGAATTTTCCCTGGAATGATCTTGATCGGCTTCGGAGCATACTTTTACTTACAGCAAGCGAACATTGTCCTGTTTCAGGAGTTTTTCACATGGCCGACATTATTGATGATTGTTGGACTGGCCTTTCTCGGACAGGGATATGGAGGGAGAGATTATGAAGCCATATTACCGGGTACGATCCTCGTTGGATTCGGTCTCCATTTTCACGTTGTAAATAAACTGGAAATCTGGCCGGATCACATGGGCACATTCATTCTGATCATTGCCTTGGGTTTTCTCCTCAGGTATCAGAAAACGAGAGCAGGGCTATTTCAAGGAGTGCTTTTTTTAACCCTGTCTATCATTCTCTTATTCTATGATAAAGTGGTGGGATGGTTTGGCTTCATTGGAGGTAATGTGGAGACTGCCTGGGAATTTTGGCCGATTATCATTATTGGTATCGGTGTCTACTTATTGTTTATAAAGAAAAAATAATTCTATATAATCCATAATAAAAGCCCGGAATTTACTCCGGGCTTTTTGTACGAACGATTATAGAACTGAATCCAGAAATTCTCTTGTCCGCTGCTCTTTTGGAGCGTTGAATAATTCCTGGGGAGGTCCCACTTCCACGATTCTGCCATCGTGCATATACACGACCCAATCGGCTACCTCGCGGGCAAACCCCATTTCATGGGTCACGACGACCATCGTCATCCCCTCTAAAGCAAGCTCCTTCATGGTAGCCAAAACCTCTCCGACCAATTCAGGGTCCAGTGCTGAGGTAGGTTCATCGAAAAGCATGATTTCAGGCTTCATGGCAAGTGCCCTTGCAATGGCCACACGCTGTTTCTGTCCTCCGGATAGCTTGGATGGATAGACATTTTCCTTATCCCCAAGTCCCACCTTCTTTAATAATTCTTTCGCATCCTTTTTTGCTTGGGCCTTCTGCACACCTTTTACGTAAACAGGTGCTTCCATCACATTTTCCAGGACCGTTTTGTGAGGGAATAGGTAGAAATGTTGAAACACCATCCCTACTTTTTGACGGATTTTATTTAAATCATGTGTATCCTGATTGACTTCATCGCCCTCGATGACAACCCTTCCATTGTCTTTCAGCTCCAGGAAGTTTAAGCAGCGGAGCAGTGTACTCTTCCCTGATCCACTGGCTCCAATGAGGCAAACCACATCACTTTCCTTTACGCTGATATCAATGTCCTTCAATACATGTAAATCACCAAAGGATTTATTTAATTTTTCAACTTTAATCATTTCCTGACTCACACTCATCCCTCCCGCATCTTTATTAATCACTAACGGACATCCGTTTTTCTATGATATTGACAATCGTTGAGAATACCAGTACCAGAACCAGATAATAGATCGCTACAACGAGCAGGTAGGTCATGTAATCGAAGTTGTTGGAACCAAGCGTAGTTGCCACACTGAACAATTCGAACATCCCTATGAATGATGCAAGAGATGAATCCTTTAATGCAATGATGAACTGATTACCCAGTGGCGGCAGGGCACGTCTGAATGCCTGGGGTAAAATGATCCTTCTCATGGACAATCCAAGAGACATCCCGAGGGACCGTCCCGCTTCCATTTGTCCTTTATCAATGGATTGAATGGCACCACGGAAGATCTCCGCAATATAAGCCCCATTATGGAAGGCAAGACCCATTACGACAGACCAGAAGCCTGAGATATTCAATGAAGTCAATCCGAAATAGAAGATGAAGATTTGAACGATTAATGGTGTACCCCTAACAACGAAAATGTATAAATCCGCAATCAGTGACAAAGGCTTGATCCCTGAAATTTTAAGGAAAGCAAAAAACAATCCAATCACAATCGCAATCAGGACAGATACAAAGGTTAATTGGAATGTTAATAACATCCCTTTAAGAAAAACATCATATGTACTTGTTAACGTTTCAAAAAAGTGCATGAACTTCCCTCCAGTCTATTCAATCCGTGTAAATAACGGACAAAAAGCGAATGCGCATAGAAGCACATTCGCTCTGTGTCATGCTGCCTTTACTCTTCTTCGGGATCTGATGTGATATCTGTATTGAAATACTTTTCACTGATTTTCTTGAGCGTTCCGTCTTCTCTTAATGTTTCTAAAGCTTTATTGACTTCATCCAGTAACGCTTCATTTTCTTTGCTTACAGCGATGGCTTGTTCACTGCGGCCGATCAGCTCACGCGCTTCGATATTCAGATCAGCAGCGATGGCTTCTTTCCCTGTAATAAAGTCGGTGATAACGGCATCATGCTTGCCTTTATTTAATGCTTCTAATGCGACTACGTCACTATCATATTGTTGAACATTGTCCGTTACTCCCTGAGCGGTCTCTGCATAAGTAGATCCCTTGGAAACAGCAATCTCCATTCCTTCCAGGTCATCAAGCGTTTCTACAGTACTGTCCGGACGAACGAAAATCTGCGGGCCGGAATAATAATAAGGAGTTGAGAAGTCTACTTCCTTCAAGCGTTCATCCGTGATCGTATGGCTGGCAACCGCTGCATCAAAACGACCGGATTTCACTCCTTCTACAATTCCTGCAAACTTAAATTTCTTCTGTTCAGGTTCAAGACCCATTTCTTTCGCAACGGCTTCTGCCACTTCAATATCGAAACCTGACATGGTTCCATCATTATTTGTTACACTGAATGGCTTAAATTCACCTGAAGCTGCATAAATGAATTTGCCTTCCTCCACTAACTTCGCACCATTTTCTGTTGTGGCTTTGTCGCCGCAGGCTGATAGAAGAAGCACAGAAATGACTAACAAGACTAGGCTTTTCCAATTCTTCACTGGTTAGAGTCCCCCTTATGTAGCTTGTAATATTTTTAATCTTTCATAATTTTATCAACAAAAGAGAAAATTCTCAAAATTCAAATATAGCTTCCACAGCTTATAATTATCCATTTTAGTGGATGAAGCTGATTCAGCTCGGTTACAGGTACATATGCGTCCCTATCCTTTTATTTCCTTTCATATGCTTTGGCGTTATAGGCCAATAAACCTTATACGGACTTCGGTAGACCCTCTTTTATACTACTTTTAAGCTATAGTGGTGCTGTCATTATTTAGTAATAAAAAAAGAACCGATCTCCACATATGCGGAAATCGGTTCTTTTAAGCTTATTTATAATAAGACTTGATGGCGTCCCAGGCTTTATCTTTTCCAAGGCCTGTTTCGGAAGAGAACATGATGAGATCGTCTTCACTGTCCATATTAAGTGTTTCTCTTGTTACTTTAAGGTGCTTCTGCCATTTGCCTTTCGGGATCTTATCCGCTTTGGTGGCGATGACGATGCATGGAAGCCCATGATGCTTGAGGAAATCGTACATCATTACATCATCATTGGTCGGTGCATGACGCAAGTCCACGATCAGGATAACCGCCCTTAGCTGTTCACGGGAAGTGATGTATGTTTCAATCATCTTGCCCCATGCTTCCCGTTCTGTTTTGGATACTTTGGCAAAACCATATCCAGGTACGTCTACATAATAGAGGGTTTCCTCTATTTTATAGAAGTTCAGTGTCTGGGTTTTACCCGGCTTGGATGAAATCCTTGCCATGCTCTTACGACCGATCATTTTATTGATGAATGAGGATTTCCCTACGTTCGAGCGTCCCGCTAAGGCAAACTCGGGAAGGATATCGCCAGGATATTGTTCAGGCCTGACTGCACTGATGACTAGCTCAACTTGATTTACTTTCACTTCTTTTCACCTACTAATGCTTTCTCTAAGACTTCATCGATGTGGGATACAAGGATGAACGTTAATTCTCCCCTCACACTCTCAGGAATATCGTCAATATCCTTTTCATTATCCTTCGGAAGGATAATCGTTTTAATTCCGGCACGATGAGCGCTTAATGTTTTTTCTTTCACTCCTCCGATTGGAAGTACTCTTCCTCTCAGAGTCATTTCACCTGTCATTCCTACTTCACGATTGACGTATTTACCTGTCAGTGCGGACACGAGTGCCGTCGTAATGGTAATCCCTGCTGAAGGACCGTCTTTTGGGACTGCTCCTTCAGGAACGTGGATGTGAATGTCATGTTTCTCGTGGAATGACTCGTCGATCCCAAGGTCTTTCGCTTTCGAACGAACATAACTAAACGCCGTCTGAGCGGATTCCTTCATGACATCTCCCAATTTACCTGTCAGCACAAGCTTTCCTTTACCAGGGGCTAAAGATACCTCGATCTGCAAAGTATCTCCGCCAACGGTCGTGTAAGCAAGACCTGTTGAAACTCCGATTTGGTTTTCTGTTTCTGCTTGACCATAACGGAACTTTTTCTTCCCCAGGAATTCTTCAATATTACTGGACGTAATCACCACTCGCTTCTTCTCACCAGAGACAATGATCTTCGCCGTTTTTCTACAAAGGGCTGCAAGGTGGCGTTCTAAACTTCTCACCCCTGCTTCTCTTGTGTAATAGCGAACAATGTCGACAATCGCTTCATCCCTGACTTGAAGCTTCGATTTGTTTAAGCCATGATCTTTGATCTGCTTATCTAATAAATGATGCTTCGCGATATTTAATTTTTCAAGCTCTGTATAACCTGCAATCGTAATGATTTCCATTCTGTCTCGGAGTGGTCCTGGAATGGTCGATAAATCATTTGCCGTTGCGATGAACATGACCTTCGATAAATCATACGTTTCTTCAATATAGTGATCACTGAAGTTCGAGTTCTGCTCTGGATCAAGTACTTCAAGCATCGCAGAAGAAGGATCACCTCTGAAGTCACTTGACATTTTGTCAATTTCATCAAGGAGGAAGACAGGGTTGATGGTACCTGCTTTTTTCATGCCACGAATGATTCTTCCAGGCATCGCACCGACATACGTACGTCTGTGACCTCTGATCTCAGATTCATCCCGAACGCCTCCAAGGGAAACCCGGACAAAGTTTCGACCCAGTGATTCAGCCACGGAGCGGGCTAAGCTGGTTTTCCCGACACCAGGAGGTCCGGCAAGACACAGGATAGGTCCTTTAAGGGATCGTGTTAACTGTTGAACAGCCAAGTATTCAAGCACTCTCTCTTTTACCTTTTCAAGGCCATAATGATCCCGGTTTAAGATCTGTTCAGAACGCTTGATATCCAATTGATCTTCTGTTTCAGTCGACCAAGGCAGGGATACAAGCCATTCAATATAGTTTCGGATAACAGAGCTTTCAGCAGAGCTTGATGGCACTTTCTCATAGCGCGCTAACTCTTTCAATACGGTTCTTTCCACGTCCTCCGGCATATCAGCTTGTTCAATCTTAGACGTTAAATCTTCAATTTCACCGGTTTTTCCTTCTTTATCGCCTAATTCTTTTTGAATGGCTTTCATTTGCTCCCGTAAATAGTACTCTTTTTGGGTTCTTTCCATGGAACGCTTCACACGCTGCCCGATTTTCTTCTCAAGGCTAAGCACTTCTTTTTCATTGTTAATGGTCTCGATCACCATTTGAAGACGCTTCTTAATATCCAGTGTTTCAAGAACGTTTTGCTTTTCTTTCATTTTCAGCGGAAGATGAGAGGCGACGATATCCGCCAGTCTACCCGGCTCTTCAATATCTGAAACAGTGGAATACGTTTCTGCTGAAACTTTTTTGGATAGCTTTATGTATTGTTCGAAATAATTCAATAACGTCCTCATTAAAGCGTCTGTTTCTGATTCTTTCACTTCGGAATCTTTGAATTCCTTGATTTCCACTTCATAAAAGTCTTTTTGCTCAGTAAATGTTTCAATAGACGCCCTGTTTAAACCTTCAACCAGAACTCTGATCGTTCCATTCGGTAATTTAAGCATCTGCTTTACCTTTGTAAGAGTTCCCATTTCGTAAAAATCTTCTTGTGCTGGCTCATCTATATTCATATCTCTTTGAGTGGTTAAGAAAATTAAATGATCATCCATCATTGCTTTTTCTAAAGCTTGTACGGAGCGCTCACGTCCAACATCTAAATGTAAGACCATTGTTGGATACACAAGTAAGCCTCTTAATGGAAGGAGGGGAACCGTTAAATTATTTTGATTTGCCACATATAACACCTCCGAATTTTGCTCTAAGTCTTTGTACAATTCTAACTTATTTACTAGGTAGTGTCTATTAAATAGGTATTTACAACTTTATTCAATCCGTTTATCGCTTATTCCATTTCTCTTCGATTCAAAAACAAACCGATTCGGATAGACCCGAATCGGTCAACAGTCTATACACTTTTCTTATTTTGTTCTGTTATGAGATCCGTTTGCTGTGGCGTTTCCTTCATAAGAGCAAGATCCAATACTTCTTTAAGCTGTTTCACAGGAATCACTTCAATCCCCTCAATTTCACTTAACATGGCTTGCTGGTTATCATAAGGGATGATCGCTATTGTGGCACCAGCCAATTTCGCACCCTTCACTTTCGCGGTCACGCCTCCGACTGGTTTAACGAGACCGTGGATACTGATCTCACCGGTAACAGCGATGGTATGTTTCACTGGGATACGGTAAATGGCAGAGTAGATGCCAAGTGCCATAGCGATTCCGGCAGAAGGTCCGTCTACAGGGACTCCACCAGGAAAGTTCACATGAATATCATATTGATCAGCAGGTACTCCCATGGAACGAAGCACCGTAATCACATTTTCGATGGAGCCTTTTGCCATGCTTTTTCTTCGGACTGATTTACTACGATCCCCAATGCTTTCTTCTTCCACTATTCCCGTCACATTGATCAGTCCTTTATCCGTTGCCGGGATCACCGTTACTTCAATCTCGAGTAATGAACCCGTATTAGGGCCTGTTACGGCTAACCCATTTACCAGGCCGATTGTTGCTTGTTCATTGATTTTTTTCTGATAGCGGGGAGAAAGCTGACTGGATTGGATGATCCACTCCAGTTCATGATCAAAGATTTCTTTTCTGTTTTCTGTAATGGCCACTCCAGCCGCAATTTGGACCATATTAACCGCTTCACGTCCATTACGGGCATAGGAGGCAAGCGTTTCAAGACCCTTGTCACTAATAGCCATCTCCACTTTTTCAACGGCTCTGGCAGCTACTTTTTTCACTTCATCATGCTCAAGCTCTCTAAAGAAAACTTCCATACATCTCGAACGGATGGCCGGCGGGATTTCACTTGGGGTACGGGTGGTCGCACCGATTAAACGGAAATCTGCCGGAAGGCCATTTTTGAATATATCATGTATGTGGGTGGGGATTTGATGATTTTCTTCATTATAGTAGGCACTTTCAAGAAACACTCTGCGATCTTCCAGTACTTTTAATAACTTATTCATTTGGATAGGATGCAATTCTCCTATTTCATCAATGAACAATACTCCTCCATGGGCATTCGTTACAGCCCCTTGCTTCGGCTGGGGAATCCCCGCTTGTCCCATGGCTCCCGCTCCTTGGTATATAGGATCATGAACAGAACCAATCAAAGGATCGGCAATTCCCCGTTCATCGAAACGTGCGGTTGTGGCATCCAGTTCAACAAAAACAGCGGCAGGTTTAAAAGGAGATTTTATATTCTTCTTAGCTTCTTCCAGGACCAGCCGGGCAGCTGCGGTTTTCCCGACTCCAGGTGGACCATAGATGATCACATGCTGAGGGTTCGGACTGCATAAGGCTGCTTTCAAAGCTTTAATTCCATCTTCCTGGCCAACAATATCTTCAAAGCTTGATGGTCTTACTTTTTCTGCAAGAGGTTCAGTTAATGAAATGGATCTCATCTTTCGTAACTCTTCCATTTCTTTTTTTGACTCACGATCAATGGAAACTTTTTGCGTTCGCTGATTTTTCAATAGGTTCCAGAAGTACAATCCAATGATGATTCCGAAGAATAATTGGATAAACAAAGCGATGCTAGTAAAGCTCATTCGTCTCCCTCCAAGTAGATACAAGTTGTTATCGGTTAGTATCTCCTTGACCCTGTGGGAATAAACAAAAAAATTCTCAAACTGAATGGTTCAATAAAGGATTAAAAAAAAGAAATATGGGGTTATTTTCACTTGCTACTAAGCATGTAATGGTTGATTTCCACTCCAGGTGCTCGCTTTCCGCGGGGCGTGAGTTGAGCCTCCTCGGGCTTTGCCCTGTGGGGTCTCAACTTTCCCGCTATTCCCGCAGGAGTCGAGCATCTTCCGTTCCAATCAACTTTCGGAGAATATCTCTTTTAAGGAAATATTTAATAATAACAAACCTTTAGCAAACAACTTCTTTTAAGGTAAGTAGTGGTTGATATACTTAAAGAAGCAGAAATCTATTTTCCGTTTGTTAGTATATCTTGCTCACGTTTAAGCTCTGTCACTGTTAATATCAACAAACCTTGCGAATAGAGCCTTATTTATTAATCTTAAACCGTAAAAAAGCCAAGAATGAAGGATCATTCTTGGCTTTTGTTTAAGCTGTTAGGCTGATGTTTTTTCTTCGTTCGGGTCGATCATGGTTCCATCTTCGAGCATTAGATGTGGTGCTGCATCTTCCAGGATGGTTTCTTTTGTAATGATACATTTTTTAATATCATCACGGGAAGGAAGATCGAACATTACATCCAGCATCATGGTTTCGATGATAGAACGTAGTCCGCGGGCACCCGTTTTACGCTCGATTGCTTTTTTAGAGATTTCAAGCAGGGCATCTTCAGTGAACTCAAGCTCGACATCATCTAGTTCAAGCATTTTTTGATATTGTTTTACTAGCGCATTTTTTGGCTTTGTCAGGATTTCAACAAGTGCTTCTTCATCAAGAGGCTCAAGGCTTGAAATCACAGGTAAACGACCGATGAATTCTGGAATTAATCCAAACTTCAATAGATCTTCAGGTACAACTTTAGATAGAAGGGATTTATCTTCTTTTACTTCTGCGCTTTTAGGATCAGAACCGAAGCCAATCACCTTTTGACCTAAACGGCGTTTAATGATTTGTTCGATTCCATCAAATGCTCCACCACAAATGAATAGTACATTGGACGTATCGATTTGGATGAATTCCTGATGAGGGTGCTTACGACCACCCTGTGGGGGAACGCTTGCTACCGTACCTTCAAGAATTTTCAGAAGTGCCTGCTGAACACCTTCACCTGAAACGTCTCTAGTGATTGATGGATTTTCAGATTTACGTGCTACTTTATCGATTTCATCGATGTAGATGATTCCTTTTTCAGCTTTTTCTACATCGTAATCAGCTGCCTGAATTAATTTCAATAGAATATTCTCTACGTCTTCCCCTACGTAACCAGCTTCAGTCAGTGAAGTGGCGTCAGCAATGGCGAAAGGAACGTTAAGAATACGGGCAAGTGTTTGAGCCAGTAATGTTTTACCGCTACCTGTCGGCCCGATCATTGCAATATTACTCTTGGACAGTTCAACGTCATCGACTTTACTGCTTGAGTTGATACGCTTGTAGTGGTTGTATACGGCTACAGCCAGAGATTTCTTTGCCTGGTCCTGACCAATTACGTATTCGTCCAGGATTTCCCGGATTTCACGAGGTTTCGGGACGTCTTTAAATTCTACTTCTTCTTCCGTACCAAGCTCTTCTTCTACGATCTCTGTGCAAAGTTCGATACATTCATCACAGATGTACACACCTGGTCCAGCGACTAGTTTACGAACTTGGTCTTGTGTTTTTCCGCAAAAAGAACATTTTAGTTGTCCTTTTTCATCATTAAATTTAAACAATGATTTTCACCCCTTAGTTAAAACTTCATAAAATCGTGCTCTGTTTTCAATAAACGAACGATTTCTTACATCCCATTACCTAAAGTTATGTACTGCATTTTATCATATTATATGTTCGTAAAGAAATTGATACGATTCTTAAGAATCATCTTATTATGTAACACGCATTTTAGCAAATATTTTACATTGCTAGTTAGTATCTTGTCCAATTGAGGTCAGGTAATGTAAGAAATCTAATTATGTATGTTCCTGGTGAAAAATAATGCAACCCCGTTTAATAAGCTTTTTCCAAAAATAGTGGTTCTTATTCTTGTTTGATAAAACAATTAAAACTTATTAAGTGAAGCTTAGTGATTTGGCTCATTTACGCCATAATCATCAAAAGCGATAGAGCAAACTCGTTTGCTCTTTCGCTTTTGATGATTATGGCTACTTTTCAGCATTGCTGAAAAGCGTGAGAAACATCCGTTTCTCACGAATGAGCCAAATCACGGAGTATATCCGCTTCATTGTACAAAACAAGGCACGAATGAATCGCGCCTTGTTTGCTATTTTTATTATGCTACAGTTTTGCTGTTTTCAACAAGGAATTCTACTGCTTTACGTACTTTAAGGTCAGCTTTAAGTGTGTCAAGGCCGCCTAGAGCTTGTTTGATGTTGTCAGCAGACATGTTGTATTGTTCAGCCATTTTATTTACTTCTTCTTCTGCTTCTTCGTCGGTTACTTCAAGGTTTTCAGCTGCAGCGATTGCTTCCAGTGTAAGGTTTGTGCGAACGCGTTTACCAGCATCTTCTTTCATTTGACCTTTAAGATCCTCTTCTGATTGACCAGAGAATTGGAAGTAAAGGTCAAGGTTCATACCTTGCATTTGTAGACGTTGTTCGAATTCTTGCATCATGCGGTCTACTTCAGCTGTAACCATTACTTCTGGAATTTCAACTTCAGCATTTTCAGAAGCTTTATTTACAAGAGTTTCACGAACGGCTGTTTCAGCTTCATTCTTTTTAGACTCTTGTAGACGTTTTTCGATTTTTTCTTTAAGTTCAGCAAGGGTTTCAACTTCTTCGTCAGCGTCTTTAGCGAACTCGTCATCTAATGCCGGAAGTTCTTTCGCTTTGATTTCGTGAACTTTCACTTTGAATGTTGCAGGCTTACCAGCAAGTTCAGCAGCATGGTATTCTTCAGGGAAGTTAACTTCTACTTCTTTCTCTTCTCCAGGTGCAACCCCGATTAATTGCTCTTCGAAACCTGGGATGAATTGACCTGTGCCTAATTCAAGAGAATAGTTCTCAGCTTGGCCGCCTTCGAATGCTTCACCGTCAACGAATCCTTCGAAATCCATTGTTACAGTGTCGCCTTCTTCAGCTTTTCCTTCTTCTTTTACAGCTAGCTCAGCTTGTTTTTCTTGAAGTGAAGTAAGCTCAGCTACTACATCTTCAGCTGTTACTTCTGTTTCCATTTTTTCTACTTCAAGACCTTTGTATTCACCAAGTTTCACTTCTGGTTTCACTTGTACTGTAGCAGTGAAGATCAGATCTTTGCCTTTTTCCATTTGCTCAACATCGATTTCCGGACGGTCGATTGGATCGATTCCCGTTTCTTCGATTGCTTTCGCATATGCTTCAGGTAAGATGAAATCTAATGCATCTTGGTAAAGTGATTCAACACCAAATCGTTTTTCGAACATTCCGCGAGGCATTTTCCCTTTACGGAATCCTGGTACGTTAACTTGTTTTACAACCTTTTTGAATGCTGCGTCCAAACCTTCGTTTACTTTTGCAGCTTCAACTTCAATTGTAAGTACTCCTTGGTTTCCTTCTTGCTTTTCCCATTTTGCAGACATACTGTTCCCTCCAACAATCTATAATTGATCTTGTATTTTTACGCATAGTAGTAGATAGTCCCGTATGAATCTAGCACTATCATCGTAAATATATGAAAAACTTTTACATTACAACCATTACATTATAACATACAGCCACTGTCTTTCAACAGAGAGCATTTAAATATTAGGAGAGGAAATTTCCTCTAGTTCCGTAATTCTTGTAAGAATCCACTGAGATTGTGTGTTTTCAACCTGGTCTTTTAACTCTTCTTCAAGGATGGCATCGGCAAACATCCCTGCCGTGTAGTAAGCATACACCGAAGCGATTGCTTTCGGTTCCTCCTCAAGTGTAAAAGGATAGAGAAGGAAGGTATGCCTTTTCAGTAATTCTTGAGCATGCTGAAATAGGGTAGGATTCGTTTGTGCCAGCAGATCGTCCAATGAGTCTGTGACCATCTTAAAGAAATCAGACTCGAACACATCTTCCAAAGCGACAGGAGACACCCGCTCCTCCAAGCCAAACTTTGCTACATCTACTTCTTTATCCATTCCATGCTCTCTTAAAACATTTAAGGTCATCGTTTGCAGAAATGGATGGGCGGACGGATCCTTTAAAACCGCTTGCAACTCCCCGATGAACGGTTGAATGTTACGATGAACCAGCTGTGCCACTATCAACGTCTGTTCCTCCAGGCTCTTCCCGGATAAGATAGACGATTGATCCTCTTCTGTTGATTCTTCTTCAGGAATTGACGCTTTTCCGTTCACTACTTTTTCACTGAATTGGAGAAGCTTCCTGAAATGCTCTTCCTTTTCAAAGGGCACTTCTTTTTCATCAAACAGGACGTTGATCGTGTCGACCACTTCCCTGTGCTGATGAAGCTGGATGAGAATCATCAGATACATATCAACGACTTCGAAATAATCGCCGATCCCTTCGAGGAGCATCTCTTTACATATGGATCTGGCTTTGTCGTACTGCTTGCTTTCATAAAGAGATAGCACGAGTGCAGTATTAATATCGGGATTATCAGGTTCTAATTCATAGGCTTGCGTGAGCAACTGAGAGGATTCATGCACCTCTCCTTTCTCAAGTGCCTGCACACCCTTTTCCAGCAAACGATCCTTCAATCCTGGAAACTGGACGATTTTTCCTTTTCCTTTATGGTTTCCCTTAGTCATAAAACGTACCTGCCTATACTTTTTAGTTTGTATTAGTTTAGCATGATATCTTTTGGATAACAAAAAAAGCCTACCCTTTATAGGTAAGCTTTGTGTATGTAGGATTTATGGCGTCCCAGGAGAGATTCGAACTCCCGACCGTACGCTTAGAAGGCGTATGCTCTATCCGGCTGAGCTACTGGGACGTGATTTGTTTTTCAAGGACAATATTTATTATATTCACATAGCATCAATAAGTCAACAGATTTTCAAAAAAAGTTTAAATTAATTTTCCAGGACCGCTTCTTCTATCTGGAATAATGGAAGAGAACCCGCCGTGGCAGGTTCTCACAATGATTTTACAATTGAAAGGATTGAGTCAATTCGTCCAGAACAACATGATCATGAGTTAAGAATGTTACCTTTATTTCCTGATCACTTGCTTCAACTAATGCGTAGGTTCGTTCTCTCCTGCCTCTTGGCAAAAGGATGCTTCCCGGATTCAAGAACAATGTGCCATTATTCATTTCTGCACCGAGTGTGTGTGAATGACCAAAGAAAACAAATTGCGCTCCAACTTCTTCAGCTTGATAACGCAGCTTCATCAGTGACATTTTAATTCCATACAGATGACCGTGCGTCACCATGATTGAATGGCCCTCTACCTTTTCAACAAGATCATCGGGTAACCTGGCATCCATATCACAGTTTCCCCTTACCACAAGGTAGGGGGATAATGCCTGGTCGTCTGCACTTAATTCAGAATCTCCGCAGTGAATCATGGCATCTACGGCAGATTGATACTTCTCTGATAGCTCCAATAGCTCTTCATTTGAACCGTGACTATCACTTACAACCAATAGTTTCATTCCGCTCACCCTTTAGATAAAGTCTGAGATTATGTTCTTAAGCTTTTTCAAGGCATTTCCACGATGGCTGATCTGACTTTTCTCGTCTTGAGATAGTTCAGCCATGGACTTTTGAAGAGTAGGAATGTAGAAAATCGGATCGTACCCAAACCCATTCGTTCCCCTCTTTTCTTGCAAAATCATGCCTTCGCATGTTCCTGTAACGGTTCTGGTTTCCCCATTGGGATCGGCAATCGCTAAAACACAGTGAAAACGTGCGGTACGGTCGGAATCTTCAACAGATTCAAGCTCACTTAATACCTTGTCCATGTTCGCCTCGTCACTCTTCTCTTCACCGGCGTAGCGTGCAGAATACACTCCCGGGCGGCCTTCGAGGGCATCGATGGCCAAACCTGAATCATCGGCTATCACCAGTACTCCCAATTCCTGCGCAACCGTTTCGGCCTTTAAAATGGCATTTTCTTCAAACGTTTCACCGGTTTCTTCAACATCTTCAATGTGAGAAAGGTCTAGTAATGTTTGTACCTCATACCCGTATGGAGCAAACATATGTTGAAACTCTTTTGCTTTTCCCCTGTTTTTCGTGGCTATGATCACTCGTTTTGTCATCTACAGTCTCATCCCTTTATTGAAATCTTTTTACTATATCCCCTAATGATTGCTGCTGAATTTGGAATATCTCGTGGATTCCTTCTTGTCCAAGTTTTAACAGTTGCTTCAATTGGTCCATCGTAAAGGTTGCTTCTTCCCCTGTTCCCTGCAGCTCTACAAATTCGCCTTCACCCGTCATGATGATGTTCATATCCACCAATGCGCTACTATCTTCAATATAATTCAAATCAAGAACCGCCCCGTGCTCTTCAACAATCCCCACACTTGTGGCTGCCAAGAAACTTTTCAGTGGAAAAGAAGATATTTTTTTGCTGTCTTGAAGCTTAGCCACTGCAATTGCCGTAGCAACGAAAGCCCCAGTGATCGAAGCCGTTCTTGTCCCGCCGTCTGCTTGAATGACATCACAATCAATCCAGATTGTACGTTCTCCTAACGCATCCAAATCGACTACAGCTCGGAGCGCCCTTCCAATAAGACGTTGAATTTCCATTGTTCTTCCTGAAACCTTCCCTTTAGAAGATTCACGAATGTTTCGCGTTTCCGTTGCTCTTGGCAACATGGAATATTCAGCCGTGATCCACCCTTTTCCACTGTTTCTCATAAAAGGAGGCACTCGTTCTTCGATGCTTGCATTACAAATGACCTTTGTTTCTCCAACCGTTATGAGGACGGAGCCTTCCGGATGCTTCACATAATCTGTCTCGATTTCAATATTCCGCAATTGATTCTTTTCTCTACCATCTGTTCTCATATCATTACCTCCTGTATTTTCGTACGTTATGTAAAAACGGTCTAATCAAAAATAGAAGAGGTGGCATTATGCCAACCTCTTTTCAGATGTTTCTATAATAGTATATCAAAAAATCGTTATTTAAAAACTAATTGCATTCACATTTTCTGGTCTTGTCACTGGTTCGGTGATGGTTTCGCCGTCTTTAGACACTACCGTTGCTTCACCATTCACTAAAACAGAGACTCCTTTAATCCCTTTTTGCTCTGTCAAAGAAAGAACGAGAGAATTTAACATATGTTCAGAAACTATTTTTTCTTCAAGGCTTCCATAAATTGCTTCGTTAAAGTTCAATGTAACGGTTCCGTCTTCAAGCTTCGGATCGTCTAATAGTTTGGCACCTGTAAAATCACTTGCAAGTGCAGAAGAGTATCCTGGTCCATCAATCAACTCTTTCACAACCGCCGTTACTTCATCCACTGAATTTGAGCTTACGCGTTTAGTAACAGGCACGTAATACGTTTTATCATCCGTTTGAGATACATAATACACCGTTAGTGGTTTTGTGCTCGTAGGATCCACCACACCGGAAGTATCCACGTTAATACCGACTTTTCTCGTTAATCCTTTTTCATCAATCGGTGTTCCGTTAACAGGCATTTCAGTCAGTGGATATCCATTCACTCTAAGCTCTACTTTTTCAACTGAATCAAATTGAGTAAGCGTCCACGTGACGGATTGAAGAATTTTCTGCTCATCTTCAGGCTGGTAGTTATTGAATTCCGGAGAGAAATCGGCAATGGCCGTTCCGTCTTTAATATCGACCGTCACTTGCGTATCCGCCGGAAGCACGGCTCTAAAACCATTCGGCAGCACATTTTGAACCGGTCCATTTACGACCAGATACTCAAGAGCTTGTTTTGCCACACTTTCTTCACCTGGAAGCGGAAGCGATTGTGAGACAACATACCCCTTTTTATCGATTAGATAAAGCTCTGTCATGACCGTTTCAGCAGTTGCTTCTTCCTTGCTCACTTTTTTTTCTGCGTCTTCTCCTTTAGCCGTATCCACTTTCTCCCCTTCTTTTAAGTAGGATAGGTCTTGAGGAGGATCGATTTTCTCTTTATCATCACCGAAACTGAGTAATCCACAACCTGAAAGATATACAGAAGAAGCTAAAACCGTTACAGCAATTGACACCTTTGCTTTTTTTGCCATTGGGAAACCTCCTAAAAGACAGTTTGTACTAACATGTATACGAGCCCGCTCTATAAAATAGACCGAAACTTTTTGAAAATAAAAGAACCACCCGATCACAAGATACTAATCCTGTAATCGAATGGTTTCTGCTTTCACTTCTCCAACTGTCAGCCAATCCGAGGCAATGCGTGAAAAGATGGCCGAAGACCCTGTGTTGAAAAAGCGGTGTTCAGGCTTTTGTACTCCCCTGTATAGGAGGTTGTAATAATCAAGAATCGTACTTACTTCCCGTGCCGTTTCATCTCCAGAGCTTATCACACTGATCTCCGGACCCATGTAGGCTTTGATCTTTGGCTGTAATAGCGGGTAGTGTGTGCACCCCAGAATCAGCGTATCGATATCCGAATCTTTAATGGGGCGGAGAGTCTCTTCTACGATTTCTTCCGCCATGGAGCTATTGTATTCTCCACTTTCTACTAATGGGACAAATTTCGGACAGGCGAGTGACGTGACATCCAAGCTGCCGTGCAGGGAGTGGAGCGCTTCTACATAGGCACCGCTATTAATCGTCCCCACTGTTCCAAGGACACCTATTCTCTTATTATGAGTATGCTTGATTGCCGCTCTGGCCCCAGGGTGAATGACGCCTATAACCGGGATGTCCAAATGGGTCTGAATTTCATCCAGCACAACCGCAGTGGCGGTATTACATGCGATGATCAGCATCTTCATATCATATTTCATGAGATATTGGGTCATTTCCCATGTGAATGTTTTCACTTCTTGAGCTGTTCTGGGTCCATAGGGACAACGGGCTGTGTCACCAAGATAGTAGATGGTCTCTTTCGGTAGCTGACGCATCACTTCTCTGGCAACGGTAAGCCCCCCAACCCCAGAATCAATGATGCCAATTGGTTGAATCACGTTATTCCCTCATTCTGGTTTCATTTCTTGATGAAGCTTTGCTAAATTATCTTTTAATAGTAACACTTCTTGTTCGGAAAAATCCGTCAGGACACTCTGTAAATAATTTTGCCTTTTATTGATGACTTCTTCAATAATTCTTTCGCCCTCTTTTAGCATATGAATCCGGACGACCCTGCGATCATTTTCATCCTTCACTCGTTCCACCAACTGATTTTTCTCCATTCTATCCACGAGATCGGTTGTGGTACTGCAGGCAAGGTACATTCTATTTGAAAGATCACCAATGGTCATATCACCATATTCAAATAACCACTGCAGTGCGATGAACTGAGGCGGGGTGATAGTGTACTGACTCAATATTTCCCTTCCTTTTTGCTTAATGATCGATGATATGTAGCGCAGGTCTTTTTCTATATCTGCAACAACTTGTAATTCTCCAATGATTTCTTTAGAATTCGTCATGATTACTCTCCTTTTAAAATCAGAAACCGGATATGTACTCCTTATTGAAAACGGGAATCGATCACATAAGACCTTCCTGTTTTTAGCTTCTATTATATGATGGGACCTAAGTGACCTTTCTTTCAGCCCAGACTTCCCCTACTAGCATTTTCGCTCTTTTTTTGTAAAAATTCAAGACAAGTTCACAAATGGTCCAGAACTAAAAGAGACTGACTCTCATTCAAACATTAATAGGTATCCGCGGAAGACCCGTTAATTGTTTGTCATTAGAATCAGTCCCTTACAATTAAAGCTTGAGTTCCCCCATGCGAAGAAGCTCTACAACAGCTTGAGATCGCCCCTTCACTCCAAGCTTTTGCATGGCGTT